>Ga0209992_10004624_pt1 | contig 10667 bp, 9 predicted proteins | sample 2SBtaG_2_FD_182564 | JGI IMG/M metagenome (GOLD analysis project Ga0209992, IMG submission 182564) | Deep subsurface microbial communities from Kolumbo volcano to uncover new lineages of life (NeLLi) - 2SBTROV12_ACTIVE470 metaG (SPAdes)... | ecosystem: Environmental > Aquatic > Marine > Volcanic... | reverse complement strand
TGGCAGTGAAGACATCGTGCGCAATGTTTTTCAAAAAGACTTACAAACTAAAGATAAGTTTTTATTTTGCTCTTCTTATCAATATCCTTTCTACCCTTTTGAAATGCAAGCTAGCGATACACCGCCTGTGATCAACACGCCATTAGCGGCAACAACAAAAGGTGAAGAATTTCGTCAAGCAATTACCGAGCATTGGTTACCGGCATTAGAAAAATTTAAGCCGCAAGTTATTTTTATTTCAGCAGGTTTTGATGCTCATATTGAAGATGAAATGTCGCAAATCAACCTTACCGAAGCCGATTATCGCTGGGTGACTGATGAGCTCAAAAATATCGCCAATAAATATAGTGAGGGTCGTATTATTTCAATGTTAGAAGGCGGTTATGCGTTAAGTGCATTGGGACGCAGTGTGGTGGCACATATTAATGGTTTAATTGGCAATTAATGTAAAAAATACAAGTTAACCTAATAACGACAATACGCTATAAGAACTCGCATTTGCCTGTGAAATCATCGCATTTGCAGCCTGTTGAATAATTTGATTCTTACTTAGTTTAGACGTTTCAGTAGCAAAATCTGCATCGCGAATACGAGAGCGGCTTGCAGCAATCATTTGTTGCGAATTATCATTAACGGCAATGGTACTTGCTAGGCGATTAGCCATTGCACCAGTAAGAGAGCGTTTATCAGAAATATAACTTAATGCTTTGTCAATAATAGAAATTGCCGCTGAGGCATCTTTTTCGACATCTAATTGTTGTAACCCTAATACAGTTGAATCAACTTTAGAAAACGACATTTCAATAGAGCTATCAGATTGCGAACCTACTTGTAAATTATAAATTTTAGAGAGTAAAGGACTAATCGTTTTTCCGCTTGCAACAGTAACACTAGCATAACCTTCTAATGGCTTGTCTGATAAAAAAACATTTTCATTATTTACAACCGATTCAGCCGTTTTTACGGCTCCTTCATCAACATCTAGACCACCAATTGCGCCGGTATCCTCATTAGAAAAATTAAGTGTTTGTATGAAGGCATCAGCTCCAGCAGTAAATGCTGTTTTTAAAGCGCCATCAGTAGCATAACTGGTTAACCCGTCTGCATTTAATTTAGCTAGTGCATTCGTCAACGATGTATTTCCTGCTTTTAAATTATCTTCATTACTCAAATATTGCATTACATCTTTAATGCCATTTCCACCATTGGCTTTTATATCTTCATGTAAAAATCTTACAGCTAAATACCCTTGTGAATAATGTTTGGCAGAACTATCCCAACTACTAAAAAAAGTATTATCTGCTGCATAAGCAGCACGGTCTGCAGTTGTAAAATGGTTCGTAGAATCACCATCTTCGGCAACAAGTTGGTTTAATACATTATCGTCAGCCCCTTGAATAAGCTCTGCGGTCCCCTCTTTAAACCAAGTATCTAAAGCGTCCATATCCATGGTACGCCCCATTACAGCGTGCACCATTTCATGCGCTATAATTCTATCGCTATATTGGGGAGAGCTTCCGCCATCAGGAGCTGTACCTTTAGCAAATGACTTGGTAAAAATAGTCAGCGTTTGTTTAGTTGCTCTACTCAAACTATCATCATTGGCAGTATTGTAACTAACTTGAGCGGCAAACTTAGAGGTTTTATCATCATCAAATTTTATCGTTAAGGTCTCTTTACCATCTGCTTTCAATCCATAAGATTGTTCAATCATGCGCTCTGATTCTGCTAGCCAATTTCCGTACAGTTGATCGACATTAAATTGACGGTCGCTATCGACCCAACTTGGTAAATCACCGCGCTGAAATAACTTTTCGCCATTAAATGTCGTGGTATTGGCAACATTATCCACTTCAGCAATGAGTACATTTATTTCATCGCTAATCGCTTGTTTGTTTGCTGTTGAATTAGTCTCGTTAGCCGCTTGCACAGAAAGCTCTCTAATGCGTTGTAGGTTTTCAGTAATAGATCCCATCGCGCCATCGGCAGTTTGTAAGGCAGAGATACCATCATTGGTATTGCGTATCGCTTGGCGCAAACCTTTTATTTGCGAGGTCATGCCATCACTTATTGCTAACCCTGCGGCATCATCTTTAGCCGAATTAATTCGCAAACCCGATGATAAGCGAGACATAGCTTCATCTTGCTTTGACTGCACCGCATTAGCCATACGTTGAGCAAAGATAGAGTTAATGTTGGTATTTACATTCATCATCGAGAATAACTATTCCTAAAATAGATACACGTAGCTCACTTATTAGTTATTTAACGGCTGATAAACTGAAAAGTTTAATTTTAATGCTACTTTGGGATGAAAAAATGACAATTAACGCATATTCTTAAACTAAGCTAATAATATTATTGATTAAAGTGTAATTTGGCACGAAATAAGCTTGGCATCATCTAGATGAATACAATAAACTTAAAGCGTTTATGATGATTTTTTTAACAAAGGGCAATAAAATGTTTAATGACAAAAATATATTAATAACAGGCGGTACTGGTTCTTTTGGTAAGAAATATGTCAAAACATTGCTAGCGAGGTATAACCCCAAAAAAATTATTATTTATTCTCGCGATGAACTAAAACAATTTGAAATGCAACAAACCTTTAATCAACCCTGTATGCGTTATTTCATTGGTGATGTCCGCGATAAAGAGCGTTTAACGCAAGCGATGAATGGTGTTGATTTTGTTATTCACGCCGCAGCATTAAAACAAGTACCGGCAGCTGAATACAACCCGATGGAATGTATAAAAACCAACATTAAAGGGGCTGAAAATGTTATCGCGGCAGCGCTTGCTCAAAATGTTGAAAAAGTCATTGCCCTTTCCACCGACAAAGCCGCAAACCCCATTAATTTATATGGAGCAACTAAACTAGTTTCAGATAAACTTTTTGTTGCCGCTAATAATATTTCAGGTGGACACAAAACCACATTTTCTGTTGTGCGCTATGGTAATGTTGTTGGCTCTCGCGGCTCTGTTGTACCCTTCTTTCAAAAGCTAATTGACGATGGAGCCAAAGAAATACCAGTAACTCACGAAGAAATGACCCGCTTTTGGATCACATTACAAGATGGTGTTGATTTTGTACTTAAAAACTTTGCCCGCATGCTTGGCGGTGAAATATTTATTCCTAAAATACCTTCAATGCGAGTAATTGATTTGGCAAAAGCAATGGCGCCCAATTTAAGTATTAATATTATTGGCATTCGCCCAGGCGAAAAACTGCATGAAATAATGTGTCCCGCTGATGATTCATACCATACTTATGAATACGAAGATCATTTTGTTATCGCCCCAAGTATCCAATTTTCGAGTCGAAGTAATGATTTTACTACTAATGCCCTAAATGAAAAAGGCACGCAAGTAGAGTCTGGTTTTGAATATAATTCCAAAAATAATACGCATTTTTTATCACCAACAGAACTATTAAGTTTTAATGCTTCAGCTGAATTATAAATATCAATGATTAAAAAAATGATCCCTTATGGTAAGCAAGATATCAATCAAACAGATATTGATGCCGTTATCAATGTTTTACAATCTGACTGGCTTACCCAAGGCCCACAAGTTCCGTTGTTTGAACAAGCATTAGCGCAAGCTTGCCAAGTTGATTATGCTATTGCTGTAAATAGTGCCACCTCAGCATTACATATTGCTCTTTTAGCGCTAGAAGTAGGTAAAGGAGATATTGTCTGGACATCACCAGTAACCTTTGTCGCTAGTGCCAATTGTGCCTTATATTGTGGCGCTGCAATTGATTTTGTCGATATCGATTTAAGTTCAGGCAATATGTCGATTAATGCCTTAAAAGATAAATTGATACAGGCAAAACAACACAATTGCTTACCCAAAGTCATTATTCCTGTTCATTTAGCAGGTCAATCATGTGATATGCAGGCTATTTATCAACTAGCTAAAGATTATGGTTTTAAAATTTTAGAAGATGCCTCTCATGCGATTGGAGGAAAATATCAAGACAAACCTATTGGCAATTGTCAATTTTCTGATATAGCCGTATTTAGCTTTCATCCAGTGAAAATAATTACTTCAGCAGAAGGTGGTGTGGCTGTCAGTAATAATAATGATTTAGCTCATAAAATGCAGTTATATCGTAGCCATGGTATTACTTCAAACCCAGAAGAAATGACAGAAAAAAGCCATGGCCCTTGGTACTATCAGCAGATAGCATTAGGATTTAATTATCGAATGACTGAATTACAAGCCGCCTTAGGGGTATCACAATTAAGTCGGCTTAATTGTTTTATTGAAAAACGTAATAAATTAGCAAGAATCTACGATGATGCCTTTAAAAATACAACAATAACGCCATTAATTGCCAATAAAGAGTGTTTATCTGCCTATCATTTGTATTTGATTTTATTACCGCAAGCAAATAGCGAAAAACATAAGCAAGCGATTATATCGCTACGCGAACAAAATATTTATGCCCATGTTCATTATATTCCCGTGCATTTACAACCATTTTATCAAAATTTAGGCTTTAAGTTAGGCGACTTTCCTAATGCAGAACAATATTATCAACGGGCTATCACTTTACCATTACATCCTAAACTAACATCTCAGGAACAACACTATATTATCAATAAGGTAAAAGCGCTTTTATGAATACAGATATGAAACTAGCGTTAGGCACCGTTCAGTTTGGTTGTGACTATGGGGTTAGTAATGCTCAAGGGCAAGTGTCTTCTCAAGAAGTAAACAACATACTTTCCCTAGCTGCTGAGGTTGGCATTACAACTCTTGATACTGCTAGTGTCTATGGTAATAGCGAACAAGCTTTAGGACAAAGTCAGTTAGCGTCACAATTTAATATCGTGAGTAAAATTCCTTCACTTAAAAATGCTGATGGCCAAGATAAAATAAAGCAATTCATCGAAAAAAGCTTAACACAACTAAAAATTACACAACTTGATGCTGTATTGTTTCATCAAGTGGGCGATCTAATTAATTCTCCTTTAGCACAAACAAGAATAGATACACTGATACAACAAAAAAAATCCGGATATATAAAAAAAATAGGTGTTTCAGTTTATACGCCAACGCAGCTCGAATATTGCTTAAATAATTTTAATATAGACATTGTGCAATTACCGTTAAATGCCTTAGATCAACGTTTTATTGCAACAGGTTTATTAGAAAAATTAGCAGCACAAGGGATCGAAGTACATTGTCGCTCAGTTTTTTTACAAGGCTTATTATTAATGGATATTAAAGAATTAGCACCGTATTTTTTACCTTATTTAGCTCCTTTAAAAAAATTTGCTCAAATGACCAAAAAGCTCACTATATCTCCTTTAGTGCTTTCCTTAGTGATAGCTTGCCAACAAAAGCATATCAATAAAATAGTCATTGGTTGTTGCAATGTGCAACAACTACAGGAAATTATTGATGCCTATCGTATCGCGCAAACCATTACCGATGATTTAACCTCTCTTGCCTATGATGACGAACAATTGCTTCTACCTTATAATTGGCAGCTTGGAGACTAGCCATGACATTAATAACAGCTATCATTCAAGCGCGCATGTCATCAACACGGTTACCCAATAAAGTGCTCAAAGCTATTCTGGGGCAGCCGATGTTACAAAGACAAATAGAGCGCATTAAACAAAGTAAGTTAATAAATAAAATAATCGTTGCAACAAGCACACAAACAGCAGACGATGATATAGAGCAACTTTGCCAAACACTAAATATCGATTGTTTTAGAGGAAGCTTAACAGACGTATTAGCGCGTTATTATCAATGTACAAACAAATACCCTGCTGATCATATTGTGCGATTAACGGCTGATTGCCCTTTAACTGAGCCAAAAATTATTGATGATGTAATTACTTTACACCTACAAACCAGCAGTGATTACACGAGTAATTGTCGCTGGCCATGCTTACCTGATGGTTTAGACGTTGAAGTATTTACCCTATCAGCTTTAGAGCTAAGTCATCAAAAAGCAATCAAACCGTCAGAGCGAGAACATGTAACGCAATTTATGCGTAACCATGAAGAGTTGTTCAAACTCACTGACTTTCACTATAAACCAGATTTATCACAGCTTCGCTGGACTGTAGATGAAGCAAATGATTTTGAGTTTGTAACGCAAATATATCAATATTTATATCCTCAAAAAAAACACTTTACCATGCACGATATTTTAAGATTACTTAAAGAAAAACCAGAACTTAATAGTATAAATCAAAATATCATCCGCGATGAAGGACTATTAAAATCATTTATTATTGATAAGGAACAGGGTTTTGAGTAGAACATTCAAACAATCAGAGCAATTACTAAAGCGTGCAGAACAAACCATTCCATTAGGTTCGCAAACGTTTAGTAAATCTAAAACCGCTTATCCTTTTGGGGTATCTCCTTTTTTTATTGAACGCGGTAAAGGTTGCCAAGTATGGGATGTCGATGGTAATCAATATACCGATTATGTAAGCGGATTATTATCTGTTTCTTTAGGCTATTGTGATCAAAATGTCGACCAAGCAGTAATAGAACAACTAAAATCAGGTGTCACTTTTTCACTCCCCCATCGTTTAGAAACAGAAGTTGCAGAAATGCTAGTTGATATGGTGCCATGTGCCGAAATGGTACGCTTTGGTAAAAATGGTAGTGATGCCACTTCCGCAGCGGTTCGTCTAGCTCGAGCGTTCACGGGTAAAGATCATATTGCCGTTTGCGGATATCACGGCTGGCAAGACTGGTATATTGGTTCAACTTCTCGTGATTTAGGCGTACCTGAGGCAACAAAAGCACTTACTCACGCTTTTATTTATAACGATATAGATTCGTTAGCGTCATTGTTTTCAAAGTACCAATTTGCTGCCGTGATCATGGAGCCGATGAATTTACATTATCCTAAACAAGGCTTTTTGGAAGCCGTCAAAGCATTGTGTGAGCAACACCATACATTATTGATTTTTGATGAAATGATCACGGGCTTTCGCTTTAGCCTAGGCGGCGCACAAGAATTATTTAACGTCACTCCAGACTTAGCAACCTTTGGTAAAGGTATGGCAAATGGCTATCCTATTTCAGCAGTTGTTGGACGAAAAGATGTAATGATATTAATGGAAGATATCTTTTTTTCAGGCACTTTTGCGGGTGAAACTTTATCGCTAGCAGCAACAAAAGCAACACTAACTAAAATTAAACAACAAAACGTACTGCCCCATATCCATGCCATGGGCGAAAAGTTGAAACAAGGTTTAGAGCAAATAGTTATAAACTTAGGTAGACCTAAATGGCTTAATGTTTGTGGTCACCCTGCTTGGTCATTTTTGCAATTACTCGATAGCGAAAACTACTCTAGTTGGCAGTTAAAATCACTGTTTTTACAAGAAATGAACCAGCGAGGCTTATTACTTGGTGGCGGCCATAATCTAAACTTTTCCCATCAAGCGGCCGATATAGAATTATTACTCTCTGCATATAACGAAGTGCTCTTTTTAATTGCAGAGACAATTGAACAGCAGAATTTCAACCAAATATTTCATGGTCAAGTATTAGAGCCGCTATTTAAAGTAAGATGATATTGTAAAAAAAGAAGCTCGTATAATGATAACTAAAGTTTTAACAAACATTGCAATCAGAGTTGACGCCTCTACTCGTATGGGTACAGGACATGTTATGCGCTGTTTAACTTTAGCGAAAAAATTACAACAACAAAATAATCAAATCACTTTTTTATGCAAACGACACAAAGGTAATTTAATCTCATTTATTCAACAGCAAGGTTTTACAGTTATTGCTTTATCTCCACCTATAGAAGATATTGAAAATCAAATTGATGATAAAAAATGGCTTGGTTGTACTTATCAAGAAGATGCAAAAGAAGTGACAAAAGCATTAGCGCACTATCCATGGTTAGATTGGCTTATTGTTGATCACTACAGTCTAGATTATCGCTGGGAAAAATTAGTAAAACCTTTAACCAATAAAATAATGGTAATAGATGATTTAGCTAATAGAAAACATTGCTGCAATATTTTATTAGATCAAACGTTAAATAGACAAAAAACAGCTTATCAAGAGTTAGTTCCCCGATACTGTAATTTATTATTGGGTGCAGATTTTATGTTATTGCGAGATGAGTTTTATTTATTTAGGGAAAAAGCAAAAATTAAAAGAGCTAAAACAACACAAATAACTAAAATATTAATATCATTAGGCGGAACAGACCCAGATAATATAACAGAACAACTACTTCATTGGTTAATACAAATAAAAGACCGCTTTCCCAACTTACAACTACAAGTCGTTGTTAGCCCTATAAGTAATTATTTATCGCAGCTAAAAACGTTAATAATTTCTCACCACTGGATAGAAATTATCGTTAATCCTAAATCAATGGCTAAACTAATGTTTGCGGCAGATATGGCTATTGGCTCGTCGGGAGCCACCGCTTGGGAACGTTGCTGTTTAGGATTACCTAGCCTAACTATTATCAGCGCTAAAAACCAAGAAAAAATAGCTCAAAGTCTATCTGAACAAGGTGCTAGCATTAATTTAGGTAATTTTAACAACTTAAATGTTAATAAACTAATTGAACTACTTACCCACATAATCTACGAAAAAAACACCTATAGAAATATGGTACAACAATGTTTCATAGGTTGTGATGGTTTGGGAGCATTAAGAGTCTCCAATAAAATTATGAGTCAGAACACTTATCGGAGTGTCCCACCCTAGGGATAATTTTCTTGAGATTTTATCTATATCTTGCTTTGCATGATAGCTGCCTTTTTCAACAGCTTTAATTGGCTCTATCTCCCCATTTTTTAATTGAAGCCAGTTTTTTTTAAAAAGTTCTTGGATAGCCATTTGTAATTTATTATAAGAGCTCGATAAAGTTTCATGCTCATGAATAAAATCAATTTTCTTTTGAACTAAAATCCCCCCCGTATCTACACCTACATCCAACAAATGTATGGTCACACCTTTAGGGGTATGATCTACAAAACTCCATAGGTTTGGATCCGCTCCCCTGTTCCAAGGTAAATAAGATATATGTAGATTTATTGCTGACAAAGGAAATAAATCAAGAATTGATTTCTTGATAATATATCGATATCCGTAACTTATCATAAAATCAAAATCATTCTCTTTGATAAATTCATCAGTTAACGGTTCACTATATTGATAGACAGTCTCTTTTTGTGTTCTTAACCAGATAAGTAAGGGAGATTTTTCTGGACCAAGAAACAATATTTTTTTGCTTTCCATAATATGTTTATTGTTCAATAACGTTGTTAATTTCAAGAATTATTAAATAATTAGAGCACATAAAGAGTTAATATGATAATTATAATTGAGATAACCTTAAAAAGATTAAATGTTTATGAAAATACAAAACAGAAATATAGGCCTAAACTACCCTCCTTATATTATTGCTGAAATGTCTGCAAATCATAATGGTTCATTAGAAAGAGCTTTAAAAACCATTGACATGGCAAAAGCGATGGGCGCTGATGCAATAAAGATACAAACTTATAATGCGGATACCATGACCATTGATTGTGATAATGAATATTTCAAAATAAACGGTGGCTTATGGGATGGTTACAATCTATATAACCTATACAAATGGGCACAAACCCCCTTTGAATGGCATCAAGCAATGTTTGCACATGCTAATAAAATAGGCATTACTATTTTTAGCACTCCTTTTGATGAAAGCGCTGTCGATTTATTAGAATCATTAGACTGTCCCGCTTATAAAATAGCATCTTTTGAAATAACTGATTTGCCATTAATTGAAAAAGTAGCTAAAACGGGAAAACCAGTCATTATTTCTACTGGTATGGCAAATGCCGACGAAATTGATGATGCCGTAAACACAGCAAAAAAAGCAGGATGCACAAATTTAGTTATATTACATTGTATTAGTGCATATCCTGCCCCAGCGGAGCAGAGTAACTTAAAAACAATAGCTGATATTGCTAAACGTTGGCATGTAATAAGTGGCTTATCAGATCACACTTTAGGAACAACTGTTGCGGTAAGCTCTGTAGCATTAGGTGCATGTGTTATAGAAAAACATGTCACATTAAGTAGAGAAGACAAAGGCCCTGACAGTGAATTTTCATTAGAACCACATGAATTAAAAGCATTGGTAGATCAGACTAAATTAGCATGGTCATCTTTAGGTTCAGCAGACTATGATAGAAAACCAGCTGAACAAGAAAGCATAAAATTTAGGCGTTCTTTATTTTTTGTTGAAAATATTCCCCAAGGTACGACAATTACTCATGATCATATAAGAAGAATTAGACCCGGTCATGGGATCGCACCTAAATATTTAAACGATATTATCGGAAAAGTAGTGAATTGCGATATAAAGCGAGGCACACCTGTTGCTTGGCATTTAATTAAGTAAATTTGGGTTTGTCAGGATATGCATTGGCAATATTCTTATAAAGTAAATTTACGCTGATCCTTTCATCTACTGTCGAGTAATTTGCACTCAAATCATGAGCTAATATTGATGACGCTAAAGCTGTGTACGTTGGGTTCCATGTAAATAGACGGCTATAATCCATTTTATAACTGTAAATATTATCACAATGTGAATAGACATTTTTATATGGAAAAGGGGGATGAAAATCTTTGATGATTATCATCCCCTGATC
>Ga0209992_10004622_pt1 | contig 10678 bp, 5 predicted proteins | sample 2SBtaG_2_FD_182564 | JGI IMG/M metagenome (GOLD analysis project Ga0209992, IMG submission 182564) | Deep subsurface microbial communities from Kolumbo volcano to uncover new lineages of life (NeLLi) - 2SBTROV12_ACTIVE470 metaG (SPAdes)... | ecosystem: Environmental > Aquatic > Marine > Volcanic... | reverse complement strand
ATGTCCAGCACCGTGCGGGCGGCGTGGCGCGTGGGGCTGTTGTTGGCGTCGCAATACAGTGCGTCTTTGCGGATATCAAAATAGACCGAAGACAGATCGACCGTACAAAACTGGAACAGGGCGGAGAACACGCCCTGAAAATCATAAGCGGCAAAGCCGTCGTGTACCTGTCGGTCCAGCTCGGCCAAACGGTGCAGCACCCAGCGTTCCAGTTCCGGCATATCCTCCGGTTCTATTTTTTCGCGCTCCTCAAATCCGTTCAGATTGCCCAGCATAAAGCGCAGCGTGTTGCGCAGGCGGCGGTAGCTGTCGGCCACGCCTTTCAGGATTTCCGGGCCGATGCGCTGGTCTGATGTAAAATCAACCTGCGCCACCCACAGGCGCAGGATGTCAGCACCGTATTGTTTGGTAACCGCTTCCGGAACGATGGTATTGCCAAGGGATTTGGACATTTTCATGCCCTTTTCGTCCAGCGTGAAACCGTGGGTCAGAACGCCCTTGTAAGGCGCGCGGCCTTTGGTGCCGACCGATTGCAACAGCGAAGAATGGAACCAGCCCCGGTGCTGATCGGTGCCTTCAAGGTAGAGGTCGGCGATACCGGTGTCGCTGCCGTCTTCGCGGTCTCGCAGAACGAAAGCGTGGGTGGAGCCGCTGTCAAACCACACGTCAAGAATGTCGTCGACTTTTTCCCAGTCTGCCGGATTGTGCAGACCGTCAAGGAAGCGTTCTTTTGCGCCGTCTTCATACCAAGCATCGGCACCGCTTTCGCGGAACGCTTCAGCGATCCGTGTGTTAACCGCTGGATCGCGCAGGATTTCAACCTCACCGTTGCCAAGGTCCTTGATGAAGCAGGACAGCGGCACGCCCCAGGCACGCTGGCGACTCATCACCCAGTCAGGGCGCGCGTCGATCATCGCATGCAGGCGGTTGCGGCCGGATTTTGGCGTCCAGCATACGTTGTCAATCTCGGTCAAAGCACGGGTGCGGATGGTGGTGCCGTGCTGATCCATTCCGTCGTTGAGGTCTTGATCTATCGCCACAAACCATTGCGGCGTGTTGCGGAAAATGACCGGCGCTTTGGAGCGCCAGGAATGCGGATAGCTGTGTTTCAGGCGGCCACGGGCCAGCAGGCCGCCAACCTCGACAAGCTTATCGATGACCCGCTTGTTGGCATCTTTTTCTTTACCTTTGTGGTCAAAGATAACAGCACCGCCAAAGAAAGGAAGGTCCGCCCGGAACGAACTGTCCTCCATAACGTTATGGGTCATGGGCAGGTTGTGTTTTTGCCCGATCACATAGTCGTCCGCGCCGTGGCTGGGGGCGGTGTGCACGAAACCAGTGCCGGCTTCGTCCGTCACATGGGCGCCGGGTAGCATCGGGACGTCGTAGTCCCATTCGCCGCTGGCACCTGTTGCGCCGCGCAGGGGGTGGGCGAGGGTCATGCCGGATAAGTCATTGGAACTTATGTCACATAGGCGGCGGACACAGCCGGGGGCGTCAAGGCGGGCCTGTTTGAATGTGGCGTCAGCCAAGGCGTCAGCGACAATGAAGCGATCGCCGATTGTGGCCCAGCATTCTTCGGGGCGGCCAGTGATTTCGTAAAGGCCATAAGGGATGTTTGAGCCAAAGCAGACAGCGCGGTTTTGCGGGATTGTCCACGGTGTTGTGGTCCAGATCACCACGTCAACCTTGCCGGTGAACACGTCGTTTTCACCGGTGAAACCGATGATGGGAAACTTCACCCAGACCGTGTGGCTGGTGTGATCGTGGTATTCAATCTCTGCCTCGGCGAGGGCGGTTTTTTCGACGGGGGACCACATCACGGGTTTGGAACCGCGGTACAGCGAACCGTTCATAACGAAGGTCATGAACTCCTCTGCGATCACCGCCTCGCTGTTGTAATCCATTGTCTTGTAAGGGTTTTCCCAGTTGCCGATGACGCCAAGGCGCTTGAATTCATCGCGCTGGATATCGACCCATTCCTCGGCAAACTTGCGGCATTCGCCTCGCAACTCGTTGATCGGCACGTCGTCCTTGTTCTTGCCGCGGGCGCGGTATTGTTCTTCAATTTTCCACTCGATCGGCAGGCCGTGGCAATCCCAGCCGGGCACGTAGCGGCTGTCCCTGCCCATCATCTGTTGGGAGCGCACAACCATGTCTTTCAGGATTTTGTTCAGCGCGTGACCGATGTGCAGATGACCGTTGGCATAGGGCGGGCCGTCGTGCAAAACGAAACTTTCGCGGCCTTCTTTTTCACGCAAGCGGTTGTAAATGCCCATCTTTTCCCAACGCTCCAGCCATTCGGGCTCGCGCTTGGGCAATCCGGCGCGCATGGGGAATTCGGTTTTTGGCAGGTTCAGCGTGTCTTTATAGTCGGGTTTTTCGGCGCTCATGGGGGCGTCTCCGTCGGCTTGTCAGAAGGTTTTGAGAGGCGGCGCGGGCAACCCATACGCCTGTTCCCGGCGGCCCATGTAATTCAGAGCGCCGGGTCAGTAATTCGGATAATGATGCCAAATATCGGTCCCATAACGCGGCGCTTATACGCGCGGGGACGGTCAAGGTCCAGCCCGAGAATGTACCGCAAAACGGCGTTTGGGCGTTGTACTTACTCCATATGTATTTGATATGGTTTTCATATGGCAAGAAACCTGAAAATCGGGATCGCGGGCGCGGGCATCGGCGGGCTGTGTACGGGTGCGTTTTTGGCGCGGCAAGGGCAAGGCGTCACCCTGTTTGATCAGTTTGAAAAGCCGGAACCCGTGGGCTCTGGTCTGGTGATCCAACCCGTGGGGCTGGCGGTATTGGCGCGGCTGGGGATTGGCGACGCGGTTCGGGAAATGGGTGCGCCGCTTTCCCGGGTGGTAGGGCATGAGGCCAAAAGCGGATGGCAGGTATTGAATGCCGGATACGGGCGGGTGCGCGGGCTTGGCATTCATCGGGCCAGCCTGTTTGAGGCGCTGCTGTTGGCGGCGAAAGAGGCAGGGTGCGTGATCAAGACGGGGGCTGAGATCAGCGGCTCAACCTTCACGGCCAACGGTCGGGTACTTGACTTTGAAAACGGTGGTACCAGCGAAGGCTTTGATCTGGTTGTTGACGCGGCCGGCGCAGGTTCACCGCTTTCGCCGATGAAGCGCCGGAACCTGCCATTTGGGGCATTGTGGGGGACGGTGGACTGGCCCCACAAAAGCGACTTGCCGCTGGATCATCTGACCCAGAAATACCGCCGGTCTTCCCGGATGATCGGGGTTCTGCCGATTGGCGGGATGCCGGGATCAGACGGTCAGAAAGCCGCGATATTCTGGTCTTTGCGCGATGATCAATACGCGGCGTGGCGCGGGGCGGCACTTAAAGACTGGAAATCAGAGGCGCTGGCCATCTGGCCGGAGTTTGCGCCGTTTCTGGATCAGATCACACGCCATGATCAGATGACTATGGCACAGTACGGTCACGGGACGCTGCGCAAGCCGCTTTCTGAACGAATGGTGCATATTGGTGACGCGGCCCATTCCACCAGTCCGCAACTGGGGCAGGGGGCGAATATGGCGCTGTTGGATGCGCTCGCGCTGGCAGAGGCATTGCGCGAGCGGCCGCTGGATCAAGCGCTTGAAAACTATGCACAGGCGCGGCGGTTGCATGTGCGGGTCTATCAGGCGCTCAGCCGGATGTTCACGCCCGCCTATCAGTCTGACAGTCTGTTGGTTCCCGTGGTGCGCGACTGGATTTTGGCGCCTGCGTCCTTTGTTCCGCCGGTGCCGTGGATATTAAGCCGTTTGGTCAGCGGCAATTTCGTTGTGCCGGTTAAAGGCGTCAGGCTTGAACTGGGTGGTCCCGATGCGCCATTGTAAGCCAGCGATTCTGCAATGACGAGATGGCGTTTGATGACACCTGCAAGCCCTGAACAAAACGATCTGGCGGCCTTGGCATGGCAGATTGATCTGGGCGCGACCGAGGCGATTGGGGATACGCCCGTCAACCGCTATGAGGTGGAGCAGGAAAAGCCGGTTCGCCCGGTTGTGACGCAGGAACCGTCGGTGGTTGCCGATGTTGGCGAAGATGCGGTGGCGGTAGCCACACGGGCAGCGGGCGGCTGCGGTGATCTGGATCAGTTGAAGGCGGCGATGGCAGCCTTTGAGCATTGCGCGTTAAAGCAGGGTGCGCATAATCTGGTGTTTGCCGATGGCAATCCGGCGGCAAGGGTGATGGTGATTGGCGAGGCGCCGGGACGCGACGAGGACCGCGCGGGCCTGCCGTTTGTCGGTCGCGCCGGGCAGTTGCTGGACCGGATGTTTGCGGCGATTGATCTGGAGCGTGCGGCTGAAGCGGCGGCTGATGCGATCTATATCGCCAATGTTTTGCCGTGGCGGCCGCCGCAGAACCGCGACCCAAGTCCGGAGGAAACCGCGATGATGCTGCCGTTTGTGCGTCGGCATATTGAACTGGTTGCGCCGGAATTCATCGTTTTGATGGGCAACGTGGCATGTCTGGCGTTGCTGGGGGAAAAAGGTATAACGCGGTTGCGTGGCGTTTGGCGGGACTGTTGCGGGGTGCCGTGTCTGCCGATGTTTCACCCGGCCTATTTGCTGCGCAATCCGATTAACAAGCGCGAAAGCTGGGCGGATTTGCAATCTTTGCAGGCGGAACTGAAAGGTGGCAAATGAGCCAGGAACGGGAATTCATATCGCTGAATATTGCGGTTTTAACGGTCTCTGACAGTCGTGTGATGGCGGATGATAAATCAGGGCAGGTTTTGGTCGATCGGTTGCAGGGCGCGGGGCATGCGCTGGCCGACCGGCAGATCATTCAGGACGATCAAAATCTGGTTTCGGACCAGTTGCGCCTGTGGTGTGATGACCCCGGTATAGATGCGGTGATCACCACCGGCGGCACGGGTTTGACCGGGCGGGACGTGACGGTAGAGGCGCACCGGGCGGTTTATGAAAAGGAAATCGATGCGTTTTCGACCATGTTCACCATTGTTTCTATTGAAAAAATCAGAACATCGGCAGTGCAGTCGCGTGCCTGTGCAGGGGTGGCGAATGGCACCTATTTGTTTGCGCTTCCCGGCTCTCCGGGGGCGTGCAAGGACGGGTGGGACGAGATATTGGTGCACCAGCTGGACTACCGGCACAAACCCTGCAATTTTGTGGAAATCATGCCACGCCTGACTGAGAATCAGCGCCGGAAATAGCATCACAATTCGTTTAATCTTGTGGAATTGGCTAATAAACCCGCCGATGGTACACTATATTGCGCTTTTGTGGGGGCTTGGCGCCTGACGGAGGCTTTGGTCTATGAAATTTATGCAGCGCAGCCTGATCGGATTGTTTTTGCTTGCGCTGACCTTTGGCTTGCTGGCAACGGCGGGCGGGTCTGTTTATCGCACATTGCAGGCGTCGTGGTCTGAGGAAAAGAAACAACGCCCGGCACGCGAGCGGGTGTTTGCGGTTAATATCGTGACGGCGCAGCGGGTGACGGCATCACCCGTCATCACCGCATTTGGCGAGGTTCGCAGCCGCCGAACGCTGGATTTGCGGGCACCGGGCAGCGGCACGGTGGTGTTCTTATCGGATCGATTTGTTGAAGGTGGCGTGGTTGCCAAGGGGGAGGTTTTGTTGCGGCTTGATCCGGCAGACGCCCAATCCGCCAGTGATGTGGCGATGACCGAACTGAGCGAAGCCAGGTCTGAATTGTCAGAGGCAACGGCAGCACTGGTGCTGGCCAAAGATGAATTGGCGGCGGCCCGCGCACAGGAGGTTTTACGCAAAGCGGCGCTGGCGCGGCAGGAAAATCTGCTGGAACGTGGTGTTGGGCTGGAGGCCAATGTGGAGAATGCGGCGCTGGCGCAATCGGCGGCGGTGCAGGCGGTGCTGGGCAAACGGCAGGCGCTGGCGCAGGCAGAGGCCAGAATCAACCGCGCCAATTCGCAATTGGCACGACGCGACATCAAGCTGGCCGAGGCTGCGCGAAATCTGAAAAACACCGAGTTGATCGCAGAATTTGACGGCGCATTAAGTGGAATTACGGTTGTTGTCGGCGGATTGGTCGGGACGAACGAAAAGCTGGGGCGGCTGATTGACCCCTTGCTGCTGGAGGCGGATTTTCGGGTGTCCAACAGCCAGTTCGCACGCCTTGTTGCCGGAGACAACACATTGGCCGAAACCGGTGTGACCATTTTGCTGGAACTGCTGGGGCAGGATGTTTCTGCCAGCGGCAAAATCCAGCGCTCCAGTGCCGAAGTCGCGGAAGGCCAGACCGGGCGGCGGTTGTTTGCCAGCCTGCCCAGAGACCGGGCAGAGGTGTTCCGGCCCGGCGATTTTGTGACCGTCAATATCAGCGAACCGGCACTTCAGAACGTTGCGATATTGCCCGCGTCGGCGGTGAATTCAAGCGGGATAGTGTTGGTGCTTGGCGAAGAGAACCGGTTGGAAGAGATCCAGCTGACGGTCCTGCGGCGGCAGGGTGACACTGTGATTGTGCGCGGGGCCGGATTGTTTGGCCGGGATGTGGTTGAGGCGCGCTCGCCATTGTTGGGCGCGGGGATCAAGGTGAAACCGGTACGGCGCGGCGCTGTTGTGCCGACGGAACCTGACATGGTTGAGCTGACACCGGAACGCCGCGCCCGGTTGATTGCTTTTGTCGAGGGTAACGAGCGGTTGCCGCAAGCCGCCAAAGACCGGATGCTGGAGCGACTAAGCCAGCCAAAAGCCCCGGCCCAGATGGTGGCGCGGATCGAAGCGCGGATGGGCGGATAAGATGGCGACGATGTGGCGTCTGCCAGATGGTCCGGGTGGTGTTTTAAGCTATTTCACCCGGCACAAAACACTGGCCAATCTGATCATGGTGGTGATGGTGGTTTTGGGACTGTTTGCCGCCAGCAATATCCGCTCGCAGTTTTTCCCCGACATTATAATCGACAGCGTGACCGTGACCGTCAAATGGGAAGGTGCGGGGCCTGAAGATATCGACACCGGCATTGTGCAGTTGCTGGAACCGGCGCTGCTGGCGGTCGAGGGTGTTGAGACCAGCAACGCCACGGCAACAGAGGGCCGTGCGCGCATCCGGCTGGAGTTTGAGCCAAACTGGGACATGGCGCGGGCCGCGGACGACGTAAAAGTTGCGGTTGATACGGTTACAGGCCTGCCCGCCAACGCGGAGGAACCGTTTGTAAAGCGCGGCGCATGGCGGGACCGGGTGACGGATGTGGTGATCACCGGCCCGGTGGCCACGGATCAGCTGGCACGCTTTGCCGATGAATTTGTCGGCCTGTTGTTTCGAGAGGGCGTGACCCGCACGACCATCAGGGGGATCGCGGCCCCTGAAACCGTGGTGGAGGTGACCGAAAGCGCGCTGATCCGCAACAATCTGACCATGCGGCAGATCGCGGATGCGATTGGCGAAGAGGCAAAAACAGATCCTGCGGGCGATGTGGCGGGCGGGTCTGCCCGGGTGCGCACCGGCATCGCCAAGCAGAGTGCGCGCGACATCGGCGCAATCGTTGTGCGGTCCAATCCGGATGGGTCCAAACTTTATGTTCACGATGTCGCCGTCGTGCGGGTTGAAGGCGTGGACCGCAACCGCAGCTATTTTGTCGGTGACAATCCGGCGATTTCAATCCGGGTTGACCGCACCGATCAGGGCGACGCCATTTCAATGCAGGCAACCGTGCAGCGGGTTGCCGATGAACTGGAGCGCAGCCTGCCGGACGGGGTAAAAATCACCCTGATCCGCACACGCGCCGAGGCGATTTCTGATCGTCTGAACATCCTGCTGCGCAATGGCGCGCTGGGGTTGATGCTGGTGGTCGGGTTGTTGTTTTTGTTTCTGAACGCCCGCACCGCGTTTTGGGTGGCGGCGGGCATTCCGGTGGCCATGTCAGCGGCGATTGCGCTGATGTATTTTTCCGGGCTGACCATCAACATGATCTCGCTGTTTGCCCTTATCATCACCCTTGGCATCGTTGTGGACGACGCGATAGTGGTGGGCGAGCACGCGGATTTTCGTGCCCGGCGCTTGGGCGAGCCGCCGGTTACAGCGGCGGAAAATGCGGCGCGGCGCATGGCCTCGCCGGTGTTCTCTTCCACTGTCACGACGATCATCGCGTTCTTTGCCCTGACCGCCATTCAGGGCCGGTTCGGGTCTTTGATCGCGGATATTCCGTTCACCGTGATCGTGGTGCTGGCGGCAAGCCTGATGGAGTGTTTTCTGATCCTGCCCCATCACATGAGTAAGGCGCTGGAAGCAGCCCAAAAACGCCGTTGGTATGATTTTCCCAGCCATTATTTCAACATCGGCTTTGGCTGGTTTCGGCAAAACGTGTTCCGCCGACTGATGCGATGGGTCATTGTGCTGCGCTATCCGGTGATGGCGCTGGTTGTTCTGGCGCTGGCCTCGCAGGTTAACCTGTTCATTCGCGGCGATGTTAACTGGCGGTTTTTCAATGCGCCGGAACGTGGATCGATCAGCGGCAATTTTGCGATGGTGCCTGGGGCCGACCGCAGCGACACGATTGCAATGATGCGCGAGTTGCAGCGTGCGGCGGGCGCACTGGGCCAGAAATATGAGGCCGAGTTTGGCACCAATCCGATTGATTTTGTCATGACCGAGGTCGGCGGTACGGCCGGACGGGGGTTGTCAGGCCAGGGCACCATTGACAAAGACCTGCTGGGCGCAATTTCGATAGAGTTGATAGATGCTGATCTGCGGCCCTATTCGTCGTTTGAGGTTTTGGCAGAGCTGCAGGAAAGCGTGAACCGGCACCCGCTGCTGGAAACACTCAGCTTTCGCGGATGGCGTTCCGGGCCGGGCGGCGATTCAATTGACGTGCAATTGTTCGGGGCCACGTCCGAAGGATTGAAAGCAGCTTCCGAAGCCCTGAAAACAGCGCTGGCGCAAAATCCGGAAGTGTCTTCGTTGCAGGATGACATGGCTTTTGACAAAGAAGAACTGGTGCTGGAACTGACACCCCAGGGGCACGGCTTGGGCTTTACCATTGATGGGTTGGGCCGGGTGTTGCGCAACCGCCTGAACGGAATTACCGCGGCCAGTTTTCCAGTGGGGACCAGAACCGCAGACATTACCGTAAAATTGCCGGACGGGGCCGTATCGGCGGATTTTCTGCAGTCCAGCATGATGCGCACCGCGTCCGGGCAATACGTGCCGCTGTCCGATATCGTCAGCGCGACGTCCAAAGCCGGTTTTGCCACCATATTGCGCGAAAATGGCCTGCGGGTGCTGACCGTCAGCGGCGATATATCCGAGGATGATCCAAAGCGGGCGGAGGAAATATCGGAAAATCTGGAATTGGTGCTGTTGCCGCAGATTGCACAGGATTTTGGTGTCAGCTACCGTTTGGCCGGACAGGCGGAACAGGAGCGGAATTTTCTGAGTGACGCGCGAACCGGGCTTTACCTTAGCCTGCTGGGGATATTTCTGGTGCTGGCATGGATATTTTCCAGCTGGACCCGGCCCGTGGTGGTGATGGCGGTAATTCCGTTTGGCTTGGTGGGTGTGATTTACGGGCATTATGTCTGGGACGTGCCGCTGTCGATGTTTTCGGTTGTGGGGCTGTTGGGCATGACCGGAATAATCATCAACGATTCAATCGTTCTGGTCAGCACGATCGACGAATATGCCGAGGACCGGGATATTATCACCGCCATTCTGGACGGCGCTGCTGACCGGTTGCGGCCGGTATTGCTGACCACGCTGACCACGGTGCTGGGGCTGGCGCCGCTGTTGTTTGAGACGTCGCAGTCGGCACAGTTTTTGAAACCGACGGTGATCACCCTGAGTTACGGATTGGGCTTTGGGCTGGTGTTGGTTCTGCTGCTGGTGCCATCCCTGATTGCCATGCAGCGGGACGTCAGCTTGCATATGAACGCGCTGCGGCGGATGCTGAATGGGCCAAAGCGGATGTTTGGGCAGCGTGTGATCATAAGCCTTGCGGCGCTTGCGGTGGCAGGGCTGGCGCTGGCCAGCGTTGGCTATACGGCGGTCGCGCAGGCGGTGTTTACGCCGCTTGCGGGTTTGACGAAGGGGCTGGCGTTTTTGCCGGTGAGCGCGCAGGCTATTGTGGTGCTGGCGGTTGGCAGCGCGACCGTTTGTGTTTTGGCGCTTGTTGCATCTGCAACGCTGAAACGCTTTGGTCAAAAAACAAACTGAAACCGGCGCGGGCCGCTTTTCAGTCCGTGACCGTCCTTCATCGCGGGACCGACGAGCGCCTAGCCGCTAAGCGGAAACACCAGCAGGATCATCGGCACGGCAACCGCCACAACCAGAACCTCCAGCGGCAGGCCGGTGCGCCAGTAGTCGCCAAATTTGTATCCACCTGGGCCCATGATCAGGGTGTTATTCTTATGTCCGATGGGCGTGAGGAAAGCACACGAGGCAGCCACCGCGACAGCCATCAGGAACGGGTCCGGGTTGACGTTTAACTTGGTGGCGATGTTCACAGCGATGGGCCCGCCGATCACCGCTGTGGCGGTGTTGTTGAGGACGTCTGAGAGCGTCATCACCACGATCATCAGCACCGTCAGCACCGCCCAGGCGGGCAGGCCGGTGGTGATGCCGACGATCTTACCGGCAATCAGTTCGGTGCCGCCTGAAAGTTCCAGCGCCACGCCCAGCGGGATCATGCTGCCCAGCAGCACGATCACCGGCCATTCGATGTGGTCATAAA
>Ga0209992_10004620_pt1 | contig 10684 bp, 9 predicted proteins | sample 2SBtaG_2_FD_182564 | JGI IMG/M metagenome (GOLD analysis project Ga0209992, IMG submission 182564) | Deep subsurface microbial communities from Kolumbo volcano to uncover new lineages of life (NeLLi) - 2SBTROV12_ACTIVE470 metaG (SPAdes)... | ecosystem: Environmental > Aquatic > Marine > Volcanic... | reverse complement strand
ATATTAAATCTCTCTATGCAGGGCTAGTTCAAGAAAAAATATACAAAAACTGGCGAGACCCCTTGGCAGAGAGGCACAGCAAAGAAGCCATCATTTCGTTTCACATTTTTCCTAAAGGAAATATCGACAAACCATTTATCAAGCAAAGTTCCGGGGTGGAGGTATTGGATACACTTGCCGTGGCTGCGGTTAATGACTCGGTACCGTTTCCTCCTTTCCCGAAAGATTTAAAGATGCCAAACCTTTTTTTAAGTATTTATTTTAAATATGTTTCAAAAAATGATTAAGGCAGGATATTTTTTTGCCTGGGTTTTTATAACCCTTGTTTACTTTTTTTCCGTAAAAGTGGAAGCAGAACCTGGTGTTCAGTTAAACTTGGAAAAAGAAACTCAGGAAAAAGTTTCCCTGGCCATCACGGACTTTATATTTAATGGAGCTGGATCTGATATTAGAGGGTTGGGTAAAGAAGCGAGACGTATTCTGGAAAAAGATTTGATCTATTCAGAACTTTTTTCTCTACTAGGAAAACCTGTTTTTGAGCAATTGGAAAAAATGGAACGGGCTAGTTCTGATATGAGTTATAAGAATTGGCGAACAATAGGCGCACAATGGATCCTTAAAACCGAATATAGAATTATATCGAAAGGAAGAGGCCAGGTTTTTGAATTTCGTCTATACGATGCTGTAAATAAAAAGATGATCATGGGTAAGCGTTATAAGGCTTCTACGAAACTTTTGCGAAAGACTGTGCATCGGTTTGCTGATGAAGTGGTATTGCAGTTGACAGGTAAACGTGGTCTTGCCGAAACGCAGATAACTTTTTTGGGGCAGAAAAAAAATGGGAGCAAGGAAATTTATCGGGTGGATTTTGACGGCCACAACCTAAGACAATTGACTCGAGACGATAGTGTTAACTTAAGTCCTTCATGGTCGCCCGATGGGAAGTCGATTATCTACACCTCATATGCCGCACATAATCCAGATTTGATTAGGATTGGTTCTTCGGGGCAAAAACGTAAAACTCTTTACCGTTTACCAGGTTTAAATGCTGCGCCATCATGGTCTCCGGATATGCAAAAGATAGCTATTGTATTAAGTAGAGATCAAAATTCCGAGATTTACCTATTAAAAAAAAATAGAGCCCCGCAGCGCCTGACACGTCATTTTAATATTGATACCTCGCCGACCTGGTCTCCCGACGGGAAAAAGATAGCGTTTACTTCGGACCGTTCTGGAGCAGGTGCACCACAAATTTATATAATGGGCTCTGAAAAAGGAGATAGTGGAAAAGTGACTCGTATCTCTTTTGGTTCTTCTTATAATGACAACCCATCTTGGTCTCCCGATGGAGATAAAATCGCCTATACGTCAAGACAGGGAAAGAAATTTCAAATCAGTGTTTATGATCTTAATACGCATAAAAGCAAAGTTGTTACATCGGGGTTGGGAAGTTCAGAGCAGCCCAGTTGGTCTCCTGATGGCCGTTTTATTGTTTTCCGTAAACGAGTAAACAACCGTTTTAATATTTTTATCCAACGCCCGGGCAGAAGGGGGATTCGGCAATTAACATTCTCTGGGAAAAGTCATAGTCCCTCATGGTCTCCTTATATCAATAACTAGGTGTCAAAAGTTTGCAAAAAAAAATATTGTCAGAATAAAAAGTTTTCGTTACCCTTTTAGCAGGCTAATAAAAATGTTTATAGCTTTAAAATCAAAACCTTTTGGAGATTTCAGAGTATAAAAAAATTAATATAATATATATAATATTTATTGTAATTTAAATATAATTACATGATAATAATGCGATGCCAAGTTGTAATAACCATAATGAATTCTAGGATTTAATTCTTTTAGAGTATTTATTACGAACCTATACCTTGGATTGTCTTATTGGTCATTAATGTAGTTTAATTTTGGATTTAAGCGGGATAACTTTAGGTGAGGTTGTATATGAATAGAGTAAATTTTAAAAAGGCAGTCGCAGCAGTTTTTATTATGTTTTTCTTTACAGCATGTTCGAAAAAACTTATGCCCCCTGAAATCGGTTCGTCAACTGGCAATATAGAAAGCTCAGACCTATCCGCGTCAAATGTGACCCCATCTAAAGATGAAACATTAGGTGGTACCGGTAGCACCAGTGACACCAGTGATTCTGACTATTTTAGCGAGGAACCGATTCTAGAAAGTTTTAATAAAGGTGGTAGTTCAGGAATTGGTGGAGGAGCAAACGACGGTACCGGGGGGGGGTCAGATTCTTTTGGTTCTAATCCAGGTCCCGCGGGGTCAGGCGGTTCGTCTATGGATGAATTCGGTGCTAAGGGGCAGGCTAATATTGGTAATGGTTCCGCTGGTTCTTTCAGCGCTACGGACAACAACACAAATGAATTTGCAGGAAGTGGCGGAAATGGGTCAGGTGGTAAATGGGGTATTAGTCCAGATGGAGGAAATGGGTCAGGCGTCGGAGGAGATGGGTCAGACGTCCCCGATAACCAGATAGCCCGTATGAAAAATTTTCAAGAGACATCGAATCTTAAAGATATTCATTTTAATTTTGATCAATATGGTTTGGATAGTAACTCTAAAGAAGTTCTTAAACAAAATGCATCATACCTGAAGCAAAACCCTGGAATGAAAATAGAAGTCCAAGGACATTGTGACGAGAGAGGTACCAATAACTACAATATTGCACTAGGCGAACGCCGAGCCCACTCTACTAAAAGGTTCCTAGTATCTCAGGGTATTGATTCTAGTCGGATAAATATTATCAGTTTTGGTGAAGAAAAACCTTTCTGTTTTGACAGCAATGAAGGTTGCTGGTTCCAAAATAGAAGGGCGCATTTTATGCTAGCAAAATAAAACTGCGTTAAACGGTTTGGAACATAATCGTATATAATAAGGCCGCGTTGGGTTTGATCCCGACACGGCCTTTTTTTTTGGGTATACGTGGAAATTATAATTCTGTTGTTATGAAAAAAGAAAAAAACTTATGAAATACGTTAAATCAACAGCTTACTTCTTTATATTTTTGTTTATCGTGTTAATTCCTCTTAATGCTTCAGCTGAAATGGGCGACAAAGCCTCAAAAAAATGGCCACAATTATTTAAACAAGTACGGCTAATTGAAGAACACATAAACAATCTTGAGATTATTCAAATAAAAGGTTTGCAGAACCAGCTTGAAGATTTATTAAGGCAGGTTGAAGAAATTAAACAAAGCGTTCCGCAGTTACAGAATATCGTTGAGCTAAATAAAATAGAGACCCTAGCCCAGGTCAATAAGGTTGAAAACCAAATAAGTGATTTGGAGGCAGAATTAAAAAATCAAGTGCTTTTCAAAATCAATCAACAAAAAAATATTCTCGATAAAATTCAGGAAGACCAGAAAAAGCTAAAATTAGGCCTAGCTCAGGACCTAGAGAAATTTGAAAAGCTGAATAAAGAGAACTTTCAAACACAACTAAGTCAACAAAATAAAATTCTAAACAATATTAGGGAAGACCAGCAAAAGCTAAAATTAGGCCTAGCCCAGGATATAGAGAAATTTGAAAAGCTGAACAAAGAGAATTTTCAAACACAAATCAGCCAACAAAATAAAATTCTAAGCAATATTAGGGAAGACCAGAAAAAGCTAAAATTAGGCCTAGCTCAGGACCTAGAGAAATTTGAAAAACTGAACAAAGAGAATTTTCAAACTTTTGCTTTGGGTAATAAAAGTAATTTGGAAAAGATTGCCCAAAAATTGGATTCTTTGGAGGAGACCACAATAAAAAATTTTGAAGGTACAAAAGGGCTTTTTATTTCCCAGCTTATTCCAACTATAAAAGAAAATCAGGCTAAGGTTCATGACGACCTTTTAGCTTCGCGCAAGACCAATGATCAAGCATTAAAACGTTTATCAGATGAAAACCAAAAGCTGAGCAAAGAGCTGAGTAGCATTCTTCGGGAAAATTTAATTCAAGGTATGGACACAAAAAACCAAGTGGAATCTATTGATAAAAATGTTGCGACTGCTAGTCAAAATATAGCGGTAAATAACAAAAACCTAATGATTGCAGATGAAAAAATTAATAAGTTGGCTGAAACCATGAAGTCTCTTCAAGTCCAACATTTTGCTTCAAGTGCAACCCTTGAAGCATTAAAAAAGGATCTGGCCAAGGCGCAGGAATTCGATCAATTGGCAGATGAAAAGATTAATAAGCTCATAAAGAATTCTACCCAATTAACTGTTCATGCGAATCAACTAGAAAAAACAGTCATAAACGAACTGCAGCAGTCATTAAATAAAGCAGATTCAAGTCAAGATAAAATAAATTTAGCTAATGAAAGACTGACGCTCTTGATTGAAATTTTAAAAGCCATTGCCAAAGAGCAGGATAAATTAGCTCAGGCTGTAAAGGTGCGGAGTGGATTGAATAAGGCACAATCTGGATTAATAAAAAATCAGGAAAGTATTAAGGAAGCTCTTGCCGATTTGCGCCGAAAAGCAAATTTAAGCCTTTCCAAAACCGATAATATAAAAAAGACTTTGGGTGCGATGAAAAAAAAGTAATTCATCTGTTTCCTCAAAATCTTCAAAAAATTAGAATCATGATTATGCGGTCTTACCTATTCCTTTCAACTTAGGGTCCTATTTTTTTGCCCTAAATAGACACCGCAGAATATGTAAATAACTCTTTTGCAATATGGCTAAAACTAGAACTATTTTTATATGTCAGGAATGCGGCCATCAAGTGTCAAAGTGGTTGGGGAAGTGTCCTGAATGTAATTCTTGGAATAGTTTTTCTGAAGAGCGGCAAGTGCAGTCCTCATCCTCCAGGTCCCGAAATAATTTCGAATCCTCCGCTCCCTTAACAATTACCGAAGTTCAGCCTATTCAGGAAAATCGTTTGATGACAGGTATTGCGGAGTTTGACAGGGTTTTGGGTGGCGGTATGGTAAAAGGGTCACTAATTCTTATTGGAGGGGAACCTGGAATAGGTAAGTCTACCCTCACATTGCAAAGTATGGGGCATCTATCCAAACAAGGGAAAAAAGTGCTCTACGTTTCTGGAGAAGAGTCGGGCTCACAAATTAAATTAAGAGCGGAGCGTTTAGATGCTATTTCTGAAAACCTTTTGATTTGTTCCGAAATTTGTGTGGAAGGTATTATCCAATGGATCGAAAAAATTCGACCAGAAGTTCTGGTGCTAGATTCTGTGCAGACATTTTATACCGAGGATTTACAATCCGCTCCGGGTAGTATTGGACAGGTTCGTGAGGTAGCATTTAAAATTTTTCAGGAAATAAAGCGTCGAAACCTTCCAACACTTTTGATTGGTCATATAAACAAAGATGGCGCTATTGCAGGGCCGAAATCTTTGGAGCACATTGTGGATACAGTAGTATACTTTGAGGGTGAACAGGGGCATGCTTACCGGGCTTTAAGGGCTATTAAAAATAGATTTGGTCCCACGCCTGAAATCGGAGTTTTTAAAATGGCTCCAACGGGTTTGATTCCTGTTGAGAACCCTTCGGAATGGTTTCTAGCAGAACGTCCGGTAGATTCTTCGGGTTCGGCCATTGTTGCAACGCTGGAAGGAAGTCGTACCCTGCTTGTTGAAGTGCAGGCATTGGTCAGCACTTCGTCTTCTATTGGTATGCCAAGACGGATGGCAACCGGATTTGATCACAACCGCATGTCTCTTTTGATTGCGATTATGGAAAAGCGGTTGGGAATGAATCTGCAGGGAGAAGATATTTTTGTAAACCTTGCGGGTGGGATTAAAATTACTGAACCGGCCTTAGATTTGGGAGTAGCCGCTGCCATTGCCAGTAGCTTTCAAGACCGACCCATTGACGCAGAACTTGTTTTGTTGGGAGAAATAGGTTTGACGGGGGAGGTTCGTACGGTTATGCAACTTGAGGCCCGATTGATTGAAGCTCGAAGGTTAGGTTTTAAGCGTTGTATCGTTCCACATTCGGCCAAAAAAGCAAAAACGCTTTTGACCGATGGGATTGAAATTAGTTTTGCGAAAAACCTGACGGAAGTATTTGAACAAATTTTTTAACGGAAGATTTGAATGAGTGTTTGCGCAATAGTACCGGCTGGAGGATCGGGAACTCGTATGGGAGGGACTGTTCCAAAACAATTTCAGTCCTTGAATGGAAAACCCATTCTTTATCATACACTCAAAACCTTGCAGAATTGCGGAACCATCTCCGAAATAATTCTAGTAGTGCCAGAAAAGGAATATGAGACTGCCCACACCGATTGGTTGGGCAAGCTGGAAATAGTCAAAAAAGTTGTTATAGGGGGTGAAAAAAGACAGGACTCTGTCTACAACGGATTTTGCGAAGCTTCTCAAGATTCAGAAATTGTATTAGTACATGATGGTGTTCGGCCTTTTCTTTCTCAAAAAATGATCGCTAATTCTATTGATGCTGCGAGAGAATATGGTGCAGCTATTACCGCGATACCTGTGCATGACACAATAAAACGTATAGACACTTCGGGTTTGGTATCGCAAACAATTGACCGGGACGGTCTTTGGAGGGTACAAACTCCTCAAGCTTTTCGTTACTCTCTTTTACTAGACGCATTCAATAAGGCAAAATCAGATAATTTTTATGGAACCGATGAGGGCGCCTTGATAGAACACCTTGGGGAACCGGTAAAAATTGTAGAGGGCTTAGAACAGAATATAAAGATTACACGACCCGAAGATTTGGAGTTGAGCAAAGCTTTTATTTCCAGGTTCTTTCCAGAAACATAATCTATTCAGAAAAAGATGCATCTGCAAATGAAGAGAAGCATCTTATTAAATAATTCATATTTAAAAACTTTACTTATAGTTAGGAGAAATAAAATGTTGCAACCAGGAGCTGATGCGCCAGAATTTTCGGTCAACGATCACAATGGTAATATAATTCAATTAAAGGATTATCGAGGAAAAAAAATTGTACTCTGGTTTTATCCTAAGGCCGATACCCCCGGATGCACTATGGAAGGACAAGGTTTCCGTGATGATTTCAAGAAGTTTGAAGAGAAGGGCATTCAGATTTTTGGGGTAAGTCTAGACAATGAAAATGATAATAAGACATTCGCTGAAAAGTTTTCTTTTCCCTATCCTTTACTGTGTGACATAAATAGAGAGATCGCTTTGGGTTATCAGGCTGTAAAAAGTAAAGAGGACCAGTATGCCGCACGAATAAGTTATGTGATTGACGAAGACGGAAAAATACTCGAAAGTATTGAAACCGTAGACACCAAAAACCATTCGAAGGATTTGTGCTCTCGATATTAAAATAAATATTTTGTCAGTATTAAATTATGATGGAGTAACTAATGGCTTATAAGGATTCCCTGATTCCTGAACCTCTTGACGATAGAAAAAAGAAGAAAAAAAAGGAAATTCTACAAACACGAATTTCCCCAGTAGATTTTGAAAAAATCAATGATGTGGGAGACCTGGTTGAATCTTTTCAGTCTGCTTCCATTCAGGCGAGGAACCTTGGTCAATGTGCACAGATTTTTGGGAAAATGCTACAGGATGAAGAGCGCCCTACAATAATGCTGGGCCTTGCCGGTCCATTGATTGCTGCTGGGTTAAGAAAAGTCATACGAGATATGGTTCACCGCAATATGGTGGATGTCATTGTTTCCACAGGTGCAGTTCTATATCAGGATTATTACAACGCTTTGGGCGGAGGCCATTATTATGGAAACCCAGCAGCAGATGATACAAAGCTTCGCGAACTTTTCATCAACCGGATTTATGATACCTATGTTGATGAAGAACTTTTCTGCGAAGATGATACCTTGATAGGAAAGTTTGCTGATAAGTTGGAGCCAAGAAATTATTCGAGTCGCGAGTTTATTGCCCTGCTTTCTGAAACCATCGATGACGAAGAATCTATCCTAGTCACGGCACGCAAAAAAAATATTCCTGTCTTTTGTCCTGCTCTTAACGATTCCAGCATTGGGATTGGACTCACTGAACATTATTACAACAGCCGTAAGAAAGGCCGTCAACCTATTGCTATAGATTCCATACGCGATAATTATGAGCTTACCCAGATTGTAGTTAATTCATCCAGGACCGCAGCATTTTATGTTGCGGGCGGAGTGCCTAAAAATTATATTAACGATTCCATCGTCATGGCATATATTTTTGGTAAGGATACTGGAGGTCATAAATACGCCATACAGGTGACGACTGATTCACCACATTGGGGTGGATTAAGTGGCAGTACACTCGGTGAAGCTCAATCTTGGGGTAAGGTAAATAAACAGGCAAACCATAGTATGGCGTTTGTAGAACCGAGTATTTCTTTGCCTTTAATCTATGGTCATGCTTTTCAAAAAGGACTGTATAAGGGAAGGCCTAAATTAAATTATGAATGGGAGGGGGACACGCTAAAAAAAATGGCCGTTGAAGATTAAATAGGTTTTCGGCGGTTCTTTTGGCGATAGCTTTTGTTCCAGACGTCATATGCTAATTGGCATTCTTATTTAGAAATTTAATTATTTTGACATTTGCAGCCGGAAAGGGAAATTGGTTGAGCTCTTCGGGTTTTATCCATTTCCATTCGTCGCATTCGGTGGGAAAAAATTTTCCCGAATGTATTTGGCATTGAAAAACATGGAGCGTAACCCGAAAGCGGGTATAACTATGATGATGCGTCATTATCTTTTCACCAATTCGGATATTGATACCCAACTCTTCTCTAATTTCTCTTCGTAGACATTCTTTTTCTGTCTCTCCCGTTTGCATTTTACCTCCTGGGAACTCCCAAAGCCCACCCAATAAGCCTTCTGCTTTCCGTTTTTGAATGTATACGTAGCCTTTTTTAAAAATAACTCCGGTGCTTACCTGAATTTTGGATATTTTAGCTGCGGTTTTTTTGGGAGGAAATAACTTTTGTTTTCCTGATTGCCTTGCCTTACATAGTTGCTTTAATGGGCACTCTTTACAAAAAGGGTTTTTTGGTAGACAGACAGTTGCACCCAACTCCATAAAGGCTTGATTAAAATCACCGCAATTCTTTTCCGGAAGAAGCCTTTCCATAGTATCCCAGAGTCGCGTTTCGGATTTTTGAGTATTACCATTTTCTTTTAATAACATTAATCGTGATAAAACTCGTTTTACATTACCATCTAAAACTGGAACTCTTTTATCAAAAGCAATACTTAATACAGCACCTGCTGTATAACGTCCGACTCCTGGCAGTTTTAATATTTCATCCAAAGAATTAGGAACCTTCCCTGCAAAGTCTTTTTGAATTTGAATTGCTGACTTTAGCAAGTTCCGTGCGCGCGAATAATACCCTAACCCTTCCCAATGTTTTAGCACATTCGACTCACTCGCTCCTGCTAGTTTTTTCAAAGTCGAGAATGATTCCATCCATTTTTTGAAGTAAGGAATAACCGTTTTCACCTGAGTTTGTTGCAACATAAACTCTGAAACGAGAATTCGGTAAGGATCACGGTTTTTACGCCAAGGCATTTCCCGTTTTTGGTTTTTATACCAATTTAATAATCTCGACTGAAAAGTTTTGATTTTATTGGGTGCAAGCATAATGCGAGGAAAACTTTTTTGTTTTAGGTGCGAGGCCTGTTTTCTCCTGAATCGCGGATTAGACGCCTATCGTGTTTTTATCCCATATTATTTTGTGTAATTGTGTTTGCAGGCGAACTGGAAGTCGATCTTCTAGAATCCATTTGACCATTTCTTTTAGTTCCAGCTTGTCAAATACCGGGGAAAGTAGAACATGCGCGGTTTCGTTGATCTTATACTTTTTTATGATATCTCGGCTCCATTCATAATCCTTTTTATCGAGGATTACAAATTTGACTTCATCATGTGGAGCAAGAAGTTTTAAATTATCCAGATTGTTTTTTTCTTGCTCGCCACTGCCAGGACATTTTAGATCCATAATTTTTATAACATCTTTAGGCACTCTTTCTAGAGATATTGAGCCCCCCGTTTCAAGCATAACCTTGTATCCCTTTTCAATAAGCCTCCTTATTAGAGTGTAAATATTATCCTGCATCAGCGGTTCGCCGCCTGTAATTTCAACCAGGTGGATTCCAAAATTCTCAACCTTTTGAAGAATTTCATCAATGCTCATGTTTTTACCTTCGTGAAAAGCATAAGCAGTGTCACACCAAGAGCATCGTAGATTGCAGCCCGTCAGCCTGATAAAAATACAAGGTAGCCCTGTGTGGGTGGACTCTCCCTGAACGCTTAAATAGATTTCATTAATTTTAATCATTTCTCTACTTCAATTATAAACCGGGTGAAAGACTATAAATTTAGGGATTATGTTATTTAATGATTAATGTTTATGGATTTTATACCAGTATTTTGGTTATTTTAGAAGCCGTTGGTCATTACCATCATAAAAGCGTCAATCACATCCCATCAAAACCAATAAAAACCCTTTTTCGAGTACTTTGATCATTAAAAATCTAAGGGAAATATTTTCAGGTGACACGGTAAATAAATTTTAATGGGCTTCAACAACTTTATCCTTTAAAATCAGGGTTTTATTTTGCTTAAATTATTTTGAGAGGATGGTCTAGAGTGAAGCCTATTGTCACAGTCACCAATGTGTTCCCTGAAAAAGCGTTGAAAAAATTAAGTCCACATTGTGATTTAAGAACCAATCAGACCGAAAACCCTATTTCCATCTCGGGTTTGGA
>Ga0209992_10004619_pt1 | contig 10691 bp, 4 predicted proteins | sample 2SBtaG_2_FD_182564 | JGI IMG/M metagenome (GOLD analysis project Ga0209992, IMG submission 182564) | Deep subsurface microbial communities from Kolumbo volcano to uncover new lineages of life (NeLLi) - 2SBTROV12_ACTIVE470 metaG (SPAdes)... | ecosystem: Environmental > Aquatic > Marine > Volcanic... | reverse complement strand
TCCAGCAGATCGACCCATGTCCGAGCGGCCTCAAAATGCTCTTCGATGATGCGGTGATCACCGTAATATTGATGGAGCTGGGACATGAGGAGGGGATGCGCCAACCCCCAACCGATGGGGCCCGCTTCTTCGACATAATTCTCCGCGTCAATACCCACAAAGGGTGCCGTCTCAGTAAACCAGCCGGCTCCGCGTGCAGAATCTCTGAAATCATCAACCGTATTCGCATAAAAGGTGGACATGTCGAAATTGAGAAGCGCCGTTTCGCTCGAACCCACGATGTCTCCACCATACTGAAATTTTTCGCGAGCGGGGCAGTCGGATTGAACACTGAACAGATTGCTGAGCAGAGTCCACTGTACCATTTTCTGAATGCGATTGAATTGCTCGTTTGAGCATTCAAATGTGCCCACCGGTTCCACGTCCGTATTCAATCGAAGACCTTCCAGAGAAGTGAGATCCGGACGGCCCGGGTATCCGGTAACTTCGACGTATCTGAATCCATGAAAGGTGAATCGTGGCGTGTATTCTTCCTCATCGCCCCCGCGAAGCGTGTAGATATTGCGCTGCCACGCGACTTCCGGCGCTCCAGAACCTCCCACAGGAGATCCATCCGAATTCAGACGCTTGATCTGACCAGCCACCGCAGTCATCGGATTGAGTGTGCCGTCATCATAAACCAGTTCCCCCATTCGCATCAGAACCCTCGTGCCTCTTGGTCCCTGCACGCGCAGCCTCACCCAACCGGCGAAATTCTGGCCGAAGTCGAAAACATAAACGCCTTCGCTCACCTCACTAATACTCACCGGCGAAAGTCGATTCGTCACGCGGATCGGCGGCATCGGCAAGGCTCGCAGCAGGGGCGCCTCCGGGAAGACATCATCCAGGGGTGCCAGCGACGCCGACATCCAAGCTGAGTCATCAAACCCCGGCCTGTCCCATCCTGGTTGTTCGAGCCGTGCATCGTATTTCTCGCCGAGATATACACTGTTTCCAAGCAGCGGTCCGCCTGTCAGTTTCCAGGATTCATCACTCCCGATTCGATGTGAAGTGCCATCAGCGTATTCAATGACCAATTGAACCAACAATCTCGGCTGCCCCACCAGAAGGTGCTCCCGAATGTTGATGCGGCCCCACATGCGAAGAGGAAGTGGATTGAACCACCCATTTCCCAGCATCGCACCGAGTATGTTTTCACCCTCCTTGATCTGCCCGGTAAGATCATGACACGAATACAGTACTCGCTTGTCGAAGCTGGTCCAGGCCGGATTGAGCACATCATCCGAGAGTTGTTGACCGTTGATCCGGATTTCGCAATATCCGAGTGCTGTAGCGTACAATCGGACCCGTGAGATGGGCTTTTCTATTCGGAAGCTTCGCCTCAGCAGGGGTGCGGGGTCATCCTGATAAAAATCTTCATCATGGACCGGCAGCATTTTCCCATCAGAGATCCATCCTCCCGTCCAGTCGGCATTCGTGAGAAGTCCCATCTCCCACCAGCTCACCCGACTCCGTTTGGATTTTCGGTCTTCCTGATCCCAGACCACAACGTGCCAGAAGCATCGTTCTCCACTCTTGAGCGATTTGCCTTCATAAGGGATGTGCAGCTGCGCACCCGATTCTAATTTCCCGCTGTCCCACAGATCTGCCACCCCAGCGGCCAACAAATCTGGCGTCGTTGCCACCATGATTCTGTAGGCTGACTGGGATTGATTTCGGGCATCCCGTATGGAATTAAGTTTCCAACCGAGTCGAGGAGTCGGAGCATCGATCCCCAATGGCTCTCGTAACGATTCGCACCGAAGATTGAAGGGCAAAATCAGCGCATCATCTCCGCGGTTGGATTCATCGGATACCACCGCTCCAGTTGTGGCAACAACCCCAAGCGTACCCGCTCCAGCGACAAGAGAACCTCTAAGAAAATCGCGTCTACGCATAATTCGGGTTATCCATATTTGGGCGGCAAGGCGTCATTCCAGGTCAAATATCGTGTTCTGAACCAGACCCTCAAAAGGTTGTCCGTCGCTGCTTTTCAGGGAATACTCGATCTCCATGATCCGGGTGGGTTTGATATCGGGCAAATGCAGTGTGATCGTTTTCCCATCATCTGATACTGAGACGCTCTCTATCTCCAGCTCTTTCGTGTTGTAACGATCTGATCCGTAATTGCGGGATCGCAGAAGATCCCATGTGGTGACGACATACCGGTCCTCATCTTCGGCATAATCGGCGTCGAGCGACGATGAGAACGTCAACTGAATACCTTCTTCCAACGCCTTCATTTCAACGGGGAGGTGAAGATCCTCGCCCGTGTACCGAACCCTGTATATGCCACCGACTTGAATCATCTGGTTGGTCGCCCACGCAGACATTCCAAGGGTGTATAACTGACCATCTTTCGGATTCATTCGGCCCCGAATAATACCCGTTGGAAACTGTGGTATGGGCATTTCCACCATACCCGCCTGGCTGATGGTATCGGTAGTCTGGGGCATGATGACGAAGATCTTTCCGTAACCATATGATAAACTCAGGAGCTTTCCACTGAGTGGTCCCCACCGATCAGAATCCGCCCGGAGAAGCTCGGCCGGTGAACGATCGTTTTTCTTGTCGATCCACATCAGGGGTCGAATCATGGCGTCATCGGAGGAATCAGCAGGTGCTCCATATCCGTACATGTTGCCATAGAAACCACCTTCATGAACCAAATTGACCCGGTTCATTGGATTCCAGTGTCCTTCCTGATCGGTGATGATGAACGATCCGTCTGGATTCACGAGGACCCCATTTGCCGCCCGGAAGCCGTTCGCCACGATCTGGGATGAACGACCATCCGAACTCACTCTCATCAAGGTACCGTGTTGTGGCACGAGCGCGGTTCGGGCGTGACGAGCGCTCTTTGCGTAATAAAAATTTCCGTCATCATCTGTTTGCAGGCCCATCGCAAATTCATGGAAGTGCTCCGTCACCTGATGATCGCTGTTGAAGCTCTCATAAAAATCTGTTTCTCCGTCTCCGTTCAGATCACGCAGGATCACGATCTGGTCGCGGCAACCGACGTAGATGTCGCCCTGATGAACCTTGATTCCGAGAGGTTGAAACAGGCCAGTCGCGATGCGCTGCCACGTCATGGTGCCTTCACGCTGGGAAATTCCATCGATCCGCCACACCTCTCCGTCGATGGTGCTGACGACGGCCGAATCTCCTCCTTCAAGGAAGTCGATTCCTGTGGGACGCATTCTGCTTTTCCAGGGATTATCCAGTGGGAGGCTGAGCACATCAACGGCATACGCTTCGTCTGAATTCCCTCTCAGAATTGGCGTGGTAAGCTTCTCGGGATAGTGCGTTGGGCCGCCGTTTGTGTACTGGTGCAGATCGGCGGGGGGTGATCCCATCTCGGCAATCTGCTGAAGATTCACCTCCTCCTCCTCCTCGGCTGTCATCCACAGCTTGAGCGTAGATTGCTTTCCCGCCGGAATCGTAAGCACCGTATATCCTCCTTCCGACTCCAGCATCGCTGGGCCTCCGTCCAGAACAACGGATACATGTGCGGGCGCAACTCGCATTCGCAGCTGCGTCGAAGCAGGAGAGATATTAATTGTTCGGCTGATTACGCCTTCACTTTCAAGATCGTAGCTCTCCAGAACGTCGGCTTCGGCAACAGAATAATTGATAACCACTCTATCGCCGTGATAGTACAATCCCTTGTAATGCGCCCACGATCTGGGAAGCGGCCCGAACTGCCTGCCATCGACAGCCGTGAATCTCGGGTCGTCAAAACTGTCGTTCCCGGGGTTGGCCCATCCTGGCGTGATCGGATTTTCGAATTCAATCTGCCCGACTGTCCGCGGAAAAATGTTGTGGCGATCGTTGAGCAGAATGTCTTCATAATCAATGAATCCTGCACCCGTCCAAAAGCCCGTAAATCGAAGCAGGTCATGATCAAACAGCACAAAATCATGGCCTGCCGCAACACCACCCGTCCCCTTATCCAGGCGGATGGCGATCCCCTTGTATGCGAAATTGACATCGCTGAAGTCTTCGTTGGGAAGGGGGCTGGGACCTCCTGAAATACCACGAGGTGGATCGTCCGAGTTGGCGAGATCATAGGTGCGCATAAGGAAGTCACCATAGTCCATTTCAGCCCAGGGTCGGTACGGCTGAGGATCGGGGCCCAGCGTATCGCCCGGCGGCAGACTTGCGACCCAGTCGTCGGTGATCTCGAAATACTGATCCGGATTCTTCTCCTTGATGAACTCCTCCCGGATGAAGTGGATGACATCGTATTTCTCCCTCGGAGACAGTCCGACTTGAGGGGGCATCAGGCCAAAACCACGCGTCAGCGTTTGATAGATCGCATAGGGATCAGAGCCATTCTGAAACGCCTCGGACCAGAATTTCCTCGAGCTGGGGATGGATCCCGGCTGCTCCGCGTCGCCATGACAGCTGAAGCATCTTGTCCGATACGTCACCATACCGCGGTGATAGAATTCTTCGCTCCAATCGGCCATCAATCCAGCATGATCCAATTGAAGCTCGTAGTCCGGCAAAGCCGACTCGTCGAGCAGATAAGAAGCCTCGATGGCTTCCTGGTTCTGGCACGCCACAAGTGGGAAAACGACCAATGCCACCATCGCTATGCGACGTCGAGACCCATTGACTATTTGAATGGGCGGGCTCATCGGTTCGAAGTTGGTCGATTGATATGAATTCCGTTCAAACCGTCTGAATTAGCGACGCCGATGTCAGGATATCCGTCCCCGTTGACGTCGCCGACGCCCACCCCGTACGTGATGTCGGCCGCAGATCCGAACCGAACCTCGGTGAATCCTTTTCCGGATCCGTCATTGAAAAACACAACGTTTTGAGAGCGCACGTTCGCGATCACAATATCCATGTCGCCGTCTTTGTCCAGGTCCGTCACCTCAAGATCGTACGACATGCCATCTTCGGCGCCAAACTTCACGCCTTCGCTGAACGAACCGGTCCCATCGCCGAAGTAGATCCCGTTGAATTCGCCAATGTTGGCGGTCACGAGATCCGCGAACCCGTCGCCATTCATGTCTGCTGCAGCCACAGCTCGTGTTTCGTCGCTTTCAGTTCCGTAAGGAAGGGCTGAATCGAAGCTGTTTGATGCGTCATTCAAATACAAAAAATTTGGCTGGCCATCCCTGTTTGCGAGAATCAGATCCGGCATTGAGTCGCCATTTATATCTGCAACGGCCAGGGATATGGTTGAATCGTCGGCCGTTCCGAATCCTCTCTTTGGGCCAAAGCTGCCATCCCCTTGATTGAGATAGATTCCGTTTTCCATCCCCCGGTTTGTGACGATCGCGTCCGGATCGCCATCTCCGTCGAGGTCCGCAAGCGTTACGCTTCGAGTGGACTCCACTTCCGGACCCAGGGTACCAGCCATGCTGAATTCTCCGTTCCCGTCATTCATATAAATGATATTGTGGGTCAAGTCGTTGGCCACGATGGCATCGATATCGCCATCCCCATCAAGGTCCGCCGTCGGAATCGAGTAGCTGGTTCTCGATTTTGCGCCCAAAGGGTAGCTGGCCATGAAGCGACCCGATCCGTTGTTCAGAAACACTTCGTTCTGCTGCGGCCAGTGTCGTCCGCTGGCAACGAGGGCGTCAAGGTCTCCGTCACCGTCCACATCGACAAACGTCACGAAAGGAGACCGATCGGTTTTAAGACCGAGAAGGATCCTGGGATTCTCCGCAAAAGTTCGGTCCTGCGAAGCGGCCAGATCAACCGATACGAAAGCAAGAGCGCAGAGAACGATTGTGAAACGACTGGTCATCTTTACCTGGAGAATTGGGGTGGAAGAAGGGCACAACAAAACTGCATCCCGGCATCTGGCAGCATCGGATCTGTCGGCCTGTGTAGAATGTCATCATTTCCCTGCGGAAATGCACCCTTTTTCTGAATCGTTTACGTCTCACCCACTGGATTCAGCGGTTGACTATCGTGCGTTTGCGCAGGTAACTATCGTGCGCTTTCGCGAGTCACTATCGTGCGCTTCTGCCAGACTGCACGTACTGATCCAGCAACTGACTCAATTCACCGACAAGCTGGGGCCGCTCCTGATACAGGTTCGTGGATTCTCGCGGGTCTGCAATAATATTGTAAAGTTGCCCGACAGGCTCCCCTTCCTTTGGTTCATACCTGACCGGCTGCGTGAATCCGCCCGACCCGCGTCCCAGTATGAGTTTCCATTCTCCTTTGCGAACGGCAAACATGCCTCGCAGAGAGTGGTGTACGATCGTTTCGCGGCCTTGCGCCTCGGCAGAAGACCCCTTCAGGATCGGAAGGATATCGAAGCTGTCCTCGCCCGCATTCTCACCCAGATCTGCCCCGACCACGTCCGCCAGTGTCGCCATCAGGTCGGTCAGTGATATCAATGCGTCGCTTTCCGAACCAGCGGCGACAGTACCCGGCCATCTGGCAACGAACGGCACTCTGTGGCCCGCTTCCCAGATATCGGCCTTACGACCTTTGTAGTCCAGGTTTGCAAGATGATCAAACGATGCTTTGTCATTCTCATTCCAGTCTGCACCATTGTCGCTGGTGAAAATCACGAGTGTATTGTCTTCGAGATTCAGCTCTTGGACGACATCCAGAATCCGACCCACTCCTCTGTCGACTTGCTGGACGAAGTCTCCGTACGTGCCGGCGTTAGAGCGGCCTATATTGGAATCCGTCGGCAGCCACGGCGTGTGAGGAGCACTCAGAGGCAGGTACAGAAAGAACGGTTGGTTGCTTGCAGAGTGCTCGGCGATGTAATGCTCGGCTTTGTCGATGAGCGTATCGAGCACACCTTTATGGTCGAAGCTGGGTGACATCTCACCCGGCCTCCAGAAAACTCCTCGACCATCCTGTTCCTGAGACTTGCCATCGGTAAAACCCTCTCTTCCATCAACTATTTCGTTGTTTTCGAGATAGTAATAGGGCATGATGTCTAGTGACGAGGGGATGATCCAGGAGTAGTCAAATCCTGCTTCACGAGCTCCCCGTGTCACAGGGCGCGAATAGTCGATGTTGGTCCGTGTAGCCCCCCATGGGCCGCCATTGAAGTAAAGCGAAGAATCTCTTTTGATCGCCCAGTCAAGACCCAGATGCCATTTACCTATCACGCCCGTGTGATATCCATTGTCTTGCAGCAATGTACCCACCGTCTGGCGTCCGGCTTCAATCAGCGTCGAATCGATTCCGACGAGAACACCGCTCTTCAATCGGGTTCTCCATGCATACCTGCCTGTGAGGACTCCATATCGGGTAGGAGAACAGACGGCTGAGGGGGAATGTGCATCGGTGAATCGCATTCCCTGGGCAGCTAGCCTGTCTATGTTGGGAGTTTGAACGGCTGCATTCGAATCTCCAAAACTGGGATCGCCAGACCCCAGATCATCGGCCAGGATGTAAATGATGTTAGGGGGCGACTCTCGAGTGTCACACGACGAAAGGAGAAGCGCTGCCGCAATCGCTAAGCCAGAGAAACTGTATGAAATTCGATCTCGCACGGGTCACAGACTGGTTTCCGCCTCCTTCTTCCCAGTGTTCGGATACATAACCAGATTCTGAATGAAGAACTCCATCATGCGAGCCTGATTGATTCCAGAGTGTCCGCGATCCGGTCCGACCTGAACCTCGAAACTCTTTCCTGCCTCCTGGAGAGCCTTGATGAGATGCATGGTCTGCGACGGATGAACGTTGTTGTCTGAGGTGCCATAGTAAAGCATCAAGTCTCCTTTCAGATTCTCAACGTAGTTCATGATCGATCCGTCGTCATACCCGCTCGTGTTATCCTGAGGCTTCCACATGTAGCGCTCGGTGTAGATGGTGTCATAGTGACGCCAATCGGTCACCGGCGACGAAGACGATGCCGCCTGGAAGGTATCTGGATGACGAACGAGGGCCATCGCAGAAACGTATCCACCGTAGGATCCACCGTAAATACCCACTCGTGATCCATCGACGTAGGCGCGTTCGCCCAGCGCCTTGACGCCTGCAGCCTGATCATCTACCTCGACCGTACCCAGTTTTTCATATATGGCATCCAGGAATCGTTTGCCGCGACCATTCGCACTTCGGGAGTCCAAACGGGCAACCATGAATCCATATTCTGTCAACGGATTTCCAACGGAAAAGCGCTCGTTTGCGCCGTTGGTGTTGGGACCTGCATAGACTCCGATGAGGAGCGGATATGATTTTGACGGGTCGAAATTCGACGGCTTGCTCAGGACGCCGTACAGGTCTGTCACGCCGTCATCTGCTTTGAAAGTGAACAACTCATTCAACTCCAGTCCCAGTTCGTTGAATCGGCTCAAATCGCTTGACGCAATTTCAGAAACAACCTTTCCTTTCACGTTCAGAAGGTTCGTGACGGGCGGAATATTGTGCGTCTGCGCCACATCGACGAAGTACTTTCCGTCGGGTGAGGGCCGCACCGAATGGCTGAGAGCGGGATCGGTAATCCTCGCGTCTTTTTTCCCGTCCAGACCTACCCGATGAAGCTGCGTTTTCATGGGGTTGTCTCCCGAGCGAGCCATATACCAGAGGACATCATCCTTTTCGTCAACTCGAACGATGCCAGAAACTTCGAATTCGTGCTGCGTGATTGGATTCAGCAGTTCACCGGATAGATCATACAAATAGTAGTTTCTCCAGCCCGTTCGTTCGGATCCCCAGATAAAACGCTGCCCATCATCAAGGAATTGCATCGTTGGCCGGTTTCTGACCCAACTTTCGGGCCATTCGTCCCTGACAACAGTTCTGCAATCACCCGTCAGGGGGCTGCAAGCCGCAATCTCGAGAATATTTTGTCTGCGGTTGGTTCGGTTAACCAGTAGCTCACTGCCGTCGGGTGACCATCGAATATTGTAAACATAGTGGCCGACCACGTCGTCCGTAAAGTCGCCACCGTTTCGAATGGCCATGCGGGTTGTGTGTTCAGTGGCCAGGTCGTAAACAAAAAGATCTACCACAGGATTGTCTACACCGGCTTTCGGATAGGCTTCAGTGTCGATGGTGCTCTGTAATTTGGTCAGGTCCATTTGCAGATAGTAGTCCGGGACCGGGTTTTCATCGAAGCGATAGAACGCCAATTGACTGCCGGATGGAGACCACCACATGGCAGTGTTCTGCCCCAACTCTTCACCATACACCCAACTTGCCGATCCATTCTTGATCCGACCATCCACGCTGCCGTCCATCGTGAGCTGCTCTTCATTTGAACCGTCGGCAGTGCTCAGCCAGAGGTTGCGATCACGATAAAACGCTTTCATCGATCCATCCGGGGATTCTGCCGAATCAAACTGTCTTCCGCGTGCGGGTCGACCCCGTCTTGAGCCGTCGGTCTGCTCCAGGTTTTCTATCTCTACAGACCGTCCTTTTCTGACGTCGAATCGGTACCGCTGCCCGTCATAGACGTATTCGAACGATCCGCTGTCATCTGCCCAGCTAACATTGACAGCACCGGAAACGAATGCCGTTCGAAGCTGTGGAGACATCTCGGTGTACTGGTCGTAGCCCGGCATGTCCTTAATCTTGTCCTGGCCGAAGGACTGAGCAGGAAAAACGGTCAAAAGCGCGAGTGCGGCTACCAGAAGCCCAGTGGCTGGGAAGATGCGATGGTTCATGAAATTATGTAGGCAGTTTTCTTGGTGGGGAAACCACAAGATAAGTGGTTCGCGAACAAGCCGATAATACACAGCTCCATCATTAGACGTACGATAGCCGCCAGTCATTTCGCCTTCGCTTCAGAAGGGCGTAGCCAGACGAGGCTGTTCAATTGCCTGCGTCAGGTCAAATTATCTGCGTCTGCGAGATCTCTGATTCCGATTTTGACTTGAACCGGATCTCTGTGAGCCGCCTCGATGAGCAGCTCGTGATCGACCCGGTTTTCGCGATTTGGAGCGGTCCGGATTGGCATGCATTCGTGCAATTCGATCATCATGAAACTCATGAGCGCCGTGAATCTCAACCTTTTGCCGGATGACACGCTCGATAGCGTGCAGATAGGATACCTCATCCGCGTCGCAGAACGAGTATGCAAACCCGTCTGCTCCGGCGCGTGCCGTACGACCGATGCGGTGCACGTAGCTTTCCGGCTCATTCGGCAGATCGAAGTTCACCACGTGAGTTACATCATCGACATCAATACCGCGTGACGCGATGTCGGTCGCCACGAGCACATTCACCCTCCCGGCCTTGAAGCCGGCGAGCGCCTTCTGCCTCGCAGTCTGCGATTTATTGCCGTGGATGGCTTCGCAATTGATATTGCGCTGGGTCAGAAACTTCGCCACACGATTAGCACCGTGTTTCGTACGCGTGAATACGATAGCACGCTCCATTCCGATTTCGCGGTAAAGGTCGTGCAAAAGATTCCTTTTGTCTCGCTTGTCGACAAACAACACTCGTTGCTCAATTCGGTCTGCGGTCGTGGCAGCTGGTCGAATCTCGACGCGTTCGTAGTGGTCGAGAACCTGCTCGGCAAAACGTGTGATTGCATCAGGCATTGTGGCCGAGAACAGCAGGGTCTGACGCTTGGTGGGAATCCGGTCCACGATCTTTCGAACGTCGTGAATGAATCCCATGTCCAGCATACGGTCGGCCTCGTCGAGGACGAAGATTTCAACCTCATCAAGCCTGACATGTCCCTGATTCATGAGATCCAGGAGCCT
>Ga0209992_10004618_pt1 | contig 10698 bp, 16 predicted proteins | sample 2SBtaG_2_FD_182564 | JGI IMG/M metagenome (GOLD analysis project Ga0209992, IMG submission 182564) | Deep subsurface microbial communities from Kolumbo volcano to uncover new lineages of life (NeLLi) - 2SBTROV12_ACTIVE470 metaG (SPAdes)... | ecosystem: Environmental > Aquatic > Marine >... | reverse complement strand
TGAAATTTCAGGATAAATTATGAACACAGTAATAAAAGCAATACTTAAAATAAATCCTAATGCTGAAGTAAGTGTTAGTGCAGATGATATAAATACTATTGTTTGGGAAAATGGAACATCACCAATTCCTAAAGCAGACATAGAAGCTAAAATACCAGAGGTAGAATTAGACAATGCTATGGCAGATTTAAGACAAAAAAGAAACGCTAAATTAGCAGAAACAGACTTTCATGGAATGTCTGACAGAACCATGTCAAGCGATATGACTACTTACAGGCAGGAATTAAGAGATTTAACTAACGGAGTTACGACAGTCGAACAAGCAAATGCTGTTGTATTTCCAACAAAACCATAATATAAGATAACAAAGGAGAACAAACTATGGCATCACTATCAAGCAAAGTTAAGCAGTATTGCGCTAATAACGGCGTGGCATCTGTTGACTTTTTAAGGGACGTTTTGCTTCAGGATGACTCAAATGGTCAAGGCCCTTACATCAAAGAATGGAATGTTTCAGGTGTAGCTCAACCATCATCAAGTCAACTTGACGCTGTAGACACTGCTGCTGATCTCGATGAGAGACAAAACGCTGCAAGATCTGCAAGAAGAAGCGCCTATGGTGACTGGAATAGCCAGCTCGACATGCAGTACCACGATAATGTAGACGGTACTACTACATGGAAGGACCATGTAGCAAAAGTGAAGACTGACAATCCAATCCCAACAGAGTAAAGGAACTAACATATGGCATACGTCGGAAAATCGCCCCAAACAGGTGCGTATCAAATTTTGGATGACATCTCATCGTCATTCACCGGATCAACACCAGGACCGTTTAACTTAACGGTTGGCGGGACAGCTGTGTCTCCAGGAAACGAAGCATCGGTTATTATTTCTGTTTCATCTGTGATCCAAGAACCGATTTCAGCCTTTACTATTACAGGGTCCACAATTTCTTTTACCGGCAATCCTGCTGCATCGGATACTTTTTTTGGTGTAGTCTTGGGTGATACATTTGACATCGGCACGCCGACAGACGCGACGGTGACCGCTGGTTCTTTAGCGTCAACATTTTTTTTAAAAAACGCTCAGACATGGTCGAGTATATCTATGTCGGGTTCTAACAACGGAGCATTGGTTGGTCCAGTTACAGTAAGTGGTACAATCACTATTCCATCAGGGAGCACTTTCGCAATATTATAATGAGCACATTAGAAACAAATTTAATACAACCAGCTACAGGCACAGCTTTACAAGTTGGCGCTTCAGGGGACACTATAACTGTACCTTCAGGGGCGACGATTGTAAACTCTGGAACGGCGACAGGATTTGGTGGTGGAAAAGTTTTACAAGTAGTTCAAACTGTAAAGACCGATACTGATAGCACAACAGCTACATCTTTCAATGATATTAGTGGAATGAGTGTGGCCATAACACCAGCAGCAACTTCTAGTAAAATTTTAGTTTTTGCTAATACTAACACAGGAGAAACTATTAATTATTCTGGTTCTATTCAATTAATGAGAGATACAACTGCTTTATTTATAGGAGATGCGTCATCATCAAGAACAAGAGCATCTGCTGGTGGTCTAATGCCAAATGGTAGGACATCACAGCAAAGAAATATACATTATCTAGACTCACCTTCAAGCACAAGTGCTTTAACTTATAAATTACAATGGTTAGCTGAGAGTGGTGGTACATTATATCTAAATAGAGATGCTGGCGATGCAGATGCGGCTTATTCAACTCGAGCTGCTTCATCAATTACAGTAATGGAGATAGGAGCATAATGACTGATATAATCAAATCTATTCAAGCTTTAAAATCAGATGCTCAAGTAAGTGTTAGTGCAGATGACATTAATAAAATTACTTGGCATGATGGTAATCCTACAAATATTACTAACGAACAAATTTTAGCTAAACAAACAGAATTACAAGCTGAGTATGATGCTTTAGCTTATGCAAGATCAAGAGATACACAATATCCATCTTTAAAAGAATTTGTAGAAGCCTATACAGAAAAAGAAATAGGTGCAGACACTACAAAATGGGATGAGTATGTAGTTAAATATAATAAAGTAAGGACGGATAATCCGAAATAATTATGGCAGACGGAATTTTAAAAGTAGGAGAAATAACAAACAGCGCAGGATCTGGTAATATTACTATTGGATCAGGTGTAACTGTTAATGTTAATAGACCAGCTTTTTTTGCTGAATTATCAGCAGATCAAACAGGAATTGCCGATGCTACTGCTACTACAATAGTTTTTGATAGTGAAAGGTATGATACTAATAGTGCCTACAACACAGCCGATGGAAAATTTACAGTCCCAACAGGACAGGCTGGAAAATATTTTTTTTACTCTACAATCTTTTGTACTTCCGGAGGAAATAATTTTAACTCAACCTTTATGTATTTTGATAAAAATGGAGGAACTCAATTAAATGAAGAATATTGGGACGCTTCAACAGGATCTACTACAGGATTTACAAACAGAACATCTGTGGTTGCAGATTTAAGTGAAGGCGATATAATTAAATTAATGGCCTACGCAGATATGAGTTCTGGTGGAACATGGAATTGTAATCAAAATAGCACTTCACAATCAAGATGTTATTTTTTAGGATATAAAATAGGAGCATAATGACTAGTATATTAAAAGCAGACACAATTCAGGACGCAGCAGGTAATAATATTATCAACGAGAATGCTAATACTATTACTATTGGAGCTAGTGGGGATACGATAACTATTCCTGCAGGCGCAACGATTTCTAATTTAGGAACGGCTTCAGGTTTTGGTGGAATCACAGTAGCAGATCAATGGAGAATTACAGCAGATGTAACTTCAAGTGGAGATCTTACATCAAACTGGGAAAGATGTGATACTTCTCCCCAAGGTTCTTTAAGTGCTGTAACAGAATCTTCGGGAATTTTTTCTTTCCCATCGACAGGTTATTGGTTAATTACTTTTACTGCATCTGGAATGACAAGTGGTTCGGATAATATAGCTATAAGTATTTATGGAACTCCAAATAATTCTAGTTATGCACAACTAGCTTATGGAGCAAATGGTGGAACATCTCAGTCACAAGACGCAATGTGTCAAACTATTATTGATGTAACAGATACAGCACAAGTTAAAGTAAAAATGAATGCTGCAAGTATAAGTGCTGGTTCAGTTTGGTATGGAGACACTGATATAACATACACAGGAACTACTTTTATACGTCTGGGGGACACATAGAATGAGAAAAGATTATTTACAATTAGCTTTAGCTAAATTTAATGTTGATAAACATCAATGGTATGGTTGGAAAAAAGATTATACTGGGGATAAAAGAATGGCTTACGAAAATATTATATTAAATGATAACACCGCAACTCTTCCTAGTGAAGCTGAAGTTGATGCAAAAATACAAGAGATTAAAGATGCAGATACTGCAAAAGAAGCTAACAAAACTTCAGGCAAAGCTAAACTAAAAACAGGTGAAGCTTTAACTGACGCAGAAGTGGAGGCATTGTTCGGATAATGGCACTAACAAGAATTCAACCACCAGCAATAGCAGATGTTCGTGAACCAAACTTCAGGAATATTATAATCAATGGTAACATGCAAATTGCTCAAAGAGGAACTTCAACAGCTTCTATTACTACAAGTACATATACTGTAGACAGATTTCAACAAGTCTTTGCTGGAACAACTCCTGGAACTTGGACAATGTCTCAAAGCACAGATGTACCGACAGGTCAAGGTTTTGCAAACTCTTTAAAATTAGATTGTACTACAGCAAATGGCTCATTAAGCGCAGATAGCTTACTATATTTAACACAAAAACTTGAAGGTCAAAACTTACAATATATTAAAAAAGGAACTTCATCTGCTGAAAGTTTAACAGTATCATTTTGGGTTAAGTCAAATAAGACAGGAACATATATTGTAGAGCTAAATGATTTAGATAATACTAGAACGATACATAACTCTTACACAATATCAGTAGCTGATACTTGGGAAAAAAAGACTTTAACTTTTGCGGGAGATACATCTGGTGCTTTAGGTAATGATAATGGAGATAGTTTGAGATTAATTTGGTGGTTAGCTGCTGGAAGTAATTATAATTCTGGAACTTTAAATACAGCTTGGGAAAGCACAACAAATGCAAACAGAGCAGTAGGGAATGTCAACCTTGCAGATAGTACATCAAACGAATTATATGTAACAGGCGTTCAATTAGAAGCCGGTTCGGTAGCCACGGATTTTGAAGTAGTTCCTTATGGTCAAAATTTAGAAAGATGTCAAAGGTATTGTATTAAATCGGGAACAGGCAGTTCCCATAATTCAGTAGGAGGTCTTGGACTTGCATTTTCTACAACACAAGTAGATACAAATTTTTATTTATATCTTCCAATGAGATCAATTCCATCTTTAACACAATCTGGAAACTTTCAAGTATCAGATGCCTCGGCCGGGACAGCAACTACTAGTATTACTCTTATAAGTGCTCAATCATCTGATTATAATCTTTCCGTTAGATCGGTTGTTTCATCAGGTCTAACTGATAAAAGACCATACAGATTAGAAGCTGCAAATTCAACAACAGCTTATTTACTTTTTAGTGCGGAGTTATAATTATGATTACAAGTGTAGAAAAAATATATTCAAAAGGAACTTTTGATTCTTATAAAATGATAAAAGGTGATGTTGAATGGTCTGTACCATTAGACGAAGCAAACACAGATTACCAAGAAATTCAAGAATGGGCCAAGATAGAGGGCAATAACATCATCGACAACGGAGCGTAGACCATGCTCTTCGGAACAGCGGCATTTTCTGAATTACCTTTTGCATCTATTACTAATCAGAATAGTGTAACAATTACCCCTACTAAGATTCAAGTAACTCTTGGTATTGGTAATATTGGAATTACAGCTGATTCTATCACAGAACTTCCACACGCTAGTCAAGTTGTTTTAGGACTTGGGACTGTTACGGTTGTAGCAGATGCCAATGTTGATCCAACTAAATCATCATATGTTTTAGGTACCGGAAACGTTACAGTTAGCGCAGATGCTAATGTGACGGCTGTTAAAAATCAGGTTGTAATTAGTTCAGGAACTGTTACAATCGAAGCTGACGCAAATGTTACACCTACAGGAAGCACTTTCACGCTTTCTTCCGGGGTGGCACAAGCGATAACATGGAGTGAAATTGGTCCTGGTGTTTCAATGGTATGGACACCGATAGACCCTTATTAAAATTATGGCATCGACTTATTCAACAAATACAAAATTAGAACTTATCACAACTGGTGAAAAAGCTGGTCAATGGGGTACGATTACTAATACTAACTTACAAATTTTAGAACAATCATCTACTGGTGTATTATCTATCGATATGGCAGCAGCTAGTATTACATTAGATTTGACTGATGGCGCTACTTCTAATGGTAAAAACATGTACCTTAGATTATATGGTACATTAGCGGCTAATAGAACTTTAACTATGCCAGCTACGGCTAATAGAGTTTGGTTTATAAAAGATGATACTAACAGAAACGGAACTAATAAATATACATTAAGTGTTTTAACTGCTTCAGGTACATCAAAAGCTGTGCCAGTTGGAGCTACTATGCTATGTAAATCTGATGGTTCACAAACTGTTACAACTCTTTTAGAAAAAGGATTTGTTCCAATTGATCATACTTACACACCTTATTTAGCTGTTGCAGGGGATCAAATTTTTTGCAATACAGCTACGTCTGCGTTAACGGTAACGCTTCCAGCTTCACCTTCTTCGGGTGACGAAGTTACAATCATTGATTCAAGAGGAAACTTTAATTCTAACAATGTTACAGTTGGTAGAAACGGACAACCTATTATGAGTGCAACAAGTGATGATGCTTTAACTGTCAATGGTCAGTCATCTACTCTTATATATCTTGATGCAACTAGAGGCTGGGCTTATAAAAACAACACGACAGTATTCCCAACCTAGGAGCTTAAAAGATGGCTCTTACATCTATTAAATTTTTACCCGGAGTAGACAAACAAGACACAGCTGTTGGAGCTAATGGTCGATGGGTAGATTCTGATAATGCTAGATTTAGATATGGTCTTCCAGAAAAAGTAGGTGGATGGGCTTCTTTATTATCAGACACAACTATTCATGGAGTTGCTAGAAAAATTCATGCCTTTGTAGATACCGATGGAAATAGATATGTAGCTATTGGGACTGATAAATTTTTACTTATATATTTTGAAGGACAACTATATGATATTACTCCGTGGAGATCTAATAACGCAGGAGTGCAAACAACTTTTACGTCTTCTACTTTAGCAACAAATAGTACTACAGCTAAAACTTGCACCATTACTACAACATCAGCGCATGGTTTAGAAGTAGGAGATATTATTGTTTTAGATTCTGTAACTTTACCAGGAGGAACAGGTTTAAGTGCTAGTGATTTTGAAGATAAAAAATTTCAAGTTTTATCTGTTCCATCTAATGTTACATTTACAATTAACTCTGCAAATCAAGCAAGTTCAGTTATTTCTACCGGTGGAAGTATGACGGTTCAACCTTATCAAAGAGTAGGACCCGCAGCTCAAACATATGGTTATGGTTTTGGTGTGGGAACTTTTGGAGGAAATATTACTGGAAGTCTTTCAAATGATTTAGATGGTGCATTACTAGCGGACACAGCTGGAACAGGTGGTTCTGGAACTTCGGTAACTTTAACATCTACAACTGGTTTTTCTAATCCAGGAGTTGCCTCTGTTGGAGTTTTAGGTACAGGAGAATTAATTTCTTATACTGGTATTTCATCTAATGATTTAACAACTATTACAAGAGGTGCTTTTGGAACCGCAACTCCAGGAACTTCAAACGGACAAGCTCATAGCGATGCAACTATTGTTTATGATGCAACAGATTGGAACGGATGGGGAGAAGCGGTTAATGCTTCTAGTGTTTCACTTGAACCAGGCTTATGGTCTCTAAGTAATTGGGGACAAGTTTTAGTTGCAACAATTTCTAATGGAAAAACTTTTACATGGGATTCTGGTATTAGTGGAGATGCAAGATTTACTGCGCGAGCTTCAACAACTACAAATAATTATGCAACAAATATTAATGGAGATTTAGGAAACCCAACAGCTTCTAGAATGACTTTAATATCTCCAACCACACGTCACTTAATTCATCTTGGAACAGAAACAACTGTTGGCACAGCTTCTACACAAGACGATATGTTTATTAGGTTCTCGGACCAAGGAGCAATTAATACTTATGCACCAGCAGCTGATAACAGTGCAGGAACATATAGACTGCAAGATGGAACTAAAATTATGGGATCAATTGTTGCTAAAGAAAATATTCTAGTGTGGACTGATAATGCATTGTATTCAATGAAATTTGTAGGTTCACCTTTTACATTTGGATTTGAACAGGTAGGTACTAACTGTGGACTAATTGGTCAGAATGCTTGTTGTGAGATTGATGGTGTTGCTTATTGGTTAAGTAATAATGGTTTCTTTGCATTTGATGGTACGGTTAATTCATTGCCTTGTGCTGTTGAAGATTATGTTTATGATAATTTTGACACGACTAAAGGTCAACAAGTAGCTGCAGGAATTAACAACTTATTTACAGAAGTAATCTGGTATTATCCATCTTCAGGTTCAACTTATAATGATAAATATGTAGTATTTAATTATGGTGAATCTAAACAAGTACCAATGGGTAATTGGTATACAGGAGTAAATTCAAATTCAATTAGAACAGCTTGGATTGATGCTATTGTTTATCCAAAACCTTACTCTACTTATTATAACAGTGCGGCAGTAGGAAGTTTTCCAACTATAGTTGGAGCTGAAGGATTAGGACAAACTACTTTTTATGAACAAGAAACAGGGACAGATCAAATTAATCCTGATGGAAGTACAACTGCTTTAACATCTTATATTGAATCTTATGATATTGCTTTACAACAAGATCAACCAGAATTGTTTCTAGCTATGAGAAGATTTGTTCCAGACTTTAAAACGTTGACAGGAAATGCAAAAGTAACTATTGGATTAAAAGACTATCCTTCTTCAACAGCAGGTAATAGTACTTACAGTCCATTTACTATTACATCTGCAACAACTAAAGAAGATACTAGAGCTAGAGGAAGATATGCCAGTTTAAAAATAGAAAATGATGGCGCAGGAGAAGCGTGGAGATTTGGAACTTTCCAAATAGACTTACAACCAGACGGGAGAAGATAATGACAAAAATAGTAGTAAGATTACCAGAACCTAAAAGAGAATATACAGAAGATAACCAAAGACAAATTAATAGAGCAATTAGTTCTATGATTGAACAGTTAAATTCTACGTATTTACAACCAGAAAAGGATGATCAAGAAAGATTTAATTTCTTCATGGCATAATGGCAAACGTATATAAAAACATTCAAGCTAAAGTAACATCTGCAGGATCATATGATGATATGTATGAGTCTCCATCAGCTACGACTTCTATAGTAAAAAGTGTTAAATTATTTAATAGTCATAGTGGTGCTTTAGATGTAGAGATTAAAGTACGTGATGAATCAGATAGCACTGATTATGAATTTGATAAAGTCAGTATAAATGCTAGTGGAAGTATTGATTTATTAACCTTTAATAATGTTGTTATTTTAGAAGCTGGCGATAAAATTAAGATGCAATGTGCCACAGGAAATGTTATAAAAATGACTGCCTCTGTATTACAAATTTCAAGACCTACCGAGGTTACAACAACATAGGAAAATATGCCATTTATAGAACAAGAAGCTAAAGACGAAATACAAAAAATAGACGGTAAAGATGTAAGAGTTATTACACCTGAAGTAGAAGTAACACTTACTAATACTGAAACAGGCCAAGAATATATGTCAGATAAAGAAGCTGACGATGATGTAGATCATCCAGAGACTACTACTAAAAGAGAACATATTAAACGAGATGTTCATGTTAAAGTTAAGCAAGTTGTTTTAGGTGCTGAAACCAAAGGATTGTAAAACAAAGTAAAATAGGATATTTTAAAAAACTATGGCAATTACAGATATTATAGAAGAATCTTCCATGATAGAAACTGGTGCTCCAAGCATTAAGTACGAAGGAGAAAGACCTCTTAAAAAACAAGAAATGCTAATGGCTGGTCCTGATTGGTACATTAAAAGAATGGAACTATTGATGGATGAATACGGCTATGACTATGATGAAGCTGGTGAAATAGCTTACGATAGTGATAAGTATTATGAAGTCATAGGCATTGATCCAGGTGGCATTGGCGATGAATCACGGAACATGGACCAAGGAATTCCTAATACAAAAACAATTAAAAATCAGCCACACATGTTGGCTTACATTACTCCCGGCGAAGCGGACACATTAAAAGATTTAGGTGGTCAAGAAGCTATGACCGAAGAAGGTATACCATCTTACTATAATCCAAATGAAGATAGAGCGAGAGAAACAGCTGCTAATAGACAAAGATCACAAACTTTTGATGCGAAACCATCACGAGGTAGACAAGATCAAATGGGATCAGGTTACTATGATACACCTAAAGGAAAACAACAATTAGCAGATCAAAGACAACGAATTAATGAGATGCGAGAAAAAGGACAGGGAATTTTTAAAGACGACCAAGCAAAAATACAAAAAGATATTGAAAAACAAAAAGAAATACAAAAGAAAATAGCTAAAGACGTAAATTTAAAACAACTTTTAAAAAAAGAAAATTTAAAAAAGAAAGTTAATTTAGATTTATTAACGGATGAAGATGAAGAAGAAAAAGCTTTATCTTATGTTGCTGGACCCACTAAAATTGAAAAAGATCAATTTAATTTAGAGAAGTATGATAAAAATAAAGACGGTAAACTAGGACCTATTGAAAAATTAAATCAATCTATTATTGAAAAAACAACTCCATTTAAAAAAAATCAATTAATGGGACTTGTTGATTACATAGGTGGAGGAAGAAAGTTTCAAATGCCCAGTGTAATTGGCGTATTTAATAAAATGACAGGAAAACCTAAATTAGATTCATCAGATTATTTAGGTCTTGAAAATGTTTCTCCTTTACAATTACAGGCTATGTTTGGACAAGGTATTGTAGGGACAATGGATGAAGAAAAAATAAGAGATATATCAAAAGTTTTAGGACAAGATACCATAACACAAAAAGAATTTGAACAATTCTACCCTAATATGAATCCTCCTCCTGACAGAGACGGACCAGATGTACCACAAGATCCATGTAAAGGACCTAACCCTCCAGCGTATTGTTTTGTTGGTGGTAAAAATCAAAAGGATGAAGAAGAAGTTGTAGAGGAAGAGTGGATGATGCCTCTAGCATTTAGAGCTGAAGGTGGAAGAGTTGGAAGAGCTTACGGTGGAATTATGGACAAGTACACAGGTAGACGTGCTTATGGTCTAGGAAGTATATTTAAAAAAGCTAAGAAAATATTTAAAAGTCCATTAGGTAAAGCTGCATTATTAGGTTTAGGTGGTTATAAAATGGGTTTATTCGGTAGTGGTGGTTTAGGAGGAATGTTATCTGGAATTAAAAGTAAAGGTCTTGGTAAATATTTAAGTGGACTTTCAACAGGAAAAGTAGCAGGTGCAATTGGTGGTATATCATTAGCAACTGCATTACTTTCA
>Ga0209992_10004617_pt1 | contig 10698 bp, 4 predicted proteins | sample 2SBtaG_2_FD_182564 | JGI IMG/M metagenome (GOLD analysis project Ga0209992, IMG submission 182564) | Deep subsurface microbial communities from Kolumbo volcano to uncover new lineages of life (NeLLi) - 2SBTROV12_ACTIVE470 metaG (SPAdes)... | ecosystem: Environmental > Aquatic > Marine > Volcanic... | reverse complement strand
CTTTCCCCCCTCCTTCTCACACATCCCTCTCTCTTGCTAAGCGCCAAAAAATCGAACAGGAGGCTAAAAATGAGTTAAGGAAGCTGTCACATAATCTTGATTTACCGAAGCTCCCTTACTTGGAGAGAAGAAGGAGGAGAAATGAGAAATTGAGAAGATTAGAATTTGATCTGATGGAAGAAGAGAGAGAGAGGTTTGATAATGAGATGATATAAGATGGTAGATGAGATGAGATGAATTATTTATAGGTGGATGAAATCAACCAGAAAACCAAATTTGAATCCTTTCACAGGTTTTGATATTTGATTTTGGTTTGGGAGATAAGAATGAAAATGAAATGATCTTTATTTTCTCATCATCATATCTCAACTTATCTTATCTCAACTTACCATCTTACCATCTCATTATCACCATCTCACCATCACACCTAGTGGAGGAGAGGAGGAAGATACGAAGATGGTTTGATTTGATGGATAAGGATAAATCTGGTGAAATCAGTCTACATGAAATCTCAAATCCTTTATTGAGGTGAATGAAGATGGTAGATGATAAATTGAGATTGTAGATGGTAGATCATATTTTTATCAATAAATAGTGTTGGAATTTACTCATCTATGAGTGAAATATCAGCTATGATTTCAAGAGTTGATATTGGTAATTAGATGGTAGATGAGATGGTAAATGAGATGATCAAATATTTATCATCTCATCTCATATCTTGTTAGATAAAGATGGTAAACTAAATTTTAACGAATTGGTGAAAGGTGAGAGACAGATGATGAGATGATGGTAGATTGGGAGACAGATTATTATCATATTTTTTATTTTGTTTTTGATTAGTTCTTTCAACCTCTCATCATAAAAATAATTTATCTTCTCACAATCTACAATCATCTCTCTCTCACAACTTACCACCATCATCTCATCTACCATCATCTCACAATCAACCATCTCACAATCAACCACCATCTCATACTTCTCTCTCTCAAATCAGAAAAGACTATCAAGTGAGAGATGAAAGATGAATTATTTATCTCTCTGTCTCATCTACCATCATTTACCATCTCATCTCACATCTCACTTTCTCTCTCTCTTTTCTTTATCTCAATTTTTGATATAGAACATGGTAGATTCAAGAAGATGTTTAAAATTAGTCAAAGAGCTCTCTTCATGTTTATTTTGTTGGATGATATAAAATTGATCTCATCTCACAACTTACCATCTCATCATCTCTTATCTCATATTTTAACATCTCATGATCTACCATCTCATTTTATAGACACACAAGATGAGGAGACATTGGATTCTTATATTTTAAAAGTGAGATCAATAAGAGATGGTTGATATATCTCACACAACTTACCATCTCATCATTTACCATCTGATATGATAGAAGAGGAGAGATTGTTTGATGGATGAATTGATATCAAAAACAACCATCAGATCTCATCAACTTGGTTTGAAAGAAAGAAAAGAGAAGATGAATTTATTGATCTCATTAACCATCTACCATCTCATTTCAAAATCAACTCAATAGATAAATTAAGAAATTTAGAGGAGAAGAAGAGTGAAATGAAATTAGAAGAAAATAAATCACTTTCCATCTTCCATTCTATCAATTTACCAACATCTCATAATCAACCATCTCCTCCCTCCTCTTCTCTCAATCCACCACCATCCACCAAAAGTGTGAGACAAAAAAGAGATCAAAAGAAGCTCAATGATATGATAAGAAAAGAAAAATTGGATTTAGAGAAATCAAAAATGAAAAACTTGGAATATGTTGGAGCCTTGAGTCAAATTTTAAAAAATCATTACTCGTGAAAAACACAATCATTTAGAGGTATAAATGATATGATATCAATATAAAAGTAATAGAATCTAATAATATATTAATTTATTCAAACTTTTTGATCCTTTATTTTATTTTTACTATTTGTTAGTATTGTTTTTGGGGTTCAACCATTTTGACAACAAAAAGATTCAATTCCAAACCTTTCTTAAGATCATTTTCTCTATTTAAACAATCTTAAAATTTATTATGGATAGTGAAGATCCTTATAAAATGAAGGTTATTATATAAAAATATGATTATAAAGAAATGAAATGATTAGGTGGCTGAGCTACGGACAGCTTTGGAGAATAGAGGATTGGACACTTCTGGTCTTAAAGCTGATTTACAACAACGTCTTCAGGTTTTCACAAACTATAAGTTTAATTTTCCATTAACCAATATATATTTGTAATAAATAAAGATGGCATTGGATGAAGAGGAGTTCGGTACAGGCACTGGGGGAGGGGATAATGGTGAAGCTCCAATGGACCAAGATGAAGAAGATGGCGATACCACAGCCCCAATCGCTGTTGAGCAAGAATCATCTCCTGTTCCAGTTGCTACAATTAGTAATGAACAAAATGAGAGTAATGAGAAGACCGAGGAAGCCACGAAAGAAAGTGAAAATGCCCAAAATGAAGCGAGTTTATCTGCACAAATTTTGACCAGTGAAGAAAAACTGAGGAAAAGGAGGGAACGATTTGAGGGTTAGATGAAATAGGTCATTTTATTCGATTGACCATCACATAAAGATCCAATTTTATAGGTATGATTGATGATACTTCTTCTGGTAAGGGAGGAAAGCGGCCTAATTTATCTGTTGCTGCAAGAATGGGACTTCCTTTGGTTCTTCTTTTTCAAATTTAATAAAGAATGAGATGAGATTATAAGATGAGATATGAGATGAATGTTGTAAATTTTGAGTGATGGTTAAATGTGGGTATAGGGGTCAAAACCCACTTCCACCAACCAGAGGAAGAATGGAGAGGAGGAAGGAGGAGAACCTGCCAAAAAAAAATCAAGAATTCAAGTTTGTTGAAAAAAAATGAGGATTGGTAGATGGGTGATAAAACATATCTTTCTATCTTCTTCTCTCACTCTCACATATCATCCTCATCATCATTTCTCTCTCTCTCTCACCTCAAAAAATAACACAACAGGATTTTAAGATTGAGATGACAGAGGAGGAGAAAAAAAAGAAAATTTCAAGATCAGAGAGATTTGGAACAAGTTGCAAAGAATTGATGGTAAGAGATGGTTGATGAGATGAGATGGTGGTAGTATGATGAAATGAGATGACATAGGTGATGTGAAGAAGATTGTTGAGATGAATGAGAGATGAGAGAAATGGGAGATGGTGGAAGGGTTTTGATCATATTTTACATTTATTTTTCTTACGATTAGGATGAGAAAATGAAGGCTAGATCTCTTCGATTTTCAAACCAAGGGTAATATAGATGAGATGAGGTAGATGAAATGAGATGGTAAAATGAGATCAAAATCATCCATCATTCTTTATTTCAATAAAAATAGATATCAAGGGAACACAAATCAAATTTTATCAGATCAGAGAAGTAAATTAGAAAAAAGAAAAGAGAAATTTGGAGGAGATGATGGTTGATGATGTGGTTGGATGAGAGAGAGAAAGAAGAATTATTTTTTTGTATAAGGATGGAAAAAGAAAAAGAAAAAAAGAAATCATAAAAATGAAAATCAGAACATGTGAAAACACAAAAAAGAAGATGAATGATCAAATTCTTTCTTTTTATATGGTGTTTGTGCTCTTTATTATGATTATTATTTTATTAATTTTGTGTGTGAAATTCTTCCTCTTCACATCAACCAACCATCCAACCAACAAACCATCCAATCAACTTACTTATCATCTTTTTTCTCTTGTGGAGGATAATGACCACCCACATTTTGAAATTTATCATAATCCACCTATCAACCCAAATTTCAATAAATAAATCAACCAAAGTTTCAAAATAACACATGTGTGGCAGATCATGTGATAGAGATAAGTTGTGAGAAAGTAAGTCGTGAGGTTGTGAGACAGATGAGATGGTAGATGGTAAGTTGTGAAAATCAAAATCAAAGATCAAAACTTGAGCAGCTCTCCATTCTTCAGTAAAGGTAGATGGGAAAGGCCCTACAATCACATATATACATCACACATCATAAATACACATCATAAATAATAATAATACTATATCATTAAACACTCTCTCTCTCACTTTGAGCAGATTTCACAACAACATAGCTGATAGCAATTCCACCAAGCACAATTGCGGTAATAAAGGGCACTCGAGGCAAATTCTCCAATGTTCGGATGAAGCGAGTGAACCCAGCCGACTTCCATTCAAGTGTTCGTTCAACAGGTCTGTCTCTTAATATGTAACTCTCCACCAAATTGTTGTTAACTCGATCTGGATTGAGACCACGCAACTTGTAATTTTCACGAAGTACCTCCTTTGCCTATATCACAAGTAGAAATGCAAAAGTAACACAATTGAATCAATTAAAAAACTCATTTAAACCTTTTCTAATCCAATTTCACCAAGTGTAGTCTGATGATTACCCATGTTTTGAAAATGTGGAGTTTTGCCTGAAGTTGAAATTCCATCAAAAAGAAATAAAGGGAATGGTTTTATCAATTAAACATAATCATTTCAGAAGGTTATATGGAATATGATCCAAAAAACATCACTCATAAAATAGTTAAATATCATCTTCATATCAAACCTGGAATTTACCTTTTTTGAATTTTTGGTCTTTCAGTCACAAATCATTCAAACTATTTTAAATTAAATGGGTTGTACACTTTCTATCGAGTTAAATATTATAGAAACCTAATAATGATGTTTTTATAATTCTATCTTTTGATTAGACCTCAGAAAGTAGCTCCTGAAGAAATTGAGGAAGAAGAGAAAGTCGGTAATGGGAATCAACCCCCTCTAGCTGATGGTTCAATATTAGCAAAAGTGGGGAAGCCTGCCCCACACTTTAATCTTGAGGTAAACTTTATTTTTGTAACTATCCTCTTTATATGACTTTTCGACATCTGATAGTCCGTTATGCCAATGTCTAACTTCCAACACATCGATTTGAATGATTACAAAGGACGATATGTGGTAAGTTTCTGATTTTCACTAACTAAACATATAATGCATGATTTTTATTACGTGTATAGGTTCTTTTCTTCTATCCTTTGGGTTTGTTTTGAAGGATTTATGTGTGTATCCAAATTGAACTTTTTTTTTGTGTTTCGATTCTAAATAGATTTCACTTTTGTATGCCCAACTGAGATCATCGCCTTCTCTGATGCTCAGAAGGAATTTACTGAGATTGAGTGCGACATCTTAGCTTGCTCAGTGGATTCAGTGTTCACCCACTTCGCCTGGAGGTCTGTGCCAAGAAAGAAGGGTGGATTGGGCTCCCTCAACATCCCAATGCTCTCCGACATCACAAAAAAGGTGTTGATTCTTCTTCTTTTTCTTGACAACTGTAACAACAATTTCATCATGATTTCTATCGTTTATTGGATTGTTGATTGTGTGTGTGTGTTAGACGGCTAGGGAGTATGGTGTGCTATTGGAGGATGATGGTGTGGCTCTCAGAGGTCTCTTCATCATTGATCGAAATGGGATTATGAGGCAGTCCACCATCAACGACCTTCCAGTGGGGAGAGACGTACAGGAAGTGAAGAGGCTTGTTACAGTTAAGACACACCTTCTTCTTCTTTTCTCTCTTTTAGAATCAAGTTGACTTTTATTGATAGGCTTTCCAGTTCACAGATGAGCATGGTGAGGTGTGTCCAGCTGGTTGGAGGCCAGGGGACGATACCATGAAGCCAGATGTGGAGAAATCTCTTGATTACTTCGAGAAGAAGAATACAAAGAAGAAGAAGAAGATCATTACAGAGGAGGAGAAGAAGGAGGAATAGACAGATCTCTCTCTCCAAGGTTTTTACAACAAATGTTTCAAACAACTGATAAAAGGAACACAATCACTTCCACCAGTCTGACAACCCAATCATACATACATACATACAATCCAGAAACAATAGAACAATATTAACAAACAAACACATCAATATCCTCAAAATAGAAGGTGGATGAATTAAGGTGGTTTAGGGTTTAGAAGGTAGCTGTCTTCATTTTGAATCTTGTAGTTGGAGATTGAATCCAGAACCCATTGAGTGGAGACACCCTCTCCTTCCCCTCCTCCTCTAACAACCACATTCCTCCTTATCCTCTTTTTTGATGATGATTCTGACCTTTTTCTCTTCTTGTTATTGGTGTTGGAGGAGGAATAGGGAACAATGGTCCCCCCTCCAAGTAGTATGAGTTGAGAGATATCAGTTGAGGAAGGTTGAGTGTCCTCTTGCCAATATTCAATTCCAGTCAAAGAAAACTCAATCCCATCAAACAAAATACCACCACCACCTCCATCCTCCTCCTCACCATCACAATCATCTCTAGAAGAAGAAGAAGAGGAGGAGAGTCTGTGGCTCAACATGTGTAATCTAGCTCTTTTGGGTCCATCCCCCATGGTCGATTTTGCATCCTTAAAAATCTCATACTCCTCCTCTCGTAAAATAACTCCACTTTTAATCGAGTCTTTGACCCATCGAACATCCAATATCCATTTCCCACACAACAAGCTCTTCAGATATTTCAAAGTACGAGTTTTAGCAATTCTTGAAGAGGAGGAGGAAGATGAAGAGGAGGATGTGTTAATGATCAGATGGGAGATGGTAGGTTCAAAATAATCCACAACCTCAACTTGATAATTGATGATCGATTGAGATTCATCTTCTTCTTCTTCTTCTTTCATATTCTCACTTGTATCAAATTCATCTTTGAATTTATGAACCAAGCTTAGGGAAGTGGGGGGTAAACTTGAGGTTAAAATTGTCATTTTATCTCTTTTAAACTGATTGTGAATGAGAGTGGAAGGAGAAGAGAGTTTGATAGAAGTGGATGGTGACAACAACACTCCTCCATTCTTTGATGAGGAAGAAGAATTAGATCCACTCTCTTCCTCTCCTCCTTCTTCATCTCCACCATCTTCCAAAAACGCCACTTTTTGACTTAAGATCCTCCTTGATTTCCTCACTTTCTTGATATGACCATCACCATCATTGCTGATCTCTTCTTTTTCATTCAATTCTTTACTCTCCTCTTCCTCTCCTCTCTCTACTCCTTCTTCCCCCCACCTCCTCACAAACTCGATGGGAATATCCATATCCTGCCCTGAGCTCACCACATACTTCACATCCACCCCTCTCACCACCTTTAAAATGCTTTTTGGTTGATTATGAGAAGAGGATGAAGATGAGGAAGGAAGAGGTTTGATTGGAGAGGAGGAGTAATGGAGAAAAGTAACTCTACCAACCCCTCCCTGCTTGTTCATCCCAGGCCAAGATCTAGGTAGCACCTCCACCATATCCCCCACCTCTAATCCCTTCTCCTCCTCCTTTTCTTCTTCATCTTTTTCTTCTTTATCTAGATTTGATTTCAATTCTTCTTCTCTCCAAGTCTCTTCTTCTTCCTCCTCTTCATCCAAAACCAAATCAAGATCCTCATATGATGGGTCCAAGGTTTGAATGACATTCCTAGCCTTGGAAATGATCTCCCCCATAACTGGATCTTCTTTTATAGACCTTCTAGCGCACTCTGAATTACAAATTGGACATTGAGTTTTCAATTTTTCTGACCCAGAACTTTGAGATGCTCTTGACAAACAATTCTCACAGATATAATGATTACAAGGATAGGAATAAGGATTCACCATCGGACTATATTATGGGAAGATGATAAAATAAAATGAATGGTGAAATTAAAGGTCATAAAATCAAGTTTTAAAAAACTCAAGGCAGCAGCAACATTGGATGGCTTTAAAAAGAGGGTAGAGCATATCGTCCATGGCTCTAGATGTCGATTCTTGGTTAAATCTACGTTTGGTTATTAGGAAACACTAAGAATATTTTAATTAAAAAGCTAGAATATCTTGTATCAACCACTTCATTTTGAAAATTCGATTTTTAAAGATGACTTCGCTGGTTATATTTATTTTTTCATGCTTTATTTTAATATTGAAAGCATATATAATAAATTGAAGAAAAGTATACACTCTACAACCGCTGTTAACTATTCAAACTTTTTTGTGTTATTTTGAGATTTTGCTTGTTTTACTCACATCTTGTTGATTAGAACAATCAGAACTATAATTCCATATCAGATGTGGAATATGATGAAGATAGTGAAGATTCCAAACCTTCTATAGCTTCAGTTGTCTTTGCATGGCAGGCTGGGAGGAAGATGAGGTGAAGATTTTTGTTGTCTTTTTAATCATCTCAAGAACCGAACGATATTGGGTCTTTACAATTCATTTTGATTGATTTCATGATGACAACAGGAAAATGAGGAGGAAGACAGTTGTGGAGGAGCGTAAGTTGACAAATGATCTTGGGGAGGAGATGGTGGGGTACCACTTGAACTTGAAGATGGTTTGGACGATCATGAAGGAGAAATGGTGGTTGAATGTCTTTCTCATTTTCCTCCCCATTGGATACACAAGGTGGGGGGGAGCAAAGCCTCACTTTTATACATGATTGATTTTGTTAATAAATGTAGTTATCACCAGAATTGGGATCCAGTGTACACCTTTTTTATCAATTTTATTGGCATGATCCCTCTAGGTTCAATTGAAGAAAATTGAAAAAGAGATAAGATTGATGAAATGAGATCTGATTAACTCTACAATATAAGATATTCACATTTATAATAACCCTTAATCATCTTCCTATCTCTTTAACTAGCTTCTTTGTTGGGAGACTTCACAGAAGAGATTGCTATTCATACTGGGCAGATAGTTGGAGGGTTGATCAATGCTACTTTTGGCAATGCTGTTGGTAAGATATGATAATAGTTGAATCGCCCTGGATTCGAATCCTGATTCATCCATAATTTATTTTAATCTTATTTTGTTATATTGTTTAGAGGTGGTGGTAGCTGTTCAAGCTTTGAATCAATATCAGTATAGAGTCGTTCAATCTTCCATGCTGGGTTGATGAAAATTGAAATGATGAAAATTTTAAATAAAAAAACCCCATCTCTCTCTCCTTTTTCTCTGATTCTTCTAGAACAATTATTTCATAATTCATTTTTGTTAATAATAGGATCTGTGTTATCAAATTTATTGCTTGTGTTGGGTTGTTGCTTCTTCTTTGGAGGGATTCAAAAAGGTCTTTGATCTCTTGATCATTTCTCATTTTTGTCAATCTCAATCAACCCAATAATCAATCAACCAATAATCAGTCAATATTATTTATTTATTTATTGTTGTAGGGAGGTTATTTCAAACATTTAATCAAACCTCAGCTATTGCTAACATCACCTTGCTTTTATTGGGAACCCTTGGTATTATGTTATGTTCAAATTATGATGAATTGGGAGAGGATCTTTCCATCTCACGAGTCTCTGCAATCTTCATGCTTCTCATGTACCTTCAACTTCTTGTTTTTACCTTGCATACTCACTCTTCTGTCCTTGGTTTGTGTTTTGATTTTAATGAGATTTTTTTGAGATTTTGATGAGATTGTGGTTGAGAAAAGGAAAGAGAGAAAGAAAGATATGATGAAAGAAAGAGGTTATGCTTCAAACTTCTTGATTAATAATCTTATGTGTATTTTGTTTTTTTGGTTTAGATGCTGAGGAGGAAGATGAGGAAGAGGAGGAACCTCATATCAATGTATTCACAGCTGTTGTTGGATTGGGTTTTCAATTCTATTTAATTTATGTCATCAACAATCATTTTTCAATTTTTCTCTTTCATTCCCCAATCTCTTTCAATTCTCTCTTCATTTATCTATCTTTATCAATTCTCTTTGACCCTATTTTCATCCCAAACAAACATCATATTTCTCTCTTTTTAACTTCTTTATAGCTATGTGCACTCTATTGGTTTCACTCTTTTCTGATTACTTGGTGTCATCAATTGATGGGATGTGCGAAACTGTTGGAATGAGCAAGGTGAATGATGAAGAGATTGATTAAAGAGAGAAACAAATAACATCAATTCTTCTTCACATTTTCATATAACATCTTCAAAATTCCTATCTACCATTTCATCTACTTATAGTCATTTGTTGGGTTGATTTTGATTCCCATTATCGGGAATGCTGTTGAACATATAACTGCTGTCACTTTTGCTGTCAAAAATAAAATTGAATTATGTAAGAATTGATAAAAATAAGAGAGATGAGATTGGATTGAAGATGAATGAGACATGAAAAAAAAAGATGGATGATCATCTCTCATTTCATCTTCAAATCAATTTCATTTCTAACTTCTTTTTCATTTTCAATTTATAGCAATGGGAGTTGCAGCTGGTTCATCAGTCCAAGTTCTTCTCTTTGTGATTCCTTTCATCGTCTTATGTGGATGGGGAATGGGTTTTGGAGAAAATTAAATAAAAGAGAGATCAAATGAAAAATGAATTCATATCTCTATTTATTAATTGATCTCTCTATTATCTCTCTATTTCAAAATTAAAATATGATAGATCGGGATATGACACTTCATTTCCCAGCTTTTGAGAACACCATTCTTCTCATGTCTGTCCTTATCGCTTTTGGAGCTGGTTTTTAGTAGAAATTCTCATTTTTAGAATTTTTATCATTCTTTTTAGATGGATTATTCATCCAACTATTCATCTCATCCAATTATCTCTTTTTTTTCAAATTAGTTGTTTGTGGGAGATCTCATTGGTTAGAGGGGTCTCTTCTAGTCTCTACTTATTGTCTAATTGGGGTTTGTATGTGGTTTAATGAGCCTGGAGTGAGTGGAGATGATCAA
>Ga0209992_10004615_pt1 | contig 10702 bp, 16 predicted proteins | sample 2SBtaG_2_FD_182564 | JGI IMG/M metagenome (GOLD analysis project Ga0209992, IMG submission 182564) | Deep subsurface microbial communities from Kolumbo volcano to uncover new lineages of life (NeLLi) - 2SBTROV12_ACTIVE470 metaG (SPAdes)... | ecosystem: Environmental > Aquatic > Marine >... | reverse complement strand
ATTGCCATTCAATTCCCCCACCAACCAGTGATGCACCTGAAGCAACTTGTACTGTATCTCCCGATTTACCAATAGTAATAGTATTAGCGTTTTCGTTAATAATATTATTACCGTCTACGTCCTGAACGTTATTTACTTTTATTGTTGATGTCATAATTATTCTCCAAATAATGCTGATATTTCAGCATCTGTCAAGGCTTCTCCCGCTTTTAGTTTCGCTTTGCCAGATGTTTTATTATTTTCTAAATTAGTTTTTTTTGTATCAAAATCAGACTGCATAGCAGCTAATCCATCATTACATTCTTGTTCAGTAGGTTTTGTTTTACTATTGTCGTGTATAATTAGATTAGCATAAACTTTATTTCTAGCATCACTCCAACCAAACCATTGTCCAGTATGAAGTTGTGCTAAATAATTTTCTATGTGATCTGGTCTACCTGTTAGTCTATCCATTTTATGTGTCCCCCAGACGAATAAATTTTGCTGCAGTTAAATCGTATGTACTTGTCCCACAGGTTTCTGTAGCTGCAGTTTGAACTGATGTATCAAATCTTACTTTACATTGTGTAGTATCTGTAACATCAAAAAGAGTTGCAACATAAGTTGCTGCGTAACTTGTTCCACCTGAATTACCTATATCAGCATCGCTTCCTGCTAAATTTGCGTATGTTGAATTGTTTGTAGTTCCTACAATATATCCACCATTATATTTTGAAGTATCACTTGCAAGTTTAAAACCTGCTTGAAAAGTTATAAACCACCAACCTGTGCTTGGAAAAGTAAATATTCCTGAAGATTGCGTCATACCTGTTCCAAAATAACCTTGTCCTGCAGTATCAGAACGTTCCCAGTTTGAAGCTATTGGAGTAGCACTTCCTGCAAAATCAGTAGTTAGTCTCCAAGTATCTGCTTCAGTAATACCTGCAAATCCTGTAGCCGTTCCATTATTAGTTAGTGTTGCTCCAGATGGAATAGTAAAAGTATCGCCTGAATCTCCTAAAGTAAAAGCTGTTCCTGTTGCTGGAGAAATTTTATTAGTTTTTACTTCATCTGTGACCGTTAGTCCTGCTCCTGTTGGAATAGTAATTGTATCTCCTGATGTTCCAATTTCTAAAGCTGTTCCTGACTTAGGGTCTAATTTATCTGTCTTAATTGTTGTAGGTAAAAGTAATGTAGAATCAGTTAAAGTAAGTCCAACACCTGAAGGTACTGTTACAGTATCTCCTGAAGTCCCAATTTCTAGGGCTGTTCCTGATTGCGGATCTATTTTATCTACTTCTATTTTACTCATATAAATCCCATTGTTGTGTTGCTTCGTTCCAGGTATAAACTTTACCGTCAGCTGGTGTTACCACGGGAGCTTCCCAGTAACAAGTAGTTTCATTTAATGTCCAACTATTAAAAGGTTTTGGTGGAATAAATGCATCCCTATTTTCATCATAAGTATAATTTTTACTTGCATTATTTTTTCTTTTGCCGTCTGTAAAAGTTTGTTTCCATACAGCCCATCCTGTTAAATTTTCTAAAAATTTTATTCCTAAATCTTCAGAAGATACACCCTTAGCATCTTTTAAAACATCGTCGTGTAATGAATTAACTTCAATTACTTTTCCGTTTAATCCTATTTTTGCAAAACTAGCCATTATGTTGTGTAACTCCCTGTTCCTGTAAATGTTAAAACTGTTTTTCCTGTACCACCAGCATTTGTAGAAACAGTTGGACTTCCTGTTGTATTACCGGAATAATTTCCGTCTGGAAAACTTAAAATAATTACACCTTTTCCTCCAGCTCCACCTTGGGCTGGTGCATAGGCTGCTCCACCTCCGCCACCACCTGTATTAGCTGTTCCTGCTGTACCACCCCCACTATAAGTAGCGCCGGCACCGCCACCACCTGATCCTCCAGCTCCACCGTTTCCTGGACTAGCTCCACCTTGAGAACTTCCACCTCCACCACCGCCACCAGCGTAAGTGACTGAGGCACCGGATATTGAATTCGCTGTTCCTGCTCCACCTGCTCCTGAACTTCCTGCAGCAGAGTCTGAACCTACTGCACCTATTCCGCCCCCACCACCTGATATTCCATTAGGTGCTGGAGCCGCATTTTTTCCACCATCATTACCTTGACTAGGGGATGTGGCGGGAGTATTTCCAGAACCACCGTTTGCTGGAGCAGCTGTAGCGGCGCCTCCACCTGAACCACCAGGTCGACCACTATCATTACTATTGGCACCTCCACCTCCACCTCCGGTAGATGTAATAGTTGTGAATCCTGATCCTGATAGTGTAGTATCAGATCCATCATTACCTAATATTCCATTTGGAGTCGTTGGAGGAGATCCGCCTCCGTCTCCAACTGTACAAGTTATAACAACTCCTCCTATACTATTTTGTGTTGAAGTTCTGTAACCACCAGCTCCACCGCCTCCAGCATAATATCCACTTGCACCAGATCCTCCACCGGCAACAACTAACATTTCTATATCATAACTTGGGGGTGGAAGTTCACTTTGTAAACCTGAATCTGTTACTAACCAACCTTTAGTAGTATCTGCATAAACTAGAGTAACTGAAATACCTTCAACACTTAATTCCCCATCAATGGCTGTACCACCAATGTTAGAACCATTTCTTAATAGAACACAGTTATATGTATCAAAAGTATTTGCATAATCTTTAATTGCAACCACATCTCCTGCACTTGGTGACCCTGGTAGTGTTACATTAATAGCTCCACTTGTTGTATTTACAAAATATCCTTCTCCAGATACTGCTGTAAAATCACCTGTTTTAATTGTTGTTGTCCAAGATGCTGAACCTGTAGCGCCAAAATTTACTGCTGTACCATTATTAGTAATGGTTGCACCTGAAGGAATTGTGAACGTATCTCCACTATCTCCTAGTGTAACGTCTGTTCCAGATCGTGGACTAATTTTATTTACTTCTACTTTACTCATTAAACTATTACCAACGTTCCTGTTACGGTAACAGTTGCTGGAATAGAAATTGGACCTGCAAGAACACCGTTCTCGACAGTTTGAGTTCCATCAATCGTTGCCGCTTGATTATTTATAAATTCATTTGGAGAAGTCTGCCCTCCAATGTATTGGATTCCATTTATTACTGCCGTCATAATTCCTCCTACGAACTAATTTGACTAATGTATGACGTAACAATATCACAGCTTGAAGCTGTATTTGAGACTGCCGTTAATACATCATTTAGTTTTAAAACAATTTTTGCTCCGCCTTGGATTAATTCGATTGCAGAATTTGGTGGGATAACAACACCTTTTGCAAGATATTTATTTCCACTATTAACAATGTAAACATCCACTTCAATTGTAGCAGTTAGAATATTACATAATCTAATTCCTATAACCGCATCATAATTAGCTCCAGTCACAAGAGTTACTGGTCCTGTTCCTACTGCTGATTGTAAATTGTTTCTAAAATTTTGTGCCATATTTTTTTCCTAACTATAATGCAACCGCCATTGCTAATGCAAAACCTGCGCTTGCGGCTCCTACTGGATCTCCAGAAGAATCTAAATAAACTGCTTTATCGGCAGGCAGTGTACAAAATACATCTAAAGTTCCTGCAAAATTAATTTTTGAAGTATTACCAGAAGAATTATCTATAACCGTATCTCTTGATAAAGTATCTGTACCTGCGTCTGTAACTGTTCCTAATCCTACTTCCCACTTATCAGTTCCAGTTTCATAAATTGCATAGTAAGTAGTATTAGTATCTCCAATACCAGCTACAAAAGTTACAAAACCTGTAACTGCACCAGCAAGATCTAAAGTTCCTGTGCCAGTTGTAGTACTAGTTTCTTTTACTCTATCATTTAAAACCAAAGCCATTTAATTTTCCTTATGTAACACTTAAAATTGCATCTGCGCCAGTTGTAACTGTAGGGAATACAATTTTAAAATCTCCACTTGAAGATGATTTTGATCCACTAAAGTCCAAGATAGCGACAATGTACTGATTAGCTGTTGCTCCGCCGGGTGCAACATATTTATACATACAGCCATAAGCTGCAGTAATAGTTGAACCAACCCAGTTAACTGTATTTGCAGTTGCTGCACTTCCGTCAGAATTATTTCCTGCAAAACTTAAATAAGTTGATTGAGGTTGTGTTCCTGCGTTTGCAACTGTACAGGCTCCGCAAGTAATTCCATCAGTGGTATAACCACCTCCGGCTCCAACTTGTCCTGATGTTGCGCTTGTATAAGATTCTGCTGTTGCTTGAGCAAAACCTGATGCTGCAATACTTGTTAACAACGCCATGTAAATAGTATCACTAGAAAAATCGAAATTACCTTTAAAAAGGTTTGGTTTCATTAGATCTGGTACATAGTTTGCCATATTATTTTCTCCTTAATTATTAACTCCGTAACTTGATGGCGACTTAGATTTTAATTGTTGACGAATCATGCCATCTTCGTATTCGTCTCTGCGTCTGTAACCGATTTGCTCAGTTGCGTACGTTGTTAGCGCATTTTGAAATTGCTGCTGGTAGTATTGTAACATATCCTGCGGACCTTTCAAGTACCCATATGTATTTGCAAGAGCCCCATATAAAATAAGATCTTGGTATTTATTTGAGAGATAAGTTCCGTTTGTATCTGTCACAAGACTAGTAGGTTCTTTATTGTAGGCTAAAGTAATTTTATAAGAGGTATCCGGACTAGGTGCGACAACCCAGTAAATTTCATCCCAATTTCCATAGTATTTTGGAATACTGACCGCCGCTGAATCTGGAGTAGAATAATATTCTGCCATAAAACTTGGATCTCTTTGTTCTAAAAAAGTTTGTTTTCCATTAGCATCTGTCAATTGAACATAATTAATAGATCTCAAATCTGATGGGATTGTGACATATCTATTATTAACTACTAGATTAGAAGTAGCATAATGAGCATTTTGATCGGTAGGTATTGATCTTAAAATTTGATTTTCCGTATTTTTAGTAATAGTCGCTAAAATTGGATCACTTAAAACGGTGTCAGATACTTCGGTGTATCCTCTAATGTCTGAATATAAATTTGATAAAGTATATGCCATATTATAATGCTCCTAATGTTACAGGTCCAGCTGAACAATTATTTCCACCACCTATACCTGGGGCGGTTGCCGTATCACCACTTTGAAAATAAAAATAATTTATTGGACTTGTTAAACTATCTGTTGTTGTACTATTACTTACCGTACCTGTCGAGTCTATTTTACCTAAATAGATTGTATGACCGGCTGCAGCATCAATATCTGTTACTCCATTAATTTGGGGAATAGATGCAAAAGATTTTAAATTTAAAGCATCTCCACCACCAGCACCTGGACCAGTAACCAAAGGAGCTCCTCTTAATCTAACTTTAGAAGTTGCTTTTCTTTGATGATCAATTGAATAAACATTTACATAAGTGTTAGCTCCAGCAATAACCACTTCAAACGGATCGGGTTGTAATAAAATTAATTGAGGAGTATCTGCTGCTTGAACTCTTGGATTTTGTAAAGCTTGTGGATCATTACCAACGGGCTTTGGTTGCAATTGTGGTTGCTTAGGTTCATACTCTGAATAATGAACTAAAGAACCATTCCACTCTCTAACCATTTCTGTATATGGAAATCTTAAGCCACTTCTATCTGAAATAGCTAACGCTTGTTTTCCTTTTGCAAAAACTCCCATTACGATAACACTCCATCTCCATAGAAAGTTTGTGGTGAAATATAAGTAGATGTACCTTGGTTATCTGCATCTAATGCTCTTATCATTTCACTTTCATAAATTCTTTCTAATTCTGGTGTTCTTTCGGGAGAAAATTTCATGCTTAAATAATATGCAAGACCCGACATCATGCAAGGATAAAATCTATTTACTACATCAGAAGTATTTGTATAGGCTCCTGGGTTTTCTATTTTTGCTAAATAGTAAAAACAAAACTGATAACTACTTGGAGTAGTTGTGCTTGATACACTTGCACTTGGGGTAGCATATAAATAAATACTTGGATTAATTGTTCTATCTACATAGAATTGAGAAGGAGTTCCCTTCGTTAATTTATTAGGAGTTGCATTATAAGTAGATCTACTTATTTGAGTTAATGCAATATCCTCTGGGGCTGTAGTTGTAGAATTATTTCTATAAAAAGCTTCTAGGACAGAACTTAAATCATCAGGAAAATTTTCTGAATCTGTAGAATAACTATATTCGGCTTGTCCTTCCACTAATGGAACTTTAGCAAGTTTAACTTTCCATAAATGTACACCTCTGTTTTCCCATTCTTGAAACATAATATTTAAAGAACGTCTAGCAGACCTTAATTGATAACCTGTTCGAGTTCCTCTTATGTTAGTTCTCTCATAAGCTTCTTCTATAATGTCATCAATTTGAGGATTAAATAAATCTGTAGAGCGAGAAGTGGGACTAATTGTATTAGCTACATTACCATAACCTGCTGTTGCTGTGGAATAATAAAATAAAGTTGGAGTGGCAACATTAGCTGGAATTACAATTGTTGTTTTACTTCCAGCCGTTGTTACGCCTGAAGTATAAGCAACTCCTGTACCTGAAGCATTATGTGTTCCGTCTTTTTCAATTGAAAAAGCTAACGTTTGGCCTGCATTACTTCCATCAGTTTGATCGAAGACATAAGTATTGCCTTCTTGGAGTTCCAATGCTGGACTTACAGTACCATTAATAAAAAATTTACTTCCGGTACCGAACGCGTTAGTTCCAGTTGCGACGGTGACTGTATAAGTTATAGTCGCCATTTAAATTCCTAATTTGGGTTTGGACCGTCGTAAAATACTGTTAAGCTGTCAAAACCTGCACTGATATCTACAAACGCTCCAGCGTCAAAATAACATCCATTATCAGGAATATATGGATCCATCATTCCAGCGACTGCTGGTGAATCCATCTCTACAATTTTTACTCCTGTTTGAGATGTATTTCTGAAAATTGCAGCTGCTGCTGTTGCAGCGAGACTAACTCCATGCATTCCTCTAATTCTTGTTGGACCTGCAAAGACAATACCTGTTGTCGTGCTAGTAGCTGTAAAACCTACTTCAACATTTCCTGTTAAAGCACCATCTACTGAAACACCAGTTACAGTTAAAAAATCTTTAGTTGTAGTAACTGTTAAACCAGCTCCTGGACCTGCAATATTTTCACTATCTGCATTTCCTGAAGAATCAGTTCCTGTAATAGTAAAAGTATCTCCAGATTCATCTGAACCACCAGATTTGATTGTAACCGTTGTAGACATGTTAGAGCCGTCATTTGCTGCTCCACTAGCTTCAAAACCAGCACCCACTCTATCACCATCTAAAGTTAGATCAGCCGCTCCTGAAGTAGTTTGCGCTTTACAAATCGCATCGACATCTGCAGTTACAGCTTTAAACATCTTGGCTGCTACATAAGATTGATTTGGCATATTTATTTTCTCCTATTTAAAATTATTTTTTAGGCCCCGAAGGGCCTAAAAAGAATTTATTAGTTACTTGTGTTTACTTGTTGTAAGTAATTTACAACCACAAGCAGTTCACCTGCCGTAGCAGTTGCGCCGTTTGCAATGTTCATTACTAACATTAACTCTTTATCAATCTCGCCAGACGATGTTCCACTTCCTGAGTCTGCATTACTCACATTTAAGTGATTTGTATACATAGCTGCAGAAACGTTTCCAAAGTCAGTTAACGTGTCATAGAAAGCAGCTGATTTAGCATTTGCTGTTGCAGATAGTGAGAAGTAATCTTCATCAACTTCAGTAGTTCCAGCGTTATTGTATGAAGTAGTTCCAAAACCAAAAGTTGTAGCTCCCGCAAAGTCAAAGACTAAGTTAGCTGGTATGATACCTCTTATATATGTAACTCTTGAATTTTTTGGAATTACAATATTATTAGCTAAGTTAGCTGCGTCAACCAATTCACCGCTGTTAACAGATGTAGCTGTTTGTCCTTGAGGATCAACGTTGAAGTTAGATCTTAAAGGCCAATATGCTTTTGTAGTTACTACTGCTCCATCATAACCAATTTTAACATTACCTGTTAAAGTACCACTTGTAACAATTGAAGTTACTGTTTGGTAACATAAAGTACTTTGTACAGTAGTTGAACTTGGTCCTGTAATAGCTCCCTCAGTTTGAGTAGCACCATTGATGTCAGTTCCTGTTATTGTAAACGTTATACCTGAATCATTAGCTGAAGAGTTAATTGATACAAGTGCTGCACCATAAACTCCGCCGTATGAATTCGGCATTACGTAATCTTGAACTTGAGTAAGTGTTCCTGCTGCAGTTCCCGCTGCTCCACCACCTGCTGTGGTTACTAATGAATCGTCATCAAAAGTAAACATAGAGTAATCAACTGGAAACGTTTGACTTACTTCTGTAAAGCCAATGTTTCTTACATTAGTACTTACTGTTGTTCCTGTTGTATTTCTGATATTACCCGAAGTTATCGGACCAGAAAAGTTTGTTTTTGCCATAATTTTTCTCCTTTTCCTAGTTAGTGTGAACGTAGTCTCTAGGCCGTCGACTATACGCGTCTACATTCAACAATTAAAAATTGTATAGTGATCAAGTTATATATGAGATTTTAGTAGAGTGCAAGAGATCCTTACAGAAATATACGATTTCAGCGATGTAGCGTTTTATTAAGTAGCTACAGAAACTTGTGGAGCGGCATTAAGAATTGCATTTTCTCTATCTGCAATTTTAGCCTCTTCGAGTTTGATCTCATTGATAGTGTCTTTAATCGCATTATCAATCCTAACCATATTGAGAGTATATTTACCTTCTTGCTCATACTCCAACTGCCACTTCAACTCCAAGGACCGTTTTTGTTTGTATAGGTCTTTGACCATCAACAACCTCCTCATAGGTTATTCGTTTTACCCTGGGATCCATCATTTCTCCAAGATATTCCCATTTTACACCTTTTTCTCCCAGTTTGTCAACTATTGAATTTTCAATAGACTCAACATTATCTTCAGCCATAACTTCAAATTTAGCATGGTATTGATACGCATTTATTTTTACTAGGAATTTTCTCATTCTCTTACCTTTTCAAAAAAAAGGGGCCGTTTTGAGGCGGCCCCTAAATTAATTATTTATTACGCTCCTGGTGAGCCAAATACACCTCTAGGATCAGAGAATCCGAATACGTATCTCTCTCTAGCTTTGTATCTAACGTTTCCAGTATCAAAGTCACCTTCCATAGTCGTCTTGATAGGTGTTCTGCTGAAATGTTTAAGACCATTTGGTACATCTGTTTTAATGAACCAAGCGTCAGTGTCAGTTAGGTAATGGTTCACAGTATAACCTTGTGGAATCATTCCCATGTTTTTGATCGCGTTGATGTCATTATCAGCTGTTCCTACTCTACCTTGAGTATTTAACAATCTGTCTGACGTAAATTGTAAGTTAGAAGGAACTACTAATTTTGTTCCTCTAGCTGCAATTTTAAGTCCTCTTTCATCAGTGAACGCTGCAATGTCAATTAACGATTGTTCTAATGAAGTCTCGTTAAGATCTGCTGCAGTCGCTAACGTATTTGAAAAAGTTCCAGCTAATGTAGGGTGCGCAGTAGAAAATAATGCTACTCCGTCTCCGCCTGCATATGTTGCATTGAAACCGTTGTTCAATACTGCTGCGCCTTTGATCTGCTTAGTGTTCGCCATAGATCTTGCTAAAGCTTTTGTATATCTAGACGCAAGTCTGTCATACAAGTTATCTTCGATAGCTTCTTCTGTGATCGCGAATGCTAATGCAATCGTTTCGTTAGTGTATCTAGCAGTGAAAGTCTCTTGTGCATCATCAAATGATACTCCTTGACCTTCAGGTTTAACAGCTGCATTTCCAAATCCAGATAACATTACTTCTTCTTCAAAAGCTCTGTCTGATGATTCTGTATCGAAAATTTCCGCTGCTTCGTCTGCGTAGTTTCTGTATTCAAGTCCGAATAAAGCATTCAAACCTGGTTCTAGTTCTTTGACTAGCTGTGCTCGTGATATTGCCATAGTTGTTTATCTCCTTATTCTATTACTTGTACAAGCTAGAAGCTGGATTGATTGCCACCACAACATCAACACCGCCGTTTACGTCAGTCTTGTCTGTTTGGTTAGGCTCACCTGCCACTCTGATTAGAGTAAACATATTCCCAGCAGCGTCTGCTGTGTCTACGTCTAGTCTTACGTCAGATTGACCGGAAGTTCCAGTTCCACCTTGGTTGCTACAGTTGTATCTATTACCGATGTCTGCTTGGGTAAAAGTAGTTGTAGTTGCTACTGCTCCTGATCTTACTTGAAATTCCTGATTAGGATTATCAATTACAAAAGCTATACCGTTGCTTGACCCAGTGTTGTAATCAGTGCCAAAATTAGCGCCTGATGCTAATGAGTTTACCCATGTAGGCTTACTTGTAGTTGAATCTACGTAATAAGCTCCGTTGAATATACCCACTAATTTAGGTGAAGTTCCTGATGAATCGTAGGAATTTCCACCCGCTCTACCGTCGTCAGTAGTTGCGTAACCAGCATCTTGTAAGAAGCCAGCCTCTGCAGCAACGGAGTTACCGTCGTTCAGAGAAACAGGATCATTCTTATAAAACGTGTTAAACGCACCACCGTCAGTGTCATATAACTGGTATTCAGATTGACCTTGTGTAGCTGGAGTATTTCCAATTGCCATCACA
>Ga0209992_10004614_pt1 | contig 10703 bp, 5 predicted proteins | sample 2SBtaG_2_FD_182564 | JGI IMG/M metagenome (GOLD analysis project Ga0209992, IMG submission 182564) | Deep subsurface microbial communities from Kolumbo volcano to uncover new lineages of life (NeLLi) - 2SBTROV12_ACTIVE470 metaG (SPAdes)... | ecosystem: Environmental > Aquatic > Marine > Volcanic... | reverse complement strand
ATGCCAAAGCACACTCTAAACTAGGCGTTGTTCAGAATAGTCTCAGCCTTTTCAATGAGGCCGTATCCAGCTTTCAAAAATCTCTATCAATCGAACCAAATTCCGCCATCACACTTAATAATTTGGGGACCTCTCTAAGACATTTGGGGAAGCTTGACGAGGCTTTAATCATCTATCGTCGTGCGTTGAAACTCCAACCAGACTCAGCGCATATCCTGTTTAATTTAGGGACAACGCTAAAAGATCTCGATCAATTGGACATTGCGATGGAAAATTATCGCAGGGTCATCACACTTAAACCAGATTCAGCCGAAGCTCATTGCAATTTGGGTGGCGTTCTCTGTAGTTTAGGGCAATTCGATGAAGCACTTTCCGCTTGCCAGCAAGCACTAAAAATCAATCCGAGACTAGCCGAAGCCTACAGCAATATGGGTTCAATTTTCAAAGGACTTGGTCGATATAAAGCCGCTTTAGAAAGTTACCACCATGCCATTTCAGCCGGTCTAAATTCCGCGAAGGATTATAGAATCATGGCGGGTATTTGTGAAAAACTGGGACGAATTGATGAATCAATAGTCAACTTCCGTCGTTCTTTTGAGATGGAGCCTGAACTTTCGACCTATAGCGATTTACTATTCGTTCTGAACTATTCAACCAGCCGCACTCCCTCAGAATGTTTATCTGAAGCGCAAAATTTTGGACAGATGGCAAGTGCAAAGGTGGAAAGACCATACTCCACATGGCAATGTGAAAATCAGCCCGATCGTTTACGTGTCGGGATGGTATCTGGCGACTTTCGCTATCACTCTGTTGGCCAATTTCTGGTCGGGCTGCTGCCGCATATTGACCCCGACAAGATAGAGTTGATCGCTTATCCGACTTACTCTCAGGAAGATGAGGTAACAAAACGCCTTCGCCCGTCTTTTTCAAAATGGCGTCCGCTATACGAAAAGAGCGATGAAGATGCTGCCCGACTGATCCATGACGACGGCATTCATGTACTGATGGATATCTCCGGCCACACCGGTCACAACCGCTTACCGGTTTTCGCTTGGAAACCCGCACCCGTCCAAGTAGCATGGCTGGGGTTGCCCAATACAACCGGAATGAGTGAAATCGATTATCTACTGGGCGATGCACTCGCCACACCTGAGGAGATCGAGCCACACTTTTCTGAGACCATCTGGCGTATGCCCGAAAGCTACCTGTGTTTTTCCGCACCGGTGAATGCTATCGATATCGACCCCTTACCAGCACTTTCGGCGGGACATATCACGTTTGGCAGCTTCAACAATCTAACCAAGATGAATGATGAAGTGGTTGAACTGTGGTCACGCATCCTGTTGTCCGTACCCGACTCCCGCCTGTATCTCAAAAACCGCCAACTGGATAGAGCGGACACATGCGAAACAACTCGCGCACGCTTTGCAAAACATGGCATCACCCCGGAACGATTACTGCTAAAAGGCAAAACAAGTTCTACTCCCGAACATCTCGCCGAATACAACAAGGTCGATATTGCCCTTGACCCCTTCCCATATCCCGGTGCCACGACCAGCATTGAGGCATTATGGATGGGCGTGCCTGTCTTAACACTGCATGGAGACAGGTTTGTTTCACTTATCTCTAAAACTGTCGCGCACTATGCCGGACTACCCGACTGGGTCGCTACAGACAAGGATGACTGTGTTGCAAAAGCCGTATCATTCACTGCTGATCTGGATCAATTAGCCTCATTGCGAGCAGGCTTACGTGAGCAGGTACTCGCGTCTTCAATATTCGATGCCCCGCGTTTCACAAAAAATCTTGCGGAAGCGTTGTGGGGAATGTGGCAGGCACAGATGGCAAAATGATGAACCTGGCAGCACGCTTTCTGCGGACCAGCCTGAAAAAAGTACAAGCTGATGACAAAAGCACTATTGAAGATTTCGCAAGATAACAATTTGAATATCCCTTACAAAAAGAAAGCCACGCTGCATGATGTATTGGGGAAATGTCCGGATGAACAGGGAGATTATGATCCCGCATTCTCGAGTTTCGATGCGGGATCCAAAATGAGGTGTGCCACATTCTAATACGATGCTGCACAAATGAGCCGTGCGTTTGACAGCCTCATCAGCGCATACTATCAGGATGCTTTGCAACGATTGCAGGTCGGTGGAACGTTGGCGCGCTTATGAAAAGCATCTTGGACCATTGCTGAATGCGCTTGGTGTTTTAAAGGGATAATAGGGTCTACTGCATTACGCTCTGATGCCAGCCAGCATTTTCTCCAACCGCTTTACTGAAACGATTACTGGCGTCTTGAGTTCTTGCGCGAACAGCGACACGCGCAATTCCTGCAACATCCATGCGAAGTCATCTACACGCGGCTCAACTGTGCCCTGCTGAGCCTGCCGCAATTTCTGCAAGGCTTGCAGCAGCGGCTGCATCTGGCTCATGCATTGTTCATCACGCGACGGGTTGCTGCGCAGTTTTTCAATACGCTTGTTGATGGCTTTAAGGTAGCGTGGCAGATGTTGCAAGCGCTCATAGGGTGTGGTGGCAATAAAGCGCTTGTTCAATAGCCACTCTAGCTGGGTGCGAATATCCTGACTCACCTGCGCATTGCTCTTGATCTGCGCCAAGGATTTTTGCAGTGCCTGATATTCGGCAAGGATGGTGGCAACCAGTCGCGCAATCTCCTGCACAATCAGTAACAATCTGCTCTTTGCTTCTTTGCCGCGTGCGATGAATTCCGCCTCATTGGTAGGTAGCGGCTCACTCAGGCAGCAACGATCGAATGTGGTTTCGAGAATTTGTTGCTGCAACTCCTGCTGAGTTCCGGTAAACGGTGCATTCGGCATCATGAACAACATACCGAGACGCTGCGCATCCGGTAGATTTTTCTTGAGATATTTCACCTGCTCCTTAAGCAACAACATAAACAAGCGGCGCAGTCCGGCACGGTGCTCGGCCTGTGCTGTATCACGCGTATCGAATGCCTGTATAACGACCGCATCCTCCTTGTCCACCAGCGCATTGAATAGTATGACCGTCTGTCCGGCACGCTTCACACCGTGCGTATCAATAAATTCACCAAAATGCCATGAGGTGTAACGCTGCGAGGTGGTTTCACCCTGAACTTCCTCAACCTCGGATACGACAACTGGTGCAACACGAGAAGACAGTTCGCTGTGCAGTTGAGAAAATTTACGCGACATACCGAGCTGGCGACCATGTTCATCCAACACACGAAAATTCATCAGCAGGTGTGGCGGTAATTGTTCAAGCCTGAACGCGTCTAGTTGAATATCAAGTTGCTTCTGTTCGCGGATATACCGTACTAGCGCCTGTAACAACGAGGTGTTAGAAGGCGGTACGTCACGACTGAACTCAGCGGCGAATTCTGGCACTGGCACCATGTGGCGACGCATACGTTGCGGCAATGTCTTGATCAATCGCGTCACTTTTTCGGCCAGTATGCCGGGGATCAGCCACTCACACCGAGCAGCACTGATCTGATTGATAAGCGCTAGCGGAACCGTCAGCGTGATACCGTCATCATTCTTTCCCGGTGAAAAGTTATAGCTCAGCGCAAAATTGACTCCATCAATCTTGAGTTGCGGCGGGAATTGGTCGGTGGTGATCCCGGCTGCCTCATGGCGCATCAGATCATCTTTTTTCAGGCACAGAAGCTTGGGCTGTTCTCGTTCTGCTTCCTTACGCCAGTGTTCGAAGGCTGCACCATTGTGCATACCTTCAGGAATGCGACTGTCGTAAAAAGCGAATATCAGCTCATCATCCACTAGCACATCAGGACGCCGAGATTTATGCTCCAGCATCTCGATGTCGTGTATCAATTTCTGATTATGTGCAAAAAACTTTGCCTGAGTGCGGAACTCGCCGCCGACCAGCGCCTGACGTATGAACACCTCTCGTGATTCGGCTGGGGCCATCGGCCCGTAGTGAACACGCAGCTTAGGATTGATTAACAAACCGTGCAAGGTAGTGCGCTCGTATGCCACGACTTGCGCAGCTTTTTTCTCCCAGTGAGGATCATAATAGTGGCGCTTGATCAGGTGATCGCCCACCTCTTCCAACCACTTCGGCTCAATCTTGGCGATGCTGCGTGCATACAAGCGATGTGTCTCGATCAGCTCGGCTGCCACCACCCATTTCGCACCTTTCTTTACCAACACCGAGTTGGAGGCAATCAGAAATTTGATGCCGCGTGCACCGAGATATTCGTGACCCTCTACGCTTTTCATACCGATATTGCCCAGCAAGCCGCACAACAATGCCTTGTGTATCTGCTCATAGGTCGCAGGCTGCTCGTTACTGCGCATACCCATCTCAGAAACTTGCGCATGAAGTTGCTGATGCAACTCATACCATTCGCGTAATCGCATCGGAGACAGGAAGTTTTTCCGGCATTGTTCAGCCAGCAGACGGTTTGATTTTTTATGTGCCACTGCTTCACGGAACCATGCCCACAATTTTATATAAGCAAGGAAATCGGATTGTGGGTCGGCAAAACGCTTGTGAGCAGTATCGGCTGCCTCTCGCTTATCTAGCGGTCGATCGCGTGGATCCTGAACTGACAGCGCGCTGGCGATGATGAGTATCTCTTGCAGGCAATGATATTGTCGCCCGGCCAGGAGCAATCGTGCGATTTTAGGATCGAGCGGTAGCTTGGTCAATTCCCGACCGACTTTGGTTAAATTACGAGTAGCGTCTATCGCTCCTAATTCACCCAGCAGTTGATAACCATCAGTTATCATCCGTGATGTGGGTGGCTCGATGAATGGAAACTTGGCGACATCACCCAAATCAAGCGCACTCATGCGCAAAATGACCGTCGCCAATGACACGCGGAAGATTTCCGGGTCGGTAAATTCGGACCGTTGCTCGAATCCCTCTTCGTCATAGAGGCGAATGCATACACCACTCATCACACGACCACAACGCCCCGCACGCTGGTTTGCAGCAGCACGTGAAATCTTCTCGATGTGTAGTTGCTCTACTTTCTGGCGAATACTGTAACGATTGACCCGCGCTAAACCGCTGTCTATAACGTAACCGATATTAGGGACAGTCAACGAAGTTTCGGCGACATTGGTTGCCAACACGACACGGCGTTTCCCCGATGTCGGCCTAAATATCTTATCTTGTTCAGCGGCAGATAATCGTGCGAATAACGGCAACACTTCGATGCCCCCATGACGCATATTGGGCGGATGATGTTTGCGCAATGTTTCTGCGGTGTCGCGTATCTCTCGTTCACCCGGCAGGAATACCAGTACATCTCCGCGCAAGCCGCCTACTGCGAGTTCATCCAATGCCGCACTGACTGCCTGGGGCACATCCTGCTTTTCACCATCTTCATTTTCCTGCGGCGGACGATAGCGCACTTCAACCGGAAAGCTACGCCCCGACACTTCAATCACTTTCGCCCCGAAATGTTTTGCGAAGCGATCTGCATCAAGCGTGGCGGATGTAATAATCAGCTTGAGGTCGGAACGACGCGGCAGTAATTGCTTGAGGTAGCCGAGTAGAAAATCGATATTGAGCGAACGTTCGTGCGCTTCGTCGATGATGAGGGTGTCGTAGTGCTGCAACAGGGGATCACGGTGTATCTCAGCAAGCAGGATGCCATCGGTCATCAGCTTGATACTGGTGTCTGCTGATACCCTGTCATTGAAGCGTACCTTATAACCAACCGCACCCCCCAACTCAGTTTTGAGTTCATGCGCAATGCGCGCGGCAACCGTACGTGCAGCCACTCTACGCGGCTGAGTATGACCTATGCAACCACGAACGCCGCGCCCCAACTGTAGGCATATCTTTGGTATTTGGGTGGTTTTTCCGGAGCCGGTCTCGCCGCAAATGATGACGACTTGATGTTCGCTGATCGCACGAGCAAGGTCTTCGCGCCTTGCGGTGACTGGCAGTTCTGCTGGAAATTCAATTTCGGATAATGATGCCAGACGTGCTTTGCGGCGCAGCGCTGGTGCTGATAGTGCGGGTTGAGTCAATTTTGAAGTGGGAGATGACAGTTAAGCTCTGCACCCATTAAGCTGTACAAAAGACATCACGCATCATGCCCACTAGCTTTAATGTGCGCTTATCGCCGATACGATAGAACACTCGATTCGCATCCTTACGGGTCGCTAATACACCTTTGTTACGCAAAATCGCAAGGTGCTGAGAAATATTGCTTTGCGATGTGCCGACATTTTCAACGAGATCTTGCACGCTGCTTTCTTGATCACCCAACACACATAAAATTTTCAATCGTAATGGATGTGCTATCGCCTTGATAGCCTGAGCGGCCATAGTTATGTCTTCTTCTTTGTCTATCAGCTTGTTTGACATACTTATCCCTTTATTTTCCCGCCAAGCTTCGCGCCAAATGGTGCGATTTCGGCTAAAATTACGGCTGCTCAATATTACTCTATGATTATATTCTATACCAATGAAGATTACCCCTGTTTTACTGCTCATTCTTGATGGTTTCGGCTACCGGGAAGAGACCGATTCCAATGCAATTCTGGCCGCTAATAAGCCTAACTGGGATAATTTCTGGCAGAAATACCCTCATACATTGCTTAATGCATCCGAAAAATATGTTGGCTTGCCATCTGATCAGATGGGCAATTCCGAAGTCGGGCACCTGAATATCGGTGCCGGGCGAATAGTCCATCAGGAGCTGAGTCGCGTTGACGTTGACATTGAAGAAGGAAAATTTTTCAACAATCCCGCGTTAAGCGCGGCAATCGAAAAATCAAGGGACAATGACAGCACGCTGCATATCATGGGTTTGCTGTCTCCCGGTGGTGTACACAGTCACGAAAACCACATTTTCGCTTTACTGGATATGGCTGCACGTTACGGCCTGAACAAAGTCAATGTCCACGCATTCCTAGACGGCCGCGACACCCCGCCCAAGAGTGCGCAACACTCATTAGAACGCTTACAACAAAAATGCGATGCCTTAGGTGTTGGACAGATCGCCAGCATCGTGGGTCGCTTCTACGCGATGGATAGAGATAATCGCTGGGAGCGCGTGCAACCCGCATATGAATTACTCACCGAAGGACGGGGTGAGTTTTCTGCTGAAGATGCGTTGAGTGGTCTGGCGCAGGCATATGCCCGTGATGAAACAGATGAGTTCGTCAAACCGACTGCCATCTCCGGTTCGGGGATGAAAGACGGCGATACGGTGGTATTCATGAATTTCCGCGCCGACCGTGCCCGTGAAATAACACGCGCGCTGACTGAGGATGATTTTGAGGGCTTCACTCGTTCTCACAAACCCGACCTCGCCGTTTTTGTCACATTGAGCAATTACGGTGATGACTATAGTCATTTGCCATCTGCTTATGCGCCTGAATCTATCCATAACGGTTTCGGCGAATACATTTCCAGTCTCGGGCTGAAGCAACTTCGTATTGCAGAGACCGAAAAATATGCCCATGTCACTTACTTCTTCAGCGGTGGCAAGGAGCAAAGCTATCCTGGTGAAGAACGGATTCTTGTCCCCTCTCCCGATGTGGCGACATACGATCTCAAGCCGGAAATGAGTGCTTTTGAAGTGACCGACAAGCTAGAGGCCGCCATTCTCAGTCAGGAATATCAAGCTATCATCTGCAACTATGCTAACTGCGATATGGTGGGCCATAGCGGTGATATGGATGCCGCCACCAAGGCGATAGAAGCACTTGATATCTGCATTGGTCGCGTTGTTAAAGCGATGCAGTCAATCGGCGGCGAGGTCATCCTCACTGCCGATCACGGTAATGCAGAGCAAATGCTGGACCACACCAGCCATCAGGCGCACACTGCACATACGGTGAATCCTGTTCCATTCCTCTATATCGGTCGCGAAGCGAAGCTGGAAGATGGCGGTGCCCTGCGTGACATTGCGCCCAGTATGCTATCTATCATGGGCATACCGCAACCTGTGGAGATGACCGGGCAAAGCTTGATTCAATTACGGTGATTTCAGTCCGGCGTATATCCATAGCATTACTATGCTGCCTGCCTCTGTTCGGGGTCGCACAGGCCGGCCAACAGGATAAGCTGGATGACTTACGCAAGCGTATCTCCTCTGTAAAAGCAGAAATAGATAAAACCAGCGAATCAAAAGCGGATGCTGCAGATGCACTCAAAGCATCTGAGGTGGCGATCAGCAACATCAATAGAAAACTCGCCAAGCTAAAAAAGCAAAAGCAGCAAGTTGACCGCAAGCTGAATGATCTCACCGCTCAGGAGTCCGAATTAAACGGCAAAATCTCTTTGCAGCGATCACAACTTAAAAAGCTGCTTTTACATCAATATACCAACGGTGAGCAGGAGTACCTTAAGTTACTGTTAAGTAATCAAAACCCGAATCAGCTTGCACGTGAACTGCAATATTTCACCTATATCGCGCGTAAGCGCGCAGACTTCCTCACCACCATCAGAGAAGATCTTGCCTCACTGAGCAAAATCAGAGAATCAGTACACGAAAAGCGAGCGGAAATTGAAGTGCTGCAATCCAAGCAGACCAAAAACAAAAGTAATCTGAATAAAAAACGCCGTGCTCGGAAACAGGTTCTGAAGAAAATATCCCGAAAATTAAACAGCCAACGTAGTGAAATCAAAAAGCTCAAGCGTGATGAGAACCGTCTTGCAAAGCTGGTAAGGAAGATTACAGATGCAATTTCTCCTACAAAAGGTAAGTCACTGTATCAAAATAACAACGCCCCCGACAACCGCTGGGATGGCAAACCATTTAAACGCCTCAAAGGAAAGCTCACCTTACCCGTCAAAGGTGTCGTCACCAATCGCTTTAATGCCGCCAGACCGGACAGTACCGTTGCATGGAAGGGGTTATTTCTGAGAACTTCCAGCGGAAGTGCTGTCAAAGCTATCGCGTCAGGGCAAGTTGTCTTTGCGGACTGGCTACGCGGCTTCGGCAATCTGCTCATTATTGATCATGGCAGCAATTACATGAGTTTGTATGGCTACAATGAAACACTATACAAGCAGGTTGGTGATATTCTTAAAGGTGGTGACACCGTAGCATCAGTCGGGAACAGCGGCGGTAATAAGGAATTCGGTTTATACTTTGAACTGAGACACAAAAGTAAGCCATTCGATCCGATGAAGTGGATGGCTAAAAAATAATATTTAAGGAAATTTATGCGACTTCTTGAGAAAACAGGTCTTATCAGCTTGGGTTTGGTGGCAGGCATTGCCGTCAGCCTGCATTTTTCTGCGATAGCTGATAAAGAAGAAACCATGGCAACACCATTGCCAGTAGAAGAGTTGCGAGCATTTTCTGAGGTCTTTGGTCGCATCAAAAGTGATTATGTTGTACCGGTTACAGATAAAAAGCTGATTACACAAGCCATTTCTGGAATGCTAAGTGGCTTGGACCCGCATTCCGCCTACCTCGATGCTGATTCCTTCAAGGAACTTCAGGTGGGTACGCATGGCCAATTTGGTGGTTTGGGTATTGAGGTTGGCATGGAGGATGGCGTCGTAAAAGTTATCTCACCGATTGAAGATACCCCTGCTTTTGAAGCTGGTGTCAAGAGCGGTGATTTGATCATCAAGCTCGACGATACTTTGGTGAAAGGTTTGACGCTGAGTGAAGCTGTCAAAATCATGCGTGGCAAACCGGGTGAAGCAATTTTGCTAACCATCGTCCGCAAGAATGAAACCAAGCCACTTAAAATCAAAGTCGTACGTGCCATAATCAAAGTGCAAAGTGTTAAGTCCAAATTGCTCGATACAGGCTATGGCTTCATTCGAATAACACAGTTTCAGGCTCAAACAACTGCAAATCTGGCCTCTGCACTTACCAAGCTAGTTAAGGAGAATGAAGGGCCATTAAATGGTCTAGTCCTGGATTTGCGAAATGACCCCGGCGGTCTACTGAATGGTGCTGTTGGCGTCTCCTCCGCATTTTTAGAAAAAGATGCATTAGTTGTCTATACCGAGGGACGTACCAGTGACTCCAAGATGCGTTTGACCGCCAGTTCAGATTTCTATTTGCGTGGCAATGGCCAAACTGACCATCTAAAAGACATTCCCGAGTCAATTAAGAGTGTCCCGATGGTCGTGCTGGTGAACGGAGGTTCTGCCTCTGCTTCTGAGATTGTAGCCGGTGCACTGCAAGATCATAAGCGTGCTGTGATTATGGGCACGCAAACTTTTGGAAAAGGATCCGTTCAAACTGTTTTACCACTGGGTAACAAAACCGCGATCAAACTGACAACCGCACGGTATTACACCCCAAATGGAAGATCCATTCAGGCCAAAGGCATCGTTCCTGATATAGAAGTAGAAGATCCTTCTATCTCGGAAGCAGCCAAGCAGTTCCGTTTACGTGAGGCCGACCTAGACAAGCATCTACTCAACGAAAAGGACCCGGACGAGCATTCCAGCGATAGCAGTAAAACCAAGCTGGACTCGCACGGCAACAAAGATAAAGGCAAGGGCATACAAACAAAACCATCAAGATTCGGTTCTGAAGATGATTATCAGCTCAATCAGGCCTTGAATCTTCTCAAAGGAATGCGGATACTACAAGGGAAGTAATTACAGGTTCATCGGATATATATGGCAACCTCTTCTGAACTGGACAAGCAACGCGATATCTTTTTCAGCCCACAACCTGAAAATCAGGTAGCGCGTGCCGTCCAATTCCTGTCCGAATTGCCTGATTGCGA
>Ga0209992_10004613_pt1 | contig 10707 bp, 10 predicted proteins | sample 2SBtaG_2_FD_182564 | JGI IMG/M metagenome (GOLD analysis project Ga0209992, IMG submission 182564) | Deep subsurface microbial communities from Kolumbo volcano to uncover new lineages of life (NeLLi) - 2SBTROV12_ACTIVE470 metaG (SPAdes)... | ecosystem: Environmental > Aquatic > Marine >... | reverse complement strand
ACTCCCAAGAGGCTTCTGCGCTTATCGTTGTGACACAACACTATGATACTTTACAGGCTATTGGAGGTGAGACAAATAGTAATTTAATATTATTACCTAATTCTCCTCAAGCAGGAAGCAACATGCTTAATGATATGGTAGCAAGTTTTACGGCTAGCAACCAAATTGGTGAAGCAATGAAGGAACAGAATAGAAAAAATAAGGACGAATAATTTTAGCCATTCTATCTAAAAAAACCTCAAAGCTAAATACTTTGAGGTTTTTTTGATTGTTTTTACTTTGATAAAGCTTTTGCCTCTAAAACCAGTAATTCATTTTTATCTTCTAAGGCTTTTTCAATGAAAGCCTTGATTTCATCATTGCGTTCTAAACCATTGTGTAGTAAAACCCCTAGTGCTAACATAACAGCAATTCGTGTTCCTGTTTTTTTTACTGCAGTAGCAAATAATGGTTGCAGCTCATCATACGTAACGCTCATTGCTAGTTCTTGAATTTCTGCTTTAACTCTTTGTTGCTTTACTTCTGGTAAATTTGTGTACTTTTTTCCCAATTGTTTAATCACATCAATAGGTTTGCGTCGCGATTGGTGTTGTACCTGTGGTTTTGACTGGTTTTGGTTAGCTTCTGTTTTAGGTATTTGTTTAGCCCAAGTGTCTCGTAAACCAACCGTTTTATTAAAGACTAGCTTTTCTGGTGTAGAATCGTCATCAATATTAAAATACCCTAAGCGTTGAAATTGAAATCGTTCTCCTATTTTTGCTTCAGCTAGACTTGGTTCTAAATAAGCCTCAGTTATAGTTAAAGACTTTGGATTAATAAAATCCGTAAACGTTTTATCTTGATGGCTATCTGGCGCTTCGTCTAAAAACAATCTATCATATGCTCTCACTTCCGCTTTTATGGCGTGTTTTATAGACACCCAATGTAATGTCCCTTTAACTTTGCGTAAACTAGCCTCACTTCCGCTTCCGCTTAAACTATTAGCATCATAGGTACAGTGAATTTTTGTAATATTTCCTTCTACGTCTTTAAAAACACTCTCTCCCTTAATAATATATGCGTTTTTTAAGCGCACTTCTTTACCTAGTGTTAATCTAAAATATTTACTGTTGGCATCTTCTTTAAAATCGTCTTTTTCAAGATACAATTCACGTGAAAATGGTAATTTTCTATATCCTGCATTATCATCCTCTGGATTATTTTCTGCTTCTAACCACTCCTCTTTATCTTCTGGATAATTTGTAATTACAAGTTTAATAGGATTTAAAACAGCCATCACACGGTTTGCTATTTTGTTTAAATCTTCTCTTACACAAAATTCTAAAAGTGAAACATCTATTATATTTTCTCGCTTTGCGACGCCAACAGTTTCTACAAATTTCCGAATTGAATTTGGTGTATAACCCCGTCGTCTTAATCCTGAAATTGTTGGCATTCTTGGGTCGTCCCAACCAGAAACAATGTGTTCTTCAACTAGGGTTAACAACTTACGTTTACTCATAATGGTATAGCTTAAGTTTAAACGTGCAAACTCCCGTTGTTTTGGTGGTAATGGAAGTATTTTAGAGCTATACTGATACACTTGGTCTCTAAACCAATTATAAAGCTTTCTATGTGGTTTAAATTCTAAAGAGCACAAAGAATGTGATACCTGCTCGATATAATCGCTTTCACCGTGTGTCCAGTCGTACATTGGGTAAATACACCAATTATCTCCTGTTCTGTGGTGTGTTGCGTGCATGATGCGGTACATAATCGGGTCGCGCATTAACATGTTTGGGTCTTCCATATCAATTTTAGCACGCAATACATGTGCTCCTGCCTCAAACTCACCTTTCTTCATTTGATTAAACAAGTCTAAATTCTCGGCTATTGTTCTATTGCGATAAGGGCTGTTGGTGCCTACTTGTGTAGGTGTGCCTTTTTGCTCTGCTATAGCTTCACTAGATTGAGAATCAACATAGGCTTTACCATCTTCAATCATATTAATGGCCCAGTTGAAAAGTGTTTGAAAATAATCAGAAGAATAACATTCATCAGCCCATTTATAGCCCAACCAAGAAATATCCTTTTTAATGGCATCAACATACTCTTGCTCTTCTTTTGTTGGGTTGGTGTCGTCAAACCTAAGATTTACAGGAGCATTGTACCTTTCTCCTAAACCAAAGCTAATCCCAATGGCTTTAGTGTGCCCAATGTGTAAATAGCCATTAGGCTCTGGTGGAAAACGAAAACGTAAATTGCTTTTCGGCATTCCATTAGCTAAATCTTCCTCTATAATGTGCTCAATAAAATTAAGCGATTTCCCAACTTCAGACATAATAAATTATTATGATACAAAACTAGATAATTTTTAATTCATATTTTTACAAAAAAACATTAAGATGAGAATACAAATTGTTGCTCTTTTTGTGAGACTGTTACTTGGTCTTATTTTCTTTTGGCAGGGTTTTGGAAAAGTTTTTACTTGGGGAATTGACGCGGTTTATAATAACAGTTTTAAACCCTTTGAAGATACTTTTTTGCCTGAGTTTGTTTTAAAACCTACTGTGTATTTTACATCTATTGTGGAGTTTCTGGGTGGGCTTTTATTAATTATTGGTTTGTTTAGAAAACAAGTGTATTATCTTTTTGCTTTTGTGCTTTTAATTGTTGCTTTCGGCCACGGACTACAATCTCCTATTTGGGATCTACAACATGTATTTATTAGAAGTGTCTTATTGGTGTTTTTAATGATGTTGTTTGATAAAGATTCTCTTAACTTGGATCGATTTATAAAAAAAGTTAATAACTAAAATGGGGGTAATAAAAGTTGATAATATTAGAGTGTACGCCCATCATGGGTGTTTAGACCAAGAAACGATAATTGGTAGTGATTACCGCATTGATGTTGCCGTAAAAGCGGATTTAATGGCTTCTAGCGCTTCAGATGATTTAAACGACACTGTAGATTATGTATTGCTTAATCTTATTGTAAAAGAGGAAATGGGTATAGCTTCAAAACTTCTTGAAACCGTCTGTAATCGAATTATAAATCGTATATTAAAAGAAAGTTTGTTAGTAAATAAGGTAACTGTGGCAATATCTAAGTTAAATCCTCCAATAGGTGGTGATGTGGAAAGGGTAACTATTAAAATAACAGAAAAACGAAAAAATCAATAGTGTGTAGGGTAAACACTTAATTTTTTTTACATTTGCTGTCCATTAAAAAGGGCGTCTTGGCCGAGTGGCTAGGCAGAGGTCTGCAAAACCTTGTACAGCGGTTCGAATCCGCTAGACGCCTCAACCAAAAAGAGACACAAATATGTGTCTCTTTTTTATTCGCTAATTTCTTCTATAAACTCTTGTGGGTTTAGTTTGTCCTTAGGTAAGAACCCTTTTACTATGAGTACAAACCCACAAATAATTAATATTAAACCCAACAGCTTCTTTACTTTTAAAATACGATTTGGTGTTAGTTTTCTTTTTAATTGTTTCGCAAGCAGTATCTTAAGTAAATCGGTTAAGAAATATGCTGAAATCATCGTTCCAAAAAACACTAAGAACCTGTTGGTATCATTTTCTAAACTTGGACCAGTAATAATAATAACACCTAACCAAAATACTAAAACTCCTATATTTATAAAATTAAGAAGAAATCCTTTTATGAATAATCCTAAATAATTGTTTTTAGGAAATTGTATTTCGCTTGCTTCTGTTGTGGTTTTCTTTGGTTTTTTAAGAAAAATAATAATCCCATAAATGGTTATTATCATGCCCCCAAACACAAACAATCCTGGTTGATTGCTTAAGTTTTCTAAGAGTTGGTAACTACTGAAATATGCTATTCCAATAAAAAAAATATCTGCTATAATAACACCTAAATCAAACGCAACTGCCGCTCTAAACCCTTTAGTAACACTTGTTTCAAGAAGTACAAAAAAAACAGGGCCAATCATAAAGGCTAAAAAAAAACCTAAAGGAATTGCTGTTTGAATGTCTTCTATCATTGTTCTTTAATAAAAATGCTGAATATAATATTCAGCATTAAAATGAAGTCAAACAAATATAGTAAATGTAGTATAACTTCTTATAATTATTAACTTCTATCTTTTATTGGTTCATGTGCTTTATTCTACCTCCAATTACTCGACTCTTGTTAACTGTTTTTGGGTTGCCATAAATATATACATCTCCTCCTGCTCTAATTCTAACATCTACCAACTCTGAAGCATTAACATCTGCTTCTCCTGCTGCATTGATTAAAACTTTCGTTGTTTCTGTTTTAAGCTCTTTTCCATTATAAACACCTCCTGTATTTATTGATATCTCTTGCTTTAAAGCTTTTCCAGCAGTTTCAATAATACCTCCGGAAACAGATTTTATACTAGCAATTTGAACCTTTAAATTAACATTTATTTTGGCGCCTTCCTGTGCTTTAAGTTCTATTTCAAATTGTTTTATCTTGTTTTTAGATGTAATAATTGCGCCTTCGTTAGCATCTAAAACGTCTATATTTGTATAATACAGTGTTACTGTTGTGTTTTTGCCATCAAAACTTTCTTCAAGTTTCATTCTAATTTTTAGCTTTCCGTTTTTATTAATAACAACAACATCGTCGGCATTATGACCAGAAATAACTACTTTGTTTTCTTTTGATTTAACCAATTGCACTTCTATTAAATCATACACTTTTAATTTTTGAAATTCTCCTATTGTCTTCTCAATAGTATTTTGTCCCGTTACAACCGATGCTAATAGAATAGCGAATAATGTTAGCGTGTTTTTCATTTTTTTTGTTTTATAATTTTATATGCAAATAACAAGAACTATGCCTCATTCTTACCTATTAACGTAAAATCTAGATGTTTTCTTACTAAATCGGCTTGTTTTACTTTAACAATCACTTCATCTCCTAATTGATATGTATTCTTTGTAGCTTCTCCTACTAGGGCATATTCGTCTTGATCAAAGCGATAATAGTCGTCTTTAATATCTCGAATACGTACCATGCCTTCACATTTATTTTCTATAATTTCCACATAAATTCCCCAATCTGTAACACCTGATATTACACCAGCGAATTCCTGGTCCTTATGATCTTGCATAAACTTAACTTGCATGTATTTTATAGAATCTCGTTCGGCTTTTGTGGCTAGGTTTTCCATATTTGACGAGTGTGTGCATTTTTCTTCAAAAACATCTTCATTAACCGACTTATTGCCGTCTAAATAATATTGTAATAAGCGATGTACCATTACATCTGGATACCTCCGTATTGGTGATGTAAAATGTGTATAATAATCAAACGCTAGACCATAATGTCCTATATTATGTGTTGTATATTCCGCCTTGCTCATGGTGCGTATAGTAAGGGTGTCTACTAAATTTTGCTCTTTTTTACCATTAACTTCTTTTAATAAATTATTTAAAGAACTGGTTGTGCTTTTTCGGTCTTTAAAATTGAGTTTATAACCAAACTTATTCACTATATTTTGTAAAGCAGCGAGTTTCTGGTCATTTGGCTCATCATGAACACGATACACGAATGTTTTCTTAGAACTTTGTTTTCCAATAAATTCTGCGACTTTTTTGTTTGCTAGAAGCATAAATTCTTCAATTAATTTATTGGCATCTTTACTTGTTTTAAAGAATACACTAATTGGATTGCTATTCTCGTCTAAATTAAATTTTACTTCAACCTTATCAAACGATATTGCCCCTGATTGCATACGCTGTTTACGCATAATTTTTGCAAGTTGATTTAATTTTAAAACCGCTTGAGCAATTTCTAGAGTTGTATTGTATTGTTTTCCAGTAATCGAAATTTCTTTAGGGATTGTTGTATTTAATTGAGACGTTTCGACTTCGCTCAACGTGACATTTTTTTCTATAATTTCCTGAGCTTCTTCGTAAGCAAAACGGGCATCGCTATAGGTTACTGTACGACCAAACCATTGGTTTTTAATTTGTGCTTTATCATTAATTTCAAACACTGCAGAAAAGGTGAATTTTTCTTCTTTTGGTCGTAAAGAACACGCATTATTTGATAATACTTCAGGAAGCATTGGTACGACTCTATCTACTAAATATACAGATGTTGCTCGCTCGTAAGCCTCATCGTCCAAAATAGTGCCTTCTTGTAAATAATGTGAAACATCTGCTATATGGATGCCTATTTCATAATTTCCGTTTTTCAATACTTGAAAAGATAAAGCATCATCAAAATCTTTAGCGTCTTTAGGGTCTATGGTAAAGGTTAAAACCTTTCTCATGTCACGTCGCTTTTTTATTTCGGCTGTATTAATAGAAGTGTCTATTTTATTAGCGTATTCTTCTACTTCTTGAGAAAATTCATAAGGTAAGCCGTACTCAGCTAAAATGGAATGAATCTCTGTATCGTGTTCTCCTGGTTTTCCTAATACTTTAATAACTTTACCATAAGGAGAATCTGCTTTTTCTGGCCAGTCTTCAAACTTTACTAGTACTTTATCGCCATCTTCCGCTTTGTTAATTTTATTGATAGGGATAAAAATATCGGTATACATTTTAGTGTTATCAGCAATTAAAAATGCATAGTTTTTGTGTATTTGAATAACACCTACATACTCTGTTTTAGCACGTTTAATTACTTTGGTTATTTCACCTTCTAATTTTCCCCGTTTACGCCTTTTATATACATAGAGTTCTACCTCATCGCCATTTAAAGCTTTGTTAATATTATTTGAAGCAATATAAATATCATCCTCAAAATCTTCACTAATTACATAACCAGACCCTCTTGCTGAAATATCTAGAATTCCAGTATAATACTCTAATGATGTAATAGCTTTAAATTTTCCTCTATCTACTTCTTCAATCTCTTGCTTTGCTTTTAAACGCTGTAAGGTTTTTATAATTTGATTTCTACTACTAGCATCGTTTACACCAAGTTTAGCAGCTATTTGTTTGTAATTAAAAGATTTATTGATTTCTTTTTTTAAAATACTTAAGATAGTATTTGTTAGGTTAGAAATCTTGTTACTTGATTTCCTTTTTTTCTTTCTTGTCATTTAATATTTGTAATCATATTTTTTTCCTAAGATATATAGGAACTTGTTATTTAAAACTCAATAAAAGAGAAGTTCAACGTATTAAGTTTATTGCAAAGCTACGTTTTAAATATTAAATTACATTTTCTTAGTGTTAAAAAAAGGCTTACAACAAAATTGTAAGCCTTTAATTTATGATTATATATAACTATTTATTCTATAATTATCTTTTTTGTTGCTTTTCCTTTTGTTGTTTCAATTTCTATAAAGTAAAGTCCCTGAGACAGATTAACTGTGTTAATACTATTTTTTGTTGTAGAACTTATAAGCTGTCCTAAACTGTTATATATATTTACTTTTTGTAATTCTAATCCTTGACTTAATTTAATAGTAAACTGTTCTTTTACTGGGTTAGGGTATATATTAAATTGAGACAACACAAAACCATTACTAGAAAGTAATGCACTTAAATCATAGACACGTACTTGACCTGAATTTGCTCCGTTCACACCATTGCTGCGAGAACCAGTAGCAACTATTGTGCCGTCTGAAGATAATGAAACACCTAATCCTGATTGATCTTGAGCTGCTTCTACATTAATATTTTGTCCTATTTGAATTTTAGAAAATATTAATGTTGGTAATGAAAATACAATAAGTAGTAGTTTCTTCATGTTTCTTAGGTTTAAAAATCCTAAAAGCTAGTTTATTCACATTTAATATTATAATAACATTTATCTTTTTAAAATTTAAAATAAAATGATGTTTATTATAGTGTGTTAATAGTAACTATAACTTTATATATAATTACTTTGAAAATACATTATCTACTGTTTATTATATCACTATTAACAAGTTATTAATAGTATAATGTATTTATTGATAGCTTTTTAATTAATAATATTAACAAGTTTTATAAAGCTAGGATAACAGCTTTTTTTAATAATAATTTTTTATTTTATTGTTTATATATATATAATTTTAACTCATAACATTGTAATTGTTTTACATAAAAATATTTAGAATTTAAATAGACATTTTTTCTTATAAAAATTATAAAAATAACAAAAAATAATTATAAAATATAACCATTAGATATTAACAGTTTATTAATATAGTAATTAACAGTTGTGTTTTTACAATCCTTATTTTGTACTTTTATAATTTAATAATAATTAGATTTTCATCGCCATGAAAACACTAAAATAATCTTTAAAAAATGAAAATTTCAATAGGGAACGATCATGCTGGAACAGAATATAAATTTGCAATAATTAAACTTCTAGAATCCAAAGGTATTACAGTTACAAATTATGGAACAGATACTTCTGATAGTGTTGATTATCCTGATTTTATTCATCCAGTAGCAGAAGATGTTGAAAGTAATAAATCAGACATAGGAATTATTATTTGTGGAAGTGGGAATGGAGCTTCTATGACAGCAAATAAACACCAAGACGTAAGAGCAGCGTTATGTTGGACAACCGAAATAGTTGCTCTTGCAAGACAACATAATAATGCAAACATTTTAAGTATTCCAGCACGTTTTACCGCTTTACCTCAAGCATTAGATATGGTGGATACATTTTTAAATACGCCTTTTGAAGGCGGAAGACACCAGAATAGAGTAGATAAGATTCCTGTTTCTTGTTAAATGAATAATTCACATTCACATAACCACCACCACGATTTAAAAGATAAAAAACTTTTTTTCACTATACTACTTAACATTGTAATTACTGTTGCTCAAGTTATAGGTGGAATTGTTTCTGGAAGTTTATCTTTATTAAGTGACGCTTTACATAATTTTAGCGATGTTATTTCTTTAGTCATTAGTTTTTTAGCGTCTAAACTCTCTAAAAAAAAAGCATCAATTAATAGAACATTTGGTTATAAGAGAGCGGAGATATTAGCAGCTTTTATTAATGCCTCTACACTAGTAATAGTTGCGGTTTTATTAATTATTGAAGCCGTTAAACGGTTTCAAAATCCGCAAGAAATAGAATCCAATATCGTTATTTGGTTATCTTTATTAGCAATTGTTGCTAATGGATTTAGTGTATTATTAATAAAAAAAGATTCTAAAAATAACCTTAATTTACAGTCAGCATATCTCCATCTTTTTACAGACATGATGGCAAGTGTTGCGGTATTGATAGGTGGTTTATTAATGCGTTATTATCAATTGTTTTGGGTAGATAGTGTATTAACATTTTTAATAGCTATATATTTAATTTGGGTGGGTTACGATTTACTTAAAAAATCCACCAAAATATTAATGTTATTTACTCCAGATCAAGTGAATATAAAAGAAATGTTAAGAGTAGTACATAAAATACCAAAGGTTAATAAATTACATCATGTACATGTTTGGTATTTAAATGATGATGAACTCCATTTAGAAGCACATCTTGATTTAAAAGAGAATGTTAGTATTTCGGAATTTGATCTAATCTTAAATAAAATAGAAGCTTTACTACACGAGAAATTTCAAATAAATCACATAACTATACAACCTGAGTTTAATAAAGAAGACTCTAAAAACGTAATTATTCAAGATTAATGTTAACCATAAAAACTAAATATTTTAATGAGTTAACAACAATAGAGCTTTATGATTTATTACAATTAAGAAGTGCCGTTTTTGTTGTAGAACAAGATTGTGTATATCCAGATCTTGATGGAAAAGATAAAAAGGCCTTACATATTTTAGGGCTTAAAAACAATACTATTGTGGCTTATACAAGGGTTTTTAAGCCCGGAGATTATTTTAATGAAGCAAGTATAGGTAGAGTAGTAGTAGCACAAAATGAACGCCAGTATAAATATGGATATGAGATTATGAACACCTCTATAAAAGCCATAAAAGATTTTTACAACGAGACCACAATTAAATTATCTGCGCAAACGTATTTAAAACCATTTTATAATAATATAGGATTTATAGAAGACGGAGAAGAATATCTAGAAGATGGTATCCCACATATTGTGATGATAAAAAAATAAGCTACTGTTTTTTTGAAGCTATATAAGTAATTAATATTTCTACTCGCCTATCAAATTTAGCCTCACCTCCTAAAGGGAATTTACGACGCATTCCCACATATTTCATTCTTTTTTTATTAACCCCTTTTCCAGCTAAATAGTAATAAATATATTTTGCTCTAGCTACCGAAAGGTTACGCTTTTTGGTTTTTCTATCAACCGCATCTCTGGCGAATTGTGTGCAACAGACATGCCCTTGAATGGTGAAATATACATCTTCACGTTCTTTTAGTATTTTGGTTATTTTTTCAAGTGTTTCAATAGACTCTGGTAAAATTTGACTATACCCTGTTTTAAATAAAATGTTTTCTAAAATTACTTTATCTCCAACTTTAAGACTTCCTTTTAAAGTAGACTCAGTATTTTGCTCTTCTTTTATTACTTCTGGTCGCGGAGGAATATAAACAACCGCAATAACCTCAACCTTTCTATTTAAGCCTCTAATAATATTTGCATCTTCGGTATCAATAGTCTTTAATAACACCTCTCCTTTTCCATCAACGTTGCTTATTAGGGAATTATCAATTTCATGTTCAGAAAATAGTGATTTTATGGCATTTGCACGTTGCTGTGATAATAAAAGGTTATAAGAATCACTTCCACGATCGTCACAAAATCCGTAGATGTCTATTCTTTGTACATCCTGTTTTTG
>Ga0209992_10004609_pt1 | contig 10712 bp, 5 predicted proteins | sample 2SBtaG_2_FD_182564 | JGI IMG/M metagenome (GOLD analysis project Ga0209992, IMG submission 182564) | Deep subsurface microbial communities from Kolumbo volcano to uncover new lineages of life (NeLLi) - 2SBTROV12_ACTIVE470 metaG (SPAdes)... | ecosystem: Environmental > Aquatic > Marine > Volcanic... | reverse complement strand
AGGATGTTTTCTAGGGTTAATATGACTTTGTCGGACCCCCACGTGCCCAAATCCAAATTTGCGTTTGCCTCCCAATCCTTTGAAGATAAGCCCGTGTGCGAAAATGCATCGGTTGCTATCAGGGAATCCGTTAAATTCATACTGGGGTCGTTGCCATTAAGTGCCCACATTTGTCCAGTTGCAGAAACAGTAGGTTCTTCTACAGTTGGGCTATCCAGGATGTAGGCGCCTTTTTCAGTTAAATTAGCGCCTATAATATTTGTGTCTCCTATCCCCTTTACTTCAAGATTAAAGATCTCGTTAGTTGCGTTACTTCCACTATTGTTTAAAGCGATTGCTGTAAAATCCGTGGGGGTAAAAAATAAGGAATTTCCTACAACAGTGGGATCACCGAATAATCCTGTTAGCGTGCTGTCGTAGTGGAAACTAACTGTGTTTCCATTAATCCAAGTATCAAATGCCGAGTAGGCAGGATTGCCAATAAGAAATATTGCCCCCAATATAAACATAACAAGAGTGCGAACCGCTTTCATCTCTAATTTCCCTCGAAATTATTGTTATTAGTTCTCCAATCTAGACAGCTTTCTGGCATTAGGTCCGCCTAATAAAATCGTAATATTGGAGTTTTTACCTCAAGTTATTCAATTATTACGCCAAGGCTAGTTAATTAGCGTCACGCTGGGCTTTAACGCAGCTCAGTATCATTTACGCGTTTTGATGTGGCGCCTCTATAATGCTGTAAATCCGATATTTTCCATGGATTAGTTGAAGGGGGTGATGGATATAGCATTTACTTGATAAGCCCGGAAGAATTAGTTGCGGTTTTGCCTAATGAGGGTTAAACAAAATTGAAAAAGTGTGGCATATGACACACCAATAGGGTAAATGCCACGATTTTGGGAATTTAGTCTAACCAAATGGTTGTTGCTGATAGGATATGTCTGGCTTGTATTTTGCCTTAACTAAAAAATGACATCGAGAGAAAATCAGCTAGATCGAATTCGGTAAACCAACAGGAAAAATTACCCGTTCTAACCGGGGACTATGCATGTTTAAGTCGTGCATTCTATCTGTGAAAATGCAGAGCATCGAAATTCGAGGGTTCGATGTCAACGGCTTTTCGAAGCCGTATGAGACCACCAGGGAATATAACCAGAGAGTGTAAATACGTGACCAAAGTATCTAGTAACAAGAAAATAAAAAAACCCATTGAAAGTCATTCAATCCAGATGCTGAGTAATGTCGATCAATACATCCTATTCGCTACCATTTCGATTACTGGGGCTGTCGTCATGATGGTCGAAATTTTGGGTACTCGGATTATCAGCCCGTATTATGGTGTCAGTTTGATCATATGGTCATCATTGATATCGGTTACATTGATGGCTTTGGCGATGGGCTATTTTTTCGGTGGAAAACTTGCCGATGGTGAAAATATCATACAACTGTCCCAAATCATCTTCGGTTCCGCGATTTTTACCGGATTGATTCCATTAATTAGTGAACCTGTCCAAGCGAGCTTTGAGGTGTTTGGCCTTCGAGGTGGTGCCCTTGCAAGCGCAATGATATTGTTTGGTCCACCTTTAACCTTGCTTGGTATGGTTGGTCCGTTCGTCATAAAATTATTAGCGTTTCGCCTTGAAAAAGTTGGGTCGACGTCGGGTAATGTCTATGCCATCAGTACTTGTGGAAGTGTAATAGGTACTTTATTTCTTGGGTTTTATTTAATTCCGGTGGCCGGCACCCGGTTGATTGTTGTTGTGCTGAGCATCGTGCTTTTTCTTTTGGGTATTTGTTTGGTAATGCTAGAACGTAAATGGCGTAAGGATTCAAATAAAAACCTTACTGTGGTGATTATCAGCGTTGCAATTTTGGTCATGATTTTGGCGGTGGGGCAGTATAAGAGGAGTAAAGAATATAGTGGGTATAATGTGGTCTCGGAAGCAGAAAGCCACTATGGATGGGTTCGGGTAGTTGATCAACCGAAACAACGTATCCGATGGTTAATGTCAGATTCTTCGACGATTGGTGCCGAGGATCTTGATACAGGGAAAAGTCGACTCGGTTATCAACAAATCGTCAGTTTCATCCCTCGTTTCAATCCGAGAGGTGAGGAAGCTCTATTGATTGGGTTAGGTAGTGGGCATCTTGTCAACGCACTAAAAATACAGGGAGTTAGCACCGATGCAATTGAAATTGACCCGGCCGTAGCGAAGGCTGCCAAAGATTATTTTAGCTTTAGAGCTTCAGGGCAGGTGCTCGTTGGCGATGCACGATACCAAGTGAAGAATCTGGCAAAAAATTATGATTTCATCATCCACGATTGTTTTACCGGCGGTTCGGAGCCTATTCATTTGTTGAGCATCGAAATGTTGCAATCGCTTAGATTACGTTTAAAAGATCGTGGCGTTTTAGCCTTAAATTTTGTTGGTTTTACCCAAGGAGAACACCGTAAAACAGTTAATGCAGTGGCACGGACGTTGTCTGAAATATTTCCATATCAACGAACATTTTTGTCCGCACCCGGTGAAAAATTTAATGATTTTGTTTTTTTTGCATCGAATTATCCTATTGGTCTAGGATCGGGTTATCGTGATAAGCAGCTTGCGCATTGGATGGAGCAACGAGAAATCGTTATCTCAGGGGAAGACAGTTTTGTTATAACCGATGATTTTAATCCGTTGGAGAGCATGCAGATTGCTAAAGCAGAGCTTTATCGGGAAATGCTTAAACAACGTGTGGGTGAAGAAATCTTATTTTGGTAATGTAGATTCGCTTGCATTAACCAAGCACGGTATGGCCTTTGGTTGTACTCACGTTGGTGTGCATGGGCAGTGATCATTACTGATCTAATGGCCATCTGTCAGTTATGAAATCTTTGTTTTTTCTGGCATCTAAATGGAATTAATTTTAGGGATTTCGAGGGTGGTCCCGCGATTTCGTAAGGACTGTACCTATCACGTTTGACGAGGCTAGAAGCGTTTCGGTATGGACTAGATCTTGTTTTTTTGTTTTCCCAGCTTCAGCTACTAAAATTACGGTATCAATATAGGGTGTAATCGCCAAAGCTTCGCCTGCAACCATCACCGAAGGTAGATCGAAAATAATGATTCGGGAGGAATAACGCTCCCGAACTTCCTTGACAAATCTTATCATCATATAGGATGAGAGCATTTCACCGGCATTAACCAGTGGACTTCCACCTGGAAGGACAACAAAGCGGTCAATCCCTTCTGGGTGTACCAATAAGTTTTCGAGCGGAATGTTTTCGGTTAGAAAATCACTTAAACCCTGTTTTTGGCCAAGGCCAAAATACTTATGAATGCTTGGGTTTCGAAGATTTGCATCCACCAGTAATACGGTATTGTTGATATCCATTGCCATGCTGATGGCTAGATTGATCGCAGTGAGGGTTTTGCCATCGTTAATTCCAGGGCTCGTAACAGCTACTGTGCTCCATTCATTGTCCCGCAGTGTGTGTAGCAATTGTGTTCGGAGAATTTTATAGGCGTTGGTATAATCGCTGGGCTCCATATTAGCAACGATCCGATTTTCATTTAGTTGTTTGGCATCTACAGCTATAGTTTTTGTATTTTTATATTCAAACCGAATGGGTAATTGGGATGCGTGCTCAGTCCAGTGCGCCGGAAGATTACTTTTCGAGGGAACTATTTGTTTTGAGCTCATATTGTTGATTAATTGGTTAAGAGGCTATCCGAGAATGGGAGCTGTAACGAGTAAGAGCTGGATTTTCCATTATTTAAGACAATCTCCTAGGTATTAAGGGTAAATTAGTTGTGGAGAGAAATCATATTTAAGGGCAAAAAATATCTGGTTTCTTTCCGCGGGTTTGGCTGATGAATCTCGATCTTCATAGGTATAGCCATAGCTGCTAGAAAGTGAAAGATTTTTAGAAAATTTCCACCTTAGGCTTGTGCTCGATCCATATCGTTGGCGCCCTGCTTGGGAGAATGTATTCTCTAGTGTTTTCGAATTGATCGCTCGTCCTGACAGACTCAGTTGCAGAGTATCGGTTAAATTATGGGTTACATTCAGTTCAAACTGGTTTAACTCGGTTTGTCCACCATTAAATGTAGGCGACAGATTTCGGCTCAAATTAGCTGAGATTTCAGTATGTTCAAATTGTTTTTCGATGAATGCGCTATAAATAAATCCGAATTGTTCGTCCTTTGATGTTTGTAGGGGCCCAAATAGCACGCATACCCCATTAAAAAAAACTTGGCATGGACTTGATCCGGATTCCGATAGAAGCATGACGCCACCCGCGGATAATGTAAAATTCAAAGTATTAGAATAGGCTTTCGAGAATCCAATCGTCCAGGAAACTTGATCGCTTTTAAAGTTATTGCCTGGTATATCTGTATGAAAAAATGCAAGTTGGTTAAACCATTGCAGAGATGCAGATTGGGAAAAGCCAAGCGTTGCAGATGCTGCGTGGTTTGAAAAATCAGATCGAGAAGTATCGACCAACCCATCGAAGGTGGTTTCAGAATAGTTGTAGTTTAAATCAAGCACAAACTGGTTGGACAATAACAATCGTAGAGTAGTGCCTGCATCCCATACCATTTGGTCAATTCGATTAAATTGAACACCCCCTGAACCCAGTTCGCTTGACGACGGTTGCTCAAACGAAATACCCCCATTTATCGAGAATTCAGTGTACTCGTCGGTAATTTTTGAGTTTAAATTGACTAAACCTTCATTTCTGTCAAGTTCGGAATGACCGTAAAATTGTTCTCCTGTGTAGCGTCCAGTTATACCTGTTTGCCACTGGCTGGTGGAAATATCGGAGCTTAACCCGGTCGAAAATATCGTCGAGTTGACGCTAAGTTTGTCCACTGATAGGTTGAAATTGTCAGAAAATCGTTGAGTCAGCGATGCGAATGGTCGGGCAATGATTTGAGGTGTTTCACAAAATGCTTCGGATACCCAAAAGGAAATGAGAAACACACATAAATTACAGTAATTTATAAGCCGATATTTTCCTAACCATGCGTCGGCAAGTTTCATCTTAACCACAGAAACAAATAGACCCAAATACCCTACAGTAAACGAAAGTTCCCAAGATTTTAGGTATTTGATTCGATGAAAGGCTATTAGGGTACAACCACAACATCACCCTTTTTTAGGATAATGTTTTGTTCCAGTTTTTCTCCATTTTCAATATCCGAATAATCGAATTGAATGGCGGTCAGTTTCCCATTTTCGCGTCGTAAGATGTTAATGCTGTCCTGGTCGGCGAAAGTGGCCATTCCGCCAGCTAAGCTCAGTGCCTGCATAACATCGATAGCGCCGTTTACAGTAAATGCACCGGGGCGGTTGACTTTACCAATAACATAAATTTGTTGGCTCTCAAAACTGAGCAATGAAACACTCACAATCGGTTCAACCAACACTTTCTCAAGTTTGGTTGTAATCAAATCTTGAATTTCGTCAATGGTTTTATTTTCAGCCTTGAAGCTGCCCATTAATGGAAAAGAAACTACACCGTCTGGAAGGACTACCAATCTTTTTTCAAGGTCAGGCTCTTTCCACACAGATATTTCCAACACATCTCCTGGTCCGATTTTATAACGAGAACTCGAAGCTCTATTGTCTTGATTTTCGGCGTGTACTAAATTGATTAGCGGTGAAAAAATCAAAAAACAAGATAACAAAAACTTTGATAATCTACAGTTTATTAACATCATTCCAATAGTTTTAATATTCGAAAAACACCGCTGGCCAGGCCTGGTAGGTTTTTGCTGTAAAACAGGACAACATCTAATTTGCTTTTAGGTTTCCTAAGACTTTTCGTGCTTCATCAGATCCTTTGAAATCTTCTTGAATCGCTAATGATTTAGCCAAATAAATTTTGGCTTGTTCATGATTGCCTACTTTGTGGTAAACCATACCCAAATGGTATTGGGTAATGGCCAATTGGTCTGTTTTCTCGGCAGCATTTTTTAGCAAAGGTAGAGCAAGGTCATAATTACTTAGCTTATAGTAAATCCATCCTAAGGTATCAAGATACATAGGGTTGTCGGAACTTTCGAAACCACGGGATAGGGCGAGTGCTTTATCTAGGTTAATTCGGTCCGTTTTGTACTCGGAAAGGATGACCGCAAGGTTATTTTGTGCGGTAGGGGTTTGGGGAGTTTTTTCTAATATTTTTTCGTAAACATCAATCGCTTTATCGATCATGTCGCCATGTTGATAAACTTCGGCCAGTTTTATTCGCAGCCCCAGATCATCCGGAAGCTGTTGGATTGCCTGTTCGAGAACGATCGTAGATCTCTGGAGGTTGTTCTGAGACAAATAAAAATCGGCTAGTGTTTCGTAAGTTTGGCGCCATTTTGGTGATACCTCGATAGCGCTTTTTAAATGGGTTTCCGCTAAACTCAGTTGTTTTTCAGCCAAATAGTGCTGCCCCAGAAAGAAGTGTGCAATGGGGTGATTGGGGTTTTCTTGTATCGCCTGTTTCAGATAAAGTTCTGCCAAATCCCTTTTATCTTGTTGGTAATACGACGACAACAGTGCTGTCATCGTATTCGGTAGTGAGGGGTTGATGTCCAAGGCTTTGCTGAATTGTTCGATCGATTTCGAGTATTGTTTTTGTTGTTGATACAGGCGACCGAGGAATGTGATCGCAATAGGATTTGTTGGATTGTCATCGATAAATTGTTGAATCACTGTTTCCGCCTGCTCCGGTTCATTTTGGGCCATATAGGTATCAATCAGTCCGGCTAGCACTTGAACCGACTTAGGTTTCTTGCTCAATGCCAGTTCAAATTCGTTTAACGCGTTGTCGAGTTTATTTTGGGAAAGATATAAGTGTCCTAGCTTAAAGTCAGGGCTAGCTTGTTTGGGATGCTCCTCCTGTATTTCTCTAAGAACTTTTTCAGCGCCGTCTTTGTCACCTTTTCTAGCGAGAATCATGGTCTTAAGGTTTAAAGCTTCGAGATCATCAGGGTTATCTATCAGGATGGCGTCGATTTGTGCGATTGCTTCATTCAATTGCTTTGAATTGGCAAGAATTTTTGCGAGTAACAGTCGTCTCTTGCTATTTTTAGGGTCGAGAGTAATCGCTTTTTCCAAATGTTCACGGGCTAATTCTGGATTTTTCGCCATTAACAATCCTTGAGCCAAGGTTGCGTGCAAGTTAGCATTCTCGGGTTGATCTCTTAGCAGGGTTCGAAAAAATCCTATGGCCTCTTCGGCTTTTCCTTGTTTTAGAAACACATACCCCTTCAACATGAGCGCTTTATTATCAGAAGGATTTTCGTCAAGCACTTCATCGAGGAGGCGCAGTCCTGCTTCTTCTTTACCTTGTTGTAATAACAACAAAGACAATTCATTGCGGTAGCCTAAGCCTTCGGGTTTTATTCCGTATAGATCGATCTGGTCTAAATATACCTGTTCAGCTGCATCAAGCTTTCCATCCTGGATGAGGAAGCGGGCTAGTAGCCCGGGTAATTGATCAAAATCGCCATGATCTTTGATAAAATTTTTAAGTGTAGCGATGCCTTTATCGGCTCCTTGTTGTTTGTATAAAAAACTGGCCAGATGTATATATCGATCTTGGTCATTGGGATAGGTGGCTACACTTTCCCATAGAAATTCCTTGGCTTTCTCATTTTGCTGGGTCTTTACATAATACACTGCAATCTTCAGCCAATTGTTCGCGTCTTCGGGTTCAATTTCAATGAGTTTGGATAGCATTAACTCTGCTTGAGTGAAGTTTTTATCCGCGATATGGCGTTTTACAAGCATTCTGATCAGTTGGAGGTTTTGCGGGTTTCTTTCGTGAGCCTTATTGAGTACTGTTAGTTGCGCGTTCCAGTCGTTCTTTTTTCCATGAATGGATGCAAGTAGAGTGGCCGCGTCAATGTTGTCTGGATGCTTGTTTAGAATCGACACCAATTGTTCAATGGCTGTGTCGTATTGCTCCAGTCTAGCTGCAATTAATGAACGATTTATTAATCCCTCTAGGTTATTGGGTTGATCGGAAAGAACTTCTTCATTTAATTGTGTGGCCCTTTGTGGGTCAAAGACAGCGAGAATTCTTGCTAGCTTCAATTTGACATCGACATAGGTGGGGTCCAATTCGAGTGATTTGTTGAAAAATGCCAAGCTTCGGCGCAGATTTTTGTTCGCCTCCTCGATCAGGCCCATATTAAAGTATCCTGCAGCATCGTTCGGGTCGATTTGCAGTACATTTTTAAATTCAATTTTGGCTTTTCCGTAGTTTTTTTCTTCCATGTAGGCAAGCCCTCTTTTCATGTATTTTGCTTTTCGTTCCTCAGCACCTCCACAGCTCGTTAGAGCGGATAAAAGAATACAAAGGACTGCGAGTATTCCGATGCAAGAGGGGCGAAATATGTTTAACATGGAATTCTCCTGATAATCTGGTGTACCGGTTTCATTCGCTAGGGAGAAGCACCTAGTGTCAAAACCAGAAAATACTGAATTTTGTGTGGGCATCTTTGGTTTGTTGAGGTTTTGATTACCAGATGAGTTCAAGCAAACGGAAATCTGGCGTAACTTACGTTTTATTTTTGCACAAATGTGTTTCTGTTTTGTGTTGATGAAATACTTATTATAGGGTCCTTTAACCAAAGAGATGTGTGGGCGAGTCATGAGCTCTCAACTGTACCAGCTAACCTACATAGTCGTATAAAGATTGGTGTTCTTATACGATGGAATGAAAACTACCCAATCAGAATTCGCACTGCACCTTAGGGCTGACCACACAGGGAAAAAGCAGGTGGATATCCAAATTCATGAGGGTAGAGTCAGCGAACGGCTCGAGCTAAGAAACTAGTTACTGCTATTTTTGGCGATGGGTATGATCATTAAACTTCGAGTTATGTACCCTCTCATTAAAAAAATCCTACCGTGGATATATACCACACCCAGTGTGAATCAGTGGCTGCAGTGAAATTAAGCAATAATTGAGCCGGTTGATGGGGTTTCGGTCTGTTCTGGCCATATTTAGCCATTATATAGATTTTCCGATCTTGACGTCTGTATCTGAAATATCGATTTTGTGGCATTTGCCGCATTCAGTGTGGCAAATGCCACAGAAATACGATTCATGGGGTTTTTGTTGATTTATACAGAGTTCTCGATAACGATAAAATTCTCATCTGAATTCTTTATGTTAATGACAAAATTAATGGTTATTTCAATAATTTAGTAGGCTTATTCGACGGTATAAAAACAGGTTAGCGATTGAGCATTCCTGAGTTATTTTTTTAGGCTCGTATTTTGCGTACTTTGGCTATGGAGTCGTCTAATTTTGGAGAAAAATTGGTTGTGATGATAAACCTGAATCGACCTGCATATTTTGTGTTACTGGCTCATCCGTACCCGCTTAAAGGGCTGAGTAGTGGCAGGATTCTACGCCATAGCGCCAGAAAATAAACGATGGATCACGGCATAAAACTGTGTATGGACTTTGTGAAAATCATGGCTATCTGCTTGTTCCCGTCGAAACCATCGGGGTGTAGCCAAGTGTTCACTTACAGGCTTTTATTAGCATTAACGATGATGTTTTTTTCCAGGAGTTTGATTGCTGAAGCGAATGTGGGGAATATAACGAATGGGGTCCCGCGGGCAAAAGTAATGTTTGAAGTAAACCAGGGGATGCGGATCGAAACGCGTCATGACCACCTGGAACAGATTTTCGATAGGATCACCGTTCAGACCGGGATGAAATTTCATTATACCCATCTTCCGAAAGTGCCTGCGGGTACCATTTGTGCCGGACCGTCAATAAGTGACATAGTCAAGTGTCTATTAGGGCCTGGTGGGAGTTTTGTATTGCACGGTTCTGGTGGAATGAAAAAGTCAAATGATAAAAATAATCCACTGGAAATCTGGGTGCTTAATAATTCAGATTATGAAAATACCGATCAATCGGTAATTGGAGTTCTTGATGTGCGTAGGCTGGTTACTCCTTCCGGAACCGACAAGAAAAACGACAGTGGAGCAAACGATAACCTATACCAAGCCGGGATCGACGATATTGATAGGTTGTTGAAAATGGCAAATTCAGAGGACCCAACGACGCGCGGCCAAGCCCTTGCTCAACTGGCTTCATCCGAATACCCCAAGGATTATGATAGGGTGGTGCAAGAGGCGTTGGAATTAGCTCTCTTGGATTCGGATTCGAGTGTCAGGGCACAGGCTTTATTGGGCCTGGCGCAAAGAAACGATACAAATTCGGTTGGCATATTTCAGGAAGCACTCAACGATGACGATTCGTCGATACGATTATTAGTTGTGGACAGCGTGGGGAATGATGCACAAAGTATCGCGTTGCTTCGCCAAGCGCTCACCGATGAGGAAAAAATCGTGAGTGATTTTGCCAAGGCCAAACTGGATGCTTTTTTGAGACAATTTGGAAAGCCCACTATTGATGGAGATGGTGGGGAATTTGGGGTGAACAGTCAACAGGGTAATGATACGGTTAATCAGGACGTATCGGAAATGTCTGAAGGTGTTTCAACTCAGACTGATCCGGTAGAACTAGAACACAACGGTGAGGAAAAGAACACTCGTTCAGATAGTGGCTTACTGCTGGCTGAGCCGGGTGAAACAGAGAGATTATTAGATATGGCTTTCGAAGTTGACCCCGTTAAGCGGGCGACTGCACTTTCGCAGCTAGCCGTAACAAGACACCTTGATGATCAAATGAACGCAGTGCG
>Ga0209992_10004608_pt1 | contig 10713 bp, 12 predicted proteins | sample 2SBtaG_2_FD_182564 | JGI IMG/M metagenome (GOLD analysis project Ga0209992, IMG submission 182564) | Deep subsurface microbial communities from Kolumbo volcano to uncover new lineages of life (NeLLi) - 2SBTROV12_ACTIVE470 metaG (SPAdes)... | ecosystem: Environmental > Aquatic > Marine >... | reverse complement strand
AGTTTTACCAAATTTTGCAAGTCGAATTAAAGCTAAACTACCTTTAAAGATTTATGGGAAAGGAAATCAAACTAGGACATTTTGTTATATTACAGATGCGATAGTTGGACTTTTCAAAGTGATTATTGATGGCAAAAATGGGGAGGCATACAATATAGGAAATCCTAATCCAGAAATATCTATGTTGAATTTAGTAAAAGCAATAAAAAATGTAGTAAATACTAAAATTACTTTTGAGGTAATAGATTATCCAGATTCCTATCCTTCAGATGAACCAAATAGAAGATGTCCAGATATTAAAAAGGCAAAGGTACAAATCAATTATCAACCATCCGTTGATTTGAATGAAGGTTTAAAAAGATTTTTGCAATGGACAAATGAGAATTATGGAGGAATACAATGAATGTAAAAAAAATAAAAATAAGTATTATTATTCCAGTATTTAATGAAGAAAATACAATTATTACAATTCTAAAAAAAATTAGTGAGCAAAATATTCCCAATATAGAAATGGAAATTATAGTGATTAATGATGGTTCAACAGATAATTCATTAAAAATAATAGAAGCAAATTCAAATCTATATTCTAAATTTATCAATTTAAAAATGAATAAAGGTAAGGGTGGGGCAGTAAGAGAAGGACTAAAATCAGTAAATGGTGATTTTATATTATTTCAAGATGCAGATTTAGAATACGATCCTTCAGAATATCCAATTTTATTTAAACCGTTATTGGAATTAGATGCTGATATTGTAATGGGAAGTAGATTAATGTCACCGCCATTAACAAGAGTTCATTATTTTTGGAATAAAGTTGGGAACAGATGCATAACCCTGGTATTTGATATTTTACATAATTCAACACTTACTGACATTTATAGTGGATATATTGTTTTTAGAAAAGATTTACTAAATCCCAAAAATTTAAGGACAGATGGTTGGGAACAACAAGCAGAGATTTTATCTAAGATTATAAAGAATTCTTTAAAGATCTATGAAGTGCCGATTACATATTATGGTAGAACCTATGAAGAAGGGAAAAAAATTAAACCAAAAGATGTCATAAAAATTATGGGTACGATAATCAGAGAGAAGATATTCCCGTCAAAAAATTAATAAAATAAAATTGTTATTTAATAGAAAAATAGTGAACATTTTATGATAAAGAAAGAAAGAATTGGAATCATTGGATGTTCATCTATATCTACAAGAGTTATGCTTCCTGCAATTGATAAATCAAATTCATGTAAAATTGAAAGAATTGGTAGTCGTTCAAAAATTAAAGCAAATAAAATAGCTTTAAACGTTAATTGTAAAAAATTTGGGAATTATGATGAAATAATTGATGATGATGATGTAAGTATTGTTTATATTTCACTACCAATAGCATTACAAGAATATTGGGTAATAAAAGCAGCAAAAGCTGGAAAACATATTTTGTGTGAAAAATCAATATCAACGTCCTTGTCTTCAATAAAAAAAATTTGGAATGAATGTAATAAAAATAAGGTAAAAATTTTAGAGTGTTTTTCTTACAAATATCATCCTCAACAAATTTTAGTAAATAAAATTCTTCAAAAGAAAAAAATGGGAGAACTTCGTAATTTTTCATCTTCATTTATTTTACCTATATCCCCTTCATTGAATAATTTTAGATTTAGTAAAAAATTAGGTGGTGGAATTCTAAACGATGTTGGTTGTTATATCATAAATGCTTCGAGATTTTTTATAAATGATGAACCAATTTCTGTCACTTGTAAATTATTTAAAAATAAAAAATACAATATAGATGTAAGAGGTATTATTGAACTTTCATTTAAAAATCAAAAAACATCATTTGGTTTAATTGGATATGATAATATGTTTTCATCAGATTATAGAATTTTTTGTGAAAATGGAAGTATTGTATCCAATAAAGCATATAATATTAAAAAATCGGAATATGGTGAAATTAAGATTATGGGAAAGAAAAATCAAAAGGAAAAAATAATTCCAAAAGATCAAACAAAACTTATGATAGAAAAATTTTGTAAAAGTGTTAATTCAAAGAGATTAATTTTATCTAAAGAAATAATTAATCAGGGAAAAGTTTTGGAAGCAGCAAGGATTTCAAATAATAAAAAGAAGACAGTGTTTTTAAGAGATTTAAAATAAGTTTATGGTATGATTAAAAAAATAGTTATTCCAGCAGCAGGTTTAGGTACTAGATTATTACCAATAACCAAAGAAATTCCTAAAGAAATGATGCCATTATTTTTTAAGGATAAAAAAGGTGAAGTGGTTGTTAAACCGTTAATTCAAACAATTTATGAAAAATTTTTCGATTTTGGATTACGTGAATATTGTATAATTGTGGGTAGGCAAAAAAGAACAATTGAGGATCATTTTACTTCTAATCAAGATTTTTTGAAAAATTTTAAAAAAAGTGTAAAATACAAAAATGATTTAGAAAAATTTTATGCCATGCTTAATCAATCAAAAATTTTTTGGATCAATCAATTAAGTGCAAAAGGATTTGGTGATGCCGTAAAATATGCAGAATCATTTGTTGGAAATGATGATTTCTTAGTAACTGCAGGAGATACTTTACTTCCAACAGGAGATAAAATTGTTAAAAAATTGTTGAATTCAAAATTAAAAGGAAAAAATGATGCAATGTTATTACTCAAAGAAGTTTCAGATTCTAGAAGATTTGGTGTTGCCGTAGTTAAAAAGAAAGAAAAAAATTTTCAAGTAGTGAACGTTGAAGAAAAACCAAAAAAACCAAAATCAAATTTATCAATTGTTGCTGTATATAGATTCAAACCATCAATATTCAAAGCACTGGACGAAGTAAAAAATGGGGGGAAAGAATTACAATTAACAAGCGGTATTCAAAAATTGATAGATTGGGGGGGGAATGTTTCAGCTATAATTCTTGATGAAAAAGATCAGGTAATAGACATTGGAACTGCTGAATCATATCTTGAGACAATAATTCATTTTAATACTATTTGATTTAATCATCATTACTTGAAGAGTTAATAGAAAATCCACCGATAATTTTCATTAAAATAAATCCAACTATTACACCATACCATCGAGTAAAAATACGAATAAAAATAACTAATGTTAGTGCCAATGATAATTCTATTCCATGATAAAAGAAAAATCCTGCCAAACTTCCTTCAACAACACCAATCCCCATAGGTAAAAATGATGCCACGCCTATAATTATTGAAGTAGTATAAGTGGTAGCAAGTTGTAAGAATTCAAAATCTTTTATTTCAAATGATTGAAAAATTAGATATGCGATTAAAGATTCTATTAACCAAAAAGCAATTGAAAGAAATGATGAAATGATAAAAATTCTTCCTCTAATTGATTTTTTTAATGTAAGATAAGAATCAAAAAAGGCAGGAACATATTTTTTGAAAAATTTAATTTTAGAAATTAAATCAGTAAATTTTTTAAATAATTTTTCAGATGATAATAAAAGTACTGTGAATGAAAGTAATCCACCAGTTAAAAAAACTACATAAATACTAAAATCAAAATAAAATATTCCTAAAATTGATATAAATAAAATTCCAATAAGATTATAGAATTGTTCAGATAAAATAATGGCAACAGTTTTTTTTCTAGGAATTCCATATTTAGAATATAATAATTGTGTTTTAATTAATTCACCAACTTTACCAGGAGTTGCAGACATTGCAAATCCAGTCATATATATTTTGAAGTTTACTTTTTTTGGGATTAAAATTTTTGAATTTTTTAATAGAAGATGCCATCTTAAAAAAACTACAAACCAGCTTATTGGTGCTAGTAACAAAATATATGGTAAATAATTAATATTCATTTCTAAAATGTTATCAAATATTACATTAAGATCAGAAATAATTAGAAAACTAATGTATAGAATAATTGTTACAACTATTAGTAAATAGAATCTATTATCAAATTTCATTATAATTTATTCTGTTTTTATTACTTCAATAACAAGTTGAACATCAACATTTTTGTCTGTCTGTCCACTATTTAGTGAATTAATATTGAATTCATTATTTTGTAGTCCATAAGTTAAAAGTAGTTTTTTAATTTGAGGTACAGATATATCATTATAATAGATTCCTTCGTTTTCAAACCAATTTTGTTTATGGCTTTTTAGATCTGGGAAATAACCACGATATGAATTCAAATAAAGATATTTTTTTGTAGCATCTAACAATTTGGTGACAAATGTATCAATATCATAAACGTGATCAATTACAGCATGTGAAAAAACAAGATCATATTTTTTTTCAGAATTCATTTTTATTATATCTCCACAAATAAACTCAAAATTAGAATTTTGTTTACATAAATGAATAGCTTCTGATGAAATGTCTAATCCAGTATAATTTTTCCCATCAAATAAATTTCTATTTTTTATGGGATAAATTCCAGAACCACAACCAACCTCTAAAATATTTTCGACATCAGATTTAGATACTAAATATTTTTTAAAATTTTCATGTATAAGGTAATTTGAATCATGAATTTTTTGATACCAGTCAGAATTATCTTGGTTCCATAATTTTCCATAATTTTCTTTTCCAATAAGTCTCCACTTAAGGCCACGTTTTATTTCTTCAAATTTTTTTGAACCTTTCACACAATAATACAAATCTATTAGAATATTAATTAATTGAAAAAATTAACATACAAAAATTTTTCCAAGTGAAACTATTCCTTCATATTCTGTAACTAAAAGCGAACCTAATTCACATTTTACTACAAAATCACCCGAAGAAAATATTTCTACAATTTGTCCAATTTTATTTTGATTATATGTTATTTTGTTATCAAATGGTTGTGCTTTCCAAATTTTAATTTTTTTATCATCTAAATAGCTAAATGCTCCAGGGTAAGGTTCTGTAATAGCTCTAATGAAATCATGTAATTTCTCCGAAGTTTGATTCCAATTAATTAATCCATCATCAGGCGTTCTTTTTGGGTAATAAGTTGGATCTCCAGTTTGAGGAGTTCTATTAAAATTATTCTTCAAAATTTTTGGAATTAATTCCAATAGTTTTCTTTTTTGTACGATTGAAATTTTGTAATAAATTGTTCTACATGTATCCCATTTGTTAATATCAAAAGTTTGATAATCTATAATGTCACCATCATCAATTCCAGGTGTCATCAAAAATAATTGTAAAATATATCTAGTTTTTCCTTCAATTAAAGACCAATTAACGGGAGAACGACCTCTTCCTTTTGGAAGCATTTCAGAACTACCATGAACACCAATTCCACCAATATTTAATGTGGATAAAATATTGTTAGGAATTAATCTTTGCCAACCACCCAAAAGCAATAGATCAAAAGAATGATGTTGGAAAAAATCTAGATCTTCTTTTTGATTTAATGAATAAGATTTAGGATAATAAATTGGAATGTCGTATTTTTTTGATAGTTTTTCAAAAGAAAGATATCCAGATACATTCAATTTTTTTGCTTGTTCTTCATTAAGTGAGACAATATACTTGATAACAATATTTTGTTTAATCAAAAATTCTAGAATTTCAACTCCAGCCTCTGTGCAACCACACATTACAATTTTTGAATTCATTTACAGAATTAACGAATTTCTTTGTATTAAAAATTTAGATAAATAATCTATGAATATGAAATGCTTCAGCATAATCCAAACCAATTTCATTACCACGAATTCTAGATAATGCAGTAATACTATCTTTACCTCTTTGTCCTTCACGCATTTGAGTTTGATAAATGTTCAATGTGTCTATTTTATTTTTTATGTTATCTCCATCTAAATTAAGATAAAAATTTGGAGAAAATCGTCCAAATTCAGATGAAGCAGACCAAAAATAATATTCTGGTGATTCATAAGAAATCACAATAGATGGCATATGAGATGTTTTTTGTGGATGAGGTCTAAGAGCAGAAATAGCTACTTGATATGTTTTGACATGATCTTGATGTGTAGAAAAGATAGTTGGAATAGCAACAATACTAGGTTTTAGTTTAGATATGGATAATTTACTTTTTGATTCTATAATTTCAATAAGTTCTTGTTGTGACATCATATCTATATGTTTTATTTCATCTTCAAAGAATGCAATATCATAATCATCAATTTCCATTTTCTGTGATACTTTTTCAAGTTCTTGTTTCCATTGTTTTTTAGTAATTTTAGTACCTTCTATTTTCTTATATCCGCCCATAGATAAAATTAGGATGTAAACTTTACCTCCATTTTTCTTTATTTTTTTTATTAATCCATAACATCCCAATACCTCATCATCAGCATGTGGAGCAATTACTAACAATGTTTCTTTATTAAAATCCACAACACCATTCAAATTTAGAAGTATTTAACATAATAGAACATGATCAAGTTATTACAATAAATAAAAATAAGAATTATTAATAAAAGAAATTTCTAATAAATAAAGTGGTAATTAAAGTTCTAGCAATAGGCGATTTATCAAATAACATAGTTATGTTCAAAAAATTTACGAATAATTCTCAAATTCATTTAATTAATTTTTCGTGGGATGGACCAAGTAAAGTGATGGATGTAAAAGATGATGTTGAATTTTTCAATACTGATAAAATATCAAAAATGGTTAAGAGAGTAAATGAGATTAAAGATGATTTCGATATTTGTTTAGCAATGTCATCTTCAGGATTATTAGTTTCTTATTTAGCAGATTTAAATTATATAGCATATTTTGTCGGTCATGATATTAGATCACCTACATTTGTGAAAAATGTTAAAGACCCATTATCTACTGAAGAATCTCTTTATCATTTTAATACAATTGAAAGATGGTATTACAAAAAAGCATACGATAATGCTATTGCAGTCGTAGTTACGGATGATGAAATGTTACATTATTTAAAAAAATACAGATCAGATCCTACTAGAATTTCAGGATATATTGTAGATACCACAATATTTAATGAAAATATAAAACCGATTGAACGTAAAAAAGAAAAATTCACTTTTTTTAGTCCTGCAAGAATGGGTTTACAAAAAGGTACTGACAAAATCTTTGAAGCATTAAAGATATGTAAATCAGATTTTGATGTAATTCAAGTAGAATGGTTTGATGAGAGAACTGAAAAAGAAAGAGATTTGGCAAAAAAATGGATTGAAAATCCTCCAAAACAAGTTAAATTTGTTCCAATCATGAAACGAGAAGATGTTGGGAGATACATGGTATTTGCAGATGCGATTCTTGGACAAGTTAGTGGTATTCAAGCTGATGTAGAAAGATCTGGCGCATTATGTAAAAAAGCAGTTGTTCATTTTGCAGATCCTAAATTAAGTTATATCATTGATGGTAAAAGAGCAACATCACCATTTTTACCAAAAACAAATGATGTCAAAACAATTGCAGAAATTCTTGATAAAATAGTTGAAGATGAACAATTTCGTGAAAAATTAGCTGAAGAAGAATATCAATTTGTGATGAAATTATCAAATCCAAAAATGATCATGTCACAATGGGAAGAATTATTTGAAAAAATGTTCAAAAAACATAATCAAAGTCATAAAAATACTAGTCCTAATAAACTAAAAATCAGACTATGGTTATTTTTAATTGCAAATAGACTATATCTTAAAAAAATTAAAAAAATTTTTAGATATTAAAAATAAATTAAATATTAGTGATCATTTCAAGAAACAATTGAGTAAAGAATTTAATTATCAATGGAAACATTTGCTAGATCCAAAATCATTAAAGAGTCAAGAAGATATGTATGAATGTAATGAAAAACGAATTAAAGAATTTCTCAATTTAGTAAAAATTAGACCATTTTATAAAAAAAAGAATTTTTTTTCTGGGAAATATTGTCTTGATGCTGGATGTGGTCCAGGTAGATGGACATGTGCACTTTTGAAATTAAGAGCAAAAAAAGTAGATAGTTTTGATATTAGCGAAGAAGCAATTAACAGATGTAAAAAAATTAATCATGATGCATACGTGTTTAATATTTTGGATTTAAAACCAAATTCAACATATGATTTTGTTTTATCATGGGGAGTTATACATCACAATAAAGAACCACGAGAAGTATTTTCAAAACTTGTATCTCAAGTTAAAAATGGAGGTATGCTGCACATAATGGTTTATGATAAAAAAAATGATCCATATTATGAAGGATATAGAGGAAATATTACTGACAAAAGAAATTCCTGGAAAACTTTGACGTTAGATGAACAGTTAACAATTTGCAAAGAATTTACCAATAGAAAAGGTGGAAATATTCACGGATGGTTTGATGCTTTAAATCCTGATTATAATTGGAGTTTTGATAAAGAAGAAATTAAACAATGGTTTATTGAAGAAGGATTTACAAATATTCATGAAGGAGATATGAAGTTTAACGTGAATGTTAATGGAGTTTTAAAAAAATAATGTTAAATTAAAAAAAATTATCTAGACAAATATTTTGAAAAACGGCCAGATTTTTTTGAAGCTAATTTAGTTGAAATCGAATCGACTGGTTTCTTGTGAAATATTATAGGTATGGCAAAAAATGCAAGTCTTCCTACAGATTGTTTATCAATAAATGGAATAATGTTATCCACACCATGTTTCATAGCGCCATCAAAAAATAAAATACTTCCTGGTTTCATTAATTCATCAACATCAATTTTTTCACCTGCTTTATTGTGATAAGTTAATCCTCCTTTTTCATAATCTATACCTTTGAAGGTTAAAGGAACCATAAAATGTAATAAAGCAAATTTATCGAATCCTACAGGATATCCATCTTCATGGGTTTCTAACCGACCTGAATTAGGTGGATAGTAACTTGTAGAAGTATAAAATCCATAACATTCAGGATTATAGTACAAACCATAATTTTCAGGTTGGCCTAATGCTAAATTTCTAATTTTATTTAATTCTATGGAAAGATCTTGTGTAAGTTTATGCGTTGGTTCATTCCATAAAAAATCAAAATTTCGATATAGTGTCCAAAAATCTGAATCAGTGAAAGAATTAAAATTTTCTTGTCCTAACGACATATCACCACGTAAAACTTCTTTTTGTGGTTTATTTTCATTAAAAAATGAAAGCCAAAAATCTCTCATTTCATTTACATGATTTGAACTTATTACATCTGGATAAATTTTAAAACCTTCCTTTACAATGTCTTCCTTAATAGTAAATGGGGAAGGGAAGTTGTTTGTCAAGTATGTCATATTATAACATAAACGAATATGTATATGAAATTTTCTTTTTTAGATACAAATTTTCAATTATATAAAAATTTGATTAAAAGAAAGTTTGAGCATTGTTTATTGAGTTTCATTTTCATTAGAATAAGTTTTCCTAGGTTTGCCCACAGGTCCTCCTTCTAATAGAACTTGAATTTTTTTCTGAATTTCTTTTATTTCGTTTAAATCTGTTGTATTAATTTTTTCGTTATTTGATATTTGTAATAACATTTTACTCATTAAAAGATACAGAGGAAAAACTACTTCCATGTTCCATCCTGGAGGAATTCTGAAATAATAAGGAGTTGTTTCGGCAAGTATTTCTATTTCTGATGAATAAGCTTGAGATTTTTTATAATGAATGTAACCTATAGCCATTACAAGTGGAATTCCAATTGCTAAAGCAACAACAATATAAGTTTGGAAATTTGGAAAAATTTCTTTTAATATTGGATAATTATCAACTGCAAGGAAATATGTAACTGTAAGAGTATTTACAGTAGCAAAAAGAAATGTAAAATACATTGCCCAACCATTTCTTAAATAAAACCAGAGTCTAAAGACAGAACTTTTCGGTTTTTGTTTATCCACAGATTTTGACATAAATATACTAACAATTAGAAATATATCAATATAAAGTAAATAATTAAGAATAAAATATTAGAATTCTTTAAAATTTTTGTATAAAAAGAAATTTTAATAAATAATATTTAATTAAACTAATGAAGCTTTTAATCGGTGGTTCACCATCAAAATTTTTTCATTTAAAAGAGTTTTCTCAAAATCTTGAGAAAATTGGAGTGAAATGTAAAGTGGTTATTGATTCAGATCTATATGTTGGTTTTCCTAGTAAAAAAATTTCAGATTGGTTTGATTCAGGAAAAAAACTTCAGCAGTTATTATTGGATTTCCAACCTGATGCGGTATTTATTGACAGACAAACCAATTTTGGGGTACAAGTAATCAAAGAAAAAATTCCGTTATTTGTACATCTTAGAGGAGATTTTTGGAGTGAAATGGAAATGGCAAAAAAAACACTATACAGATATCCACCTAAAAGTTCCGTTGTTTCAATTAAAGAAAAAATTGCAACAAAATGTTTTGAAAATTCTTCACTTATTCTACCAATTTGTAAATATTTAGAAGATATTGTTATTGAAAAATTTCCCAATAAACAAACTAGTGTTCTATATCAAGGAATTAATCCTAAAAATTGGTACCATGAAAAAGGGATGAATTTAAAACATCCTTGTGTCGGATTAGTACAAAGTGCAAATATTTGGGGTAAGGCACAACAAATGTTAATTTTAAAAAATGTAATGAAAAAAATGCCACATGTGACATTTTATTGGGTGGGTGATGGACCATATACTGAAAAAATATTACCAGAACTTTCAAAATTTGAAAATTTCAAATGGTTAGGTTCATTGAAATATCCAAATGAAGTTAGAAAATTTCTTTCTGAAATAGATGTGTATTGTCTTTAACAG
>Ga0209992_10004605_pt1 | contig 10722 bp, 12 predicted proteins | sample 2SBtaG_2_FD_182564 | JGI IMG/M metagenome (GOLD analysis project Ga0209992, IMG submission 182564) | Deep subsurface microbial communities from Kolumbo volcano to uncover new lineages of life (NeLLi) - 2SBTROV12_ACTIVE470 metaG (SPAdes)... | ecosystem: Environmental > Aquatic > Marine >... | reverse complement strand
TAATTTGGTAAACTCTAACGGTTCTCCAACTAAGGCAATACTCATAATCTGGAGGTCGCGAGTTCGAAACTCGCCCCCGGCACACAAAATTCTCTGCTAAGAAAATTATTTTATCAAATAATGCTGAATCGACAAGTTTTTTCCAACTTTTTCAAATAGTTGTTTTCCATTTGATACATCTAGTGCTCTCAAAGATAGCATCTTGCCACATTTGAAACAAATGTCATTTTCAGGTAAATTCAGAGATTCACAAATATGGCACTTTATTGGAATTTTCTTTTTCTCTTCTTTGACTAATCCATAATGCTGCAACATTGCATTATCTACATCTTTGTGAGTCAGATGAACATATCTTCCAGGGATTTTTGAATATGCACTCCATCCATGTCTTTCTCTCATTTGTGCATCTGTTAGATAATTTGCAGCATCAGTTGCCGCTGAATGTCTGAAAAGATGCAAGTTGATTCTCTTTTTGATTTTAGCAGTTTTTGCTCGCCTTTTCACCATCGCATTTGCTGCTGCATAACTTAGTGCTTCTCCAAATTTTTGTTTGCTTGTGTTTATCCAAAGTGGAGCATCATAATTGTCTCGAAATGGATGAACATCAATCCATGATGCCAATGTTGGTGTGGCCTTGATAATTCTCACCAGTCTTGTTCCTGTTTTGCCACTAATCTGAAGTATTGCTCCGAACTGATCAAATTTTACATGGTGGATTCTCAAGTTTAGAATTTCACTGGGTCTTGTTCCAGCCTCCAAATGACAGTCAATTAGTGCTCTATCTCGAAGATTTCCTATACAAGCATCTAGTAGTTTCTCTCTGTCACTATCTGAAATCAAATCTTTTCTTGCAATTTTATTAAAAACTGATTGTAATCTGATTTCTCTAGTTTCATCTGGGTCTCCAACTTCTGCATATCTTCTGGAGCCAAACTTTAGCCATCTGAAAAATATTCTCAGCATCTTTTTGTGGTCATATGAGTAAAAGGTCTCTTTTCCTAATTCATCACAAAATCTCAAAGAAATCTGTACTGCAAGTCTTCTAATGTCTGATTTTTTTGCATTACTCCAATCTTTTTTGAGCATTTTACTTAGAGACAACATTGTTTCTAGTTGTTTTACTTGGGTTGATTTTGCTAAAGAATGGATTATCATCTCTTCGTGATATTTTGCAATTGTTTTCTGATTCTTTTTGGATAGTTCTTTGCTGATTCTGTTTAGGACTAGAGTTAATCTCTGGTTATTGTTATGAATAATCTCTCATCTAGTGCAATTTTTTCCGGCCTTTGTATTATGGCTCACTCTTCGTTGGTAAAATGAGGATTCTACTACAAATGAAAAGGGGAAAAGGAGTGCAATTTTTTGCCCCCTGTATGTATCCCCGAATTTGAAATGCTCCCATCGGGATTTGAACCCGAGTCTTTGGCTTGAGAAGCCAAAATGCTTAACCGGACTACACTATAGGAGCTTGATAAAAAGCAAATCAAATCTCAATTTAAAGGAAATGTTTTGACTTTGCATGAATTAGTAAAATTTTGTGAGTTGATTCCTTTATAGAAAAATCAAAGTTATCAAATAAGATGGATGTCAAAAAATTTGCTAAAGAAAATGGATTGTCTGATTATCCTGTAGGTTTGGGAGGCTGTCGAATTTCTGATCTGTCTTTTGATTCATGTGATTATGATGTTTTTGTTTTTGATGGAAAATCAGAATCAGAAACAATACTAGGGTTTGATGAACAACTAGTTACACTCCATCATGCATCCTTTTCTGAAACTAATTCTGAAAAACTTCTTCAATATGACAAACTAGAAATAATTTCTGATGAATCCTGGGATTTGCGTATGTTTCTTTCTAAAATTCATGAAAAACATGCTTCGTTATTTTCTGATTTTGCAAAAAACTGTTTAATCGAATCTCAATTTTGTTGTCAAAAAACCAAAGAGGCAATTCAAACATCTAATGTATTTGCACCCTGTTGGCAAAAATGTGCTAGTTACTATCTGGCAAATGCTATTTCTTCAATAAATCATCAACGTCCAAGTCCATCCCATATGCTTGATTCACTTAGAAAACTAGAAAAAAATCCTATCAATGAACATATTTCAGTTGTTACTCAAACAGTAGGTATAGAGAGAGCTACACCAATACTGTTGGAACGTATGTTGAAATCCACTATTGGTTTTTCTGATTTGGTAGAAAAAAATAACCACTCTGAAATTATTCAGCAAAAACATGATTTCTTTGTAAAAAATTCAATGCTTTCTGATTGCTATTTTTACTTGGGATATGTGAACAAAGAAAATTTTGTAAAAATTAAGAGTACACTAAATCGAGAACAAGATCTTATACATATTCTGAAGATTGCCTTTGATATTGAGGCTGACTCTAATCTCCTTCAAACCCAATCTGAACTTGTTCAAAAATCTTGCATTGGATTATTGGAGATTATTTCAAGTGCGTAATATTCTATCTAGATGTACTAACCTTTTAAAATAAGTAAAATCTCTAGTTTACCATGGTAGATCAAGCATGTGGATGCGAAGCTGAGAGCGGAGATCCAGATTACTCATGTGATTGTGCAATGCAAGGTCATTGTATATGCAGTTCTGATTGCAAATGTAGTACAGACGTTTGTAAAGAAGCAACTAAAGATATGTAATTGGATTAGTTCCAATACTAATTTTTTATTTTTATATTATTCTTCTTCTTCCTCAAAGCCCCATGATTTTACTAATTCTTTTTGGAACTTGTCTGCTTGTTTTTCATCTAATGCAAATCCACAATTCTTGTGAGTAGGAACAACTGTCATACCATCAAGTTTGAACTCTACTTCAAACAAGTGAACTTTTGAGCATTCGCACATTTCTGGAATTCCTGTACTTATTCCTCTATATTTGCTTATTTGAATTATATATTATTGAAAATTTCTCTCATTTTTTCCAAAGATGAATAACGTTTAACTAGGATATTTTGTGAAGATTGTTGTGAATCGATTTATTATTGTATTTATGTTTTTGATCATTGTCTCTAGTTTTGGATTTTCAAATCCTTCTTATGGTCAGGGTACTGGCACAGCAGGCGGTGTCAATGTTGAAGGTTCATGGTATTTGGGTGAGGGTCTTAAAGAAGGAGATTATTTTGAATATTCTTTGTGTGAAATAGATCTTAATGACTGTGCACCAATTAAATTGAAAATGTGGATCAAGGGACTCAAACAACTTGAAAGTGAACAATTATGGGATGCGGAAGTTGTAGTTATTGATGGCAATAAAATTATCAAAGGCTCAATGGGTCTTGGTCAAAATGTTCCTGAACCTATATCTTTTGATGATGATCTTTTTGATTACGCTATTGCATTCAAGTCTTCATTAGCTTGGTTAGGTGCTTTTGCTACTGCAAGTGAAACTGATCGAATTCATGGACCACAAGAATTCAAAGATGCAGCATGGGGCAAGATAGGTGCAATTGGAGGTTCACAATTAATTCCAATAGAGGCAGAGACCATATCTGTTCCGGCAGGAATTGTTGATACAGTTGTTGTTGGTTGGTATAGTGGTGATTGGAATAGAATCTGGATAGTAGATGATTTTCCTTATCCTGTTAAAGCATTAACATATGCATGGATTACTACAGGCATTGCTCCAATAATGCATCAATACACTTTGTTAGATTTTAAAGAAAATGTAACAGATGATCCTTTCAAAGATGTTGTAGAAACAATTCCAAAAGAAGAATTATTGGGATGCCCTACAAAATTTTCTGATTATACCAGTGGTCGTATTTCTACAAATACAAACACTATGATGATTCAGTACAATTATGCTCCTGAATTTCCTATTGAAGGTTGTAATATTGATTGGAAAATAAATTTCATGAGTAAATATAACGATGTTGAATTTATAGATCAGGTTCATTATGATATTTGGGCTGTAGATGAGAATGGCCAAAGACTTCGTTCATATGCAGAAGATGTTGGGCGAAATGATTTGTTTAATGGGTTTGGTCAGCTTCATCTTCTCCTTCCAATAGAAGAACCTGCAGGACTAGCCAGATATGCAATATTTGTTCATGGTACTGGTCCAGAATATCAAGTACCTGACGCTTCTATGGCTGGGTATGCTGTTATAGAAATTAACATTGAAGAGAATCCTCTTATTGATACTCCGGCAGTGCCAATTACTTCTCCTACTCAAAATATACCATCTTGGATAAAGAACAATGCTGGATGGTGGGCAGAAGGTGCAATAGATGATGATTCATTTGTTCAAGGCATTCAATTCCTAATTAAAGAAGGAATTATGAAAATACCTCCAACTTCACAAGGATCTTCTGGAGGAAGTAATGAAATCCCATCTTGGATAAAGAACAATGCTGGATGGTGGGCAGAAGGTGCAATAGATGATGATTCATTCGTAGGTGGAATTCAATTCCTTATTGAAGAAGGAATCATGAGTGTCTCTTCATAGATTCATCTACATTCAAATTGTGAATATCTCTAAAAGATTCTGAAATAATATGGTTGGATTATTCAAAAAGCCAAAACGTCATTTAAAAAAATTACTCAAAGAAGGGGAATATGATGAAGCAATAACATTTGGAATGAATTTAGAATCTGAATTTTCTGACGATCATGATTTCATGTTTATCATGGGTAGTGCATTCTCAATTGTTGATGATTTCAAAAGAGCATTACCTTATTTTGAAAAAGCATTTGAATTAGATAATGATGATGTTGAAAATTTGTCTCTAAAAACAAATGCTCATCTGGCTTTGGAACAAAAGGATGAAGCAATTGATTGCTGTAAACGTATAGTTAAACTTGATCCAAAAAATGAAGAGGCTCAATCATTACTTGAAAAACTTGAAAATATTTAATTTTTAAAATTATTCTTTCTTTTTCATCTCATAAGCATTTTCCATTAACCAATTGCAAAATGTTGTTACTTTATCATCAAATTCTGTCCAAATGTGAACAGAGTGTGGTAAGATATCTATTTTCCAATCATCTGTAAATACTCTGACTCCTTCTTTATTTTCATACATGTATGCATCTTCAGTTTTTACATCTCCTAACATCTCTATTGCCTTCTCTTTGATGACTTTTCTATCTATTGGAAATCTTTTCCTGTCATAATCGATAATTAAACTTAAATCTCTTTTACCGTATTTTTCAAATTCTTCAATCTTTCCCTGTTTTGGAAAATTCACAATTAATTTGATGTTGTAAGTTTTTCCAACTTCTTTTCCGATTTCCACAATTCTTGAATATGCCATTGCAGGGTTTTTCTTTAAAAGAAATCTGATTTGTGCAAGGTCTTTGTTTAATTGAGATTGTAAATCTGCCACTAATTCTGAAAATATCATAGTTCTACTCTGAAAAATTCCTATTATAATCATTAATTTTTTAGGATTGGTTTTTTTAGAACATGGAATTATTCAATGCATGGCAATGCCTACTGATGAATCTATGAGAACTGGTGATGAATCAGAAAGAACAACTGATGCTAATTCCTACAAGCGGACATGTATGGACTTTATCGAGGATATATCTCATGATTATGAGGCATGGGTAGACTATTACAAATTGCCTAAAGATGAAGATGAACGAAGACGTGCGGGAATTCATGCTACAATCAAAAGAACAAATGATTGGATTGCAAAAGTTGCTCAATCAATTCCTGCAATTGATGTGGTTATGAATGATGGAATTCAAAAAATGGCCGAATCCACTGCAGGAAAACCTCTTGAGATTGGAGTGTTTGTAAATAATTCTGCAAGTTACACTGAATCAAAATCTGGAATAATTGATGTCAATGTAAAAGCTAGTGGAAGAGATGGAAAAAAAGTTAGATTAGGATTTCATTTTAAGGATGACCGATTTAGAATAGAATCTACTTGTGGTGCATATTTGGATGAAACAAACTTACCTTTACAAGATTTTGATTTGATGGATATTCATTTACAACTACATGCAGAAAATGCAAAACAACGTGATGTTATTTCATTTACTGTAACTATTTATGAAATTGACAACGATGTTGAAACTGAAAAAAGAGGCCTAAGTACTGTAATTCACATTGTTTAATTTGAAATTCTATCTGGCAGGTTGAATTTCTATTGATGGTTCTTCTTCCAAATATTCGATAAATTTGCCAGTGTTTTCAAGTTTTATTGAATTGATTTCATCTAGTCCTTCAAATGAATTCATTTTCAGATATCCTTGTGATGCAGTATACAATACATCATCAATGTAAAACGTTCTTGCATTATTCATTCCATAATATCTCCAATCACTATCAGAATGAGTAATGGTTCCTTTCGGAACAAATCCATCTGTCTTATCTAAATCAAAGACGTAAAATCCACTCCATCTGTTGTACTCTGGTGCAAACATCTTGGAACTTGTAATGTCATCTAGACTCCCAACATCTGCACTAATTGGAATGGATAGAACATTTCTTGTTTTATCAAAGAAAAATGCCTTGTGATTATGCAATGCTTCTGATTGAGTGGAACTATCTCCAATTATTACATCATCTACAACCTTTGGGTTATTCACATCTGCTACATTAAATAGTGCTATTTTGATTCCTAACTGCTGAACTCTACCCTTGTCCATTTCTTTAGTATCTCTGCCAACTCCTATGACATGTTCTTCATCATAAGGATGCAAATAGTTTGAGAATCCTGGAATTTTTAATTCTCCAAGTATTTTAGGTGTGTCTGAGGATAAATCAATCACAAAGAATGGGTCGATTTGTTGGAAAGTCACCATGTATAGTCTGTCCCCCATGAATCTGGTAGAAAAGATGCTCTCATCAGGTGCAATTTCTTCTAATTCTCCAACTATCTCTAATTGTTCATCTAAGACATAGACTGCATTTGAGCGAATTGTTCCTTCGTATTGTGTGTAAATTTCATTAGTTGTTGCAACTCTGAATCTATCTCCACTCTCATCCATTGAGAATTGATTTAGTAATCTTCCGGGAACTGTCCCCTTTGCAACATATTCTATTTTGTCCTCTTCAATTGATATTTTGTGAATTATTGTTTTTCTTGTATCTTCTTGGACTTTTCTATCATATTCGTTTAATGCATCTCTAATTTTGTCAAACAAATCTTCTTTTGATTTTTTATCCATCTCATTGTATGATTTCTGCATTAGTTCTGAGATGGCATTCCATTGTGCAGATGCACTCTCCCACTCTGAGCTCTCGATGAATTTAATTTCATCTTGAATACTTTTTGGTAGTAGCGGTACTACAACATCAAAGAATCTATCCCTTGATGAATTCTCATAAAATCCAAATGGTGTATTCTTCTGATAAGTCAAGTAGAAATTATTCTCTGAAACATAAAATGATCCAGTATATCCCATTAGGAAAGTTTCAGAATTTATTGTATCTCCAAATATGTCAATTGCTGTTAATGTGTTAAAGTTTGAAAATTGTTCTACATTATCAAAGTAAAATGCTTCTGGAGTCATTATTCTAACTGAATCTTCCATTATTACTGGCAATCTTGGATATTGATAGTCAACATTGCTATTTGTTACAAAGTATGCATAATCTCCAATCATTCTTGCATCTCTGAAATGACCATCAATGGAATAGTCCTTTAGAATGGTTGGGTTTTCTTTATCTGATACATCTACGATTAGTGCATGTGTAACAGAACTGTAAGAGCGTCTTGGAACAAAGTCAAATTGTGGGATTATCTCCTCATCACTTTGTCCATTGTAAAATATGACTAGTCTGTCCTCATTTAGGAACATATTTTGGATGTATTGTGACTCGACGTCTAGTGCAATTTTTAGAACAAGTTTTGCATCTTCTGCAGGATATGCGTCAATTATTGAAAGTGTATTTTGTGATACAATGTATACATATTTTGAATCATTTTTGAGATAATCTGGCTCATCTACATTTTGTACTTGAACATTTGTTGTGGAATAATCTGATCCTCCTGATTCCACTTTGGATACTCCATCCGTTGGCATTGGTGCTGATTCTGGCATTGGTGCTCCTGCAGTTTCCATCATCACTGCATCATCCATTGCAAAAGTTCTGATTACTCTATTATCAAAACCTCCGTTAAATGATGATGATGCTTCTAAAATATCTTGTAACTCTTGCTGTGATGATATTTTCTTTATTTCATCTGTCCCTTCAAAATATTCTGATACTACTTTATTGACATAGATTATTTCTGGTTCAGGAATTTGTACAATTTGTGGTTGTTGGTCTGTATCTATTACATACATTATTCCTGCAGTAACTATTATCGAAATGACTATTGCAATTGGAATTGTTATTTTTGTACTCATTTTATCATCTTTTTTGAATCATCAGTTTTAGTGATTACTATTCCTTGATAGTTTTAGATAAAAGGTTTAGTGAAATTTCAATTTTACCAAACAACTTACATAAGCTTGATTTCTATTATCATATTCAATGTCTGATGAGAATGATGCTGATGAATTTACTGAAAAAATTAAGATTCTTGCCACTGATGATGAAAAGATAAAATCGTTTGGTGAGTTGTTTACAAATGATTCTAGCCGTGAAATCCTTCAATTACTTTTTAATGAAGAATTGACTGCAAACCAAATTGCTCAAAAAACAGACATTTCTCTACAGTTAGTAAAATACCATTTAATCAAACTTCAGGATTTGGGAATTGTAAAAATCTCCAAGATTGAAAAAAATTCAAAATCTCAAGACATGAAAATTTACACTGCAACAAAATTTAGTATTGTAATTGTTCCGCCAAAATTTTCTGAGAAAACCAAAGAAAGCAAACTCCTGGTTCGCTCCTTTAAGCATATTTACAAAGTTGCAGGACTAGGAATTGCAACTGGACTTTCAGGATTACTTTCACTAACTCAATTACAACAAGACAAAGTAATTTCAGTAGATGATTCATCTGAAAGATCGATTTCCATGGAAGAATCTCCAATGATAAAATCAACTCCTATCGATGAATCTTCAGAACCAGTAGCAGCATCTACTCCAATGTTGACAGAACCAGAATCTGAAATGAATCTTGATCAAGGAATGGAAGTTCAAGAATTTGCACAACGTAATTTGGAAATCACAGAAACAGTGGTAGAAACACAAACAGTATCTCTTGACTTGTTTGTTTCTCTAGTAATTATTACTGCTATTCTTGGTGGTTTGACTATTTTTTATCTTTGGAAGAACTTCAAAAATAATTAATCTAAAGTAACTTCTATTGCCACTCTTTTTTCCTTAGCTCTTTCTTCCCCCGGATATTTTAATTGAGAAATTTTTTCATTTAGGGAATCATCTGTAATCATTTTTGCATTTCCTGAGAAAATGTTGTCGTTATATTGTATTTTGACTAGTGAGTTTGCAAGTGCATTCTGAAACCAATCCCCATCTGGTTTGTGTCTTGAAAAGTAAATTTTATCATTATACTTGACTGCACGGAGCATTACTGAGTGCTCTTTTCCAGTTTTTCTACCCTTTGTGATTAGTATGGGTCTAAATCGTTCCTCAGTGATCTTCATGCGTGCTTTTTTTGCAGTCAAGTAATTTAACCCCATTGATAGAATTTTCTGATATTTGGTGTGATAAGCAAATCCTAGGATTCACACACATGTCAGTAAAACTAGAAGGAATGCCTACAAACATAGCCACAGCAGATACCTTTACTGGAAAAAAAGTAATTGATAGAGAGGGAATCGAATATGGTAAAGTCAAACACATTCACATTAACCAAGACACACTTGCCGTATCAGGTGTAACCATTCACCAAGGATTCAACAAGGACTATTTTCTATCTGAAGATTATATTGACAAATTTTCAGAGGAAACTCTTCTTCTTAGTAGACCTCCTGTAAGAACTGGAATCCCAGTAACTGATATTGATCGTCACAAAATTGGTAAAGTAAAACGATTACATAGAAATCCTGATACCAATGAGCTAGAATCAATTGAAGTATCTGATGGGTTAATGCATTCAAAAATCCTATCCAAATCAGAAATTTGGGGAATAGGGGAAAAAGTCATTTTAAGAATGACCAAAGAAGAATTCAAATCTATTGAATAATTCTTTTAACTTCTTTTTTCATATATTTTTTAATTATTCTGTTTTTTTAGAACAGACTTCACAGAGTGGAATTCCTTCTACAACTGTTACATCCACATTTGATGAGTGACATTTTTGACATAATCCTTTCATATCGTTTTTCTTAATTTGGTCTTTAAATTTTTTATGAGGATCGACTAAATCAATACTTAGCAATTTATAATTGAAAAATGCGATCAATGTATTGTATTCAATAGAGACAAAATCCCTTACCAAATCCTTTGGTGATGTTACAGCAGTAAACGATATTTCATTTTCAGTTGAAAAAGGGGAAATCTTTGGTTTCTTGGGACCTAATGGTGCAGGAAAAAGCACAACAATGATGATTCTTACTACTTTACTAAAACCTACATCTGGAGAAGCATTAATTTCAGGATTTGATGTTTCTGAAAATCCAAAAAAAGTTAGAGAAAGTATTGGATATGTTCAACAAGAAACAACTGTGGATGAATATCTGACAGGACGAGAAAATCTTTTACTTCAAGCAAAACTTAACCACATTCCAAAAAGTGAAATCAACAAAAGAATTGATGATGTTTTAGAATTAATTGAATTATCTGACAAACAAGATCAAGCAGTTGTCACATACTCTGGAGGAATGAGAAA
>Ga0209992_10004603_pt1 | contig 10724 bp, 14 predicted proteins | sample 2SBtaG_2_FD_182564 | JGI IMG/M metagenome (GOLD analysis project Ga0209992, IMG submission 182564) | Deep subsurface microbial communities from Kolumbo volcano to uncover new lineages of life (NeLLi) - 2SBTROV12_ACTIVE470 metaG (SPAdes)... | ecosystem: Environmental > Aquatic > Marine >... | reverse complement strand
ATCATGTGATGATAAATCTTCAAGAAATTCTAAAACGATAAACGCAAACTCTTTTGAAGTGCCCAGTGCAATTGTGTCAGCAATGATGAAATCAGAATCTCTGGTGAGTATATCTCTTGCGCGCTTTTCTGCTTCGAAAAGTTCAATTTGACCGATAGGGGCTACTTTAACTAAAAAACAGTGGTTACTATCAGAAATCTTATAGTGTTTAAAAGCAGAGTGTGTAGTTATTGCATGTTTTTGGGTTAATTCAAAAGGGGTATGAATGGCCGCGGAGACTTGTTGCTTGACACATTGCCACATAATACAGCTCAACTTTTTCGATTTGAATATTAAAACTATGGTTTAAATTTCAAATAACTCAATAAAAAGTAACAAAATATCCTCGATATTTTTGATTGAATCTGTATTTTGCGTGAAAGCATAGTTACAATCCATGCCCTTAACATTGGAGGACAAATGAATAAGAGCTACATTACTAACATAATTGCATGTTTACTGGTATTCATTGGCTATTTTTACCCTCAGTCGATTCTATTCTCTGTTGGTATATTTGCCTTATCTGGTGCAATGACAAACCTTATCGCAATCCATATGTTGTTTGAGAAAGTCCCATTTTTATATGGCAGCGGTGTGATCACGCTCAAGTTTAAAGAATTCAAAGCGTCAATACGAACACTCATTCTGGAGCAGTTCTTTACCAAAGAAAAAATAGAGTCGGTACTATCAAGCCAAGGTGACGTAGATCTTAAACCTGTTATTGAGAAAGTAGATTTAAGCCCGGCATTTGATAAGCTAGTGACTGTGATTGAAGGGTCCCAATTTGGTCCTATGCTAGGTATGTTTGGTGGTAAAGAAGCCTTAGAGCCAATGCGTGAGTCATTCACTGAGAAGATGCAAGGGGCGATCATTGAAATAACCGATGAAGAAAAATTTAAGCAGTTGCTGAAAGACGAATTATTTAGTCATGGCGGATCGGACAAAATATTCTCAACCATTGAGAAAGCGGTCGATGGCAGACTCGCTGAATTAACGCCCGTGATGGTTAAAGACATAATCCAAAATATGATCAGAAACCATTTGGGTTGGTTAGTTGTTTGGGGCGGAGTATTTGGCGGCTTGTTCGGTTTAGTTGCAGCAGTTCTGAGTTAGAAAATAGAATGCGTCAAATAAAAAAGTTTGACGCATTATGTTCGTAAAGCATATGTAACATATCCGCAATTATCTTGAACCAGCTATAACAAGTACTTTATGTTTACGTTTAACTGCTAAATCTCGAATTGTTGTGACAGTGTTCAAATCTAGGTTGAGAAATTTTGCACTGTTATTCAAATCATAAGTTGCAGCAAATTTAGCGACGCTTAAATTATTACAGGTTAATTTGTCTGCTAGCGAATGCTTTTTAATACGCACTTCTTTCATTGTTTGTGAGAGTTCTAGCTTGTCGTCTTTCGCAACTGCAATACATAGTTGAGTGCTAATTGAGTTATCAGCAGCTGTAAATTCGGTTGCATTTACGTTAGTAGCTGCAAATGTCGATGTTGCCAGAAGTAAAGTAGCACCTAATGTAGTTAATTTATTCATCATTTTGCTCCATGTGTTTATGAGATACAGGTTTAGTATTACCTCTTCTTAAACAGAATGCTGTAAAACAAAATCGACAGAATGTAATGAAATGTGTGGAGTGTTAGAAAAATAATAAATGTATGTTTATATTGAATTTATTTATGGAAAATGTAATTTTACAAGAAAAATATTTCTTCACTTTCATTGTTGTTAACAAGCTGTTTTCATCATTTGTACCTTATATTATCCGAAAATATTTATTTGCAACGGTGAATGGCAAAATGTGTCATTTACGACATACTTTTTTATAATTCTTACAAATGAATGTTTAAACCTTTTATGTGATACCACTCTTCAATAATATTTAATTATTTTGAGGTACTAAAACTTAAGCCGCTTCGTTGTAAATTTCTATTTTAGGAAACTAAATAAGAAATATTCGTTTTGCTACTGACAATTTTCTTGTTTCAAAATAGAAAATTCAATTGAGAGGATTGGTATAAGCTGGGTATGCGCCGTAAAAAATGTAATATTTCATCGTAAATCATTGCAGTGGCAGTTACACACGTCGTAACCTATTAGTGACAAACTACAATAAACAAACTGAGATAACCTTATGCAAAAATTTGCAATGTCTACGGTTGTACTTGCGCTTGCAGCAGCTCTATCTGGATGTCAAGATAAAGAACCGCAAAAAGCGTTTGTATCAATCGAAAAAAATCCATATCCGAGCACTTATAACCCAGTATCTAATAAATCAGTGTTAATTACTGATGCGACGGTGCTTACAGGTACGGGTGAACGATTAGAAAGTGCGGATGTATATATTGTTGACGGTAAAATTCAACAAGTAGGTAAAGACCTAGCTGTTCAAGCTGATACTAAAGTGAATGCAGCTGGTAAATGGGTAACACCAGGTATTATAGATGTACACTCACATCTTGGTGCATACCCAAGCCCGTCGGTTGAGTCGCACCAAGACGGTAATGAAATGATCAGCCCGAACACCGCTGAGGTGTGGGTAGAGCACTCGGTATGGCCACAAGATCCAGGTTTTAACCGCGCTCGTGAAGGCGGTATTACCACACTTCAAATCTTACCTGGTTCAGCTAATTTATTTGGTGGCCGTGCTGTAACACTTAAGAATGTCCCAGCACATACCATGCAGGCAATGAAATTTCCTGAAGCGCCATATGGCCTTAAAATGGCGTGTGGTGAAAACCCTAAACGTGTTTATGGTAGTAAGGGTGTAGCGCCATATACACGTATGGGTAATATGGCTGGCTACCGACAGGCTTGGATCGAAGCGACTGAATATAAAGCGGCTTGGGAGCAGTATGAAGCCGCTTACAAGGCTGGTTTGAACCCAACAGCACCAGAGCGTGATATTAAATATGATACATTACGTGGTGTATTAGACGGTGAAATTCTAATTCATAATCACTGTTATAAAGCTGAAGAAATGGCGATGATGATCGACCTATCTAAAGAGTTTGGTTATCACGCAGGTACTTTCCATCATGGTATTGAAGCATACAAAATCGCTGATTTACTGGCTGAAAACGGTAACTGTGCGGCGCTTTGGCCAGATTGGTGGGGCTTTAAGATGGAAGCGTATGACATGGTTCAAGAAAACGTGGCTATCGTTGATGCTGTTAAGAACTCATGTGCTGTTGTTCACTCAGATTCAGACACGACAATTCAGCGTCTCAATCAAGAAGCTGCGAAAATCATGTACACAGCGAATCAAAATGGTTTCAACTTAACAGAAGAACACGCAATTAAATGGATCACTTACAACGCAGCCAAATCTCTAGGTGTTGCAGATAAAACTGGTTCACTTGAAGCGGGCAAACAAGCTGATGTTGTAATTTGGGATAAAAATCCGTTCAGCGTATACAGTAAAGCACAAGAGGTTTATGTTGATGGTGCAAAAGTATATGACCGTAACGACGAAAAGTATCAAGCAGTCAGTGACTTTATGTTAGGTCAGCGATAGGAGTAAAGCATGAAAAAGTTTAATTTATCTTTGTTAACAGGTGCTTTACTTACGAGTTCAGCAGCATTTGCACAAGTTACTGCAATCACTAATGCCACAGTTCATACGATGACTGATAAAGGTGTACTCAAAGATGCAACAGTTTTAATCGAAGACGGTAAAATCATTGCCATCAACCCATCATCAGTTACAGCAGATATTACAATTGATGCACAAGACAAAATCTTAACGCCTGGCTTTATTGGTTCAATGAATCAAGTGGGTCTTGTTGAGGTGGGGGCTGTTTCACGTTCAAACGATGGTTATGACAAAAAAGCGAGTGCAATGTTTGATGCAAGCACAGCGTTCAACCCTCGCTCTTCGTTAATTCCGTATGCGCGTAAAGGTGGTTTAACACAAAACGTGGTTGTGCCTTATGGTGGTGAGAGTATTTTCTCAGGTTTAAGCTTTGCAACAGATCTAAGCGGCAATTTTGAGAGTGTTTCAGCAACAGAGACTGCGTTGATTGTGCGATTAGGTGCGAAGAGTAGTGGTTCTCGTGCTGTGTCTTTAAAGCAGTTGGTTGATAAACTTGACGGACAACAAAAGAAACTCGCTAGAAAAGACAAAAAAGATGATAAGAAAGACGAGCCAAGCAAAGAAGAACAGGTGCTAACAAAAGTATTAAAAGGCGAACTTCCTGTGATCACTAAGGTATCTCGTGCATCAGATATTTTAGAGTTATTAAAGGTCAAAAAACAATTTGGCTTAAATTTAGTACTTTGGAATGCAGAAGATGCGCCTTTAGTTAAAGCTCAAATCTCTGAAAGCAAAACGCCGGTTATCTTAAGCGCGGTTAGTAATTTGCCTAGTGATTTTGATTCGCTACATGCAAGTCTTGAAACGGCGGGTGAGCTTGAAAAAGCGGGTGTTAAAGTTCTTTTAGCTGTGGGTTCAGACTCAAGCCATAACGTATATCAGCTTCGTTTTGATGCAGGTATTGCTGTTGCAAATGGCATGAGCTATGATGGTGCATTAAAAGCTGTAACAAGCAATATTGCAGATGTATTTGGTCTGAATGCAGGTAAAGTTGCCAAAGGTCAACGTGCTGACTTAGTACTTTGGAGTGCAGATCCATTTGAATTCAGTACAAGTATTGAATCGATGTGGATCAACGGTGAAAAAGTGAATAAAAATGATTCACGCCACGATAAGCTACGTGATCGTTACAATAAGACTTCAGATATGCCGAGAGCATATACTAAGTAAGGTTAAAAAAATGAGAAAGGGCTGATAATCAGCCCTTTTTTATAACTAAATCTTGATTAGATGTTTAAATACACCTCGCAGGTTTTGGTAGACCAGCTATTTTTGTCGCTTGTTTAGCTGGACCTTTTGGGAATAGTTTATATAAATACATACTATTGCCTTTATCTTCACCAAGTGCTTTGGCCATGGCTTTCACGAGCATACGGATTGCAGGGCTGGTGTTGTACTCTTCATAAAAGTCCCTGACAAAACGCACAACTTCCCAATGGGCTTCAGATAGCTCGATATTTTCTTCTGCTGCAATGATGGGGGCTAATGCTTCGCACCACTGTGTATGGTCAAGTAAGTAACCTTTTTTATCAGTTTCTATTTGGATGTTATTAAATTCGATCATATTACCAATTTACTGTGTTATTGGTGGAGATTAGCTCGACCCAAGTTGAGTCGTCAACTAAGTTAACAGCGTCTGAAGTTTCAATATTTCGAAGCTCAACACATGTTTTTAATAAATATATATCATTCACTTTCAGTGACGTAAACGCGCGCCAATCAAAGCAAGCATCACCGGTTAATAAAACCTGGTTAGCGTCACTTTGGATCAACTCAATTGTTGTAGCGCTATAGTTACTGAATGGCTTTGAGAAAATATGAACAGTACTCATGATAAAACCACCGTATGATCTTGCTTAGTAATTAGTGATTGCTGCTCTTCTAAAGAGAGTGGGGTGATCTCAATACTTAAATCATCACAACTCAGTGCATACTTTTTAAGGCTTTCAGCACACACATACACTTGTTCAATATCATAAATTTCAAGCGTCTTAAGAGTTTTAAAAAAATCTTTTAAACCTGAATTTGAGAGGCTGTAGCCAGATTTTAAAGCTAAAACAGCATCATCTTTAAGTAACCAACTGATATTTTGCTCAATGGCTGCGAAAATTAAGCACGTATCCAATGATTCGCGAATATGTATTTTATCGAACGGGGCTTTATTGCTGATGACTAAGATATTCTTCATTTGAATTGCACCCATTTATCAGCTTTTGCTGCCAACATTGAAAACTCAGCCAGACCTGCGACTTTAAAGCTACCCGTTTTATCAATATCAATGCCACGTTTTTCTGCTGCTGTGACGCACAGTAAAATAGGAATGTTTAAAGTATGTAGCGATTGCCAAGTCTCTACGAGAGGGAACTCGTCACTAGCAAGTTGAATATTTTGGTTGGCGTGATACACACCATCTTGGTACAAGAAAATACAATCAATCTGATGACCCACTTGTAAAGCAGCATCAACAAACCGTTTTAAAAGGAATACATTGTGGTGATCATCAACACCAGAATGCAGTGACAAGACGAAATTGCGCAAATTTTTCTCATAAAAAAAGCCCCAGATGGGGCTTATTTTAACAAAACTTATGACTTAGTCATCATTTGACATGCCAAGAAGTTGAAGTAGTGAAACGAACAGGTTGTAGATGTTTAGGTAAAGACTTACCGTCGCCATTACATAGTTTGTTTCGCCACCGTTAATGATACGGCTAGTATCAAATAAAATCATACCTGACATTAGCAATACAACAGCAGCGTTAATAGCCATAAACGCAACTGAACTACCAATGAAAAGGTTTACTAGGCTTGAGATTACAACCACGATTAAACCAACTGTTAAAAAACCGCCCATGAATGAGAAGTCTTTTTTTGTTGTTAACGCGTACGCTGAAAGACCGAAGAAAATCAGTGCTGTAGAACCTAGCGCTTGAGTAATAAGTAGGCCGCCATTCGGCATTGCTGCGTAGTGAGCAAGTAGAGGACCTAAACCAAAACCCATAATACCAGTGAAAAGGAACACTAGACCGATTGCTGATGATGAGTTGGCTTTTTTCTGAATTACGAAGATCAAACCAAAACCAATCAACGAGCAAACCAGGCCAGTGAAGCGTGGTAATGCCATTGTCATTGAAATAGCGGCAGTCACTGCACTAAATGCCAGTGTCATTGCCAGTAGGAAATAAGTATTTTTTAAAACCTTGTTCGTTTCAATTGTCGACATTACCGGTTTAGCGGCGCCGTACGAATGATTGAATGCCATGGTTAAACTCCTTAAATGAAACAAATGTTCCGATAAATGAACTACCTAAGAGTATCAAGTCTTATAAATGTGGGCAAATATAGTTAATCAAATACCCGATCGGTTTTTTTTGGGTTAAACACAACAAAAACCTGACTTCGATATGTCGAGTGACTATCTTCGCTGAAATAACGAACGTTATGTCCTTTTTTTGCTCGGTTAAACAAAAAGTTGAAAAAAAAGCTTCACAACTGTCTCAGCTTTCCCTATTATTCGCCCCGTTGCGGAGAGATGGCTGAGTGGTTGAAAGCACCGGTCTTGAAAACCGGCATACGTTAATAGCGTATCTAGGGTTCAAATCCCTATCTCTCCGCCACTAATTTTGACTTTTTGTGTGATCGAAAAGTTCCGACTTTGGAGAGATGGCTGAGTGGTTGAAAGCACCGGTCTTGAAAACCGGCATACGTTAATAGCGTATCTAGGGTTCAAATCCCTATCTCTCCGCCACTTATTTTATAAGTATTCAAGCCGCTAGTAATTTAGCGGCTTTTTTTTTATCTTTCATTTAATGAACTGATTTACATTTCGACTAAAGTCCACTGGATATTTATGCGTTTTCATACACTCTCTAATTCTTAGAATAAAAAGAATGGTGAGATTTAATGAAACAGCAATTGGCTAAAAGTGTTGCCTTGTCACTACTGGCTCCTGTGATTATAGGAACAGCGCTTGGCGTGTATTACGCTCTGAGTGTAAAAGGTGGAGAGGCAAAAATGTTCTTTTCTTTGTTGATTACTGCAGTTGCTAATGCGCATATAGTTGGACTTTCAATGGCCTTGTTCGTAGTGCCTGGGTATATGCTCATGTATAAGTATAATAAAGTACAGTTTTCCGGTGTATTGACTTTAGGGGTACTTGGCGGAGCTTTATTTAGTTTATTGTTTTCAACTTCAGCAGGTATGGTGTTTTTAGTTAATACAACTATGGCTGCGCTTGCCTCAGTTTTGTTTTTATATGGCTTAAGGCGCTTTAACAAGTAAGTAGTTTGAAAACTAATCAATTAATGCCCTATTTTTCAGTTTATTAACAGTTTTTCTGCTTAAAAGGTTTAAATTCTTAACGCTAAAGAGTACCTTAAGCATTTGAACATTTTATTTTGATGAGTCGAATGCAAAAAACAGATTTCTATCAATCTTTGGCAAAACAAGCTGAAGGCTTGATCATCGACGAAAAAAACGCAATCGCAAACATGGCAAACTTAAGTGCTTTGCTATTTACATCTTTAGATGAGGTTAATTGGGCAGGTTTCTACCTAATCGATACACCTGACGAATTAGTATTAGGGCCTTTCCAAGGTAACCCTGCATGTATCCGTATTCCTGTTGGAAGAGGGGTATGTGGAGCAGCAGCACACTCTAAAAGCACTCAGCTTGTTGAAGATGTTCACGCTTTTGCAGGGCATATTGCTTGTGATGCAGCGTCAAACTCTGAAATAGTAGTGCCTGTTTTCAAAAACGGAGAAGTTTTTGGGGTGTTAGATATTGATAGCCCGCTTCATGCTCGTTTTGATTTAGATGACCAAGCTGGTCTTGAGCAAATTGTGAAGATTTTTGAGGCTACACTTTAGTGAAAGACATTTTAAATGTACAAGATTATCTTTTTGCCACTCATGACGTTGGTGATTGGGAAGGAGAAGAAGAACAGGTAGCTGAAACCTTAAATGAATTAATTCATTTTGCCTGGGATATGCTACCTGATGATTTAGATTGTGAAACAATCGACAACTTGATTAACGGCATCTGGGAACACCTTCGTGGTGATTTAGCGCTAATTGAGGCTGAATTTGAAGAGTTAACAGATTGGGTTACTCACTATATTCATTCATCACTAGATGAACAGGTATAACAAATAGGTTAAACATGGAAACCACAAACAAGCTAAAAGACATTAACGAAGTACTGGAGTTTTTATTTAAAGAATTTCCTAACTGCTTCAAGAAAAAAGACGGAATTAAACCGTTAAAAGTTGGTATTTTTAAAGACGTTGCGGAGCGTATCGAAGGCTCAGAAGTTGTAAGTAAAACACAAGTTCGTCAAGCACTTCGAAAGTACACTTCAAACTGGCGTTATTTAGAGTCTGTAACTAAAAGCGAATTTCGCGTAGACCTAGACGGTAATGATGCTGAAAAAGTGGAACAAGAGCATATCGAACATGCTCAAAAAGCACTTGAAGAGAGCCGTGCGAAAATGGCTAAGCGTAAAAAGTCTCAGCGTCCTCGTCAACAAGACGGTGATACAAAATCTTACAAAAAGAAACCGCACGCACAATCACGCTCTAATGATAAAGGCGCTAGAGTTAACAAGAAACCTGTTGCCCAACAAGTAAAACGTAGCTCAGGAAAAGTTGAACCTTTGCCAGCTTCTGAAGTCAAGGTTAATAACAAAGTAAAAGTTAAACTTGGTCAGGCTCTTGTAAATGCGACCATAACTGAAGTAAACAAAGACGAAGTTCATGTTGAATTAGTAACTGGTATGCAAGTTAAAACAAAAGCTGACAGCTTATTTATCGTTTAAGGAGTAGTGTATGAGTAAAAAGTTTTCGCTCATTCCCGTTGTCGCTGCACTCATCTCTAGTGCTTCTTTTGCTGCAGTTGATGCTGTTACAGTAAAAGACATTCCCGTATTAAAGCAAGAGGCCCAGCATACAACTGCAAGTAAAAGGGTGACTAACTTATTTACTCGTCAGCATTACAAGCGATTTAGCTTCAATGACGCGCTGTCAGAACAAATCTTTGATAGATATGTTGAATCTTTAGATTTCAGTAAATCTATCTTTTTGCAATCTGATATTGCGCGATTTGAAGTGAACAAAAAGCAATTCGATGATGCCCTTATGTCAGGGAAGCTTGATTTTGCTTATGACTTATTTAACTTAAGCCTACAACGCCGCTTCGAACGTTTTCAGTTCGCCATCTCGCTGCTAGACAAAGAAATGACTTTTGATAAAGAAGATGCATTTTACTATGACAGAGAAGAGGCTGAATTCGCAAAAACACAAGAAGAGTTGAATGAGTATTGGCGTCAACGTGTCAAATCTGATGCGTTACGTCTAAAGCTAACAGGCAAATCTTGGTCTGAAATTAAAGGATTACTTACTAAGCGCTATAACAATGCGCTAAAACGTTTAAGTCAAACAGACAGTGAGGATGCATTTCAAGTTGTGATGAATGCATTTGCGCGTAGCATTGAAGCACATACTTCGTATTTGTCCCCACGAAGAGCCGAACAGTTCAAGATGGATATGGATCTTGAGTTAGAAGGAATCGGTGCGGTTCTAGGTTACGATGAAGACTATACTGTTATTCGTTCACTTGTGCCTGGTGGCCCAGCAGATAAATCTGAGAAGATCAAAGCAGACGATAAAATTGTCGGTGTGGCGCAAGAAGGTGAAGAGTTTGTTGATGTTATAGGCTGGCGTTTAGATAATGTTGTAGATCTCATCAAAGGACCAAAAGGAACCAAGGTTAGACTTCAGTACCTTAAAGGTTCAGATACCCATGGAACTCCTAAAGTAGTTGAAATTGTTCGAGATAAGATCAAGCTCGAAGATAGAGCCGCCAAATCTGATGTATTCGAAGCCAAGTACTCAGACTTAACTTCAAAAATTGGTGTGATTGAGATCCCGAGCTTTTACAACAATTTATCTAAAGATGTTAAGGTCGAGCTAACCAAGCTTAAAGAACAAAACGTCGATGGTATTATAATTGACCTTCGTCAAAACGGTGGTGGTTCGTTATATGAAGCCACGCAACTTACCGGGTTGTTTATCGATAAAGGCCCTG
>Ga0209992_10004602_pt1 | contig 10729 bp, 5 predicted proteins | sample 2SBtaG_2_FD_182564 | JGI IMG/M metagenome (GOLD analysis project Ga0209992, IMG submission 182564) | Deep subsurface microbial communities from Kolumbo volcano to uncover new lineages of life (NeLLi) - 2SBTROV12_ACTIVE470 metaG (SPAdes)... | ecosystem: Environmental > Aquatic > Marine > Volcanic... | reverse complement strand
AGCAAGAGTTCGTAGTATGGATTGGGATGCAGGTTCTGGAAATTCATCATACGCAGATACAAACCACTCTAATTACAGACTATATCTTTGGGATGTTAATACTTCAAATAATATTATAGGTACAGTTGATCAACAATGTGCGAACACAAGACTTATAAAATTAGACGCCGATAGTACTTCTTATGTCGATGGTGCATATACTGGAGCATCTATTACAGTTAATACAACTAGTGGAATTGATTCTTCAAGTGATGTTAGAATTATCGATGACTATTATTCAATAGTTAATTTTATTGATGGTGAGGCATCTACTTCTGGTATGACTGCCGGAGATAACATCATAAACGAAGATAATTCTACTGTATTACTTGAGGATTCTGGACATTATGTTGTTGCTAATACAGTATTTACACAACAGACTCAAGCTAACACTACTTACGAAATCGATTTTAAAATCAAAGATGTAGAGTCTATTACTACTTCAACATTAGGCGCACCCCCAACAATCAATACTCATGCCGATATTGCTGATAGTGGAAAATATAATAGTAGTACTTCAGGAAATACAATCTTATCTAATACAGATAAAAATACTCTAGTCTTTCCTCTACCACAAAGCCCAATTAAAGAGACAGCGGGTGGTGGTAACACAGTAAGTTATAGTTTTAAGAAAGTTGAAAAAGCATTATCTTCCACTTCTACAGGAAAATTAACAATTACATTATCCAATCCTAACTATCGATTTATGCCACAAAGTGGTACATTGGGTACAACTAGTTCAAGGGAAAATTTTATTGTAGTTGTTAAAACTCCTAACTCTGCTCAAACATTTGTTAATGCAGTTTCTTCTACCGCAACTTTACCAAGTGCAACAGCAACGGAAGCGAGAACAATCGTAACAGGAGATTACTTAGACTTAGGTGCAGTTAATAATTTAGGTGGAACAATTAGACCAGTTATAATTAATGGTAGTAGAGGAACAGTAGACATATATTGTAATACTAATGCAACTTTTGTAGCAGATGTAATTTATACAGTAGAAAGTTCCCCAGTAAAGAAAGAGCCAGGACCTCGTACAAAAACATTAGTCTCAGGAAATGGATCACATATTGTAGCAACTTCAGGTGGAGCACCAATAAGTTCCATAGCTGGTGGACAGTTCTATTTCGGTACTCCAAATCAAACCGCAACAGGTACAGATAGTATTGAAGTTTCAGACGCATTTAATTTGGTTAAAGTTGTCGATTCAGGACAACCATTTATTGATGTTTCTGCTGCAATGATGACAGCAACCGCGAATAACATTACCGATAGATATACATTTGAATCGGGTCAAAAAGATAACTATTATGATCACGCAACTATTAAGTTAAAGCCTGGACAGCCCGGACCTGCCGGAAAGATTATGGTTGTTGTTGATTATTTTGATTGGGATGGTGGAGAAGGTTATCACTCTGTTGATTCTTATCCAACTTCTGGTTCTTATAATAAAGTAGATGCAGCAAGCACAAAAACTTTTAGTTATTCAGTAATTCCTGACTTCACTTCTCCATCAACAGGCGAAACAGTTAATTTGAGAGATGCTATAGATTTACGCCCACGAAGAGAAAATGGAACAAATCTCATGTCAGCTACTTTAGCAATTGAGGGTATTCCAACTCCGGATCCAGATGGTACAATTACTTCAACCTTTAGTTATTACTTGTCAAGAGTAGATAAAATAGCACTTACTAAAGATAGAAAATTTAAAGTACTTAGGGGTGAATCTGAACTTGATCCAATAGCACCGCCGGATGATGAAGATTCTATGACATTGTATTCATTGAATATTCCGGCATATACTTTTAATCTCTCTGATATTACTACACGATATATTGATAACAAACGTTTTACCATGAGAGATATTGGTAAAATAGAAAAGAGAGTTGAAAGAATAGAATACTATACTGCATTGTCTATATTAGAAAAAGAAACAGCTGCAAGAGAATTTTCTACTGGTACTGCAAAAGATTCATTATTCAATCCAACAGGAACAGCATTTAAGAGTGGTATACTAGTTGATTCTTTTAGTGGTCACTCAGTAGGTGATGTAATGAATGATGATTATAATGTTTCAGTAGAATATGCTAAAAAAGAAATGAGGCCAGGATTCTATTATGACAATCATAGATTTTCATATCATTTGGCATATAGTAATAACGTAACAAAGACTGGTGATTTAGTTACTCTACCATATACTGATGTAGATTTTATCAAACAACCTTTTTCAAGTGAAAATCAATCTTTAAATCCATTTAATATTACAAATTGGATGGGTCATGTAAAATCATTCCCGCCTTCTGATACATGGTTTTCACAAGGAGTTCGACCAGATGTTACAACGAACTTAGAAGGTCAAAATGATAATTGGGCATTGAGCCCATCTACTGGAAGAACAGGATTTGGTTCACAATATGATGATTGGAGTACTAATTGGAGTGGTAAACAAGTAACAGAACAACCACAATCTGGTGTAGATAAAGTTGGTAGGACTGGTAAAGCAAATAGAAGTACTCAAGAAATGACCAATTCAAAATCAAGAATTGGTATTAGTGCCAATACACCTCCTGAATCAGTAATGAAAACAATAGGGAATAAAATTATTGATACAACAGTTGTTCCTTATGTAAGGGGTCAAACATTATTCTTTACAGCAACAGGATTACAACCATTTTCTAATGTTTATGTATTTTTTAGTGAGACAGATGTATCTGGAAATATAAGACCGGCAAGTAAATTAAATCTTATATCTGTTAATGGTGTGTTTCAAATTGGAGAAACCATGAAAGATGGTGCAAACAATTATGGAACAGTCATGTTGGCTTCCAATACAACTAATAATACAGCTACAGTCTTTATTTCAAATATAACTGGAAATGTAGCTTCTACAGATAGTGCACCTTATGGTTCATCAAACACATTACCAGAAGGACAAAGAGAATCTTTTGGTACAGGAACTATTGGTGATGCAACTCACGTATTTACTGTTGCAAATACAGTAGAAGGATTAACTAGTGAGGCGACAGCAAACGTTTCTACAAGAACTCACTTTGCAGTTGGTGTAGCTAATGGTATTATGCAAACAGACAATGCGGGACAAATCGCAGGTGAATTCCATCTTCCAGATGCAACTTGGAGATCGGGCAATAAACTTCTTAGAATTACAGATAGTTCACTCAATAATGTTGAAGCTACAGTTACAGCCTCAGAATCAACTTTTATAACAAAAGGTATTTTACAAAATCGTGAACAATTGTTGATTTCAACTAGAGAAGCTATAAATCAAAGAGAACTTCCTAATGATACGGCAATCGTTAGAGATACTACATCGCGTGTAACAGAAAAGAGTAATTGGATTAATCCAATGTGTCAAACATTTCATATAGATCCAAATGCATATCCAAAAGGACTATTCTTAAGAAATGTTACTTTGAATTTCTATTCAAAGGATGGTACTCTTCCTGTTAAGATACAATTAAGACCTATTGTTAATGGATTTCCAAGTGCAGCTAAAGTAGTTCCGTTTAGTGAAGTTATACTGAATTCAGATAAAGTACAAGCTTCAACTACAGCAAATGCAGCAGTCGCAAATACAACTACAAGAACTACATTTACTTTTGATTCTCCTGTCTATCTAACTCCTGATGAGTACGCATTAGTTATTACATCAAATAGTACAGAATATAAATTACACATGGCAGAAGAAGGTCAAACTTCTACTGGGTCTATTGCAAAAATATCTAAACCTTCATTTGTTGGTTCATTCTTTAAACCACAAAACGCAGGAGTATGGGAAGCTGATCCAAATAAGTATATCATGTTTACTCTGCAGAGAGCAGACTTTACTATAGGAACAGGAGGAGATACAAACTTTGCTAAATTTATTACTTATGCAAATGCAGCTACAGGAAATACAGCAAATGTATCGGCTGATGTAATTAAAATTGGAACTTCTGCAATAAACTTTAGTGATACAGAAATTCAATGGAAATACGCAGCATCTAATGGAACATTTACATTAGCTGATGGTACTGAAGGTTCAGCGTCTTATGTAAAATTTAGTCCAGATCAAAACTATGCATTAACAGATCGAAAAAGAGTACAAGCATATACTAATGGTTCTTTTAGAGTTAGAGCAGAAATGACATCTTCTAACTCCCATATTTCACCCGTTATTGATATTGATCGTTTGAATTTAATTTCTGTTGAAAATAATGTTGATAATGGTGGTCTTGCAGATTCAGATTTTTCAATAACTACAAAGGGTTCAGGTTATGTGAATGTAATGTCATCTTCATATACTGCAACTATAACAAGTGGTGGAACTACTAATACCGCAACTGCAAATGTTCATGTCGAATTAACAATGAATGTTAATTCTAATTCTACCACAATATCAAGTGCAAATGGTGGATATACTGTTGATGGTAGTAATCCAGGCGCATTCGTTGTTGGTGAAGCTGTAATGTGTAACGTAGCATCAGATACAAATGCAAATAATAGTGGAGTATATGGAATTGTTTCAGCTGTTACTCACTTAGAAGGAAATACTTCAAAGAACGTTTCTTCAGTTACCATAAAAACAAATGCAAATAATAAAACTATTGCTACTTCAGGAGCCGGAGCATTTCAAAATGGTTGTCTGATATGGGCAAATCCAAACGCACAAACAAATGCAGTTTCAGGCGCCGGAGGAAGTAATACTAAGATGACAGTCTTAGTTGCTAATGGATATGTTTCTAATGTTGTAGTAGTAGCCGCAGGATCAGGATATAAAACCAATCCAACAGTTTCACTTTCAACAGTTACTGGCGCAGGATCAATAAATGCAGCAGTACAATGTACTGGAGAAGAAAAGAATAGTGGTGGCCCAATTTCAGCGAAATATATATCAAGAAGGGTTTCACTTAAAGATGGGTTTGATGCATCAGACCTAAAAGTTATTTTAACAGCATACAAACCATTGGGTACAGATGTTCATGTATATTATAAAGTCAAGAACGCAGATGACCCAGATGATTTTGACATTAAGAATTACACATTGATGACACAAGAAACTTCAGCCGGAACTATTTCTAAGGGTAAAGAAGATATTCAAGAATTTATCTTTAAAACTCCAAATGAAACTACAGCTTATTCATCAAACAATGTTCGTTATGAAACTTTTAAAACATTTGCAATTAAAATAGCATTGGTTGCAGACTCAACTTATGATATGCCAAGAGTAAAGGATATGCGAGCAATCGCATTAGATTAATATGGGACAAGTACAAACTGAAGATCCGAGATTCCATAGAGATGTTCATTCTAAGGCATTATTGAATACAGATTACAATGCTTTACAACAACATAGAAGAGAAAAGTTGTATTTTCAGAAGCAACAAAATGATATAAATATACTAAGAGGTCAAGTGGAAGAACTTAGTACAATTAGAGTGGAAATGCTTGAGATTAAAACACTTCTTAAACAAATTATTTCGAAATAGGAGCTATAAACCATGACTGCCAATGTCGCCTTAACAGATACCTTTGACCAATGGAGAGTCAAGACTAATGAGGTTGTGGTAATGACACAAACTGATGGAATGTCGAATTTCATCAAAATTTTGGACACCACAAATTCAACAAGTAACACTACTGGCTCGATTATCACCGCAGGAGGTATTGGTATCGCCAAATCGGCAGTGATAGGAGAACACCTACGAGTACACGGAAATGTTATAACAGATGGAGATACCACAATAAGTGGTAATCTAGTTTTTGGTGATGCCGCTACAGATCAAGTAACATTTTCTGCAGATATTAATTCAAGTATAATTCCAAATGCAAACCTTACCTTTAACTTAGGTAATACTACAATGCTTTGGGCGAATACATTTACTGGTCACGCAACGATTATACAAAAATCTGATTCAGGAAAAGCCGGACTTAGTATAACTGCTCAAGATGTTGATCAAATTGCAGTAGATGTCACTGCAAGTCAAACAACCGCAGATGTTGTTCAGTTGACAGCAGATTCAGTAACTACAGGTAAAGTTATTGATATTTCTTCTGATGCACTTACTACTGGTTCTGCACTTTATATCGATTCCGATTCCGCAGCTACTGATACAAGAAGTATTGCAACAATTATTCAGAATCATACATCTGCTACTGGTGCAACTGCACTTACAGTACAGTCAGACGCAGGAAAAGGTATATTTATTGATTCTAATCTTGCGGCCGGAGGCCCAGCACTTGAAGTTGATTCAGAACACACAACTGCAACGGCAGTAGATCTTAATGTAGACGGAACTACAACTGCTACAGCTGTCAGTATATCAGCAGATGGACTTACTACAGGATCAGCTTTTCAAGTTGATTCAGATTCATCTTCTACTGGTACAAGAAGTGTAGCAAGTATAATTCAAAATCACGCATCAGCAACAGGCTCTACTGCACTTACAGTACAAGCCGATGCAGGAAGAGGATTATTTATTGATACAAATCTTGCAGCAGGTGGATATGCACTTGAGATAGATTCAGAACAAACAACTACAAACACCGCAAAAATAGCTTCAGTTGGAACTTCTGGAACAATGTTAGAAGTATCTCACGCTGGAGTATTAACAGGAAAAGTTATTGATATTGTTGCAGATGCCGCTACTACTGGTTCTGGTATTAATATGTCAATGGACGGATTAACTACTGGCTCGGCTTTAGCAATTGCTTCTGATTCTTCAAGTACAGGTACAAGAAATGTTGCAAGTATAATTCAAGATCATTCATCTGCTTCTGGCTCAACTACTCTTTATCTACGAAATGATCACGCAACTGCAGACGCATTAAAGGTTGTCGGAGCAGTTACAGTTGGTGTAGATGATACAGGACATGATGTTAAATTCTTTGGTGCTACTACTGGACAATATATGTTGTGGGATGAATCAGCTGATGAATTAGTATTGGCAGGAGATTCAAAACTATCATTTCATGATGCAGCAGGTGGAGAAAACATTATTGCTTCCGCTGATGGTCACTTAGAGATTAATGCAGGAACAACTTTAGATATTACAGCAGCTACAGTAGATATTAATGCCGCAACTTTGGTTCAAGTAGATGGTGCAATAGCAGTAGGTGTAAATGATACAGGACACGATGTTAAGTTTTATGGTGCAACTGCAGCCGCATATATGGAATGGGATGAATCAGCAGATGAACTAGAAATAAGAGGTCCTCTTGCAACACCAGGAAAACTTCTTTTAGCAACCGCTGAAACATCTGTCGTTGATGGAAATAAATTAGGACAAATAGATTTTCAAGCTCCAGTCGATGCTGCAGGAACAGATGCAATATTGGTTGCCGCATCTATTTGGGCAGAAGCAGATGATACATTCGCTGCAGATAATAATGCAACAGAATTAGTATTTGCGACTGGCGCATCTGAAGCCGCAGCAGAGAAAATGAGACTTACAAGTGATGGAAAAGTCGGCATAGGTACAAGTACACCAGTTACAGATCTAACAATTGAAGGTACTATAACACTAAAAGAACAAGCAGACGCTGATGCAGATACGGCCGCTTATGGACAAATATGGGTAAATACCGCAACACCATGTGAATTATATTTCACAACCGATGCTGGAAATGATATTGCAATCACATCAGGAACAACAATAGCAGCGACTCCAGGTGGTTCTACAACTCAAGTTCAGTTTAATGATAGCGGAGCTTTCGCCGGACATGCTGGACTAGTTTATGCAACTGGTAGTGGAACATTATCCGCAACAGTTCTGACAGAAACTTCCGATAGGACATACAAAGAAAATATTACCGATTATAATTCCAACGAAGCATTACAAGCGGTAATGGCATTACAATCTCATAGATATTCTTGGAAAGAATCAGGCATTGAAGAAATTGGTTTAATCGCCGATGAGGTTCAAGATGTATTGCCTGAAATGGTTCATGTTGATGCGGATAGTGGAGTGAAAGGACTGAAATATACAAAAATAATAGCAGTTCTATCAGAAGCACTTAAAGAACAACAAAAACAGATTGATGAACTAAAATCTAAAATAAATTAATGTCACAAATTTTCTTATGATATAAATAGTATAGATAACTATACTATTCACTATTAAGGAGATAATTGTGGCATTAACCCTCCAGAAACAAACTGTAAACATTGCACTAGATCAAGGTTGCACGTTTGAAAAAGTAATTACTGCACAGAATTCAGCAAGCCAGAATGTTACCATTTCTACTGGTACTTGCGCCGCTAAGATGCGTCTATCTTTATATTCTTCAAATAATATTACTGCATTAACTGCTACTGTTGCGGGGTCAAACTGTACTATTTCTTTGACTGCAACTCAAACGGCAGCACTATCTCCAGGTAATTATGTTTACGATGTTGAATATACTCAATCAGGTGGTACAATAGTAGAAAGAGTAGCAGAGGGTATTATAACTGTATATGGGGAGGCAACGAAATGACACAACCAACTACTAGAGCAACTTTTAAGGATTATTGTAAAAGGAAATTGGGCTGGCCAGTAGTAGAATTAAATTTAGATGATGATCAAGTAGAAGATTGTATCGATGATTCACTTCAATTCTATCAAGAATATCATTTTGATGCAACAGAAAATGTATATTTAAAACATCAAGTATCAGGATCAACTCTTAAATTAGCAAGTGCCCCTACAGGAACTTTTACTGCCGGTGAAAAAATTACTGGAGGAACAAGTGGTGTACAAGCAACAGTTCATGAATATCATAGTGCCAATACTACATTAAGGTATAAAGATCCAGAAGTTAAGACTGGTGGAGATGGTAATACATACTACGCAAATACTACCACTACTTTTTCGACTAATGAAACTATTACAGGTGATTCTAGTTCAGCAACCGCAACAACTCATTCTTCTACAGCAACAGCAATAGGGGATTTCGATAACAAATATATAGCAATTGCTGAAGCAATTATTGGAGTTCGAAGGATTGTTCCTTTCTATGATAATTCTAGATCCAATTCTATGTTTTCTTCTAAGTATCAATTTGCATTAGCTGAAATGCATCAAATAGGAACAGGCTTGGTAAATTTTGAAATAGCTCAAGAACATTTAATGTTGATTAATGAAATGTTTACGGGTAATCCAATGTTTAGATTTAATCGACACATGGATCGATTATATCTTGATATTAATTGGGGTGGAGATGTAGATATAGATGATTGGATCATTGTTGAATGTGATAGGATTATTGATCCCGCTACATATTCTGATATCTGGAGTGATATGTTTCTCAAAAGATATAATACAGCATTAATGAAAAAACAATGGGGTCAAAATCTTATTAAGTTTGAGGGAATGCAACTTCCAGGTGGAGTAACTATGAATGGAAGACAAATGTATGATGATGCAACTACAGAATTGACAGAAATTTCAGAACAAATGTCATTACGATATGAATTGCCAGTAGATCATTTAATAGGATAATAAATGTCAACAAATCCATATTTTAATCTTCATGGAACTAATACTCCAGAACAAAGATTGATAGAAAATTTAATAATAGAATCCATAAAAACTTATGGTATTGATGTATATTATTGTCCAAGAACACTAAACGATGAAGATACTTTGATGGGCGAAGATAATACTTCATCTTATAATAGTGCTCATACGATTGAGATGTATATTAAATCTGTAGATGGATTTGAAGGTGAAGGTGATTTTATTTCTAAATTCGGATTACAAATAAAAGATCAAATTACATTTACTGTCGCTAAACGTAGATGGGCAGAGTTGAATGTTCAGGGTGAAGGTAGAGCAGAATCACCGGCTGAAGGAGATTTAATTTATTTTCCTACTACTGAAGCAATATTCCAAGTAATGTTTATAGAAGATGAAGCTGTATTTTATCAAACTGGTGGATTACAGACTTATGATCTTTTATGTGAATTATTCTATTATTCAGATCAAAATCTTAACACGGGTATTGATGCAATAGATAAAGTTGAAAGAGAACAATCTTATTCTATTGCTTTTACATTAAATACTGGAAGTGGTAATTATACTATTGGTGAAACAGTTTATCAAGGTGCATCATTAGGAGCAGCTACAGTTAAAGGAGAAGTTGCTAAATGGGATGCAGGAAGTAAAATATTAACACTTATGAATATGACAGGAAACTTTTCTGGAACTGTGAATATTATTGGAGATAGTTCAAGTGCATCTTATTCGATTACTTCTTTTGATGCTCAAGAATCTGCTGCAGATACACAAGCAACTGCAACTAATAAAGAAATAGAAGCCGCGGCGGATGCTATTATTGATTTCACCGAAGGTAATCCGTTCGGGAGCTTATAATGTTAGGAGTAACATATTATCACGAAACCATTAGAAAATATGTAGCGGTTTTTGGAACTTTGTTTAATGATATAAACATTCAAAGAAGAAACTCTGCGGGTGCTATAGTAGAACAAATTAAAGTTCCTATTTCATACGAAGCTAGAGATAAATTAATTCTTAGAACGAGAGCGGGAGTAGCAGATGGTAGTGTGGCCGCAACTCTTCCAAGAATGGGTTTTGTTATGAATGGAATTGCTTATGATGGAACTAGAAAATTAAATACAATGGGTCAAGTGTATGCGGCTAATACTGCCGCAGGAACAAGTTCCCTTATGAAACAATTTAATCCTGTACCT
>Ga0209992_10004600_pt1 | contig 10732 bp, 11 predicted proteins | sample 2SBtaG_2_FD_182564 | JGI IMG/M metagenome (GOLD analysis project Ga0209992, IMG submission 182564) | Deep subsurface microbial communities from Kolumbo volcano to uncover new lineages of life (NeLLi) - 2SBTROV12_ACTIVE470 metaG (SPAdes)... | ecosystem: Environmental > Aquatic > Marine >... | reverse complement strand
CGGTTTTCATGCAAAAGCGGTGCGTTGGGTTGCAGCGCGACTTCAGTATCCATAACGGACTCAAGCGGCGTCCATTCCACAGGAAAATCCGCCGGATCAAGCCGTTCAAGCCCGGTTGGATCACCTACGATTATTGCGACAACCTCGCCCTTGAATCGAACGGTTTCAGAGGAGATGGCCGGTTGATCGGCAAACGGCGGGATGACGCCGTAACAGTTTGTTCCGGCGATGTCTTTTGCGGTCAATATTGCGGCGATTCCAGAGTGCGCGGTTAGGAAAGCCGTCAGATCGCCAAAAGCAAAATCGGCGCGGTCGTGGGGCGATCGTATCGCAATGACGCCCAGCGCGTCGGCAGGTAGCCTGTCGGCCCCGAACACTTCGGAGCCGTCCACTTTGGGGGTTCCGTCCAGCCGCTGCACGCGCATTCCGACAGCGGCCCCAACGGCGGTTTCAATTGCCGGTTGCGGTGGCGCGTTGGCATCGCAAACCGCTGCAATTATCTTGGTATAGCCGGTGCAGCGGCACAGAACCCCGCCCAGAGCGTCTTTGACCTGCTGCGGTTTTGGGTGTGGGACGTCGCGCAGCAACGCCGTTGCCGCCATCAACATCCCGGGCGTGCAAATCCCGCATTGGGCCGCGCCGTGACGCAGGAAAGACTGCTGCAATTTGCTCAATGTGCCGTTAGACAATCCTTCGATCGTCGTCACATCGCGCCCGGCCACCTGCTGTAAGGTGGTCAGACAGGCGCAGACCGGCGCGCCGTCCAGCAAGACCGTACACGCACCGCAATCGCCGGCATCGCAGCCGACTTTGGTGCCAAGAAAATTCAGATCACTGCGAAGCACTTCGCTCAGTCGCCGGCCCGGCGCATCGGGAACGGTGTGATCGACACCGTTGACCGACAAGGCGCTCACGTCAGTGCCCGCTCTGCAAAACCGCGCAGGCAGCGCAGGATCAATTCGCTGGCGGTGTGTTTGCGATAGGCGGTATCGGCGCGTACATCCGAAATTGGCGCCAGATACTGCTTGATGTCCTGTGCGACGGCATGGGCCAGCCCGTCCAACGCAATCAATCGTTTGCCGATCAGATAATTTTCGACACCGGTCAGCCGCGCGGCCACCGGGCTGCACGCGCCCACCGCTATCGCCGCGTCGGAGATTTCACCGTTTTGAACGTCAATCCGAATTGCCACCATACACACCGAAATGACAAGATACGCGCGCGCGCCAAGTTTGCTGAAAACCGAGGTCCCATTGATGCTGTTGGCTGGGATATGCACGGCGGTTACCAATTCAGCGCGCTTCAAATTCGTTTGGCGCACTCCGGTGATGAATTCTGCCAGCGGCACCCGCCGCGTGCCGTTTTCCCCGCGCAGTTCAACCGCGGCGTCCATAACCAATAGCGCCGGTACCCCGTCGGCGGCAGGTGAGGCGTTACAGATATTACCGGCTATGGTTCCGGCATTTTGTATTTGCCATCCACCAACCTGTAGTGCCGCCATTTGCAACGCCTTGAACGCAGGGGGCAAATCGGTGCGTGCAATATCGCTCCACGTTGTGGCCGCGCCGATGGCCCAGCCGGACGGCGTTTGCGAAATGCCCTTCAGCGTGTCCAGGCCAGTGATATCGACGGTATCGCCTGTCACACCGGGGGCGGCAGTGGCCGCCATAACATCCGTACCGCCGGCAATAACCCGCATATCACCCCGACTCATAAGAGCCAGCGCGTCTTCGATATCGCAGGGGCGGTGATAGGCCATTTTGACAGGTGAGCAGCTAAATCGTTGGTATACAACCGGATTCTGAATGCTGTTGTCTTGCGTGTCAATTGGTTTCGAATTTCTGCTGGCGACGCGCCCTTAAAGTGCCTTGCGTGCCTTCAAAGCCGTCGAAATTGTGCCGTCATCCAGATAGTCAAGCTCGCCACCAATGGGCACGCCCTGCGCCAGAGTCGTGACTGTAACGCCAAGATGCTCTAGCTGATCGGCGATGTAATGGGCCGTGGTTTGCCCGTCGACCGTGGCGTTCAACGCCAGAATGACCTCGGATATGTGTTCGTCCGCCGTCCTTGCAACGAGACGGGGAATACAAAGATCGTCTGGCGTTACATTATCAAGTGCGGACAAAACCCCGCCCAGCACGTGATAGCGCCCGCCAAAAACAGCGGCGCGCTCCATGGCCCAAAGATCGGCAACGTCTTCGACGACGCAAATCTGCCCCGTCGCGCGTTTATCGCTGAGGCAAATCTCGCAGGTTTCTGACAGACCGATATTGCCGCAACTGACACATTCGCGTGCGGTCGTCGCAACACGCTGCAGGGCGCTGGCCAAAGGATCCATCAACCGCCCGCGTTTCTTGATCAGATGCAAAACCGCACGGCGCGCCGAACGCGGCCCAAGCCCCGGCAAGCGCGCCATTAGCGCTATCAGGTTGTCTATGTCGCTGTCGGGACCGGTCAAAACGGAAGTTTCATACCCGGAGGCAGGTTCAGCCCTTCGGTCAGGGAACCCATTTCCTGTTGCTGACGCGCGTTCGCCTTGGACAGGACATCTTTGATCGCCGCCAAAATCAGATCTTCGACCACTTCGCGGTCGTCGGGTTTGAACAGGCCAGGATCGATCGATAATGATTTCAGCTCGCCTTTGGCATTGGCTGTGGCCTTGACCAATCCCGCACCGGATTCACCGGCAACTTCGATCGTTTCCAGTCCCGCTTGCACGTCCGCCATTTTGGATTGCATTTCCTTGGCCTGTTTCATGATTTTGGCCATATCGCCAAGCCCGCCTAAACCTTTAAGCATTGTTTTTCCTTTTCTTAATCACGTTCAAACGGATCCCAGTCGTCCTCGTCTTCAGGCTCGACAGGGTCCAGCGCCGCGTTGTCTGTATCGTCGCTGGTCTTGATGTCGCGGATTTCCGCGCCGGTAAACGCCTGCATGACCGCCTGAACCATTGGGTGCGCCGCCGCCAGCGCGTGCAGGTCGTTCCGCTTTGCTAAGTTTAACTCTCCCAACGTTTGCCCGCCGCCTTCGGTGACGACCGAAACAAACCAGCGCACACCGGTCCAGCTTTGCAGACGACTGGCAAGGCGCGGCGCCAGATCTTTGGGCGCAGACGCGGTCATCTCAAACTCGATGCGCCCGGGGCTGTATTTTGCCAGCCGCAGGTGGTCTTCGACTTCGACCAGCAATTTCATATCGCGGTTGGCACGGATCAGATCAGCGACCTGTGCGAAAGTCGCAAATCTGGCCAGCCCCGGTTGGGTTGCTGGCTGAACAGCCAACGCTGTAACGCCACCTCCGCCACCGCTGACAGGGGCCGGGCCGGGCGCAGGGTGCTCGGTTTGTATGGTCGGGCGTGAAGCGGTTGGTTTGCCGCCTCCGGATGGCGGCACAGGGTCGGCAGGGTCATCGAGGCTCTTGATCAAATCGGCAGGGGTCGGCAGTTCGGCCACATGCGTCAGGCGGATGACCGACATTTCCGCCGCCATCATGGCGTTGGGCGCAGCGGCCACGTCTTCCAGCGATCGCAGCAGCATCTGCCACATCCGCGACAGCACACGCATGGGCAGTTCGGCGGCCATTTTCATACCGCGTTTTTGCTCTTCCGGGCCGATGGCGGGATCAGAGGCCGCGTCAGCATTGATTTTGATCACCGACGTCCAATGGGTAATTTCGGCCAGATCGCGCAGAACCGCCATCGGGTCGGCTCCTTCAGAGTATTGTGCCGATAATTCTGCCAAAGCCCCTGCAGCATCGCCCTGCATGATCAGATCAAACAAATCCAGCACGCGACCACGATCCGCCAGCCCCAACATGGCGCGCACCTGCGCAGCAGAAGTTTCACCACCGCCATGCGCTATTGCCTGATCCAGAAGCGAAAGCGCATCGCGCACCGACCCTTCGGCGGCGCGCGTAATCAGTGCCAAGCCTTCTTTGGATACTTTGGCATTTTCCAATTTGGAAATACGTTGCAGATTTTTGATCATGACGTCCGGTTCGATCCGGCGCAAATCAAAACGCTGACAGCGCGATAGAACCGTCACCGGAATTTTGCGGATTTCAGTGGTGGCAAAGATGAACTTAACGTGCGCGGGCGGTTCTTCCAGTGTTTTGAGCAGCGCATTGAACGCGCTGGTCGACAACATGTGGACTTCGTCGATGACGTAGATTTTGTAGCGCGCCGAGGCGGCGCGGTAATGCACAGAATCGATGATCTCGCGAATGTCGTTGACACCAGTGCGCGACGCCGCATCCATTTCCAGCACATCGACGTGGCGGCCTTGTGCGATGGCGAGGCACGGCTCGCATTCTCCGCAGGGATCAATGGTGGCCCCGCCTTTCCCGTCCTTGCCGACACAATTCAGGCCCTTGGCGATGATCCGCGCCGTTGTGGTTTTTCCGACTCCACGCACCCCCGTCAATATAAAGGCATGGGCGATGCGGTCGGCTTCAAACGCATTTTTCAGAATCCTCACCATGGCATCCTGACCCAGCAGCGCGTCAAAGGTGGCCGGGCGGTACTTGCGCGCCAAAACGCGGTACTCGGGATTGTCTGCGGGTTGATCTGTCATGTCTCAAAGCGATGCTGCATAGGCACGCGAACATAACCACCGGCGACACGAAATGCGAGTCCCGGCTGCGCGATATTTGCAAGCGATTGATTGTTTTGAACCCACTCAATTTCGCACCGCGTTTTGGTGGGGCCATACCTTGCCTAGAACGAGCGAAATACTTTGGCTTCAAAAGGTTTTAGCACCGGCAACGCGGTTCTGACCTCGCGTGGGACGCCATGTTTCAGTTCGGGGAACAGCGTGTACAGCTCTGCGACGGCGTCACGGTTTAGGGCCTCCATCGTCATTTCGCCGGGATAAAGACTTTCGCTTGGAGCACCGTTGGCAAAAACGATCTGATGACTGTCAAACAACAGGTGAAAATATTCCACGCGGCTGATATCCCGCTCTGCAAGGACCGAAGTTTCATCAATCAGATGCTTTGCAGCGACCAGACATTCCTCGAATCCAAACAGCAATTGTGTTTGCGGGCCGCCTACGACCATCCGGTGCTGCGGCGAAACCAAAAGATCTTTGTTGGGCAAACCATCGCCAAGCGCGCCTGCGGTGATGCGGACGGGGTACAAATTTGGATGACGCGTCAATTCGATAGAATCAAGCACGCGGGTGCCGATCCACCGAACGGGCTGGTAGCCGTACCCACGGGTCAAAATGCGGTCACCGACGCGCAGGTCCTGAACGGCAACATCGCCACGGTCTGTTTCAATCAACGTATTTTGCGTGAAACAAACAACAATTGGCGCCTGCGCAGCCGTGAAATCCTGTTGGCCGGTGTCCTTTATGTGGACAAAACCCGTGTATCGGACGCCGTCCTCGCCCACGTAACTGAAGGTCAGTTTCGATGAATCCAATGGGTCGACAGCCAGATCAGTCGCACCTTGAAGGATCAGTTGGTCGGACGGATCGTAATTCTTAACGTCGATGTGTAGGCCGTCTTCGTCAAATGTAGACAAATCGACCGTGACAACGTCGCTTTGACTGTCGTTGTCTTTCAAATTGATTTTTATTTTCCCGACGGTGTCGTCGCCGGCGGGGGCCTGCAACGTGACAAAACCACCACCGGGAATATCGATCTTGGCGGTGTCGCCATCACCAAGTTGGTATGTGCCGCTGGTGGTGATATTGATCTTGGCCACGATTGGTCCTGAGAATTACGCGTTAAAGGTCCGGTCATTGGTGCGAATGACGAAACAATGCGGCCATTTTGTGGAAATTTATCAACGTTTTTCTGCACCGTACGGGCTAATAAAACGTTGATTCAAAGGGCGTTTAACTCCGCCAGTCGCCGGGTTCGGACCCATTGAGCCGCGGCCGTGAAAATGGGACCGGACGCGTTGAATTTGCGTTCGCGTACACAGGGAAAAACCGCTAGACGGATATATGTATGGATTTTGAAATTGCCACGCTGAAACTAAACGGCGGTGCCCGTCTGGGCATTTGCCCCCTGCCGGGGCGGTTTGGTTTGCTGAAAACCGATATTGCAACGGTTGTTCGGTGGCAGCCCGACGCGGTTCTGACTATGATAAGCAACAACGAATATCGGATCGGGCATGCGGCGCGTCTGGGCCAAATCCTTAAAGACCAAGGTGTTGCGTGGCATCATCTGCCGGTAAAAGATTTTGGGGTTCCCCGGGGCGCATGGGTAGACACGTGGCCGACGCTGTCCACCGCCCTGCGTTCGATACTGGACAAAGACGGTGCGGTGCTGGCCCACTGCTTTGGCGGGCGCGGGCGCGCCGGCATGATATTAATGCGCCTGATGGTTGAATACGGGATCGCGCCCGATGACGCGCTACGGCGTTTGCGCGCCGTGCGGCCCGGGGCTGTGGAAACCGACGCTCAGCAAAGCTGGGCCAGTGACGGGTCTGCTGAATGAAAAGGTGAGAGGCTGGACAACGACCCAAACGAGAACTCGTTACGGCTGCTTCCTTCCGGATCTGACCGGGTTGGCGAGGCGCCTGCCCGCGCCAACCTCTCGGGGGTTATATTAATGTCTTTGAACGGTGGTTTCAAGCCAATGCGCGCGCGCGCAGCTGTTGCAGAATACCCATAGCTTTTTTCAGATTTGGCTTGGCTATTTCGTCGTCGTCGTAGCGCCGCGCCGCATGCACCCCCGCAGGCGGCGGGGTCGGCGCGATGGGCAAGTCCACAGCCCGGCCAAGTGCTGCCAAAGACGTGTCGGGGTTGGCGCAAAACCCGTCGTAGTCGAAAAAATGCACGCGCGGCGATTGCCGCTGCAGCAGCGCAGAATAAACGGCGCTCCAGTAGTTGCACAGATAGTCTGCGGTGACGTCTCTGTCGACATCAGAGGGCGCGTTCACCCCTGCCGCGCCAACCGGTTTGAAATAAGGGCCAAATTCGTGATGGCCAAGCCACGACATGTATCTTGCAGCGAACCGGTCCGAGGTGTGGCGCGCAAGAAACGCGCGGTGTTGAGCCAGAGTAGACCCCGCGAAATGCACCGGATGGCGAAACGGAACCAATACCGTGGCCGTGTCTGCGGTAGCGAGCAACGCACCGATGCGCGCAACATTATTGTTGTTTTTTGAAAGATACCGCTCTGGTCCGGCGGCGGTGACGCTGGTCATGAACAGGCGGAACTGATCCACGTCGGATTTCAGGATTTTGTCGTTGAACGGCAGCAGCGCTGTGTTGGCGGGCTGAGTTGAAACCGCACGCCAGAACACTTCCTCAAAGGCCTCTTCGCTGTCAAAGCCGTGCTCCATTCCGTCGCCGTGGGCGCGGTCGGTCAGGGTGGCCGCCTTCTGATGTTTTTGCGACGCCCGTGACCACATCGAAGGTGCCAGAACAAAAGGCATGTGCCGGTACGTTGAAGTGGAAAACCGACCGGTAGCCATCAGGCGGTTGAGCAAAAGCGTAGAGCCGGATCGCGCCAATCCGCAAATAAAAACCGGCGCAGTCTTCCCGGCGTCAAAAACTTTGGTCCGCCATTTTCTATGTTCCATGGCCATGGTAGCGCGCATGACCGCTGGAGACCCAAGCGCCACACGGTGCATCAGCCTTGAAAAAAACCCGTATTCAGCGCCGGACATTGGCGCGTAACCACAGGTAAACCAGCGCGACCAGCACCGAGGCGATTTGCACATCAAACCGTGCAACCGCCGTGGTCACTGAATTTTGCGGATCAAACAGCCGCAATCCAAGCACGAAAACCAAGGCAAACCCCGCAAGCGCCGCGACAATTATCAACAGCAGCTTGACCGACCCCACCATCGTATTAAGCGAGGCTTTAGCCATACGCGCCTGTTTTTCGTCGTCATCAAGCGACCGGTCGCGCATCAGGGCCGTCGAGGACTGCATCACAGATATCCATTCTCCGGCCACTGCACGAAATCGCATGGCAAAAACGATTTCAACTGCCAGCAAAGTTGCCGGCAGGCACAGCAACAGCGCGGCATCAACCGTCATCGGGAAGTATTTCGGGGCTCGTGGTTTTCTTTTTTGAAAACAGTCGCTTAATTGGCATCCAGACAAAGGCGAAGAACGCCAGCACGAATGAAAAAATCAACCCGAGCACCACGCCGATGGCCCCCAACCCCAACCCGGGGCCAACGTAGGCCTGCGCCGGAATTGCAGATATTCCCAACAAGATCAGGGCGGGAAAGAAAGTGTATCGCATTTTGGCAATCCTTCAAAATAGTTAAGAGGCAGGGCGATGGCCTCGGATATCAGGCCACGCAGGCCTGCGCCGTCATCATAGGTATTGATGAATTCAAAAACGATTTTACCGGACGCATCGACTTCGAATACCCGGCCTTGTTTGCTGGACGTGATCAACAGATCATCACCGAATTTCTGTACTTTGCCGCGGTTCAGCGAATGGAAGTCGTAATCAGCACCATTCAACAGGGTGCTGGCCCGATTGGTCGCGGGATCAATCAAAGTGATCTTTGACGGCGGGTTGGTCCAGCGGTTGTCAAACACCATTATCTTTCCGTCCGCGCGCCAGTCCGGATCGTGCTGTTGCTGCGTAAGGCCCTGCGCCCACCATTTAACCTTTAAGGTATGCGGGTTAAGTACAAACAGCAGGTTAAGGGCGCGAAAGCTGATCAGCAGATCGTCGGTCTCAAACTGCGGAAATGCCGCTGCCATATGCGCCGGTAGCGGCTCGATATCGTTGCCGTGCCACGGATCGTGCAACCAGTAAAACCGCTTTTGGATAAAGTCGCTGCGCGGGCTAAAAATGCCGATATCGGGGTTATTAGCCACCACGTCGTTCATGGATATGGAGCGTAAGACCGCACCGGTCGCCGGATCAATTTTATCCAGCTTGCCCGGGGCACCCGCCAGCGTCCAGATATTGCCGTCGCTGTCTTTTGACAACGTGTGATTATAGTCGCGACCGCTTTCTCCTGACCAGATATATTGCCCGCAGGCGTCTACTTTGGTGATGGTCGAGCCAAAATCGAAAATGAATGTCACAGCGCCGTCCGGGTCGACGATTACCCCGTGCGGGTACAGACGCACATTGGGTTGGGCGTTCAGATTGTCGGGGTCTTCCTTCAGGGTCCATCGATGCGTCACCTGACCGGTTTCGTCCAGCAAGATCGCGCCGTGCAGGCCGTCGGTAAAGTCAAAAACCCCGTAAATAAATGTCAGCTTGTCGCTTCGGTCCGGGGAAATTTTTATTTGCGGCACTTGCCTGCGGGGGTTCAGCCCGTCAATCGGCAATGCACGAAACCCGTCGCCGATGCCGCCGCCACCGTCGCGGGTTAGTAGACGAAAGGGCGTCATGCCCAGATCATTTTGTAACCGCTCGGTAAAACTGGCGGTGTCAAAACGCTTGTCAAAAGCGTAATTATAGACTTCATTCAGCGCGGTTGCAGGCCAGACAGAAAATTTGAGCGCCGCCACGCCCCAAACGAACGCAACCACCAGCAATATCCATGATTTTATCAGGGACTTTATCAAGATTGGGGCCGCTCGCGCCTATGTGTTCGTTTATCAGAGATCTTGCTGTCTCTATTCACGTTCAGTGATAGATAGATTTTTCAGGCAGTTCAAGTTTTACTCGTCCATGGCCTAATTCGGGAGGGCGCTGATGCGCGATGCAGAGCAGGTTACCTTTGGCGGTTCGGGTTTTAACCGCGCCGGGCATGTACGCGGCGACGTCGATTCACTGGCAGAATACCGGAACAGCCCAAGTGCCACCGCCGCAGCGTTTTGGCGTGGCAAACCATTGGTAGAGCACGACAACACCCTGCAAATCGTCTGGTTGCCCTTGGATCACCCGCTATTTCAAAGCGCCATTGACCCTGCCATTTTTCTGGGTCTGCAGGGCGACAAACCCAAATTCGCTTTTGACATCTCGAGATGGACACCCAGAGACGATCCGGCGCCTGCCTCAATGGGATTTCTCGATACCACCGAGGTGACCCATCCACTCTTGCCGGTTCGGCAGAAATTTGTCGGATTGCGCAACGTCATGGCGTTATTGTCGCCACGCGACGCCGAAATAGCTGCCATGGCGGCCGGAAATTTTGCGTGGCACCGCGCCCACGGGTTTTGCGCGCGCTGCGGCAATAAAACCGCAATTTCGCAGGGCGGTTGGCAGCGGCGCTGCGCCGGTTGTGGCTCGACGCATTTCCCGCGCACCGACCCTGTGGTCATCATGTTGGTAACCCACGGCAACGACCTGTTGCTGGGCCGTTCGCCCAATTGGCCAAAGGGAATGTTTTCGTTGCTGGCCGGGTTCATGGAGCCCGGTGAAACGATCGAGGCCGCTGTACGGCGCGAAGTGCACGAGGAAACCAAAGTTGAAATCGGACGGGTCGACTACCTGAACAGCCAGCCATGGCCGTTTCCGGCTTCGCTGATGATTGGCTGTCGGGCCGAAGCCCTGAGCCGCGAAATCACTATTGATCCGGTCGAAATCGAACAGGCCAAATGGATGAGCCGTGCACAGATACTGGAACAGTGGACTCAAAACGACGATAGTTTGGTTGCAGCCCGCAAAGGGGCCATCGCGCATTTTCTGATCAGGAAATGGTTGTCAGACAGCCTGCGGTGAGGCAAAAGCGTTTCAGCAGTATATGACAGGCAAGGCGACCGATGAAGTTTGCAAGCAGTACCGACATCGAAGCCACGCTGGATCACACGTTCAATGCCTTTGCCAACTTTGAATTGTTTGAAAAGATGGG
>Ga0209992_10004599_pt1 | contig 10733 bp, 8 predicted proteins | sample 2SBtaG_2_FD_182564 | JGI IMG/M metagenome (GOLD analysis project Ga0209992, IMG submission 182564) | Deep subsurface microbial communities from Kolumbo volcano to uncover new lineages of life (NeLLi) - 2SBTROV12_ACTIVE470 metaG (SPAdes)... | ecosystem: Environmental > Aquatic > Marine > Volcanic... | reverse complement strand
CAAGTACAGCTAGAGAAGTATCACAACCAAGTACAGCTAGAGAAGTATCACAACCAAGTACAGCTAGAGAAGTATCACAACCAAGTACAGCTAGAGAAGCTACAATAGAAGAAAAATTTATTGAACATATTGAAACAGATCGAAGTACAAAGAAATCAAGTAATGGAAAACTTGTAGGAATTATCATAGGAGTTATTGCAGTAATAATTATTGGTGGAGGAGCCGCATATGTTGGAAGTAGTTCGGATATATTTTTAGCAAATACAGAGATTGAAGAAAGAATTACATGTGAAAATAATACACAATTGGTTTCATCTACGAAAGTTCCCGGATTCCCCAAACCAGGAAATGATTTAAAATATTATCTAGACCGATATGATAATGAACCAAAATACAAGGAATGGTTTGATAAAAACTTCCCAGGACAAACAGTGAAACAAGTATTGATACCAGAAATAGAAGATAAAGGTACAAAGGTACCTGGATTTCCAGACCCTGAAAAAGACTTACAGCATTACCTAGATCGATACGATAATGAACCAAAATACAAGGAATGGTTTGATAAAAACTTCCCAGGACAAACAATTAGAGATGCAGTTTGCTAGAATTCCATCGTTAGCTATATTTTTTCTTCAGAATAATAGTAACTAATGCAAAAATTTGAAATAAATTCAGAATTTCTACCCACAGGAGATCAACCGCAAGCAATAGATGATCTTGTAAAAGGCTCAAAAACCGAAATGAATCAGACATTATTAGGAGTAACAGGAAGTGGTAAAACATTCACGGTTGCGAATGTAATAGCAAATACAGGAAAAAATGCATTAATCATATCACATAACAAAACATTGGCAGCACAACTTTATTCAGAATTAAAACAATTTTTCCCAAAAAACAATGTGGGATACTTTGTGAGTTATTACGATTATTATCAACCAGAAAGTTATCTACCGCAAACAGACACATACATAGAAAAAGATACACAAATTAATGAAAAAATTGAAAAATTAAGACTAGAAGCTACTGCAATGCTTCTTTCAGGAGAACCAACAATCATAATTTCAACAGTATCATGCATCTATTCACTTGGTTCACCAAAAGAATGGGAAGATATGGCAATTACATTAAATAAAAATGAGAAAATATCGCGAACAGAAATAATTAAAAAATTAATCAATGCCAGATATGAGAGAAACGATGTAGAACTAATACCTGGAAATTTTAGAGTCAAGGGAGATACATTAGATGTCATACCAGCATATTCACAAGATGTTGTTCGAATTTCATTGTTTGGAGATGAAATTGAAAAAATATCAATTTTAGATAATGTTTCATTAGATATAAAAAAGGATGTTGATAAATTCAAAATTTTTCCAGCAAAACATTATCTAATTGCAAAAGATATTCGAGATAAGGCGGTAAAATCAATCAAAAGTGAGTTAAAAAAAACACTAAGCACCCTGCCGGAATTAGAAAAACAAAGATTGGAGATGCGTACAAAATATGATTTAGAAATGATTGAGGAATTAGGATACTGTTCAGGTATTGAGAATTACTCCAGACATTTTGATGGGAGAAATCCAGGTGAACCTGCATTTTGTTTATTAGATTTTTTTGGAAAAGAATTCTTACTTGTAATTGATGAATCACATGTCACACTTCCACAATTACATGGAATGTACAAAGGTGATTTTTCTAGAAAAAAATCACTCATAGATTATGGATTTAGATTGCCCAGTGCGTTTGATAATAGACCATTGAAATTTGAAGAATTTGAGAAGAAACTTAAAGATGTAATTTTTGTGTCAGCAACACCCGGAGAATATGAAAAGAAAAGATCAAAACAGATTGTAGAGCAACTTGTAAGGCCTACAGGATTAGTTGAACCAAATGTTGAAATTAGAAAATCTCAAGGACAAATGGATGATTTAATTAAAGAAGTTTCCATTAGAGCGAAAAAGAATGAACGAACGCTAATAACCACACTAACTAAGAGAATGGCAGAAGATTTAGCAGAATATTTGTCTAAAAAAGAAGTAAGAGTGAGATATCTTCATTCTGAAATCGAGGGATTACAAAGAACAGAATTAATCAGGCAATTGAGATTAGGTGAATTTGATGTACTAGTAGGCATAAACTTACTACGAGAAGGTCTAGATATTCCAGAAGTTTCACTTGTAGCCATATTGGATGCAGATAAAGAAGGATTTTTACGAAATGATACCAGCCTGATTCAAACCTGCGGAAGAGCTGCAAGAAATGTAGAAGGGAAAGTGATCATGTATGCAGATAATATAACTAGATCAATGAAATCGGCAATTTCTGAAACAGAACGAAGACGTCAAAAACAGATGAAATACAATGAAACACATGAGATAACACCCAAAACAATTATCAAATCAATACCAGAACAAGAAATAGAATTAGATGAAATAAAAAATAAATCAAAAACAGATTTGAGTAAACAAAAAATTGAAGTTGAAACACAGATGAAAATATTTGCTGAAGAGTTAGACTTTGAAAATGCAATAAGATGTAGAGATAAAATAAAAAGAATTGAAAAGGAGTTAGCAAAAGATGAATCAGAATGAATTAAGAGTTAAAGGTGCACGACATCATAATTTAAAAAATATCAATGTCAATATACCAAAAAATAAAATTGTCGTGATTAGTGGACTATCAGGTTCTGGAAAATCAACTCTTGCATTTGATACAATTTATGCAGAAGGACAGAGACGTTATGTAGAATCATTATCATCATATGCAAGGCAATTTTTAGAAATGATGGATAAGCCAGATGTTGATTCAATAGATGGGCTATCTCCTGCAATATCAATTCAACAAAAAACAACTAGTAAGAATCCACGTTCCACAGTAGGAACGACGACAGAAATTTATGATTATTTGAGATTGTTATTTGCTAGAATTGGAATTCCTCATTGTACAAATTGTGGAAGGAAAATATCTTCACAATCAATTGAATCAATTACAGATTCAGTCATAAAAGATTTCGGACAAAAAAAAATTCTAGTGTTAGCACCACTAGTTCAAAGAAAAAAAGGAACTTATGAAAAATTATTTGAACAAATGAAAAAAGATGGATATTCAAGAGCAAGAGTAAATGGAGAAACAATAGTACTTGAAGATGAGTTTCCAAAACTGGATAGACAAAAATGGCATAATATAGAAATCATAGTAGATAGAATTGTAGCATCAAAATCAGATAAGAGTAGAATCTTTGAGGCCATTCAAACAGCATTGAAAGCTGCAAAAGGTTCAGTTCTAGTAGCATCAGAAAAAGATGAAAAGATTTTTTCTCAAAATAATGCATGTCCTCATTGCGGAATTACAGTTGGAGAGTTAGAGCCACGTACATTTTCTTTTAATTCGCCATTTGGAATGTGTAATCAATGTAATGGACTAGGCGTTAAGATGGAATTTGACGCAGATTTAGTGATACCTGATAAAACAAAATCAATTCTAGATGGAGCAATTGTTCCGTGGAGTGGAAGATTTTCATCATTTAGGCGTCAAGAACTTCGTGCAGTTGGTAAGAAATATGGATTCAATTTGATGACTCCAATTAATCAAATTAAATCAAAACACATCAAAATAATATTACACGGTTCAGAAGATTTGATGAAATTTTCATATGAATCAAAAAATAGCGAATCATTTTGGGAATACACTGATGCATTTGAAGGAGTTCTAAATAATCTTCAACGCAAATTTATGGAAACAGATTCCGAAGCAAAAAGAGAATGGTTAAAACAATTCATGAGAGATACACCGTGTTTAACATGTCATGGAAAAAAACTAAAACCAGAAGCACTTGCAGTAAAAGTTAATTCAAAAAACATCATGGAAGTCTGTGATCTTTCAATAGATTCATCATATGAGTTTTTCAGTAAATTAGAATTAAATGAAACAGAACAGTTCATTGCAAGAGACATTTTAAAAGAAATTAAAGAAAGATTGGAATTTTTAAGAAATGTCGGTTTGAACTATCTCTCCTTGAATAGGTCTAGTGCTACACTTTCAGGAGGAGAATCACAAAGAATTAGACTTGCAACACAAATTGGTTCCAATCTAACAGGTGTTTTGTATGTACTGGATGAACCAACCATAGGTCTACATCAAAGAGATAATGCAAGATTAATCAAAACGTTATCAAAATTAAGAGATTTAGGAAATACAGTCATAGTAGTAGAGCATGATGAAGAAATTATTAGAAATTCTGACTGGATTGTCGATTTGGGACCAGGTGCAGGAGTGCATGGAGGAAGCGTAGTTTTTGAAGGAACACTAAAACAAATTCTCAATAATCATAAATCAGTGACAGGAGATTATTTAAAAGATCATAATTTAATTAAGATTGATGAAAAAATTAGAGAGCAAAAAGGAAAAATTATTGTTAAAGGCGCACAAGAAAATAATTTAAAAAATATAGATGTTGAATTTCCATTAGGATATTTAATATCAATTACAGGAGTTTCAGGATCTGGTAAATCTACACTAATCAACGATATACTTCTTAAAACACTTTCATCTTATTTTTATAAAACTTCAGGATTGCCAGGAAAACACAAAGATGTGTCAGGAGTAGAGCATATTGATAAAATAATTTCAATTGATCAATCACCAATTGGAAGAACACCTAGATCAAATCCTGCAACATACATTGGAGCATTTACCCCAATTAGAGAATTATTTTCAAATACTGCATTGTCAAAAGAACGAGGCTACACCCCAGGTCAGTTTTCATTTAATGTTGCAGTGGGAAGATGTTTTGCATGCGAAGGAGATGGAGTGAAAAAAATTGAAATGCAATTTTTATCAGATGTTTATGTAAAATGTGATGAATGTAATGGAAAAAGATACAATTCTGAAACCCTAGGAGTTATGTACAAGGGCAAGAATATTGCCGATATTTTACAAATGACAGTAGAAGAAGCGTTGGAATTTTTTGAAAATATACCAACAATCAAGAAAAAATTGGAGACAGTTGTGGATGTTGGATTAGGATACATAAAACTTGGACAATCATCAACCACATTATCAGGTGGAGAAGCACAACGAGTGAAGCTTTCAGCAGAATTATCAAAAAGAGGAACTGGTAAAACGCTCTATATACTAGATGAACCAACAACAGGATTACATTTTGCAGATGTTCAAAAATTACTAGATGTTTTGAATAGATTAGTGAACGTTGGAAATACAGTAATTGTAATTGAACATAATATGGACGTCATAAAAAATTCAGACTGGATAATAGATTTAGGACCTGAAGGAGGAGATGAAGGAGGAAATGTCGTGATAGCAGGCACGCCAAAGGAAGTATCTAAATTTTCAAAAAGTTATACTGGAAAATATCTCAAAAAAGTGATAAAAAAATGATATTTGACATATCAAAAATTTCCATACCTAAAGAACCTGGAATTTATTTAATGAAAGATTCCAAAGATGAAATAATCTATATTGGAAAAGCAAAAAACTTGCAGAATCGAGTTAAATCATATTTTCTGAAAAATCAAAATTATAAAACACAAAAATTAGTTTCAAAAATTACAGATATTGAATTTGTATTAACAGACAATGAAAGTGAGGCATTTTTGCTTGAATCTAATATGATTAAGAGATATAGACCAACATACAATATCGAATTAAAAGATCAGCAAAGATATACATATCTTCGAATTACAAATGAAAAATTTCCAAGATTGTTAGTTGCAAGACGTACACGTAATGGGGATTTTCTAGGAAAAGGAAAAATTTTTGGTCCATTTACTAAAGGAAGTTCAAAATTACTAACCATAGGATCTTTGCGTAAGTCATTCAAAGTAAGAATTTGTAAAACATTACCAAAAAAAGTATGTTTAGAATATCACATAGGAAACTGTGATGGACCGTGTGAATTTAAATCAGCAGCAAAAGAATACAATGGAAATATTTCAGATTTAGAATCAATTTTGAAAAGTAAACAACAGATGAAAGAATTTACTAAAAAATTACAAAAACAAATGGAAGATGCATCAAGTTCAGAACAATTTGAGAGAGCTATAGAAATTAGAGATACTCTTCAAAGACTAGATAGTATTGATTCAGGAAAGAAAATGGAAGATGCAAAAAAATCAGATGAAGAGTATTTCGGTATAAAATTTGGAAAACAAGATGCAATTGTAATGACATTCAGACAAACACATGGAGTAATTAGAGATAGTGAAAAATTTTCATTTGATTTGATTGGTGATAACAATTTTAGAAATTTCTTATATCAATATTATACGACACATCAAATTCCAAAAATTATTGTTACAAGTGAAGAAATACATGAAAAAGAACCACTCACAAAAGCACTAACAGATAGAGCAGGATTTCCGGTAAAAATTATTCTTGGAAATAAAGGAAAACGAAAAGAAATGATAGAATTGATACTTCGAAATATTGAAGTAATACAAAATAAAAATGCAGTTCCAGGATTAGTAGAATTAAGAGATATGCTCAAACTACCTACAATCCCGCGCATAATAGAGTGCTTTGACATATCAAATCATGGTGATGAATATGCAGTTGGATCCATGGCAAGATTTGTTGATGCAAAACCTAACAAATCAGGATATAGAAAATTCAAAATTAAGACAGTTACAGGCAGAGATGATTTTGCAATGATTAATGAAATTGTAGGAAGAAGGTACTTGCGATTGAAAAAAGAAAAGAGTGAATTTCCAGATTTAATTTTAATAGATGGTGGAAAAGGTCAGCTAAGTGCTGCAATGTCAGCTCTAAATGAGATAGATGTAGAAATTCCATGCATATCACTTGCAAAGGAAAATGAAGAGATTTTTGTCCCAAAGAAAACAAGATCCATAGTCATAGCAAAAAATAAAGATTCAATAAAAATTTTACAATATGCAAGAGATGAAACACATAGGTTTGGAGTCGCATATAATAGAAGTTTGAGAAAATTTCATTAACAAAAATTATCTAAAGATGATTCACGTAAAGGTTGTGCAGAAAATCCTAATTTATTTAAATCCATAGCAAATTCATCAATAAATCCATGAATTGTATAAATTCTTTCAGCATCAGATTGTTTTACTAATTCAATTAATTCATTGTAATCACAATGATCACTTAATGGAATAGAATAGTCAGTTCCTCGTGAAAAACCAAATCTTTTAGAATTCGCCCATCCACTAAATCCAATTGTTATTGCATCATATTTTGATTTCATATTTTTAATAAAATTATTTTTTGCACTCATCATTGGTGCAATCATAACCCATGGTTTTTTATCTAAAAGTCCTTCTGATTCAGCTTCAGTATGTCCTATAGAATCTTTTAGTGGTACACCCATTGAACGATGTAAATCATTCATTTTTTTTACTGAATCATGATAATAGATTGGATCCCAGTCACCAAACAATTGAGAAAGTGTTTGTGCTTTTCCCAACTCATATCCTAAAAGAATAACAGGTCTTCCTTTCGAGTACAAGTTAGCAATTATTTCGTTTACTTGTTTAACAGTCTCAGTTACAGGAGGTAAAACAAATTCAGGTAAACCAAAAGTACATTCAGTAATCAAAGTTTTACATTTTGGAACTTTTGCACCTTTTAGGAAACCACGGTCACGAGTTGAAATATCCCCAGTGTAAAAAATATCATCGAAAAGCAACCCCTTAGAGCCGAAAATATGACCACTATCTACAAGGGTAAAATTATCAAGTGTGTCAGTAGAATTTTTGAGCGTGAATCCTCTCAATTCAGCAATTTTATTCGTTTCAATAGAAGAGAGAATAGTTCCATCACCGCCACTTGGAAGATGGTCTATGTGAGCATGTGAGACGAAATGTACCCCATCATTTTTAATTTTCTTGGGATCTAAGTACACAGTAGAGTTTGAGTTAAGACACTCAATTCCATTTTTTGTTAGTCTAACATTTCTCATATATCACATCATACCTTTTTGATTATAAATTGCAAGTTTGATCGAATGTTAACTAACACAGCGTTTAATTTATTCCATGAATAAAATCAAGTATTGAAAAATCTAGGAATTTTGATTTCAGGAAGAGGTAGCAATATGGAATCAATTCTTAAAGCAATTAAAAAGCAAAAAATTCCAATAAACCCAGCAGTAGTAATTTCAAACAAATCAAATGCAAAAGGATTAGCAATTGCAAAGAAGATGGGGGTTCAAACAGAAGTAATTGATAGTTCAGAATACAAAGGAAAGAGATTGCAATTTGATAAAGAAATTATCACGACATTAAGAAAATACAAAGTAACACCTACAAATGGGTTAGTTTGCTTAGCTGGATTTATGAGAATTATTAGTCCATACTTCATTAAAGAATATAAAAATAAAATTTTAAACATTCATCCTGCACTACTTCCTGCATTTCCAGGATTAAATGCTCAAAAACAAGCAATGGAATTTGGTGCAAAATATTCAGGATGTACAGTGCATTTTGTGGATGAAGGTGTTGATACAGGTCCAATAATCATACAAGAAATTGTTAAGATTGAAAATAAGGATACAGAAAAAACATTAACAAAAAAAATTCTTTCAAAAGAACATGAAATTTATCCAAAAGCAGTGGAACTTTTTGCTAAAAAGAAACTATCAATCAAAGGAAGAAAAGTTAGAATTTCAAATTAAGAATCAGGACCGCCAAAGAAATACAATACAGTTAATTTTTTCTTATTTCCAAAGAAATAATGTTCTGTGTCTTTTGGTACAAAGAATGCTTTTCCCTTTTTTAGTTTATATTTTTTATTTTTAATTTTTAAAAATCCGTCACCATCTAAAATATAATACATTTCATCAAATTCATGTGGAAGTTGAGTATCGTTTTCACCAGGTTTTAGAACCAAGATTCCTGCAGCAAGAGTATCCTTATCAAGAAATGTATTAAAATATGAATTTCCATTATTTATTTTTTGAATGTATTCTGTTGTATTATATTCAAATTTCATTTTATTCAGCAACCACATGATAGAATTGGCGTTGAGGAGGTTTTTCCATGAAAGTTCCTAATTCGTTATGAAAATTTTGATGTTCAGGACTTTGATGCATTTTTCTAAATAAATCAATATTTACAAATTCTACCATTATGCGTTTAGAGCCATCTTCACCTTCAAGAAGACGACGAGAAACAAATCCATCAAATTTGGATAGAACATTGTTGGTTTCAGTTATCCACGTCTTGAATTCAGGTATTTTTTCCTCTTTTAGACTAACATCCACAATTGCAATGAACATACCACTAGTTTTAGTTAACTAAATAATTTCTTTTCTATGATTTTCAAGGATTTATTATTAGCTTAGAGCATTTACCAACATTGACAGGTTTAAAAATTGATGGAATGGAAGTTGCAAAAAGCATAAAAATGCAAGTCAAAGAGATTGTAATTGATTTAAAATCAAAAGGAGTTTCACCATGTCTTGCAACTGTACTTGTGGGAGAAAATACAGCTTCTGCAACTTATGTAAGAAATAAACACAAAGCATGTGAAGAAGTTGGAATATTAACAAAGGATCATACACCATCAGCAGATATCACGCAAGAAGAATTGAATCAATTAATTGAAAAATTGAATGAAGATGAAACGGTTCATGGAATTTTAGTACAACTACCACTTCCATCACATCTAAGTGAGTTTAATACAACAACACAAATTTTACCTGAAAAAGATGTTGATGGCTTAACACCACCAAATGTTGGACTCTTATCAATTGGAAAAGCAATGTTAGTTGCATGCACACCTTCAGGTATAATTGAAATGTGTAAATATTACAATATTGAACTAGAGGGAAAAAATATAGTAGTAATTAACAGAAGCAATTTGGTAGGAAAACCACTATATCATTTGTTATTGCAAAATAATGCAACTGTAACTACATGTCATTCAAAAACTAAAGATCTAAAGAAAATTTGTTTAGATTCAGATATAATAATAACAGGAGTAGGTAATAGAGAAATTTTTAAGCTTACACCAGATATGATAAAAGATGGAGCAGTAGTAATTGATGTTGCAACTACAAGACATGAAGGAAAATTATCAGGAGATGCTGATTATTCAGAAATTATTGGAAAAACTTCATTTGCATCACCAGTTCCAGGCGGTGTAGGACCGATGACGGTTGCTATGCTTTTGAAAAATACTGTTACTGCAGCTGCAATATCAAAGGGAATTGACATTAAATCCTGAAAAAGCTGCTTTACGTAAGCATCTTTTAGAAAAAAGAGATTCAACGTCATTTGATTTGATGGGAATTCACAGTGAGAAAATTTTATCAAAATTAATGAGAACAAAAGTAATCTCAGAGGCAAAATCTATTGCATGTTATTATTCAATAGGAAGTGAGGTGCAAACTGTTGAATTAATCACTCGTTTATTAGAGGAAAAAAAGAGTGTTTCATTGCCTAGAATATCAAGTAACGCCATGTCATTTAGAATAATTGATGATTTATCAAAATTAGACAAAGGTGAATTTGACATACCTGAACCAAAAGATAATGCACCAATTCAAGAAAAACATGATGTGATTTTAGTCCCATGTGTAGGATTAGATGGTGAAGGAAACAGGATTGGGTATGGACAAGGATTTTACGATAAATATCTTGAAGGAAATAATGCAATTAAGATTGCACTTTCATACTCAAAACAAATTGTCAAGTCAATTCCGGTTACAGATGAAGATATCAAAATGGATTGGATAATTACAG
>Ga0209992_10004598_pt1 | contig 10735 bp, 8 predicted proteins | sample 2SBtaG_2_FD_182564 | JGI IMG/M metagenome (GOLD analysis project Ga0209992, IMG submission 182564) | Deep subsurface microbial communities from Kolumbo volcano to uncover new lineages of life (NeLLi) - 2SBTROV12_ACTIVE470 metaG (SPAdes)... | ecosystem: Environmental > Aquatic > Marine > Volcanic... | reverse complement strand
AATTCCTTGACAAGATTGAATGAGAAATCAACTCATGCAAACTGTGTGTGGTTAGAGTAAGATTATAGTATGGAAATACAACAAATTCGGTTTGCGGTCTTTTTGGGAATATTCGTGCTGATGCTGGTCTTGGAGTCGGTTATACAAAGGCACCCGACAATAGATTCAAAAAAAACCCGCTTAAAAATAAATTTAGCGCTTACGGGCATAGATATTCTAGCGGTTCGACTTGTGTTTGGAGCTGCTGCGGTGGCTGCCGCACAGTTTGCAGGGGAAAATGGATGGGGGCTTTTTAATTATTTAGATTGGCCGGGGTGGCTTGAAATCTTAGCGGTTATAATTTTTCTGGATTTGATGATTTATATCCAGCATATTTTGGTTCATGTGATTCCATTTTTCTGGCAGTTTCATGTGGTCCATCATTCGGATTTGGACTTGGATGTTTCATCGGGATTACGGTTTCACCCTATTGAGATTTTAGGTTCCATGCTGTTTAAAATTGGCTTGGTCTTTGCTTTAGGTCCATCGCCTCTGGCTGTAGTAATTTTTGAGGGCATATTGAATGGAATGGCACTGTTTTCTCATTCAAATATTGCTCTGCCAGAGAAACTGGATCGAATTTTACGGTTTGTTGTTGTAACACCTGATATGCATCGGATTCACCATTCGATAGAAAAAATGGAGACCAATGCCAACTTTGGTTTCAATCTTTCAATATGGGATCGATTTTTAGGTACTTATATTCAAGATGCCAAAAAAGAACAACCGAAAATAATAATTGGGGTGGATCAATTCAGAACCAGTGAGGATTTATCCCTAAAAAATTTATTGCTGATGCCTTTTAAAGCGATCCCCAAGAACTATTCGCTGTTTCCAGGAAAGGATTAAGAGGTCATTAAGTTAATCGAATAACTAAAATTGTCGAAACTTTTGGACCTGCAAATGGAAATAAAACGCCTATTGAAAAAGGCGACCGAGTTGTGATTACTGCTTGTACTCCTATGGGCATTCCCGACTAATATTATAAGCGTAGAAGAGATTCTGTGATTTCTTAGCTCAGTTTGTTTAGCAAGTAAAATTTTTATTAATAAATTTTCTGTTGGTTTCTAAATATGTCTCCACGATATTATATTGGTACTACCATTCTGATAGGGGTTTTGACCTTTGTCATCAGTTTCTGGAATAAAAAACAGACGGGCAAAGAAATTTTTGGAGTATTTATTAAAATCGTTACGGCAATTGGACTGATAGTTGGAGGGGTTATTGTTATAGCTTGGCTCTTTGCTTATCTAGGAATCGCCCAGTCAGGGTTTTTCTTATGAGTCCTCAGTCATCCGATTTTTCCGGCTATATGATCCTTGTTTTGGTTCTGTCGTTTTTCGTGATTTCATACTTTATGGGAATGCTTGTTCATTCGGCATGGATGTATGAGGATAAAGGGAGTGTTAAAAAAGACAGTAGGGCCGGTTGGATACTTTGTATGATAGCAGGTACAGGCATTACAGGGTGGATGTTTTATTACGGCTATTACGTAAATTTTCTATGATAGAAAATTTTTAACTTGCCAGTAAATCCACTAGGCGCTGGCAATCGTTTTTATACCCCAGAATTTCTTCGCTTTCTTCTTCGTCCAAATCGTCCTCTGTAAGGTTGTCTTCAATTAATTCTATGGCATCGTTTAATCCGCTCGCAACAATGTCCAAATCTGTTTCCATTAGAGCGTATATGGAACTATTAGTTTTGAGCTTATCAAAAACGCGCAAATACTTTTCTTTATAATTTATCAGGGTATTCTTTTGTTCTGGACCCAGCTCATTTTTGAGTTCGTTTGTCATGTCCGAAATGGAATCATTGAGAGCCATTTTTATAGTTTCTATATCATTGTCTGTTACTGATGCGAGTGATTTCATTATTTTTTATAAGAATCAGGTTTTTGTATTTCCACTAGACAGTTCTGTATTGAACCTTTGATGTTTTACCACAAACTCAACCTTTACCGCATGAAAATTTAAAGGCAGGCGGAAAATTTATTTAACCTGAATTTTAGAAAAAATAGGCCGGCACCGCGTGGTTATTCTATACACGAGCCGGCTACGCTATTTTTATTGTTGGGTTAAGAATTGCTTTGAACCTCGATCTTTTGAGGTTTTATTTGTTCATGTTTTGGTAAATTTACTCTTAAGACCCCATTGTCAATTTTCGCTACGACTTTGGTTGTATCGATCCGGTCGCTTAATTTGAAGCTTCTTTCAAAACTCTGCTTGTTGAATTCATGGATATGGTAGTTTTCTTTATTCCTATCGGATTCATTTTCCTTATGTCCTTGAATAGTTAAAACTCCGTTATGGACTTCAATATTAATATCCTTATCTTGCATTCCAGGAGTTTCAGCTTCCAAGTAAAAGAAATTTTCATTTTCGGTTACGTTTACTTTTGGAACAACTGTTTCTGTTTCTGCCAACCATCGGTTGGGTTTTACATTGAAAAACTGATCCGTATCAAAAAAATTATCTAAAGCTTCTTGATGGTGCCAGGTTACGAGACTCATGATGTAGTCCTCCAATAAAATAAAGTTAAAGTATGCTTTGTCATGGTTCTCGGCCGAGAGAATATTTTCATGTTCTATTTTATAAATAAAACCGGAAAGTGTAGATGTCAAGAGACATCAATAATTTTTTATTCTTTAGTTGGTAGGTATTAATTTAAGGTAAGAAAGAGCGAAGAAATTGATCAAATGTAAAAAAGGACCTACAACTGAGACCACAGGGCCTTTAATTTATTTTTGAAGGGTCAGCAAAAAAAATCGAAGCAGAACCAAAACTACTATTGACCTTTTTCGCCCTGGCGAAGAGTGGGCCCAACAGCATTCGAACCTGTGACCTACCGGTTATGAGGCAAGCAATATGATGTTAGAAACTCCCCATTATCTCACCGTCGTCTTCAAGACCCCATCCTGTATCTTTTCTAACCTATTGAAAAAATGGTGGGCCCAGCAGGATTCGAACCTACGACCACCCGGTTATGAGCCGGGGGCTCTACCAACTGAGCTATAGGCCCGTACCGCAATTAGCTTTCGATAAAACTACGTAATTTTTTACTACGACTTGGATGGCGCAGTTTGCGCAGAGCCTTAGCCTCGATTTGACGGATTCGTTCGCGGGTGACTGCGAAATCTTGCCCTACCTCTTCGAGCGTGTGCTCTGAGTCCATTCCTATTCCGAACCGTTTGCGTAAGACACGTTCTTCTCTCGATGCAAGGGTGGACAGAACATTTAGGGTTTGTTCCTTGAGGTTCCTTTTGACCACCGAATCGATGGGTGAGAGAACTTTTTTGTCTTCTATGAAATCTCCAAGATGGCTGTTTTCTTCTTCTCCAATGGGAGTTTCCAATGATATCGGTTCTTTGGCGATTTTTAACACTTTGCGAACTTTGTCAACTGGTAGACTCATTTTGACAGAGATTTCATCGGGAGTAGGTTCTCTTCCTAGCTCTTGAACAAGATGTCTGGACACTCTGATAAGCTTGTTGATTGTTTCGATCATATGCACAGGGATACGGATAGTTCTTGCCTGATCGGCAATTGCTCGAGTGATGGCTTGTCGAATCCACCATGTGGCGTATGTCGAAAATTTATATCCTCGTTGGTACTCGAATTTGTCCACAGCTTTCATAAGCCCTATGTTACCTTCTTGGATGAGATCAAGAAACTGTAGACCGCGGCTGGTATACTTTTTTGCGATGCTGACTACCAGTCGTAGATTGGCTTCTGCCAGTTCCCTTTTTGCGGTTTTTTCTTTTACCCTTCCACGGGCAATTGACCGTACGGTTGCCAATAAACTGTCTTTACTGGTTACCGTTTCTTTCTCAATTTTTTTGATTTTACGCCGACCTCCCTGAATTTGTTTTATAAAATTATCGTACTGGACTCGTGTGACTACTTTTCGATTAGGCAGTTTTACACTTTTTTGTTTGGTCCAATTTTTTGCCAGCTTCTTTACACCACTCAGAGACATGCGTAATTGTCTTTCGATATCGCGTTCTTTTTTGCCTGCTGCCCTATATTCTGCAGCTATTGCGTAAATTTTTTCAATGGTTTCATCCATCACGTCGTTGGAAAGCCCAAGGTTGGAAATCATTTTCTCCACTATTTTTTGTTGCTTTTCTAATTGTCCTGTGACTTTGGCGAGCATTTTTTCTGACAATTTTCCACTGTCTATTCGAGCACTCAAATTTTCGAGTTTTTGGTATTCAGTCTTGAGTGTTTTAACCCGTTTCTGAAGTTTTTTAATTTCCTTTTTTACCGAAGCTTCTTTTCCTTCTTCAGGCTCCGTTGCTTGAATGATATCGAAAACTTTGACCTCCCCCGCCTTGACCTGCTTAGAAAGGGATACAAACTCTCGAATAGTTACCCCACAATTGGCCACCGCCCCAAGAACTTCTTCTTGTCCTGCTTCAATTCGTTTGGCAATTTCCACTTCGCCTTTTCGGGTAAGGAGGGAAATGGTTCCCATTTCACGAAGGTATAATCGGACAGGATCATCGATGGAAACAGAGTCGGACTTTGTAGCCTGCGCGTCTTCTTCCGCGTCACCTTTTTTGCCCTCCTTAGAGGCAGCAATTTTTTCCCCTTTTGAAGAGGTGTCTACAATAGCGATCTCATTTTCACTAAAAAGGGCCATGAGGTCGTCAATTTGTTCTGGAGTAACGACATCAGAAGGTAGGACATCATTGACCTCCTCATAAGTTAGGTAACCTTTTTCTTTGCCTTGTGAAACCAGTTGATTGATTTCAGAAACATGGGTTAATTTTTCCATTGTAGCCATCTGGACAATTTCTCCTCTTATGCTAAGCGGTCGTTAAATAATTAGTAATATTAATGGGTTAATGCTAATTGCATTTCACGAAGCTTGTTTTGAAGTTCGCGCGATTTTTCTATCTGGCCAGCCTTTTCAGCTTCATTACGTTGCTGTTTGACAATTTTAATTTTTGATTTGATATGAACGTTATTAAACTTTGTGACACAATCTGAAACAGTTCTTTCCGGGGAATCGAATTCTAAAGGTTCGATTCCAAACTGCGTTAGCTGGGTACGAATTTCCGGATCGTCCGTCTGGTCGATGAGTTTATCAATTTCCATTTCTTCATTTCTATTGATCATTTGCAAACAGTTAGTGGCAATAGATTTGAGAGCCAGATTGGAAAAGTCTTCCAGATTTACTGCTTTGAAAACCCTTTGGGCCGTTTCTTTACCGGAGAGAATTAGCTGAACTAAATGCCTTTCGAGATTGAACGCGGAGTTCGTTTCTGTTTCAGGGACATCTATCCTAGGTTGGTTGCGTAAGCAAGATTTTTTCAGCTCCGTTAAAAATCCTGCGTCATCGATTTTTGCTTTAAAAGAGAAATATTCCAACAGGCTATTCCGCTCGACAAGGTTATTTACTTTCCCAACCATTGGCAATACCATATTTGCCATTTCCACTCGTTTGGAGGGAGAATTACCATCTTTCCCTGCCACTATAGTGTCAATATAAGATTCCAAATAAGGCTTTGCGGTTTTAATTTTTTCAATAAAATTATCGGCACCATTTTCCTGGATATAGGAGTCCGGGTCTTTTCCTTCCGGTAAAAAGACGATTTTTACTTGAAGCCCTTTTTCGTGCAGAATCTCAAACCCTTTTTCTGCTGCAGACCGACCGGCTTTGTCCGAATCGAACACCAGAACCACGGTGCTGGCGTAATTCCTTAGTATCCCTGCTTGTTTCAGGGTCAGAGCTGTTCCACAGACGGCGACAGTGTTTAAAATTCCAACCTGGGTCGCTCTCATTTGGTCGAAATAACCTTCAACTAAAATGGCCTGATCCTCTTTACGAATGGCCTGTTTAGCCATATCCATACCGAACAGGGTCTGGCTTTTTTGATAAAGAGTAGTTTCTGGAGAATTCAGATACTTTGGATTATCCTTGTTGGCAATAGCTCTCCCGCCAAATGCGATTACGCTACCATACAAGTCTTTGATGGGAAAAATTACCCGACCCCGAAAACGATCGTATACATTGGACCCATCTTCTTTTTCTATAACCAAACCCGATTGCAATACGGTTTTCCTAGATAAGGTGCCAATTTTATGGAAGTGATTGATCAGCCCTCTCCATCCGGGAGATGCCCAGCCGATGTTGTATTTATCGAGAATTTCTCTTGTAAAATAGCGTCCCTTTAAATAGTCTTGGGCCGCCAGTCCGGCTTCGGAATCATGCAATAGAGAATGATAATAATTAGCTGCCAGTTCATTGGCCTTTTTCAGAGCTTCTCGTTCTTTATAAAGTGGATTATTCAGATTATCCGCATTGGGGGGTTGAGGAATTGAAATCCCCGCGCTATCGGCAAATTGTCGAACAGCATCTATGAACGAAATATTTTGAGTTTCTATTACGAATTTAAATACGTTTCCACCTGCGCCACAACCGAAACAATGGTAAATGCGCTTTTCAGAGCTGACAGTGAAAGAAGGTGTTTTTTCTGAATGAAAAGGACAGAGGCCTTTATAGTTTTTACCGACTTTTTTTAAAGTGACAAACTGTGAAATCACCTCAACAATATCGGTGTGGTCTCTAACTTCATCAATGACGCTGTCGGGGATCGAGTATTTCAATTTTTAAGTGAGCGATTCGGCACCTTTAACAGAAAAGATGCTGGATTAAAAGGTTAGTTCAAATATTCATTTGCCAGTTCCTTGATCAAGCTATTGTCAGCTTTGCCCTTAAACTCAGGAACTAGGGTTTTCATTATTTTTCCAAAATCTTTCATCCCTTCCGCACCCGTTTCAGCAATGACTTCCTGAATGCGGTGGCGCAAGTCTTTTTCTGAGACTTGTTCTGGTAAGTAGGTCTGTAAAATTTTCATTTCCTGAATTTCTTTGTCTTTCAATTCAGGGCGATTTCCTTTTTCATAGAGGACCGCGGCTTCTTTTCTTTTTTTAACTTCACGACTGACTATAGTAAGAATTTCCTCTTCGCTTAGCTCTTTTTTTAGGTCGATTTCCTGATTTTTTACGGCAGAAATTACACCACGGACAGTCCCAAGTTTTACAGAATCTTTAGACTTCATGGCCTCCTTCATATTTGAAAGGAGTTTTTCCTTTAAACTCATGGGCTTAGAACATCAGGCAAAGGTGAAAATATAGGTACCTAACGAGGTTTTGTCAATACTTCGAAACAATTAAATATTTGTTGGGAAAACGGTTGGATAATTTGAAAGTCCTTTATTTTCAATACCATGTAGTAGGAATGGGCTCACAGGTTTTGAAGAACTGCTCAAATTAAATTTTCAAAACATAGCATTGTCTCATATTTTGTTGCTTTGAGGAAAAATTTAATTTTTCGAAGGGTGAGTGCCCCGAGACTATTTAACAGTGACATCTTGGGTGGGTTTTCTAGGTGTTCTTTAATAACCCAGAAAGGTGTGGAACACAGCTCCCCCTCCAACGCTCAAATAAACGAATGTACCAAAAAGGTTCCATACAATTATTTTTATATCGTTGAAGGTCATCTTAACCCTCCACTAATCACAAAGAAAAAGAAGGCAAGGGTGGTAATGATAGTGCTCACAACCGCTGATGCGAGCATAATTTTATGTGAAATGTTTACAAGATTCATACATCAGCTTTTCATACTTTTTAATATATCAGGTAATTGTTACGTACTTCTTTAAAACAATTTAGTTCTTCTTGCCAACCATTTTCTATTTCATCTAAAGAGAACGTGTCATTGAATATGGTTTCTCTTAAATGCGTATTGCCATACAGAAGATCAATTGCTAATCGGTCGCTGACAAATTCGTAAGGCTCCGTGCGCCATTTTAAATCGTTTGGATACAGCTCGGCAATGGCTCGAAGCAGGGCAAGGGTCGTCAAAAACGGTTTAAACTGGCCCCTATCCGTTACATGGATTTGTAAGCCGCCGCACACTTCACCCCGATGTTTTTGGAACATGGGCTGGAAAAACTGTGGTCTGAAAATTACTCCTGGCAATTTATCTATATCTTTCTTGATTCTTTGTAATAATTTATGAGGATCGATATAGGGCGCACCAAAGTTTTCGAAGGGTCGGGTGGTGCCGCGACCTTCGGAAAGTTGAGTACCTTCAATCAAACACATTCCAGGATAAACCACGGCGGTATCAAGTGTTGGCATATTGGGGGAGGGGGGCACCCACGGTAGTCCTGTTTCATCATACCATTGTTCTCGGTTCCAATCCGCCATGGGCACGACTTTGAGCTCACAACCGATATCAATTTCGTGATTAAAAAATAACGCGAGTTCTCCTACGGTCATCCCATGGCGGTTAGGTAAAGGGTATTGTCCGACAAACGATCGAAAATCTTCTTTAACCAGATTACCTTCCAGACTTACGCCGTTGATGGGGTTCGGACGGTCGCAAATGATCATTCTCGTGTTAGACTTTTTGCAGATATCCATACATTTTGCCATGGTGTAAATAAAGGTGTAGTAACGCGCTCCCACATCCTGGATATCGAAGATCAGATTATCAACCTCTACAAGCGCATCTGGATTGGGTTCGAGTGACTCTTCTGTTATGCCATAGAGACTAGAGACATTCAGGTCTGAGATCGGGTCGATTTCATTCTCTATTTCGATCATGTCCTGCGCGATCCCATAGAGCCCATGTTCGGGAGCGAAGAGAGCGTTTAGTATGAAAGAGGGATGGGATTTAAAATGCGCAATCGAATGTTGGTTATCCTTGGTAAGGCTTGTGTGGTTGACAATAAGGCCTACGGTTTTGCCTTTTAAATATTGCCCGGGTTGGGCCAGAAGCTGATTGATTCCAGGAAGAGTCATGTTGTAATGAAAATTAGATCAGAAGAACTTTTACTTATTGTAAATACCGATGACTACTGATTCTTTGCCTTGTTACAAATCATAGCCTATTTTTACTCCAGGAGGTAAAGATAAGAGTTTATTGCAAACCTGAAAAATTTTTCTAGTTGTATTGGAAGAGTTCCAAAAAAAAACCCCAAACCCATTCAAAGAACGGGGCCGGGGTTTATTTGTTATCTAACTAAATTGGGCAGTTTACATCATGCCGGGCATACCGCCCATACCGCCCATACCACCCATGCCGCCCATACCACCCATACCACCACCTGCAGCAGGACCGTGATTATGTTCTTCCTTCTCTTCTGGAAGATCGGTAATCATAGCTTCGGTAGTCAACAGCAATCCTGAAATACTGGATGCATTTTGCAGCGCAGTACGAGTTACTTTTGCTGGATCTATGATACCGGCTTTGATCATGTCGGTATATTCACCATTTTTAGCGTCGTAACCAATATTGCCTTTCAAGGTTTTGACTTTCTCGCATATAACGGTTCCTTCTTCTCCGGCGTTAGAAGCGATTTGGCGAAGTGGCTCCTCGAGAGCTCGGCGGATGATTTGTACGCCAAGTTTGAAATCATGATCGCCCTTCATTTTATCTAGGCTACCCAGAGCGCGAATAAATGCAACGCCACCTCCTGGGATGATTCCTTCTTCAACGGCAGCACGGGTTGCGTGCAATGCGTCTTCAACACGGGCTTTCTTTTCTTTCATTTCTGTTTCAGTTGCGGCGCCCACTTTAATGATAGCAACTCCACCAACTAGTTTGGCAAGACGTTCTTGGAGTTTTTCACGATCGTAATCAGAAGAAGTCTCTTCTATTTGATTGCGGATCTGTTTGACCCGGGCTTGAATATCAGAGGCTTTTCCTTTGCCGTCAACAATTACGGTGTTATCTTTGTCGATGGTAATGCGTTTTGCGCGACCAAGGTCGGCAAGTTCGACACTGTCGAGAGAGACACCAATATCTTCGGTGATAACTTTGCCGCCGGTGAGGATAGCGATATCGTTCAGCATATCTTTGCGACGGTCACCAAAACCGGGTGCTTTTACAGCAGAAACATTTAGTGTGCCACGCAACTTATTAACAACTAGCGTTGCGAGAGCTTCACCTTCAATATCTTCTGCCAAGATAATCAGTGGTTTGCCACCTTTTGCAACTTTTTCAAGCAGTGGTAGCAGGTCTTTCATGCTGGTGATTTTCTTTTCATGAAGCAGAATGTAGGCATCTTCAAGAACTGCTTCCATGCGTTCTGCATCGGTTACGAAATAAGGAGAAAGGTAACCGCGGTCAAACTGCATTCCTTCAACGATTTCGAGAGAAGTGTCCATGCTTTTTGCTTCTTCTACGGTGATAACACCGTCTTTACCGACTTTGTCCATAGCTTCAGAAATGATCTGACCAATAGCTTTGTCCTGATTGGCAGAAATAGTTCCAACCTGTGCAATTTCCTTTTTATCTTTGGTGGGTTTTGCCATTTTTTGAATTTCAGGGATGATTGTGTTAACGGCAGCTTCGATACCGCGTTTTATATCCATAGGATTTGCACCAGCGGTAACATTCTTCATTCCTTCACGAAAAATAGCCTGCGCCAGAACGGTAGCCGTGGTGGTGCCGTCACCTGCATTGTCACTGGTTTTACTGGCAACTTCGTTTACCATCTGTGCGCCCATATTTTCAAAAGGGCATTCCAGTTCAATCTCTTTCGCAACCGTGACACCGTCTTTGGTAATGGTGGGAGAACCAAATTTTTTATCGATAACCACGTTTCGGCCTTTTGGTCCGAGGGTGATTTTAACGGTGTTAGCAAGTTGGTTGACACCTGCTAGGATTTTATGTCTAG
>Ga0209992_10004596_pt1 | contig 10737 bp, 19 predicted proteins | sample 2SBtaG_2_FD_182564 | JGI IMG/M metagenome (GOLD analysis project Ga0209992, IMG submission 182564) | Deep subsurface microbial communities from Kolumbo volcano to uncover new lineages of life (NeLLi) - 2SBTROV12_ACTIVE470 metaG (SPAdes)... | ecosystem: Environmental > Aquatic > Marine >... | reverse complement strand
TGTCCACGCAGTGGTTCGTGCGGTTCGGCGTCCAAGCCAAGCTGTCGAGTGGCACCGACACTGTGATGGCCCAGGTCCGCATGACCGTTTCCGGCCGAGATTGAGGAGTAGACCATGGCGACTTTAGTATTTCCCAAGGTGACTCGCACCTTGCAGGCCAACCTGACAGCAGCGCAGTGGGTGCCCATGACCGATTGGGCGCCAGCCATCAGCGTCAATTCGCTTCAGTGGCTGCTGCAACTCGAGGACAGCACCAACATCTCCGTGGTCGGCGCCTACCAGGTCGCAACCCTCCGAAAGCGCGACCCTGGTGCCGTCACAACTTCAGGAACCGCCGTGACAACGGACGGCAAGACCATCGTCAACGTGGGCTCCATCGCCGGCACGGGTACGGGCCAGACCGACGACGACATGTGGATTCGGTTCGGCGTCGAAGTCGCCGCCGCGAGCGCCAACTACGGCCAAGCTGAAGTTTCTCTCTCCGTTTCGTGCACTGACCAATGAGGCCATCATGAGTGTATTTTCATACCCAGCACGCACCATCATCATCGACTCGGCGATGACAACGGCAGGCGGGATTCCGTTCACGCCGTGGATGCCAGCGACCTCGATAGCAGATGTACGGACGGTGCTACGCATCCGAGACATTGAGGACACGGACATCGTCGAAGCACAGGCTGCCTACCAGCTCGCAGACACCGACACCGACTCGCCCGAAGATTGGGTGCGGCTCGAGGATGACGACGACTGGGCCAGTTCCTCGACTCCCGACCTGTACGCCCGGCAGGGGGCGCTGTCGACGGGGGGAAGCTACTTCATTCGGTTCGGGGTATTCGTCAAGAACGCGAGCCTAGATGGGAGCTGGAAGCGCGCTCAAGTCACTCTCTTGGTCAGCGGGAGGGACTGATGTGCTCCACAGTGCTTCCGGTAGTGCAGCGGTCCCTCTTGGTCGACAGCAGCACACAGCAGAACATTGCGATGACAGCGTGGATTCCGTGCGGTGAGGTTTCGCACGCCAGCGCCCTGCTCCAATGGCGGAATCCGACTGCGGGCTTCAAGGTCGTGACTTCGTACCAGCTCGCTGAGGCCGACACGGACGCCCCCCGAGCTTGGCAGGCGTTTGGAGAGGCTGTGCTTCCTCGCCCGTCTCCCGACGAAGCCGATGTGGCTTGCTTTAGCCAGATGCAGGACCTAGCCGTCATCACGGACGCCACCAAGTCCACTTCGCTGAACACGTGGGTGCGCTTCGGTGTGGCCATCAAATCAAACGGTGGCACCGTGGTGCCCGAGCGCAGCGACGTATCTCTGACCGTCGCATACCGATGCTGAGGAGGAGCCGATGAACCTGCCCACCAAACGTCGGGTGATCCTGACCGACGCCCTAGCCTATGAGTACATTCCCATGACTAGGTGGATTGCTGGCATCCACGCCACACACGCAAGCATGCTCATGCTGTTGCGTGAGAAGAGCGGGGGCTGGCAGGGGGTCGCGGGTGTGCAGTTCGCTGCTACCGATACAGACGATCCAGAGGACTGGACAGAGTTGATGGACGGGAGCGCCACGAGCATCTCCACCGCCGCAACCCGGGAAACCACCACGTTCATAGACATCACTGGCGCCACCACCGACATTCCCGACGGAACGGACGACTACATGTGGGTTCGCTTCGGCGTCGGGGTGAAGCTTGCGGTTGGCCAGCAGGGCACTCCCGCACGAGGCGAGATCGAAGTCAGTGTGCAGGTGCGGACATGAGTGAATATCTGCAAGGAGACGTGACCCGGGCGATGGGTGCGCTGTCGGGAGCTCGATACAGACGAGTGCGCTCGAAGGCTCCAGCTATGGCGTCGGAGACTTGCTCGGGGTGCTCGGGGCGGACGTCTAGGGGGGCGTGCAGCGGGTGCGCGAGGCGCGCACCCGCCGGCAGGCTATCGCGGCAATTAGGTGCGCCCGTGCATTTCGCAGGCGGTCCGATTGGGCACGCCAGACTCGACTTTATCGCAGCAAGTGAAGAGCTGCTGATCCCCATGCAGGAAATCTCCAAGGGAGCCGGGGACTCCAAGGTGGGGGCAATCACTACCATTGCAATCATACCGTCGGATGTCACTCTGGATCCGGCTGAGTTTGCGGATCAGCTTCTGTCCATTTTCGAAAATACTGGTCCATATTTTCCTGGCCAGTTCACGCCGGACGCACAGCAGAAAGCGATCGAAGACGCTCTTCAAACGGCACGAGACCTTGCAGTAGACCCTTCTGTGTTCGACTTCAGGCTCGTACTTGCGATAGAGGAGGCTATTGTCGGGGAAAAAAGCAACTGGCTATTTAAATGGGGTTTCGACAGATTTATCGAAAAGGACGATAGTGTCGGGGTCCGCATGGGCCTTCCCGGAATAGGTGGCAGACGCAGTAGCGGCTCGGGGGGGGGTGGTTTCATCGATCCGGCAGGGGTTTTCACAGGTGACCCCCCAGAGACCGATGCGGGAGAGGACGCAGACACTGGCCATTTCACTGGCGATCGCGCACCATACGGCGATGATGACCCGGAAGACAACAATGGCAAAGGTCAAGGAAGTCCAGAGAGCTTCCTGCCGCCGGGTCCATGGACTACCGGCCCGCACGGACCGATCATCAACTCGATCAACATGATAATGGCAACCCGTAGGCATTTCCTCTTCTTCTAGTTCCGTCCGTGAGTTCGATTCGTGTTGAGCCGTTTCGCGCTTAGTGCAGCGCTTCTCTCCGGGTGCCTCAAACACTCGCCTGTGTACATCGACGTTGATGACCCGCGACTTCGCTCGCCACTGCGCAAGGCCTTGATGCATGGCACTGCATGCGCAGGCTCGGCACCCAACGTGGAACAGGTCGTCGCCAAAATTGTCCCGATCCCCAATCGTGATTGGTACGGCTTCACCTACTTTCCCAGCCGGAGAGTTGGCGAGATTGAGATCTACCCTTACCGAAACTCCTCGACGACGGATCCGCGAGCTGCTGTGAAACGCTCAATGCGCACGACACTCGCGCACGAAGTGGGTCATCTTTGGGCGCATGGCGGCAGCCCGCTCTTAGACGAGGGTCTCGCAATCTACCTACAGATATGCATGGCGGAACGCAGTCGGGCCTTCGATTTTACTCCCTCCAGAACGGTGTGGGAACCGCTTCGGCTCGGCGGCGATTTGCTTACTTGGGACGTCCACCAACAGCAGACCTCTTTGCAGAGGGCTTCTGCAGAAACCGCCGCGTTCCGTGTTGTGCGAGCCACCGCCGCACATTTATCAAATCTGCCGCTGACCTGGGCTGGAGTTCTGGACGCAATAGAGAATTGCTCAGCCGAGGCCGCTGCAGAGATGCAAAACGGACCGCAGTCCCAGGCTGCCATTTTGGAATTATTGCCGAATGGTCAAACTCCACTGGACCATGCAATGGAGCACTGCACGGCCAGCAGCATCGATGGTGGGACGCTGTAGGAGCCGATAGCCGAGAGCGTCAGCTGCGACGGCCAATGGTCTGTGTGGGACGTTGGTCACCGCTAGGTTGTGCCCAGTTCTGTGCCCAGAAATGGACCGCGAGGGGGGCATGAGGCGGGCACACGAAAACAACACATGCCCACACAGCGCCAATCCTGACCGCGCCTTGTAAGCTGGGGTAACTGAAGGATTCGTCGCTTCTGCGGTGTCTTTGGGGAGCTGTGTGGCCGCGAGCCCAGAAGGGAAATCCAACCGCGACTTGTGGCCCTGAATTCGACAGCTGAAGTGGCGGTCATCGATGATGATCGGGTGATCGTCTCGCGGCGCGCCCCCCCCCATGGCGGGTCTGTACCGTACTTGACTCCGTTGGTACGCCGGATGCGATCGTTCAGTAGACCTCCCGGTGCCCGGTCCGCATCGCCTCTGCGCGCGACATGGGCCCACCATCGTGCAGTATCGGTCTGCTACCACTTTCTGTGAGGCAGCCACGTGTGGTCTATTCCTCCTCCGCCGCGACTCCCAACCGCGGCTCCAGGAGGATCTATGGCGGCTTTTGTCACGCCACCGCGTACTCGTGTGCTCGGAGCTTCGTCAACGAACTGGGTGCAAGTCTGGCCCTACACTCGGTGGATGCCCACTGCTTCAGTCAAGCAGGTGCAGGTACTCATTGAGGCCCAAGCGGTGACCAGTACCTTCCGCTTCCGACCGATGTTTCAGCTCGCGACAACGGACACAGACGAGCCCGACGCCTGGGACGACTTTGGAGCTGTGTTGTCCACCGATGGGCTGCACACAGTTGACCTGACGGACCTCGAAAGCTCAGACACCATTCAGAACGCCTACTTCATCCGCTTCGGGGTGTTGGGCCGGTCTACGACCAATGCCACGTGGGCTAGCGGGGAAATTACCGCCACCTTCGGCATCACAAGCAACTGAGGGCACCATGCTTTTGAATCCAAAGTCACGCACGCTCGTCGTTGGCGGCAAGGACGCGGCAACCACAACGGTGTACCCGCTCACGAACTGGCTCCCAACAAGCGGAGTCAAGACCGCACGAACTCTGTTGCAGCTCTCTGAGCCCAGCGCCAAATTTGGTGTCACCGCCGTCTACCAGCTGGCCGCCACGGACACCACTGCCCCTGGCTCGTGGACCGACATTGGCACGGAACTCACCACAGAGTCGAGGCTTACTGGCGATGTGGACCTGACAACGGCGGTTGAAGGCGACTGGTTCATCCGGTTCGGCGTGTCAGCCAAAAACTCCAACACCACTTCGACGTTCAGCTTTGAACGAGGCGACGTCGCCCTGCGCGTCGGACTCAGCACCTAAGGAGGAGCCTATGGCTTCGTGGATATTGCCGTCACGCTCGATGACGGTTGTCGCGTCGGACACCACCGGCACCTACTACGCAATGACAGACTGGATTCCCGCTTCCAGCGTCAAAGACATCAAGGCAGTGATGTGGATGTCGAGACGCAGTGCGGCCACGATTACGGCCATACCCGCATTCCAGACGGCCACCGAGAAAACTGACGAGCCTGACGCCTGGAGTGTCACCGGCATGGGGTCTGGCATCGGTGGCGACGGCGACGGCGCTTGCACAGGGGTGGTCAGCCCGACCATGTCCGCCAAGTGGTTCGTCCGCTTCGGGGTTCAAGCCAAGTTGTCGAGTGGCACCGACACCGTACTGGCCCAGGTTCGCATGACCGTTTCTGGCCGAGATTGAGGAGTAGACCATGGCAACACTTGTATTTCCCAAGGTGACTCGCACCTTGCAGGCGAACTTGTTGGCAGCACCACAGTGGGTTCCGATGACCGACTGGGCGCCAGCCATAAGCGTCAAGTCACTTCAGTGGCTGATTCAACTCGAAAACACCAGCAACTTTACAGTGACCGGCGCCTATCAAGTCGCAACTCTGCGTAAACGAGATCCTGGCACGGTGACAACTTCCGGCAGTGCCACGAGCACAGATGGAAAGACCATCACCAACGTGGGATCCATCGCCGGCACCGGCGCCGGCCAAACCGACGACGACATGTGGATTCGATTTGGAGTCGAGGTTGCCGTGATCACTGCTGGGTACGGCCAGTCCGAAGTTTCTATCTCCGTCTCGTGCACCGACCAGTGAGGCCATCATGAGTGTCTTTTCATATCCTGCTCGTACGATCATCATCGACTCGGCCATGACGACAGCGGAAGGGATTCCGTTCACGCCGTGGATGCCAGCAACGGCGATTTCCGACGTGCGGACAGTGCTTCGCATACGCGACATCGTCGACACCAGCATTGTCGAGGTCCAGGCGGCGTACCAAACTGCCGACACCGACACCGACGACCCAAACGCCTGGACACGCCTTGAGTCCACCGACAACTGGGCGAGCTCGAGCACTCCTGACCTCTATGCACGCAACGGTTCGTTCTCGGCCGCTGGCGAGTATTTCGTTCGCTTCGGCGTATTCGTGAAGAATGCGAGTGCAGACGGGGATTGGAAGCGCGCACAGGTGACACTACTTGTCAGCGGGAGGGATTGATGTGCTCAACCGTCATGCCCACCTTTCGACGGTCGTTGATGAGCTACGCGACGACACTCCACTCCACACCCATCTCTCGATGGATTCCGTGCGCTGAAGTAGAGACCGTGACGGCCCTTCTGGAGCTGCGAGATTCCACCACGGACTTCGAGTGCCGTGTGACATACCAACTTGCAGAGACGGACACTGACAGTCCTGGGTCGTGGGCAGAGGTCAGCTCGAAGTCGAAACTAGCGGCTGACGGCTATGCGTTCAGCACCACGACCGACTTGTCCACTGGCACCGATGCCAACACCTGGATCCGGTTCGGCATTGGAGTCTTGTCAGCTGGCACTGCGGCACCAGAACGCGGCGAAGTACTCGTGACCATGGCTTACCGATGCTGAGGAGAGACTCATGAACCTGCCCACAAAAAGCAGAGTGCTGATCGCGGATAGCTCAACGTATAGCTACATCGCGATGACTGATTGGATTGCCGGGATCCACGCTACCCACGCCAGCATGCTGATGCTGCTTCGCGAGGAGACGGGTGCTTGGGGCGCCATCGCGGCGGTCCAGTTTGCGCTGACGGACACGGATACACCAAGAGATTGGATTGCACTCACGGGGTCACCAGACCCCGTGACCATCAGCAACGTAGGGCGGGTAACCACCACATTTCTTGATGTCACGGGAGCTGGCACCTACCTCTCGCTCCCGGAAGGGACCGACAACAACATGTGGGTCCGCTTCGGTATAGGAGTTGCACTCACAAGCGGTACGGACCCCCAGCGAGGTGAGATTGATGTCAGTGTTCAAGTTCGAACATGACTCAGCACACTTTCATGGCACTGGCGGACGCCGTCAAAGTGATCGCAGCTAGCTCGATCACTCTTCGAGCAGGCCTGACTGCCAGCACCAACTGCATGTCGTCCAGTCCTTCGTGCACTCAGCCGTTGACTGGACGGCCTGGCCACGTTGTCGGGCTGCATGGCTTCCAGAACGGGGAATCTAATGCCGCATTCGAAACAGAGGGGCCGCCCCTATTCGCCTCAGAACGGTGTTCTGGCTGCTCGCGTGCCGGCCATGCGGGAACGTGTCCAGACTGTGACTCAGCGGCAAAGGGCACACGCCAGTGTTCTTCTATCGGGATCAATGCTTCAGGCTTCTATCAAACTCCCATTCGGACCCAGCCAGACCGTGGACCGGCATCGCTCTACCGGTGGCCTAGCGAAAGCGGGTTCCTCCAGAGGAATTCCACGGCACGTGGTATCTCGCCTTCGCGGCCGGTAGTCAGCCAAGCTAGCCCCACACGTGCAGGGTTGCGTGTTCTCAGCTGGGGTTCTGCTGCCCCCCTGCTGTCTGAAGTGCTGGCGAAGTCGAAGGGTGCAGGTGAATCGGGAGCAACAGGAAAACAGAGTACCGGTGATGTGCTGTGGCTCGACCTTGAGCATTTCGACGTGATTGGATTTGCCAAGGACTGCGCGCAGGCGCCTGATGGCTACATGGCCAACCTTTTCCCGCGTGAAAATCCAACGTCATTAATCATCACCAGGCTGGGCACAACGGAGTCGTATTGTGACTGCGTCGGCCGCACGTACCCGCCCGGGTCACCAGAATGGAAGACTTGCTTCGATCCTGATGAACCAGGAGATCCGCAGCCCACCGATCCGAGGGGTCCCATCAGAGGACCAAGGCAAGGCCCACACGAGGGACCTGATCAGGGACCTGACAAGGGGCCGCATCTACCTCCACCTCCACCTCCACCGCCGCCAGAGCCGAATACTGATTTCTGTGAGGACTTGGCTCTGGACGGCAGGTGCAGCGATCCGCTACGGGCATGTCACAGCCGTCAGGTATGTGTGGATTGTAAGCTGTGCGGGACTCGAACAGGTGACCCAACTCCAAGAGAGCCAGAAGACACTGGAGATACAGCAGATACAGGAGATAGCGTCTGAGCGTGCGCGCTCTGACCGCAGGGCCTGGGTATTCGCCTGCACGCTTGTACTGGTCCTTGGTGGAGGGCTCCTGAGTCTCGTGTCGGCGCCTCAAGTTGGTGATGAGGCGTCGCGAGATCAAGAAAGCTGGTCGTTCATGAATCGACCGTTTAAAGGGGCTTTTCCGCTACACTGCGGTTTCGATCATAACGTGCCCATAGAATCCGACGGAACGTTCCTGGATAGCATGGGCGACGTAGCTGCACCAAGGTGTGACGGACACTTCGGCTATGACTGGAATCTGCCACTCGACACGCCTGTCCTCGCCGTAGCAACGGGAGTTGTCGTGTCCGTTGGAGAGGCAGATCGGTGGTGCGGAAGGCTGGGACGCCGTATTCCGTGGTCGCCGTGGGTTGAGCTCGTTCATGTGGCTCCGAACGGTATGGTCGTATATACGCGATACGCCCATCTGGACGCAGTTGACGTCGAACTCTTTGAACGGGTTGAGTCAGGACAGACCATTGGCAAGTCAGGTCAGAATGGTTGCGCAACATTTCCGCACCTCCATTTTGACGTGACGGTGCCTCGGGACGGCTTTGGCTTTGCCTATGTTGATCCGTACGGCTGGTACGGGGCTGGCGTCGATCCTTCGCTCGAGAGGCCACTCGGCGCACAAAGCAGGTACATGTGGCTTCCGGGGGAGGCACCCTCACCTGTCTCCGCAGCTGAATAGCCTAGTGACGTGCGTGCGATGCAATGGCGAGAATATTGCTGTCAACTACATTGTCAACGGTGCAAACGTCGGCATTTGCAGCGACTGCTTGACGTCTCTGGCGAGCAAGCTTGCCGAGGAATCCAAGACCCCGTCACCGCCGCGGTCACGGCCGAGGCCGGATTGGATGCGTTGTATAGAAGTGGACCCCGTTTTTCAGACCAGCTGCTAAGGAGTGATCGGTGAGCCCTGACCTTCCGGGTTCAGGAGCAGAAGATGGCAAAGACGAGAAGGAAGTTCACAGCGGCATTCAAGGCCAAGGTCGCCCTCGCGGCCATACGCGAGCAGGAGACGACGGCCGAGCTGGCCCGGCGCCACAAGGTGCACGCGAATCAGATCTACAAGTGGAAGCGCGAGCTGCTCGAGAACGCAGCGAGCGCGTTCGGCGGGGACCAGACCGGCTCCGACAACGAGCGAGAATCGGAGCTGCTGCAGAAGATCGGTGAGCTCACGGTGGAACGTGATTTTTTGGCACGCGGGCTCGATCGCTTCCACCGAAAGTGAGGCGTGAGTTGGTGACGCAGGATGCTTCAGTGTCCATGCGTCGCCAGTGCGCGCTGCTCGGTGTGAATCGGTCGAGCCTCTACTACCAGCCGGAGCCGACACCGGCCGAAGACCTCGATGTCATGACCACAATCGACCGGCTGCATCTGAAGTATCCGTTCTACGGGAGCAGAAAGCTGGTCCATGCGCTGATGGGCGAGGGCCGCCATGTGAATCGGAAGCGAGTCCAACGGCTGATGCGGTTGATGGGGATCGAGTGCGTCGCTCCAAAGCCGAACACCAGCCGGCCAGCGCCGGAGCACCCGGTATATCCGTACCTGCTTCGGAATCGCCGAATCGACGGTGTGAACCAGGTGTGGGCCGCCGACATCACCTACATCCCCATGGCCCACGGCTTTGCCTACCTGGTGGCGATCATCGACTGGCATTCACGGAGGGTGCTTGCCTGGCGCCTATCGAACACGATGGATGTGCGGTTCTGCCTCGACGCCCTGGAGGACGCCCTGGCAAACTTCGCAGCCCCCGAGATCTTCAACACCGACCAGGGCTCGCAGTTCACCTCGGCGGCTTTCACCGGTCGCCTGCTCGAGGCCAACGTGAAGATCAGCATGGACGGGCGAGGCCGCTGGCTCGACAACGTGTTCATCGAGCGCGTGTGGCGGTCCCTCAAGGTCGAGGAGGTCTACCTGTACGCCTACGACGATCTTGACGCCGCGAGAGGCGGGATCGGTGCCTACTTCGAGTTCTACAACACAGAGAGACCGCATCAGAGCCTGGGGTACCAACCGCCCGCCGTGTTCTACGATCTTCTGTTGCAGGCCGCAGCGTGATCAACTCGCTGCGCTCGTGCTTTCCGGGGGAACAAACTGAGCTTCGGCCGACCGAAATCGTGGCCTCGCCGGCAACTACCGACTACGTCGCGATCGACCCGGAAATGGTTCACCTAGCCGAGCGCGGTTTTTGGTCCGAACGATGGGGTCCACCTCTCGACTCGATCGCGGTCTGGAGAAGGCGCACGTGACCTTCCTCGCGGAACGAGACTTTGGGCTGACCATGTCGCTAGTTGCTGAACTGAAGAAGGGTCGCTTCAAGCTGGGAGGACGGTACCGTGAATTCAAGCGCACCCGGTGGGAAGTGGAGGTGGAGTTCTGGCCCTTGCCGAGTGCGGCGGCAGGCTCACCGACGTAGCTCCCGCCGAGCTGCCTTCACGTACTCGTTGAGCCGGTAAGTGCTGGCCTCACGGCTCGGCAGCAAGTAGCCACCGTCTTCGATGCCGCCGGCCAACTTCGATTTGCCATCCAGCCACATGCGGCCCAACGCCCACGCTACGGAAGCGTCCATCTCATCGGCAGAGGCGAAACACCTACTGGGCAGGCCCGTTTTCTTCTTGAGCATGGGTACAAGGGATGCCCTGTTGCGTCCTGCCTTGGCGACCTTGATCCCGCTGCCCTTCTTGTAGCGAGGGAACTCACCCTCCGGGTTCTCAAGCAGCCACCAGAGTCCGATCGCAACAGCCGGATGAACCTCCGCCACGTTCAGTCCGTCCCGGA
>Ga0209992_10004590_pt1 | contig 10742 bp, 22 predicted proteins | sample 2SBtaG_2_FD_182564 | JGI IMG/M metagenome (GOLD analysis project Ga0209992, IMG submission 182564) | Deep subsurface microbial communities from Kolumbo volcano to uncover new lineages of life (NeLLi) - 2SBTROV12_ACTIVE470 metaG (SPAdes)... | ecosystem: Environmental > Aquatic > Marine >... | reverse complement strand
TCTTCTATTCTATTTAAGTTGTCGTTGGTTTGTGCACCCCAGGTTCCATCGTTTTCCCCTGTGGTCATTAACCTTAAACCTAAATTACTCCATGTTGATGCCATAGTTTATTCCTTATGCAATTCTAATAATTGCGTTTGATGCGTCTGCAGTTGGGAATGCAATAGTAAATGTGCCCCCTGTTACTGTGTAGTCTCCACCAAAATCAATTACCATTACTGCTGAGTTTGAATCGTTTGAATTATAAATTAATGCACCACGAGTTGTAAATGTTGCAGAAGTCCATGAAGTATCTGCAAAATCTGTAATCGCTGTTGTGCCTGAAACACTTGGGTCTACATTTGTTAATGTATTTCCACCTGAACTATAGTTTCCTGTTGCAGCTAGTTCGTCGGATGCTCCAGTCATGTCAGAGTAGTTTGTAGTAGCCGCTCCGTGTGTTCCTGTTATGCTTGCGTTAGCTTTAAATAAGGCTATTTTGAAAGCATCAGCTCCATTGTTGAAGTCATGATCGCCTTCCAATAGTTCTTTTTTAAAAGTGCTGCAAAGTGCTGATGTTAATGCCATATCTTATCCTTTTATTTCACCTTTTATGAACTCGTCAGTTCGTTTTCTTAGTTGTTCTTGGGCTAGAAATGTTTGTAAAGAACGGTCGTATAGACCTTGATATCTTTGCAATTTCTCGCCTGTGTCTTTCATAAATATACTAGCTTCTACAAGACTAGCATATAATATGACATCAGGAGCAAAATCTCCAACGTAAGTATTTGCGTTGGTAGAACTTAATCCTGCTGGTTTAATAGTATAACCTATTTCTAGCGTAGTGTCAACACTAGGAACAGGGCCAAATAAATAATTTACTCGTCTATTACTTGAAGAGTAAGCAGCGCCTGTACTAGTGTATCCAAAAAACTTAGGAGTACCTGTAGTTGCGCTATTTTGTGTATATTCTCTTATAAATGTATCGTCTTTTTCTTCTAAAAACTCACCTGTTTGTAGTTTCATATATCTTGTAACATAAACATCTTGAGGGACAGCAGTTGTATTTGTATCTGCAGTTACTAAAATAGTGGTAGTTTTTCTATGATAATTAAGGTCTGATTCTCTTTGTATTCTGTCTTCAGCTAATTCTATACATAGGTCAATCGGCGCTTTACCAGAACCAGTAGCTGTTGTAAATTCAGCTGCATCATTTTCAGACCAATCTTGAATAGCTTGTTTTAGTTGTACGTAAGTTAATCCCATATTAATTGTTCCATGTTCCTAAGCCATAAGGATTATTACCCCATCCAGGCTGTCCTATTGATATTGTACCACGTCCAGCAGTCATTTGCAACCCACTTATCGCAACAACTAGTTGAGGGTCAACTGTACCTTGAGCTGATGTAGCCCCTATACCTACTGCGTTTTCTGTAGCACTAAAGCTTAATGAACCTTGTGCTGAAGTACCTGCTTGACCTGCTGCATTTTCAGTTAGATTAAATTGAGGCCCCCCTTGACCAGAAGTAGCAGCTATCCCTGTAGGATTAGTTATAGCTGTTGGAGCTACAGTTCCTTGTGATGATGTGCCAGCTATTCCTGATGGATTAGTTTGAGCTACATATGAAGGAGTACCTTGAGATGCTGTTGCGCTAAAACCTGGAGAATCTTCTGAAGTGTTGATTGATACTTCACCAATAAACGTACCCATTTTAGCAGCAAAGTTTTTAAATAAAGGCCCTGCTCTAAAAGTTGTAGTTTGATTTTTACTGTCGTTATCAGGTCTTGGTTTAAATAAAAGATCTGATCTAGTTTTCTTTAAATATTTCTGTGGTTCTAACTGAGGATGTTTAGATTCAAAATCAGCTTTATGAACACGACTTCCTGTCCATTCTGTTCTTGCATCTTTATATCTAATCTTACGACCATAACGATCTTCAATTAAATGTGCTTTTTTACCAGCAGAATATCTAGCCATTAGTAAATCTGTGGTTGAACGTGAAAACTAACTCTTTCTCTATCTTCTTCTCTGGCTTTTTCCCAATCTTGATCATACAATGGTTTTAACACTGCAAGTCTATCTGGTACTTTTTTAATAGCTAACTCTACAGCTAAACCACTTATTAATGCTGGTAAATATCTTCTAGGTATATCTGGATTTTGTGTGTATGTCGCAGATACATCTTGAGGATATTTAATACTCCAACTTAAAAATTGATAATATGTTTGGTCTGGTATAGGCCATAAATAAACTTTATGAGTTGCTGAAGTTGAAGATGTAAATTGAGAGTTTCTTTCTACTGCATATTGTACAGGTTTACCTGTATTTAATTTACTTGGTATAGCAAGATATTCATCCATACTAATTCTTTCTAAAATAATATCTGAAGTATCTGAAGTGTTAGAGTTATCTCTAATTGCTGCATCAAGTACATCTAAATGTGACGTAGAATTGAATGTAATATGACCTTGGTCTTTTGTCATATCAGTTGTTTCTAAATCTAATGTAAATAAATTTACACCATCATTAACCCATTTAGTTAATAATAAGTTTAATGAGCGTCTAGCAGTTTTTAAATCATAACCGCTTTTGGTTTCTATACCACAACGCTCATAAGCTTCCTGTATTATTTCACCAGTATCAAGATTAAAAGTATAAGTACCAGAGGTAGCCATACTAGTCTCCTATCCCATTATAACAGTTTTAATAACCCAAAGAAATTGAGCAAGCACCATAAACCCTACAGTCCATAATACTTTATTAATACCGTCTATTGATTTTTGTAGATGCCAAATGTGATTATTTTTTACTGTATCAACTTCTTGACGCAGTAATTTTATTTCACCTTTAAGTTCCACAATATCAAGTTTGTTCTTTATATCAATGTTTTGCTCTTCCATGTTAAGCTTGGAATGTAGTTATACTTTCGCATTTTCCTACAGTAAACTTAACAAAGCAACCATTTTTAAATCTTAATCCTTCATCAGGAATTGTCATGTCTCTGATAGCAGTAGCTGAAGCTACAGTGCCAACTTTTAATGAAGTGCTTGCTGAACCGATAGCCGAAGCATCTGAAGTATCAACAAACTCAACTGTACCTGCCGCTGCATCATTAACCATATTTGCTCCCTTTAATCTTGTTGGGCCTGCAAATACAACATCTGCTGCATCAGCCGCAGTTCCTGCTTCTACGTTTCCTGCTGGGTCTCCAACAGCTGTTATAGAAGTGATTGTTTTAAAATATTTACTTCCTGTAGCAGTGCCTGTATCTGCTCCAGTAATTGTTTCTGTCATTGCCGCACTAGTTACATCAGTGCCAACAACAGTAAATGATATACCTGAATCATCGCCAGCCGACACAATTACAGTTAATCTTCCAGAACTATTGGTTACGGAACCACCAGAAGCTAAAGCGCCTCCAATTGTTAATGCCGCGCCATCACCAACAGCTGCTGAAGCTGAATAACCATTAGGGTCTGCTGCAACAGTATCTGATATAAATGTAGACTTTACGTCTGAATATCCTGCCATAGTTTTGTCCTTTATAAAAAGTGAGGCTTTTACACCTCACTCTAGTTAATTAGTTACGCAGTATAACCGAAAAATTCAATAAGTAATTTTCCAGCTGTATAATCAGCGTCTGTTGCTGCACCAGTTACCATATAAATATATTTATCTGCTGCTGGTGGTGTTGGAATGCTGATTACGCTATTTAAAGCTAAATCACCACTGTCACACATTTGTGTCTGATTAGTTAAACTAGTTATTGCTGCATCTTCTGCACCAGTTGCTTCATCCGCATACCATAAGTTGATATCTGGGTCTCCGCCTGCTGGAGCTTCTAAACAAGTCAGTTTTCCACCAAGAACTGTTCCGTTCACGGCTGCTGTGATTTGTCCAATGTGAGAATTAGCAGTTGCTGCTTTTCCGATAATGTCACCAGAACCAGATGATGCTAAACCTGTTAAGTCAATTAAAATTTTAGTATGAAAAATACCGCCTGTTTTAATTACTGAAGCTGCATAAACTGTACCTGTACCAGTTGTGATACCTGTACCCGCAGTTGTAGCAATAGTGTTTCCAGTTAGAGTTGATCTTCCTGTTACACCTAATGTTCCAGCGACTGAAGTGTTACCACTTGAATCGATAGTTGTATTTTCTGTAATAACACCTGTAGTGCTATTCTTTGTTATTTGTGAAAAGCCAGTTTCCGATCTGACTGTTCCGTTAAAAGTAGTTGTTCCCATCGTCTTTTCCTTTTTTATTATGTCTGCCTAAGCAGTCTCTGGGTTTATTAAGGGGGCACTTTTTATGGCACCCCCTTTTTTAATTAGCTTGGATTTGCTCCAAAAATAGCACGCCAGTCAGAGAAACCAAAAGAGTATCTCTCTCTTGCTTTGTATCTAACGTTACCAGTTTCAAAGTCACCTTCCATAGAAGTTTTAACAGGAGCTCTGTTAAACATCTTCATACCGTTAGGTGAGTCTGTTTTGATAAAGAAATTATTAGTATCAGTAAATCTGTGATTTACAAAATACCCTTTTGGCAACATTCCCATGTTGCTAAGTGCATTAATATCATTATCAGCAGTACCAACTCTACCAGGAGATTTCATTAATCTCTCAGCTACAAATATCAATTGTCTTGGAATGTGCAAACTTTGAGCTTGCAACGCTACTGGGATATCTCTATCGTCAGTAAATCCAGCAATCGCAATTAGAGCAGTTTCTAAAGAAGTTTCAGAAAGCTCTGCTTGTGATGAAAAAGTATTTGAAGCAGTAGTGCCACTTTGAAGTGGGTGAGCTGTTGAACATAGTACAACACCATCTCCACCTAGTTGTGTGCTTGAGAATGCATTGTTATATACATTCGCTGCTTTTGTTTGTTTAGCAGAAGCCATAGCTCTTGCTAATGATTTTGTTAATCTAGTTGACAGTTTGTCATAAAGATTGTCTTCCATTGCTTCCTCAGTAATTGAGAATGCCATAGCAACAGTTTCGTGTTGATATCTAGAAATCCAACCTTCGCCAGTTTCTGCATAGTTAACGCCTTGACCTTCAAATTTAACAGAAGCTTCTCCAAAACCTGGAAATAAAACTTCTTCTTCGAAGGCTCTATTTGATGTTTCCTCATCGAATAGCACCGCATGTTCATTTTCGTGTCTGTTATATTCAGTTCCGAAAATCGCATGTAAGCCAGGTACCAATTCTTTAAGGAGTTGTGCTCTTGAAATAGCCATAATCTATCCTTTCCTAATTATATACCTGTAACGCCTGTAGCGCCCGTACGGTGTTGATGTGAGTTAATTCTCACTAGTGCGTCCATAGTAGTACCAGCAGCTGTGTAACCCAAATCATCTTGCGCACTACCTAAAAGTTGTAGTGGGAAAGTGTTTGTAGTTGCTTTAGTGCTAGAGTCTGCTACGAGACCGCTTTTGTGAGTAGTCGCTGAACCAGAAGGTGATGCTACAATTTGTAGGTTCTCTCCAACGTTAGCTGCTGCAATTGCTGTAGTATCTTGATCTGCTTGAATCTTAAACAAAGTGTTTGGGTCATCATAGACATATGCTTTATATTGAGCTTTTGCAACTGTGCCGTTAGGGATTGAACGTACAAACTTTACATCTCCAGTAGAATTGTCCTGATACTCTGCTCCCCAGAATACACCAACAACAGATCCAGGTGAAGCAGCTCCTATATCAGTAACCAAAAGGCCCGCTGAATAAGTAACTAAATCCCCTTCAAAGTATGCTGTAGGTGCAGTAGCAGCTATTCTATAGCCGTTACCATCAGTAAAATTGTTGGCTCTGATCGTGCCACCAGTTGCTTGTCTAACTGGTGAAAGTCCATATCCTGCCATAATTTCTCCTTAATGCAAGTTTAAAGTTTAATCAATCTGAAAAGCTCGTTATAAACTTACTTCTCAAATTTCGGTTTTTCGATTCGTCCACCTCTTGTTGTCGAAGAAGTAGAGTCATCAGAGACTGGCATATTAGGATTTTGCTGTTGCATATATTCTGCACTATAAGCATTACCCATCTTTCTGCTTTGAGCTTCGTAGTACGCTTTTTTCTGAGCCACTAATTCTTTAGAATTTTTCATAAGAATTAAGTCACCAGACCTAACCGTACCTGCGTGTTTGCCAGCAGACATTACGTCAGCATGATAGTCATCCCCAAGTTCATCAGGTGTAACTGGCTCATAGCCTTCGCGTAGTCTTTCGTGAACATTTGCATCATCAGGGTTATTCAATAATTCATGTCTAACCCAGACATATTCCATATCCACATCTTTTTTATCTTCAGGAACGTCTAGCTTTGCCATTGGTTCCCAAACTTTTTTTCGAGTTGCCGATGCTCTAGTTTTACGGCTGGTTTGTGTTGCTTTCGTCATCTTAACCTCCCGCCTGTGTTTGGCGCACTTTTTGTCGCGCATATTCTTGTAAAGAAACTCCCAATCTATTAGCCATTTCAACTTCCGTTTTAGTTAGCTTTATTTGGTTTTTTCCCAGAGTGGAGCGCGTGCCACCCATAACTGTTGGAATTTTTTTCACTGATTTGTTTTTAAATTTCTCAGGAAATTCATCCCTTATTCTCATATCAAGTTCATTATAATATTCATCCGAACTAATATTAGGGCCTATCCCCTCTTCAATTAATTCTTTATGAATTACCATAGCTGCTTGAGTCATGATTCTATCTTTAGTTGAAGAACCTCCAAACCATTCATTTCGCTTTTGCCAGTTTAGAGCTTTTCTATCTGGTGCGGATGTTTGTTCTTGTTTAGGTTCTTCTTTTTTTGCTTCTTTTTTAGGAGAAGTTTCTGCTCTTGATTTATATTGTTCAGCTACTAAAGTTTCAGCTTTAACTGATGCTAAAGCATCTTGTGCTTTTATTTCTGCATCAATATCACCTGATTCTTTTGCTGTACGCAAAGCAGATAAAGATTGTTTTTCCTGAGCTTTTAATCTATCAATATATTGATTAATCGCGTGTAATTCTGAATCCTGTGTACGAGACTGTAATTCAGCTCGTTCAGAAGTCCATGATTGTTCTTGGTCTTTTAACTCCTTAACCTTGGCTTCTAATTCTTTTTTTTCTTTAACAAGACGTTTAATGCGTTTTTCTGCACGCTTGCCAAATACCTTTTTATCTTTAGATTCATCTTCCTCTTCAGATTTTTCCACTTCATCTTCTTCTTCGTCATCAACTGACTCAGATTCTTCTTCTACGGTTTCTTCGGATTCTACTGGAGCCTCGGTATCTTTAGGCTCTTCAGGCTTTTCTGTGCCTTCAGATTCTTCTGATGGAAGTTCTACAACTATCTCTTCTTCTTCTAGTTGCTCTTCCTGTCTTTCTTCGTCTATCATTAGACCTCCTTCGGTTGCGACCCGCGTTTATCGCTTAAATACTATTGTATACTAGATACAGACTTATTGCAAGTCTATTTATGTGTTATTTTATCAGGATTTGGTACAATTGCAAGAACTTCATCATCGTTTATCATTGCATATTCTTCACCTTCATATTTAAACTTTAGTCCAATATACTTACCTGTAAGAACCCAATCTCCAATTTTACACCATTTTGTTTCTTTATCATGGTAACATTCGTCTCCCATAGAAACAACTTGTGATACAACACATGCATGTTTAGCTATATCTTTAGTATCATCTGTTAATATAATACCACCTTTAGTTTTTTCTTGTATTTCTCTAGATTTTATTAATAATCTAAACCCTGAAGGTTTTGGTAGTTCAATTTTCGTCATCTATAATCTCCTGTTTATACAACTTTTTAAACTCATCTTTTACTCTAGCTTGCATATCTTCTAAAGTATGAGCAATGCCTAACATATATTTATATGAGGCAAAATCGTCTGCACCAGCTCCAGCTATTTGGTCTTTATTAGCTGATATAGCTTCATCTAGTGCTATTAGTAATCTATCTTTAAACACACTTGCGTCCATTTTATCTCCTGTTCAAGTTAAAGGGGGGCCTGAATGCTACTACTTTATAGCGATTGTTTTAGGCTTTTTAGCCTCGGGAACAATCTTTTCAATCTCAATAGAAAGAAGACCGTTTTCAAGAGTGGCATTGTTTACCACCAAATCGTCTGCAAGTGCAAACGTTCTTTTAAATGCTCTTTGAGAGATTCCTTTATGTACCATCTTCTCATCATCTTTACCTTCTTTCTTAATAGATTTTATTGTTAAAGTATTATCCCCATACTTCACATCAATATCTTCTTTACCAAAACCAGCAACTGCCAAATCAATGACATATTGTAGTTCATCTATTTTTCTAATATTGTATGGTGGGTAATTTGGAATAGCTGTATCTATTTCTAACAGTCTATCCATAATCGTATCGAAACCAACCGTAAACGGTCTGTAGGGTTCCCAATCTAATAATGTCTTCATCATAATATAACCTTTCTTAAGCGTTATTGTTTTGACCCCATTATGGCGGTCAAAATTATTATATCATGTTATTTATTTTTGTTCAAGGAAGTTGTAAAAATAATTTGTATCATCCCCAGCTGTCCATTTACTAACTGATTCTACAGCATACTCTTTAGTCGATACTTTAAAATCAGGTTGTTTTGGTTCTGATGGTGTTAGTGATTTATCATAGAACAATGTACGGTTATTTGGTTGTGCTGCAAAGTGACCATTGTCTAATTCTAGTATGTTAAATGATTTATGTTCTGCTGGAACTTGTGAATAATTTATATTTGGTAAATTATGATCGGGATGACAACTGTCTATTGTAAATAAATATTCTCCTTCATACCATTTCTTTGATGGTGACAAGTATCTTGCTTTTGGTGGTACCGTTGTTTTTTCTATTACTGTAATGTGATAACTAAATGCATCCCACAGTTCTAATTCTTCTAAAGAAATATCATCTTTAATATTAGGGGAAGTAACAAAAGCACTGATAGGGAGCTTATCATAAACAGCAGCATATTCAGGCAGATACGTTTCAAAGTAGAGCGCTCTACCTTGGATAGATTTACAGCTAACCCAAACACCTTCTACAAATTCTCCATGACCTTTTTCATGGTCATATAAATATTGTTTTTTAACATAAACTTTTATAGGTGGTACATTCGCTACTAAGAACGACATTAAGCCTTTCCAGCATTTTTATTACGTTTGAATGACCTATTATTTGATTTATTTTTTGTTACTAAATTATTTTTAGAATTGTTCATAGGGTTGCCATCTTTATGGTCTACATCTTTACCCTTAACACCTTTTATTCTGTTAGCTTTATTACGTGATGAACGTTTTTTTCTTTGTTCAGGTTTGCTATGGTAATTATCGTATTCTTTACGGTAGTTACGCATTATTTCTTTTTCTTATTGTTTGCAGCAAACTTACGAGCTGCTTCTACTGAACCAAAACCCCATTTCTTAAGTGCAAGTGCCTTACGGGTTGGGCGACCCTTCTCATCTTTCATAGGGCCTTTCATGCCTGCAAATCTTGCAGCAAATGAAACTCTTCTAGGATTCTTACCTTTAGGAACAGGAGCTTTTAGATTAGCACCTTCTGTTTTTTTAAAGTACTTTCTACCTGCCGCAGTTAAACCACCTGTTTTACTTTTATGTTCTTTTCTCATGTTCTATACTTCCTTACTTTCTTTGCAACGGACTTCGGTTGTTTCACATGCTGTTTGCCCTTTTTTGTTCCTTTTCGCTTTGCTCTTGTCGTGGCCGCATACTCCGCAGACGTTAGACTGTCTATCGCTTTCTTGGGGAGGTATCTTTCCCCAGTAACGCTTGATTTCTTGCCAGACTTCGTTTGCCATTTTTGTTTACCCCACGACTTGAGACTTTGTTGACTTTTTGCTAATGCCATTACACAATAGCAATTATAATAATAACAGCGACTGCAATCACTATCATACCAATTTTATGGTCTGACCAGTAATGCATGATTTTATCTTTTATGTTACTTATCATGATTTGTATCCTCCTCCAGCTTTTTTATACGCTTTAGCCAATGCTTGTGCTTTACGAGCACTCCACTGACCTGCAGCAGTTCCATGAGATGCTTGACTCTTAATACGATTAAAAATCTTTTTTCTCATACCAGGCTTAGTATAATTACCAGCCTTATTTACTGTACTTTTTGACTTTTTTGTTGCCATTTTTAACTACCCCCTGTAAAGCTCTTGCTTGTTTAGCATGCGATTTCGATGCTTTCTTTAAACCTTTAATTACTTTCTTAACTGTTCTAATTTTTTGTTTCATTTCTTTTTATTTTTTCTGGCATTAACTCCACTAGAAACTACTGTTCCTGTAGCTGTGCCTTTGCCTAAATCTTTGACAGGTTGTAAATTCTTTTTAACTTTCTTTTTAGTTGCTTTCTTGGCAGGTTCTAAAATAAGTTTTTTAGCATCTTTCATTTTAATTCTGTTAAATACACTTTTTGCAGCTTTTTTTCCTGCAGGAGTTTTGAGTGCTATTCTTCCTCCTAATTTTAATAAACTAAAAAATCCCATTATTGTCTTCCTATAGTTGTGCTTATAATGCTGTCAACATTAGATGTTAATTTTTCTGCTGAGTCCATTGCCATTTGTGCTTCTTTTAATTTACGATCTTCATCTTTATTCTCATCATCAATCATTATTTTAGATTCTTGTAAATCCATTTTGTCTTGATGCATTTTCATTTCGTCCATTAATTTTTTAGCACGCAATGCTAAGTCTTGTTTTTGAATTTCTAATTGTTCTTGTGATGAATCTTTCTTTTCA
>Ga0209992_10004588_pt1 | contig 10745 bp, 12 predicted proteins | sample 2SBtaG_2_FD_182564 | JGI IMG/M metagenome (GOLD analysis project Ga0209992, IMG submission 182564) | Deep subsurface microbial communities from Kolumbo volcano to uncover new lineages of life (NeLLi) - 2SBTROV12_ACTIVE470 metaG (SPAdes)... | ecosystem: Environmental > Aquatic > Marine >... | reverse complement strand
AGGTGATTGCAGCGCAGGGCAATGCGCCGCCGCAATACCCGGAATACGACGAAGAGTGCGAGGGTTAAACTGTCCTTGGCAAGATAATCGTCCGAAGTTTCAACGCCCTAAAGCGCAATCCGAAAACTGGGCACCGGTTTTCGGAATAAATTGCGCGCAAGATCAAAAGGATAGAGCCGCTCCGCTGATTCAGATAAAAAGGACGCGGCTCTGGCCGATATTACGTAGGCTTAATTTCCTGCGATCCACGAATTCAAAAGCGAGCCCGAGACAGATTCCGCGTAGCGTGCTTTTGCCCTGCGCTCCGCGCGTTCGCGGCTGAAATGGTCCCCCGGACCATTTCCGGGACGCCGCTCACCCCATAAGCGCTGGATCAAACGGATAATTGGTCAGGTTTTCGTATCCGTCTTCCGTCACCAGCACCTGATCCTCAAGCTTGATCGAGAAATCGCCGCCATCGGGGCTGACCAGCGCCTCGACACATAAGACCATGCCCGCCTGAACCTCATAGTCAAACGCGCCTTCCATAAATCCGTCCGGATAGTAAATCGAAGGCCATTCGTCACACAGACCCGCGCCGTGCATTTTCACGCCGTATTTCAGACGCTGGAAATTATCATCCAGATGATGGCCGCCAAAAGTCAGCTCTTTGAAACTGACGCCGGGTCTAAGCATCGCCATATTGGTCATGATATGATCAAACGCGTGACGCATGGCGTAAATCATGTCGTCGCGGGGTTGTGCATCACCGATCCACCAGGTGCGCGACACATCAATGCAGATGCCGTAGCTGCCGATCAGGTCTGTGTCATAGGCCAATATTTCGTTGTTTTGCAGAATACGCGGGCCGCATTCCTGAAACCACGGGTTGGTGCGGGGGCCTGTGGACAGCAGGCGGGTCTCGATCCATTCGCCGCCGCGTTTGATGTTTTCGGCATGCAGCACCGCCCAGATTTCATCCTCGGATTTTCCCGGCACGGCAGCCTGCCGCATGGCGTCCATTGATTTGTTGCAGGCATCATGCGCACAGCGCATGGCAAGGATTTCATCCGGGCCTTTTATCGAACGGGATTTTTCAGTAACTTCTTCGCCTTCCTCGATCGTAAACCCGGCACCCTCCAGCGCTTTCAGACCGGAGACCTGTATTTTGTCTACTGCAAGGCGCATGTTGGTGCCTGCGTGTTCCCGCATCAGATCCCGCACCTCAGTGGCAAATGTGCCGGCTATTTCCTGACCATTGTCGCCTGTGGTAAAATAAAACATCGAGGCCCCGGAACGGCATTCGCGCACCAGCGGATTAAAATCCGCCAAAAACGGCGCGTTTTTGTAGTCCCAGATCACCATATAGCCGTCAGCGCACAGCAAAACGGCGCGAAACGGGTTGTGCGTATTCCACAGCTGCATGTTGGTGGTGTCTGTGGCGTAGCGAATGTTTAGCGGATCAAACATCAGCAACCCGCCATAGCCACGATCAACGATGTGCTGTGTCAGGCGCTCCCACCGAAATTTGCGCATGTTTTGCAAATTCGGCAGGGTCAGACCTGCCGCTTCCCATTCGGCAAACGCCAGTTGTGTGGGGCCAATTTCCACCCGGTTCAGATCATTGGGCGTGCCATCACCAAGAGTGGCGCCCTTTGACGGGTCGATTTTGCGCGTCTTGGCGTAGTGCTGGTTCATAAGCCACCTTAATTATTTTAACAAAGCGTATCTGCGAAGCAAAGGCTTGCCATTCCAAAATCGTCCTGCAAATGTCGCAAACATGCGATCAACACTTACCGCCGGTATGCGGGAAATCTGTCAAAGCAAACTGCCGCTTGTGCCCTGGATGGATGCCAGAACCAGCCGTTTGCCCGGGCTTAATCCGGTAAACCCCGGGGACTGGTTGCGCCTGGACGAGGTTTATGCCGATCAAATGGCCTATCGTGAAGCGCTGCTGCGGGAACATCGCGATAATGTGTATCAGGTTTCACAGCAGGCCAAACCGGCAGCGGAAGAGCTGTTGCAGGTTATTGTGGCGGAACTGGACAGCATGTCCGGTTTTACATTTGGGGCAGGTAACATCCTTTGCCCGGACGGACGTGAGGTTAAAATTGACCGAAACAACCCGCTGCTGACTGCCGCGCGACTGGTGCAGGAAGACCTGTGCATCATGGAAAAAACCGGCGATGAACACAGGCTGACCGCTGCCGCCTTGTGTTTTCCAGCCAGTTGGATGCTGGCCGAAAAATTTTTGCAGCCATTAACCCATATTCACGACCCGGTGCCAAATTACACAACAGAAATTGCAAACCGTGTTCAGCGCCTTTTTGACCTGATAAAAGTTGACCGTCCCATGTGGCGGGCCAATTATCTGATCTACGCTGATCCGGACCTGCATCAACCGCGCTCTGTCAGCGACCGGCGCAAAGTCAGCCCTTCAGATCGCAGATGGATGCGGGTGGAGCGGCAGTGTCTGGTCAGGCTGCCAAAAACCGGGGCCGTTGTGTTCACAATTCATTCTTACGTGGTTCCGCTTGAAAGCCTGTCAGCGACACAATTGCGGGAACTGCCCGCTGGCATCCGGTCCGGCAACGCAGGTATCCATTAAGGCGGCACGCCGCTTGCCCTGTTGGTTTGAGTTTATTCCCCAGTTCCGGCGTGCTATTCTTGACGCATAAACTTCAGCGAAAGGAGCATACCATGCAAAGAGGGCTGTTGGCGTCACTTGGATTTGTGGCTTTGGCGGGTTGCCTTAGCCCTTATGATCAATGTGTCAGCAAAGCCGGGGCTGAGGTCAGACAAATTCAGGCAGGCATTGAAACGGCCAACGAAAATCTGGCGCGCGGTTATGCTGTGCACTCCACGGAGGAACCTTTTGTGGTGGTTGAAACCTGCTTTGCCCAAAACGTAGCGCCTTACCCTTGTACAGAAGTGGTTTACCGCACGGTGGAAACCCCGGTGGCCATTGACGCAGGACTTGAAAAGGAAAAACTGGCGGCGCTGAAAGCACGGCTGAAGGCTGCGCAGCGCAGGTTTCGGACGAAATTAAAGGCCTGCGAGGGGTTGGACGGCGCGTAACTGCGGCCCCCGCGACTGGCGGAGGCCCTTATTTGCGGAAATGCCGGTCTTTTAGCAGCTGTAATACATCCCGTATTCAACCGGGTGCGGGGTGTGTTCAAAGCTTTCCACCTCTTCCCACTTCAGCTCCATATAGCCTTCGATCTGGTTTTTGGTGAACACGTCGCCTTTCAGCAGGAAGTCGTGATCGGCTGCCAGTTCGTCCAGCGCTTCGCGCAGGCTGCCGCAGACCGTCGGGATCCCGGCCAGTTCTTCGGGTGGCAGATCATACAGGTCCTTGTCGTTGGCTTCACCGGGGTCGATCTTGTTCTGGATGCCGTCAAGCCCGGCCATCAACAGGGCGGAAAAGCACAGGTAGGGATTTGCGGCGGGATCAGGGAAACGGGCCTCAACACGCTTGGCCTTGGGGCTTTCGGCCCAGGGAATACGCACACAGCCGGAACGGTTGCGGGCGGAATAGGCGCGCAGAACCGGGGCTTCAAAGCCCGGGATCAGGCGTTTGTAGCTGTTGGTGGCGGGATTGGTGAAGGCGTTCAGCGCCTTGGCGTGTTTTAAAACACCGCCGATGAAATAAAACGCGTCCTGAGACAGATCCGCATAACGGTCACCGGCAAAAATCGGCTTGCCGTCTTTCCAGATTGACATGTTCACATGCATGCCGGTGCCGTTGTCGCCTGCGATCGGTTTGGGCATGAAAGTGGCCGATTTGCCGTAGGCGTGGGCCACGTTGTGAATCACGTATTTATATTTTTGCAGCTCGTCGCCCTGTTTGGTCAGGCTGCTGAAAATAAGCCCCAACTCGTGCTGGCAAGAGCCAACTTCGTGGTGGTGCTTATCCACATTCATGCCGATGTTTTTCATGGTCGACAGCATTTCAGAGCGCAGGTCGTGGCTGGCATCGGTGGGGTTCACAGGGAAATACCCGCCCTTAACCCCGGGGCGATGCCCCATATTGCCCATCTCAAATTCTGCATCGGTGTTCCAGGCCGCGTCCGCTGCATCCACTTCGTAAGATACCTTGTTCATGGTGTTGGAAAACCGAACGTCGTCAAACAGAAAGAATTCGGCTTCCGGGCCAAAATAGGACACATCACCAATGCCCGAAGAGATCAAATAGGCCTCCGCTTTTTCCGCCGTCGCGCGGGGATCGCGGTCGTAGGCCTCGCCTGTGTCCGGTTCATGCACCGAACAATGCAGGCACAGGGTTTTTTCGGCATAAAACGGATCAACATAAGCGCTTGCGCAATCGGGCATCAGCTTCATGTCGGACTGGTCAATCGATTTCCAACCGGCAATGGAAGAGCCGTCAAACATAAAGCCTTCTTCCAGAAAATCCTGATCGACCTGATTTGACATGACCGTCACATGCTGCAGCTTGCCGCGCGGGTCAGTGAAACGGATGTCAACATAAGCAATGTCGTCATCGGCGATGGTTTTCAGAACGTTTTGCATATCGCTCATGAGGGTTCCTTACAGTTTTGTCTGAGAAATTACAGGGCTTCGTGCCCGGTCTCGCCGGTGCGGATGCGGATGGCCTGTTCAACAGTGGACACGAAAATCTTGCCGTCGCCGATTTTATCGGTGTTTGCGGCGTTCACAATCGCCTCGATCGCACCGTCCAGCTGATCTTCGGCCAGCACCACCTCGATTTTAACCTTGGGCAGGAAATCCACAACGTATTCGGCCCCGCGGTACAGTTCCGTGTGTCCCTTCTGGCGGCCAAAACCTTTGACTTCGATGACTGACAGGCCCTGAATGCCCACATCCTGCAGGGCCTCTTTCACTTCGTCCAGTTTGAACGGCTTGATAATCGCTTCGATCTTTTTCATGGGCGTGATTCCTTGTGGCGCGGGCGCTGACTGCCGCGTCAAAGCACTTTCCCTTGGGGGGTGCAATTGGCTAGGGTTGAAATTATCGGGCGGTGCGGTGAAACGGATAGCACTGCCCAAAATTTAGGCGTTTTGCCCAATTGATAGACAGACTGAGAAAACCATGACCGAACTGCTGACCGCCGCCCAGATGCGGGCCATTGAAGCCGCCGCGATTGACAGCGGCGAGGTGACAGGGCTGGAGCTGATGGAACGCGCCGGGGCCGGCGTGGTTGAGGCGATCTTTGAGGAGTGGCCGGAGCTTGGCAAAGGGCGGGGGCAGGCCCCCGCAAATGTTGAGTATTTAGACAAAGATGAAAGGGCGCTCCGGGCTGTGGTGCTGTGCGGACCGGGGAACAACGGCGGCGACGGTTTTGTGGTGGCGCGGTTGCTGAAAAAGCGCGGCTGGGATGTGGAGGTTTTTCTGTATGGGGACGGGGCGAAGCTGCCGCCGGACGCGGCGGAGAATTGCCAGCGGTGGCGGGAGTTGGGGGAGGTTTCAAAATGGAATTTCGATCCAATGGAAAATTCAGTCAACTCTCAGTCAGTTGATTTGGTTATTGATGCCTTATTTGGAATTGGCCTTTTAAGACCACTTTCTGTGGAAACTGCGGCGCTAGCAGAAGAAAGATCAGTTTATGACATGGCATTTCACGGCAACTTTATGGTTGCCATTGACACTCCTTCCGGGTTGGATAGCGACAGTGGAAAAGTGATCGGCAAACATGCATTTAGAGCTGATTTGACTGTCACTTTCCAATCCGAAAAATTAGTTCATCGTTTGGCGGTTGGTCCTGAACATTGTGGTGTGGTCCGTTTAATTGACCTTGGTATCAACCAGATGACAGCGACAAAGGCACTTATCAAAAATAGCGGTTTAGAAAGTAGAAGAGGTCTTGGTCAATTCGTTTGCGTTCAAACCGAAAGGCCAGATTTTCTTGTCAACGAAAAGAGCCAGTTATTTCCTGGCCATCCTCGGCACAAATACGACCACGGCCACGCTCATATCCTCGCAGGTCCACCCGGCCGCGGCGGAGCGGCGCGACTGGCGGCGCGGGGGGCTTTGCGGATTGGTGCGGGGCTGGTGACGTTGGGGTGTCCGGCGGATGCGCTGGGTGAAAACGCGGCGCAGTTGAATGCGGTTATGGTGCGCGTGGTTGACGGAGCGGACGGATTGGCGGGGCTGCTGGGCAGCGAAAAGATCAACGCCCTTTGTCTGGGGCCGGGGCTGGGGCTGACTGATGGCACCAGGGATATGGTGGCGGTGGCGCTGAAATCGGGCCTTCCATGTGTGTTGGATGCGGATGGATTGAGTATTTTTGAGAACAATGAAAAGGCCTTGTTTGAGCTTACGCATAAGGATGTTGTTCTGACGCCGCACGCGGGTGAATTTAAGCGGTTGTTTCCGGACATAGCGAAGAGGCTCGAAGAGACGCCGATGAGCGGCCCGGCCTTTTCCAAGGTGGACGCAGCGCGTGAGGCGGCGGCGCGGGCGGGGTGTGTAGTTTTGTTCAAGGGGGCGGATACGGTGATTGCGGCGCCAGACGGGCGCTGTTCGATCAACTCAGCGCATTATGAAAGGTCCGCGCCCTGGCTGGCCACGGCAGGCTCCGGCGATGTGCTGGCGGGGTTTATCACCGGGCTGTTGGCGCGGGGTTTTTCGGCGATGACCGCGGCTGAAACCGCGGCGTGGCTGCATGTGGATTGCGCGTTGTCTTTTGGGCCCGGCCTGATCGCCGAGGATTTGCCCGACGAACTGCCCAAACTGTTCCGCAAATTGGGGGTTTGAATCGGGCCACCGAAACATATCAAATTCCCGTTTTGCCCTGTGGACACCGCTTTAAAACCTCTGCTAGAAGGGCGCGGAATTTGAGGCGGCCAATCGGTCGCCGCTTTGGTTTACGCGGGTGTGGCGGAATTGGTAGACGCACCAGATTTAGGTTCTGGCGCCGCGAGGCGTGGGGGTTCAAGTCCCTCCACCCGTACCAGAAAGAAGACAAAGGACGAATGACATGCAAGTCACCGAAACCCTGAACGAAGGCCTTAAGCGGGGCTATAACATCGTGCTGAGCGCGGGCGAGCTTGACGCGAAAGTGGACTCTAAACTGGCAGAAGCCCAGCCAACCTTTGAAATGAAGGGATTTCGCAAAGGCAAAGTGCCGATGGCCCTGATGAAAAAGCAATTCGGCGGCTCTGTCATGGGCGAAGCCATGCAGGAAAGCATCGATGAGGCCATGCAGAAACATTTCAGCGATTCAGGTGACCGGCCCGCCGGCCAACCGGACGTCAAGATGACAAATGAGGACTGGAAAGAGGGCGACGACATTGAGGTCTCGATGAACTATGAGGCCCTGCCGGACATTCCGGATGTTGATTTCAAGAAGATAAAACTGGAGCGCCTTGTGGCCAAGGTTGACGACGGCGAGGTTGACGCGGCCCTGGAAAACCTGGCGACCAGCGCCAATGAATATACCGATCGCAAAAAAGGTGCCAATGCCCAGGACGGCGATCAGGTGATGATGAATTTTCTGGGCACGGTTGACGGAGCGGCATTCGAAGGCGGTGCTGCGGATGATTATCCGCTGGTGCTGGGCTCAAACTCTTTCATTCCGGGATTTGAGGAACAGCTGGTTGGCGTAAAGGCCGGTGATGAAAAAGTGGTTAAGGTGGCGTTTCCGGCTGACTACGGCGCTGAGGCGCTGGCTGGAAAAGACGCGGAATTCACGTGTAAAATCAACGCGGTAAAGGAACCAAGCGCGGCGGCGATTGATGATGAACTGGCAAAGAAATTTGGCTCTGACGATTTGGCCGCCCTGAAAGGGCAGGTGGCGGACCGGCTGGGCCTTGAATACGCCGGTGCCGCGCGGACAATTCTTAAGCGCAGGTTAATGGACGCGCTGGTTGAAATCATTGATTTTGATCTGCCGCCCAGCATGGTGGAAGCCGAAGCCAATCAGATTGCGCATCAGTTGTGGCACGACGACAACCCGGATGTGACGGGCCATGATCACCCGGAAATCGAAACAACCGATGAACACACCGATCTGGCCACCCGCCGCGTGCGGTTGGGGTTGTTTTTGGCCGAACTTGGCAACAAGAACAGGGTTGAGGTCAGCGATCAGGAAATGCAGGGTGCGGCGGCTGAACAGGCGCGGCAATACCCCGGGCAGGAGAAGGAATTCTTTGAATTCATTCAGAAAAATGAGCAGGCCCTGCAACAGCTTCGCGCCCCGATCTTTGAGGACAAAGTGGTTGATTTCGTGCTGGAACTGGCCGATGTCAGCGAAAAAGACGTGTCCAAGGAAGATCTGGAAAAAGCGGTTGAGGCCCTGAGCGAGGAGTAATCCTTTCGCGCAGGTTGACTGAAAACGGATCGCTTTTGCGGACCGGTTTTTGTGTTTTTGGACGTATGTATTTCATCGGTATTTGATATGTATTTCATACATACCTTTGGCTGGCCCACTTTGATCCGCGCGGAGCCCATTTATCGCAACGAAACCCGTGAAACTGTCGCCGCCTGTCGGTTCGTTTTGCGCTATTTTGCGTTTTGCAATGCGTTCCAGCCAAACAACAGCGTGCCGATGACCAACAAAGTTTCGGATATCGGAAACAGGATGCCGCCTGCTCCGAGCTGTTCATCGGTAACAGTGCCCGACAGCACCAACACCAGCATGGTTGTCAAGATCAGGGTGCCCGCCTGATGCAGCCAAAAATGAGGACGCGCCAGTCCGGAGTTACCCATTTCAGGAAAGACCCGGTAAACGAGCGCAAATATTGTCATCAACGCAAAACCCACCAAATTGATATGGGCGTGGGCGCCGGTCAATTCATGATTTTCCGAACCGCCCATATACATGCCTATCAACATGCCAATCAGCAGGTAAACGATGCCCATCAACAGAAAATTGCGTGAAATATTCATGGTATCCCCTCCATTCTAGCTAGGTCCATTGGGTTTACCGACTGGACCAGCGTGGCTTGGTTTGACGTATACATTAAATTGCCGTGGCTGCAAAAATTTATTGCCGCTGAACAAATTACATTTGTCGGTTCGACTTCTATGGTGCCTGACTTTCAAACAACGTCTCGATGATCGGACAATCCGGCACATCGCCCTTGCCGCACTCTGCCGCCATTTTCTTTAGCGCCGTTTCAATTTTGGTAAGGCTCTCGATTTTTGCCCTGACCTGTTGCAAATGCTGAACCGTCATATTGTGAACTTCACCGCAGGAAAGATCATCCCGGTCCACCATGCTGAGCAGCGTCTTGATTTCGCCGATGCTAAAACCGATTTCACGGCTGCGTTTGACAAAGAACAACCGCATCAGCTGTTCGTGGTTGTATTGCCGGTTGCCGCCCGCGGTTCGGTCTGGCTTTGGCATAAGGTTTATGCGCTCGTAATAGCGGATGGTTTCGATGTTGACACCACTTTGGGCGGACATTTGACCAATGGCGTAACCTCGCAACTTTGTGATCTTGGGCATCGAAATAATCCTTGTATCTGTAGTCACTACAGACATTAGGACACAAACAGAGAGTCTGTAAATGAGGATTTGCGTCTGTGGCTTTGCAAAACGAAATGACCCCGCAAAAAGAACTTGAGCCGGATAAGACAGATATGGGCACCAAGGTGGCCACGGCGGGCGGGGTGCTGGGTGCTTTGGCGATGACGTCGTGCTGCATCCTGCCGCTGGTGTTGTTCAGCCTTGGCGTGACCAGTGCTTGGATCGGGCGGCTGGGTGCGCTTTATCAGTACAAATGGTTTTTCTTTGCTTTTGCCGGGGCTTCGCTGATCTATGGCTTTTGGAAGGTGTACAAACCTGCAGGGCAGGATTGCGCTGACGGTGCGGTCTGTGCCCGACCGGCGAACAAGATTTTCATGAAAATATCATTGTGGAGCGCGACGACAATCATCATGGCCGCTTTGGTCTTTCCTTACGTCACACCTTACTTTCTGGGCTACTGAGAAATGGAACAAAAAATGAAAAATCTGATTATCGCCTGTGCCCTTGGTCTGATGACGACCGGGGCCGCCTGGGCGGAGGAACAGCAAACCAATATCGAGGTCAGTGGTCTTTACTGCCCCTCGTGCAAGTTCATCGCAGGCGAAGCCATGAAAATGATCGAAAGCGTTGATATCATTGAGGCCATCGTTGCAGAGGACGGCGAAAGCGCGGTTTATGTGGTTTCTTATGATGACGCCGTGACCAACCCGCAGGAGATTGCCGAATGGACCCTGATGTATGGCTACACGTCCGAGGTTCTGGTTGATGAGGACTCCAGTTCCTGAGAATTGAACGTTTGTGGGTGCAAGCAAACAGCCTGTCGGCCGGTTTTTTGTACCATTTGCAGATTGACCAGGGACCGAAATAAAAGAGGTGGAGGCGCATGAAAGACAAACTTTTTGCGTATGGCGTGATCGGGACGGTCGTTGCGGCGCTGTGTTGTTTCACGCCGGTATTGGTGGTGCTGTTTGGGCTTGTCGGGCTGTCAGCGTTCGTGGGAAAGCTGGACATCGTGCTGTTCCCTGCGCTTTTCTTTTTTATCGGTCTGACGATTTACGCGCTCTATCGCCGGTCCAAAAACTCTGCTGGCTGAGCCATATCGTCACCAAAACCAAGGATCAAACCTATGCCTGACAGTTCAGTTCAAAATCCAAACGCCACTTATGATCTGGCCGTGATCGGTGCCGGATCAGCCGGATTTTCCGCGGCCATCACCGCGGCTGACGACGGCGCGCGGGTGGCGCTGATTGGTTACGGGACCATCGGCGGAACCTGTGTCAACGTGGGCTGTGTGCCGTCCAAAGCGATGATCCGG
>Ga0209992_10004585_pt1 | contig 10749 bp, 6 predicted proteins | sample 2SBtaG_2_FD_182564 | JGI IMG/M metagenome (GOLD analysis project Ga0209992, IMG submission 182564) | Deep subsurface microbial communities from Kolumbo volcano to uncover new lineages of life (NeLLi) - 2SBTROV12_ACTIVE470 metaG (SPAdes)... | ecosystem: Environmental > Aquatic > Marine > Volcanic... | reverse complement strand
CCACTGATCATCCAGCCCGCGTCTCCCCCTCGGACATGTGCGACGGTGCCCAGACTGTCTCGGTGCAGCACTTCGCCTTCGATGTAGAGCGTCAGCGTCGAGATGCCGATGTGCGGGTGCGATGGCGTGTCGAGTCGCTTGCCTGCGGGCACTTCAAAAGGCCCGAAGTGGTCAAAGAACATGAAGGGGCCAATCAGCTCGCCGGGATGGTCCGGCCGCAGACGGCGGCCCTTGGCACTCAGAACCTCGCCAGCGTAGGGCAGCACCCGTCGAATGCTCACCCCGCCTCCGAGGTCGCGCTTGCGAAAGGGAATCGTCAGTTGGATGGGCATTGGGATGGGCTCCGAGCGGCAGCGTATCCGAAGTGCGACGATCCTTGCGCTGACCGGACGATTCATGGGGATCGCCGGGGGTTTGGGCTCGCGTGAGGATCGCCGTTGTCCGAAGCCGGCATCTGGGGGCAAAACGCCGGCTTAAACCGCAGGTTTAACGCCGAGAATAAAGCGGTGTTTTTCGCCAACAACGCCGCGCCAACTGGGTTACCGGATGGGGTCCGGGAGACACCATGGAATTCGCGAAGACCATCATTCCCATCCGCATCGAAGACGAAATGCGGAACTCGTACATGGACTACTCCATGTCGGTCATCATCGGGCGCGCCCTGCCCGACGTGCGTGACGGTCTAAAGCCGGTCCACAGGCGCATCCTCTACGCGATGCGCCAAGAGGGCCTGCTCGCCAGCAAGAAATACAGCAAGTGTGCCGGTGTCGTCGGCGAGGTGCTCAAGAAGTACCACCCGCACGGTGACAGCGCGGTCTACGACGCCTTGGTGCGCATGGCCCAGCCCTGGAACCTTCGCTACCTGCTGGTCGATGGCCAGGGCAATTTCGGCTCGGTCGATGGCGATCCGGCCGCTGCATACCGGTACACCGAGTGCCGCATGACGAAGCTCGCCGAAGAGCTTCTCACCGACATCGACAAGCAGACAGTCAGCTTCTCTCCCAACTTCGACAACCAGGTCGAAGAGCCCGACGTGCTGCCGGCGCGCTTCCCCAACCTGCTCGTCAACGGTTCCGAGGGCATCGCGGTCGGCATGGCGACCAAGATTCCGCCGCACAACATGACCGAGATCATCAACGCGGCCGTGGCGGTGATCGACAATCCAGACCTGGGCCTCGAGGACCTGCTCGGCATCGTTCCGGGCCCCGACTTCCCCACGGGCGGCACCATCTACGGCCGCAAGGGAATCCACGACGCCTACGAGACCGGCCGCGGCCGCGTGATTGTGCGCGGACGCGCCGAGTTCGAAGAGATGAAGAACGGCCGCAAGGTCATCGTCATCGACGAGCTTCCCTACCAGGTCAACAAGGCCCGGCTCATCATGCTGATCGCTCAGCTGGTGCGCGACAAGAAGCTCGAGGGCATCAGCGCCCTGCGCGACGAGAGCGACCGCAAGGGCATGCGCATCGTCATCGAGCTCAAGATGGACGCCTACGAAGAGGTCGTGCTCAACAAGCTGTACAAGCACACCCCGCTGCAGAGCACCTTCGGCGTCATCATGCTGGCGATCGTCAACCAGCGTCCCCGCGTGCTCACCCTCAAAGAGATGCTGCAGCACTACATCGCGCACCGACGCGAGGTCATTCTGCGTCGCACCCGCTACGAGCTGCGCAAGGCACGCGAGCGGGCCCACATCCTCGAGGGCTACCGCATTGCGCTCGACGCCATCGACGAGGTCATTGCCCTCATTCGCTCCAGCAAAGACGCTGCGACGGCTCGCATTGGCCTGCAGGACCGCTTCGGCTTGTCCGAGCTTCAAGCCAGCGCCATCCTCGAGATGCGTCTTCAGCGCTTGGTTGGCCTCGAGCGCGACAAGATCGAAGCCGAGTACACCGAGCTGATGGAGCGCGTGGGCTACCTCGAGGGTCTGCTGGCCTCCGAAGAGCTGTTGATGGGCGTTGTGCGCACCGAGCTCATCGAAGTCCGCGACGCCTACGGCGACGAGCGCCGCACCCGCATTGTCGAGTCGGCCGGCGAGCTGTCCATCCACGATCTCGTTCCCGAAAAGGACCAGGTCGTGACCATCAGCCACTTGGGCTACATCAAGCGCTGCGATCCCGACGAGTGGCAGATGCAGCGCCGTGGCGGCAAGGGCAAGCGTGGCATGACCACGCGCGAAGAGGACTTCGTCACCACGCTGTTCATCGCCAACACCCACTCCATGCTCATGGTGTTCACCCAGAACGGAAAGGTGTACCCACTTTGGGTGTACCAGGTGCCCGAGGCCGGGCGAACCGCAAAGGGCCGGCCCATCGTCAACCTGGTCAACCTGCCCGAGGGCGAAAAGCTCGCGGCGGTTGTGTCCATCAAAGAGATCGATCGCGACAACGCCGATCTGTTCTTTGTCAGCCGCAAGGGCTTGGTCAAGCGCACCAGACTGCAGCTGTACCGCAACATGAACCAGAGCGGCCTGATCGCTGTGGGCGTGGCAGAGGGCGACGAGCTGCTGACGGTCCGATTGGTCGAAGACGAGGTCGGCGCTGCGAGCAACGTCATGCTGTTCAGCGCTGACGGCAAGTGCATTCGCTTCCCCTACGACTTCCTCGACGAAGAGGGTCGCCAGCGAGGCGTGCCCAGCATCGGGCGTCCCAGCCGCGGCAACATCGGCATGAAGCTGCGCGGCGAAGACATCGTGGTCGACGCGGTGATCGCCCCCGCTGTCATGGACGGCGAGGGTGAAGATGACGAAGATGACGACGTCGAGGACATGATGTCCGCCGAGTTTGACGGACCGTCGGCCATCGAGCCCGACTCGACCGAAGAGGGCGAAGACGGCAAGCCGGTCTTCATCGAAGAGCCCTGGGAAACCACGCTGTTGACCGTCACCCAGCTGGGCCGCGGAAAGCGCACTCCGTTCGACCAGTACCGCCGCCAGTGGCGAAATGGCAGCGGCATCATGTCGATCAAGATCCTGAACGAGGGCGGCGCAAAGGACACCGGTCAAGTGGTCGCGGCACTCGAGGTCACCCAGACCGATCAGCTCATGATCGTCACCGACACCGGTCGCATCATTCGCATCGGGGCCGGCACGGTTCGCTTGGTCAAGAGCCGCGCCAGCCGCGGTGTGCGTCTCATGCGCCTGATGGAAGGCGAGCGCATCGTCGATGTCGCCGTCATCGAAGACGCCGACGACGAAGAAACCGATGTGGTCGGCGAAGAGCCCGAGACCGACGGTGAGGCTGACGCTGCCGAGGCGACCGCAGACGCGGGCGAGGTCACATCTGACGCCGATTCATCCGATGACGATGCGGCGCCGGCCGGGCACGACTCCGAGTGAGTTCAGTGCCGCGGAACTGTGCAAGGACCCCGTGCCTTGCTACACTCCCGCTTCCCTGTCAGGAGATCGCGTGAGCGAACCGAGCCAGTCCCATGGCTTTTGGCCCCGTCGAGGCACGGTGGGCACCGCATTTGGTGCTGCTGTTGCCGTGGGCTTGCTGTGGTTGAGCCCGGTGTCTCCAATGGCGCTGTCGCAAGGCGATGTGGCTGTCGGCAACGGCCAGCCCGATGTCGCCGTGGCCCGCTACGATCAGGTTGCTCGATACTCGCCCTTCCGCTCGCTGCGCGAAGAGGCCCTGTGGCGTGGAGCCATGGTGTCCGCGGTCGATCTGGGCGATGACAAGGGTGCGCTCAAGCGCTTTCGCACGTTGCTGGCGCACATGCCCGACTCGGAGCACGCGGCCGAAGCGTGGGACCAGATCGGCCACCTGCTCATCGCACGGGACCAGCGCAACGCCGATGCGGGCGTGGCCTTTGGACACAGCTTCCGCATTGCTCCAGGCGATGCCCAGGCCGACCAACGCCTGACTCGGTCGGCCCATTCCTACGCCGAGGCGAACCTGTTGGTGCGCAGCGATCGCGCCTATGAGCAGCTCGCCCGCACCTTCCCCGAGCTCAAGGCCCGAAGCCTCATCGGCCGTGCCGAGAACGAGATGTTGCGCAAGAACATCCAAGAGGCCTTGGCTCTGTACGAAGACGCCATTCCCCACGCCAACGATGCCAATGTGCGAGCGGTCGCTCGGTTCGGTGCCGCCAGCTGTCTCGAGCGCCTGGGCAACCTCGACGAGGCCATTGCCGCCCTCGACAGCGCCGACGTACCGACCGAAGTCAGCGAGCGTCGGCGCACTGGAATCAGCAACCGGCGCGACGCACGCGACAGCGAGTAGTCCCCATCAACCGGCATAGCGGCCGCTTGTTTGCTACCATCGCGCCCATGAGAAATGCCACCATCGTCGTGACCGCTGCTCTTGCCCTTGCTTGTGGAGGAGGCGGCGGCGGCTTCGGGTCGTCAGTTGGCCCCTATGCCACGTCGATGGGCGAGCACTATGCCAATGAGAATCCCGGCATCCCGTGCCCGACCTATGCGCTGGGCGATGAGATCGAGATGAACGGCTTCTCGTTCCGCATTGACGAGGTCATTGTGGCGGATGCCGAGAAGAGTCTGCCCTGGATTGCCAACTCCACCGAGCGAAAGCACTTCGAGCGCAACGAAAAGGACAAGGCGCTGATCATCGTCGCGTCAGCGCGGAACAACAACCCGGTCAAGAGCCGCTTCAACCTGAGTGTGAACACGTTTGGCACCGACGGCGAACAAGGCTCGTGGTGGGCCTACAACGAGAAGTTGGTCGTCGCCGAGCGTGGGGTCGACGAGTGGGACAGCAACCTACCCCCCAACAAGTGGATGCCTTGGATTGGCATCAGCAACCTCACTGACGAGGCTGCTGACGGCTCCATCTTGCGGCTGTACCACACCGAAAAAGAGTACGACCCCACCGACCCCCGCGGCCGGCGCAAGATCACAGTGCTGTACGAGCAGGCCGTCATCGACCTAGGCACTCCGACCCGTGGGCCGCACATCAATCCCGAGCGCCGCGATGGCAATGTGCCCGCCGCGGCGACCACTCCGACGCGTCGGCGCAAGTAGGCCCTAGGGTTCGTCGGAAGGCTCCTTGTCCGCCTGTGCGGAATCGGCTTCCGCGCTTCGTCCAACGGCCTGGTCGTCTTCAGCGGCCTGGTCGTCTTCTGAGACCTCGTCTTCCTCTTCAGGCTCGTCCCCTCCGACCTCGCGAATGAGCACGATGGTCAGGCCGAACAGGCCCAGCCCCATGAAGCCAACGCCAAAGGCGAGCACCGCTTGCTCGGCAAAAGACAGGGTTGGTGGCCGAAGTTCCGCCTGCTCGCCAAGGGTGCCTTCACTGTCTGCACGGCGTCGCAGCTCGTTGGTCAGCATGCTGAGGTCGTAGTCGGGAGCTGCGAGGCGCCGATCGCCGTAGACCAATTCCACATCGGCTTCGGGCAGCACGGCGATGAGCTCCCAGATGGGCCAGGACGCCTCGATGGAGCTGATCTCAAGCGGTGGATTGTCCCCGTTGTCGATGCTGACGACCAGCTCGTCGCCGAAGCGTCGATTGACGTCCAGGGTCAGGGCGCGACTGCTGTCATCGCCCATCCAGTTGAAGGCGCGCACGGTCTCGAGCTCGCCGCCTCTGGGCCGGGAGATGGTGACCCGTCGACTGAACTTGGGTGCGTCCGTCTTGACGGTGACGCTGCCGACGATCATGTTCTCGACCGGCAGGGTGGCGCGGATGTACGACACGCCATCGCGCTCGTTCCGCTCCATGGGCAGTTCGCCCCAACTCTTGCGAACGCCTTCGCCGCGCAACACATAGGGAATCTGCCGACCCTCGGAGTCGACGAGGCGCAGGTCGGACAGGTCGGGTTTGGCGTTCGCCAGCACCTCGGGGGAGAGAGCTACCCGGGACAACCCCTGGCCTTGGACGGTGTGTGACCACTTGAAGCGACCCAGCTCGATTTCGGTGCCTGCGTTGCCCAGCCCGCTGCGAACCTCGGGGGGCGAGTAGGCCGGGTTGGGGCTGCGCTTGTCGGCGAGCTCATCGGTGGAGGCCACTCGGGCCAGGTCGGCGGCTGCGAACTGCAGGTCCGAGGTATGGGTGGTTCCGCTTGGCGCGCCCGCGTACAGGGTGAATGGGCCGGCTCCTGGGTCGCGCACCAGAAGCTCGACTCCGGGGAAGCGGGCCTCGACGCTGGGCAGGGCCAGGGTCGGCCGAGAGACGGCTTCGATGTAGACAATGACGCGTTTGTTCGGTCGTGCGGACAGGTCCAGCTTGGTCTGCTCGATGCTGGCACCGCCAATGGCGGAGCGGCGAATGACGGCGCTGCGGTTGTGCCAGACGTCACCGGGCAGGGTCTCGGGACCCGCCATGATCGGAGGGATGAGCACCTCGGCATTGCGCTCGAACAGGCCATCCTCGGGTTTTAGGACGACCCTAGTGATCGGATAGGCATGGGGCAGCGGAACGTCGTAGCGGACCCAGCTGTCCTCTTGCAGCCATGGGGCCTCGACGGGCAGCGTGACGACGTCGTCTTTGATGCGAGAGCCGTCCCAGCGAAGGGCGTTGATCGAGGGGTCCCGGCTCTGCGAGTCGCCGTGGTACTTGAGCTTGAGGTGGAACAGGCCAGTCTCGGCGGGAACCGGCAGCTCGGCGTTCGAGCCCGATGACAGGTTCCAGATCAACGCGGTGGTCAGCGGAGTTGTGTCGCCGTCGCGGGTGAGGGTGGCGGTCGCTGCAAGCGGGCGATCGGGCAGCGTGACTTCCAGCGCGTCGAAGGGCCGATCATTGATGAGGATGGACCACGAACCAGGATCTTTGTCCGGCCAATAGGCGACCGAGAAGCGGCTGTTCTTGGAGCCGCGAATGGCGGACACCGAGACCGGTGGCTCGCCGCCGCGACGCACGGCAAAGGGCACGGACTCGCCGACGCCGTTGATGAGCATGAAGTCGCTGCCGTCGATGGGATCGGCAGATGATCTCAGGTCGGGTCCAATGCGAATGCGGGACACACCGGTCTCGGCGACGCTGACCTCGGTGGACCACGGGAAGTCCTGGAGCTCACCGGCCGATGCGAGGCCAAGCAGAATCAAGAGCCACATATCAGTCTGCACCTGGTTCAGAAGATTCAGAAGAGTCGGTCGGGTCGGCCTTGGTGGCCTCGTCGTCGGGGGTCGTACCGTCGCGCAGCACCAGCCGCTCGAACAGGAAGGCGGCGACCAGCAAGATGATGCCCAAGCCCATCAACGAGCCGACCCTGACAAAGCCGGGCAGGCTCCAGATGTCGTAGACCAGCACCTTTGCAGCGGCGAGCAGCAAGAAGGAGAAGCCCAAAAAGCGCGTGTAGCGACTCGCCACCACCAGCCCGATGATCAGCAGGGTCATGCCCCATCCGCCCCAGGCCAGGCTGCGCACCATGCCTTGCAAGGTCGTCTGTCCGCCCAGCTCGAGGGGGCCTGCGTCTTGGAAGGCGTGGGAGACCTGGACGTTGACCAGTGCAAAGCCGGTCAACATGGCCAGCAGGCGCAGCATCACCGGTGCGGGCATGAGCAGGTCGGGGCCCTTTTCGGGCTTGCTCTGCTGGACCCAGTAGGCAGCGGCGACCAAGCACAATGTGGGAACTCCCCAGGTATAGAGCGTCCAATTCAGGATTGGCCAGCCGCCAGCATGGCCCCAGGCGAGTGCCCAGGGATTGATGAGCAGCCGCACGCCGATGGTCAGTCCGAGCACCACGGACGACCAGCGCAGCAGCGGATGAGTGAGCTTGGTCGACAGCCAGCCCAGCGCCGCCGCCTCGAGGGCCCAGCCAACGGTCAGCCACTTCTCCCACACTTGCAGGGGCAGGGCGAAGGTCAGGCCCAGCAGAGCCACGCCGACGGCCACCGCCAGGGTGGGGTCGCTGGACTTGACCTTGTGGGCGCGCACCAAGACGCCGGCTGTCAGCAGTCCGTAGCCACCAATCAGCACGGGCAGCAGTCCGATGACGCCCTCTCCGAGTCCATGGCGCCAAGCCAGGTAGAGGGCTGGAGCGAACAACGGTGCAGCCAGGACCGCGCCCAGGTGAGACAGCACGGGCACGCGATCGTCGGTCCATCGGCCGGCCAAGGCGGGCACAGAGAGCAGCGTCAGCGAAGCGAGCGTGGGCCCGACCAACCAGGCGGCGCCGATGTCCTCGACCATGAGGCCGCCCATGGTGAGCGCGAACGCCAGCGACAGCACACCGGCGAGGCTCAGGGCGCCATCGCTCGAGGTCCAGGGGCCAAGTGCGGCCAGCACGGCAAAGGCGATGACGCTGACGCCAAACAGTGAGCTGGCGACTCCGATCAAAGGTGCTGTGCCCAGGAGCAGTCCGGTGGCCAGAGCCAGCGCAGCCAGGGCAGCACCGGTGCCGCGCTCGGCGATGTAGATGAGCAGGCCGACAGCGAGGGGGCCGAGCAGTCCGGCGACCAGCAGAGGCGTGACCTCTTGTTCGACCGCCGCCCAGCCGCCGAACCACGTCATGAGCGCCGGAATGGCTACGGCTGTACCCACCAGGGCGATCAACAGCTGTTGGCGGACGCGCGCTCCGATCAACAGTGGGATGGAGAGGAGGGAGACGGCGGCGGCGCCGAACCAGATCGCCGGACCCTGTGCCTGCACAATCAGCACGCCGGTGCGTGGATCGGTGAAGGCCGAGTCCACAGGAAGGACCCAGGCTGTCGCCAGCAGCGGAAAGAGTGCGGCTCCATAGGTGCCAGCGACGGTGACCGCGACGCCGCTGAACGACGTCTCCTTTGGGGTGCGAGCGACCGCGGCGCCAAAGGGAATCGCAAGGGCAAAGGCCGCCACGAGTGCGACAGGGACCGACTGTGGCGCGTAGGAGCCAATGCTCCAGGCCGAGAACAGCAGGCCCGTACCGGTCGCGGCCAGGGCGATGACGTCGAACCAACCGCGGAATGCGGCGGCGGAGACAGTGCCGATCATCAGCAGGAACAGGTAGGCGAACAGGCCCACGCCGGTGCTCTCGCCGGTCGAGACCAAGATGGGCGCCATCAGGCCGCCGATGAGTCCTAGGTGGGCCATGAACCGGTCGTTGTGGACGACGGCTCGCAGGGCCGCGACCCCCGACACGGCGACCAGCAGGCCGAAGGTCGGCAGCGGTCCGATCAGACTGTAGTAGGTGCCCATGGCAAAGATGCCGCCGAACAGGGTGCCCATGGCGACCCCTTCGAGGGCCGATGGCAGCACGAGCACGCGTCCGCGCAGAACGCCGGCAAAGACCCACACCACGGTGCCGCCCACGAGTGACATGGCGACGCGTGTCGATGGCCCAAACCAGCCGGTCCGTGCGACCGCCACCAAGCCGAAGAGCACACCGACAATCAGCATGAACGCGCCGATGGCGGCGGCGATCCACACAACCACACGCTCGGGAGACGGGGCCTTGACCTGGCTCAGGTCAGGCAGCCACTCCAGCCCGGTGGCGCCTCGATTCCTGCGGCCTGATGCGGGGGGGAATGCCGAGGAAGCAGCCGCGCGAGCGGGTTCGGGAGCGACCTGCGTCTGCTCATCCTCTGGCAGCTCGGCTTCGGCTTCGGCTTCGGCTTCGGGCTCAGCCTCGGGCTTGGATTCGGTGTCTGGCTCGACGTCGGCCTGTGGTGGTGCGGAGGGTGCCGTTTGTGGCGCTGGCGCGTCGGCGGCGGGCACCCCCAGCTCGACCTCGACCAGGCGCTGCTGCAGCACTCGAAGCTGCTTCTGCAGCTTGCGCCGTTCTTGGGAGGCCGCGTAGGCGACGACCAGCGGGCCAATCAGGCCGATGATCAGGCCTGCAATGGTGCCGGTCAGCGCGCCGACCATCGCTCCCAGTAGTGCGCTGAAGAAGGCTTCCACCGGTCTCTCCGTCGTGCACCCTAGCAGCGATGTCACGCGGCGGATTCAACGCCGAGGGAATCCCAGGTGAAACCGACGTGAACGGCTTTCTGACGGCCCTGTCACCGTTTGTTGGGCAATCGTCAATTGAGTTGCTCGCTAAATGACACTTCATTAGCTGGCGCCCGATCGGGCTTTCCCCGTAATCGTGTTTGTTTGGAGATTTTCATGCGCACCACTCTGTCGATGGCATTTGCCACTCTCTTCTTCTTCGTCGCCTTCATTGGCTGCGACATCCAGCCCGAAGCCACTTTCGAGCACAACGGTGTCGAATACGCACAGCGCGGCGCCAACAAGATTTTCTGCGGCGGCATCGCCGGTTTCGAGTGTCCCGAGGGCATGTGGTGCAAGCTCGATGGCAACTACCCGGACGCTGGCGGAACCTGCAAGGGCTCTCCGGCGGGTGACGACTGCTCGCTGGTTCGCTGCATTGGCCCGGACTCCTGTCCCGCTGGCCAGACCTACCACGCCCCCAAGGGCAAGGACTGCTGTGGCAGCTGCAAGGGTCCCGACAAGTCCGTCGACGAGGGCTACTGCGAGACCGCTGCCGATTGCGACGGCCTGATTCACATCATGTGCGTCGGCTCCTGGTCTTGCGACAGCAACCAGTGCGCCTACGATTGCGACGTCAGCACGCTCTAGACCGTCTCGGCTAGCGCTCCTGCGCGCACAGAGCCCAGCTTGCCATCGAAGGGTGGCAGCTGGGTTTTTGCGTTGTTGCGTAACTTGGCTGTAAGCGCGGAAACCCCTGCAGCGTTCTCCGGTCCCATGGCCCCACACACCGGAGGATTCTGTGTTCAATTCCCGCATTCCCATGACCGTTGGCCTGGCTCTGACTGCCGTCATTGCCGCCATCTACGCGCCTCATCTCACTGGCCTGACCGCCACAGCAGGGCCACTGCCGGAAGTGGAGCCGCCACCGGTGCAGCCCTTG
>Ga0209992_10004583_pt1 | contig 10757 bp, 6 predicted proteins | sample 2SBtaG_2_FD_182564 | JGI IMG/M metagenome (GOLD analysis project Ga0209992, IMG submission 182564) | Deep subsurface microbial communities from Kolumbo volcano to uncover new lineages of life (NeLLi) - 2SBTROV12_ACTIVE470 metaG (SPAdes)... | ecosystem: Environmental > Aquatic > Marine > Volcanic... | reverse complement strand
GCTACTCTTACATCATCATGTTTTATTTGCATTATCATTTCCATTTTTATTATTTCGCATACTTCGTTGACTGTATAACCATCAAATGATGGTATAGATTTTGCCATATTTTTTACTCCTTATTCTCTTTTTAATTCATCATCAATATAATCAATGATTTTATCTAATTCGTTTTTAATTTCGTCTGCATCTCCGAAGGTGTCAATATTCATTAACATGTCTATAACTTCATGAGCAGAATACCTTGATAAATCGTAACCCATATTTATAACTCTTTCTTATTTATTTATTCAGTAAATATTTATTACTGTAATTACATGATATAACAACAACAATATATTGTCAAATATTATACTAATCAAATATAAATATTATCGTGGGAAATAATGGGATATATTATTTATATGAGTAAATCTACAAGCTATTATTTATATTGTTATCGGTTGGATTTATTGGTATAGGTTGACATTATCACAAGCAAGATTAATAATAGTTTAGGTGTTATATTTAGCCTATTTTTAGGTGTTATATTTAGATACGCCGATACACTTGCAGACACTATAGTATATATATGTACCCTATTAGAGTGCTGAACTGTTTTGTAGTATTTATAACAGTTATATAACAGGTGTTATAAGTGTTATAAAACAAGTGTTATAACTGTTATATAACAGTCCTAAAAGTGTTATATAACACCCCCTATATATATATATATATATAAATTATATTGTTATAACGTAACACTTATTTTTAGGATAAGCGTTACTACTAATGCTGATATTAAAAGAAAATTAAAAATAAAAGAAAGTGTGTTAGAATATTATCTATGCCAAAAAAACGTAGTGTAATAGCAAGAACACCAGCAGAAAAGTTTAGAGATAACATATTGATTGGTTATCCTGAATGGCCTACTTGGTCTAGGAAGCTTAGGCGAATATTTGTTTCCTTGCCGTCATATGGTGTTGGTAAAGAAGCTTTAGAATCTATGTGTGAAGACTTTGATTGGGATTTTGAAAAGACCAGTAAGTTGATAGATGGTAATGCTAGTTTTACTAAAGCAGTAAATGATTTCATAGAAGATAATTATAAATACAGGACAGCTATACGTTATCCTAATTCTAAAAACCCATTACCTTTTGAGATAAAATGGAGCAAGTTGCAGTTGGTTTATATGATGGAGTCTGGTATTACTTCGTTTATCAAAGCAGAATTAGGTAAAATATCTGGTGTTGAAAACAAGTTGATAGAAAAGTCTGGCTTGTTAGAAATAGAACCATTAGTAAATGATTGGCAAAGTGATGGTAGTCACCAACAACCTGAGAAAAAAGTTGTTGTGCAAAACGTGGATATCTCTGGTGAGTCTAGTTTATTTGATTTAGAAGCAAGCTTAAACGGAAAATAAATGTCTTATCAATACACACCATCTCCTTGGCAACGTAAGTTTCACAATTCAGAAAGCAGAATAAAGGTTGTATGGGCAGGTCGTAGAGCAGGTAAAGGTAGAGCTGTGCTTACTGAGCTAATGCTAGCCATAACGCAGGCTTCAAAGACTCCGTTTCTAGCAGATAAAGAAATGGCAAAAGCTACAGGATTACCTGTTGGCTACGATTTAACTAACACACTAGAACCTGCTGTCCATATATGGGTAGTTGCACCTAACTTTGCACAGAGCAGACAAGCATGGAACGAACTAAAACAATTTATACCACCAGAACTTGTAGTCAAAAGAAAACAAGGACAAGGTGGTGGTCGTGGTGATGGATGGAGAGAAGATGCAAAGTCTGTATGGCTATATCTAAAAAGTCCTAATCTAGCTAGACGAGATGTCTACATTGAAATAAAATCTGCTGACGACCCTGAATCTTTACAGACTGCTGGACCAGACTTTATCTGGATTACAGAGTCACAAGATATAAAAGAAGCTGCATGGAATAAACTACGACCAATGCTTAACTCATCTGGTAGATTAGGTAGAGGTTGTGTAGAAGGCATACCACCATTCAAAAGGTCACATTGGTTTTCTAAACTTTTTAAATGGTCACAAGAAAATCCTAGCGAAGATTACGAATCCTTTCATGCAACGAGCTTTGATAACGTTTTCCTATCAGAAAAACAGAAGGCAGCTATAAGAGACGAAAAAGCAACTATGCCAGAAATTGTTTGGGATAGAATGTACATGGCTAAACAACCAGACGGTGGAGGTGGTTTCTTTAGGCCAAGCAAAATAGAAGAAGCTGCTAACGGAAAAGAAATATTAATGCCAGACCCTAGCAGAAGATACGTTGCTGGGTTAGACTTGGGTAAGAAACAGGACTATACTGTGTTTATTGTAAAAGATGCAATGAGCAGAAAATCTGTGTACGCATTAGAAATGTCTGGTAGTGATTGGGTTAGCCAAATAGAAACTATTAGTTCTGAAATAAATAGATGGAAAATAGGTGATATTAGAGTTGACTCAACTGGTTTAGGAGACGTAGTGTTTGACCACTTACTTTCTTCTGGATTACCAGTAACACCATTTAAATTTAGTGCACAAAGTAAATATCAATTATTCCAAAATTACTACATTGCACTAGAAAATGGTACTGTACATTTCCCAGAAAGTTGGGATACACTTAAAAAACAATTGGAAGATATAAGTATAAGGCCTAGTGGAAATGGTTCATATGTGTTTTATAATGAATCTAACGAACATGATGATTGGGTTGATGCAGAGTTGTTAGCTTTGATGGCTAGCGACCCACCAGGTTATGAAGATGGTGAGTATAATTATTTAGGAGCTATAAGTAGAATGAGACCTATAAGACCTACAGACTCTAAGAGACCGTCACGATTTATGCAAATGAGAAGACAACAAAAGACTAAACAGAAGTTACAGTATTTAGAAGAAAACGAATTAATTACTACAGAAATATAGGTAAAGAATGGTTTTAGATTACGAAATAGACCCAACAGAAGCAATCAAAGTAGAAGCTGCAAATCCAACTGATGAGCCAGACATTACACTTCAATGGGTAAAAGAAAAAGCACACACAGGGCGTGAATTGTTTAGAGAGTTTCGTAACAAAGCAGAAGAACTAGATGATTTTTATTTAAACAACTTTGACTTTAGCGTTCCAGAAAACGGAACATTGATTAGATTAGGTACAGCACAATCCGTAATAAACACATTGGTTGCACACGTTAGTCCACAATTTTTAGATATATCTGTTCCACCACCTGGTGCACGAGGACAAGCAAGAGCAGAACTAATGGAAAAGTTTTTGACAGGTGCACACCATATGGTAGAACAAAGAACACCTGTATACAGAGAGATTACTAAACACGCTGGTCTTTATGGTATTGGTTGGGAGAAGATAGAGTTTACTGCAAATGAATGGAGTGACTTTCCAGAAGCACCACCACATGAACAAGAAGCTAGTGCAGAATACAGAGAACAAATAAAAGAAGTATTAGATAAACGGTCTGTATCATGGCCTATAAAATCTGTAGCTGTAAATCCACAGAACTTAATATGGGATTTAAATAATGGCACACAACCTAGATGGGTTATATATGAATATCAAGTAGATGCAGAATGGGTACAAGCTCACTTTCCAGAGTGGAACGTATACAAAAAAGGTTACGTTACTTTTCAAGAAGTATGGACAGCTACACAAGTAGGATACTTAGCAGATGATAAATGGGTATTAGAACCTAGACGACATGGTTACGGTAAACTACCTTGGATTATGTACTGGCCACAGATGGGATTAGATACTGGTAACTCAGAACCAGAAACTTTATACATGGGATTACTAAATGGTTCTATAGATATGTTACGAGCACAAAGTCAATTAGCATCACATTATATTGATATTGTAGGTAAATCAGCATGGCCTACACTAGAATTTACAGGACCACCAGGAATTACAGAAGAAGTGCAAGCAGCATGGGATGATACTCCAGGTGCAAAGAATATTAAACCACCACAGGTAAATGTTGGTGCATCACAAACACCAAGACCACCTTCAGAGATTGGTATTGCAAAACAATTCTTAGACGAAGCTATTGAAGCTAATACTGTTCCTGCTGTTGCTAGAGGACAAAGACCAACAGGTGCAGCATCTGGTTATCATACTGCTGTACTAGCTGGTATTGCATCACTTAACTTTGGTGCAGTAAAAGAAGCAATGGAACGTGGATTACAAGATAAAGGTGAAATTATTTTAAGAATAGTAGAAAATGTTATCAACGATAAATTAACAGTATTTGGTAAAACAGAAGCTGGAGTTTTAGATGCTGCTATCAAGCCTACTGACATCAAAGGGCATTACGTCAACATTGTTCGTATTAACTCTGTGTCACCAGAAGAACAAGAAAGAAGACTCAATCTTTGGGCAAACTTGTGGCGTACAGGATACGTTGATTTAGATACTGCTCTTAGAAAAGGTGGAGTTAGCAATCCACTAGAAGTTCGTGCTAAGATATTAGAAGAACAATTTATTAATTCGCCAGGTATACAAGAACAGCTACAACAAGCAGCAGCATCAAGAATACCAACGATACAAAATATTTTAGAAGCAGCAGGACAACAGTCACCACAAACAGGACCAACTCCTGAACAGACTGCAATGAATATTTTAAATACACAAGGAGCTATGCAATTGCCTAATGCAGGAAATTTCCAACAAGGTAATCAAGCAGGTGTAAGACCTAATAATCCAGGTACAGGAGTACCACAAACTACTAGACCTGTAATACCAGGTTCTATAGACGAAATAAATCAAACAGCTCAATCTATAGCAGGACCAAGAAGTGGTAATGTTAGAGTACCAGGAGCAGATATATCACCAGGAGCAAGAGGATAATGGCAAAAAGTACACATCCACTAGAACTAGCATTTATGAAATTTGATGATACTACTAAAAGATATTTACAACAAGTATCTAGTAGTTTTCAAAACGTAGGCAGTATTCCTGATGTACAACAACCAAAAAAACGTAGCAAGAAATCAATCTATAATTATGGATTGAACACACCATTTGGGAGAAGCTAATGCCAGTTTTTAATATAACTTTAACAAGTAGCGAAACAGGAGATACTGTTCAACAAACAATAAATGCTGTAACTGGAGCAGCAGCTCGTAATATTGCTCAATCTCAAGCTCCAGATAGTAGTTATAGAGTTGGAGGTATTGTTCAATTAGATGATGCTGTTGAGTTAGAAAGAGCAAGACAAAGAAATTTAGGAAGAGATTTTTCTGTTTCTAATACAGATTTATTATCAATAGATGAAGGATTTGGCACAGGCACTTCTCCTTTTTTAAATCAAACTACTACAGTAGATACTACTTCTACAGCACAAACATTTGATGAATACAATACTAATCAAATTAAAAACTCAATAAATAGAGGGGAACTTGCAGGTTTAGATTTGCAAGAAGATTTACCAAATCAAAAACAAGAAGAAATTGTTACAACAAGTATTACAAATCCTAATGCAGAAATTACAGATGCTCTTGCTGAAACCGTTTTTACTCTTTTGAATGATGTAAAAGGTAAAGTATACAATACTACATTAGATATAGAAGAAATACCTGGTCAATACAAAAGTGTTAGTGAAAGATATATAAGTGGTAGACGAGGAGCAGGAAATACAATTTCTGATGTTGAGAAAAAAAATTATATTCAACAACTAAAAACTAACTCAAAAAGTGGACCTGAATTTAATAAAAGAAATCAACAAATTGTTTTATTAAATGATTTGATAGATAAAATAAACTTTACATCTCAACCTAGACAAGGGGATACAAGTGAATACTCTAATCAATTGTCAGGTTTGTTGCAATCAGCAAATAATTTAGGTAAACAATTTATTGCAAATAATACAAATAATGTAAGTCCAGATAATAGAGAATATAATAATGAAAGTTATTTTGGATTAGCTCCAGATTACTCAGGAGTAACTTTTGCTTCAGAACAAAGATTAGATAATTTAGATTTAGTTATAGATGAAGGAACAAATCAACCAAAAATAGAAGCTGTTAGGCAGTTTCAAAGAACTCCGTTTGACTCTGGAGATGATTTAGCAAGAAACGAACAAATTGTTGATGACCCAGGTCCTAGACCTGCTCCACCACCAGACCCTGTTCCTCCAGCAGAACCTGCTCCTCCTGTAGAACCAAATGCAGAAATTATAGCTTTGCAACAACAAATACAAGAATTGCAAAACCAATTAGCAACTCAAGCAACTCAACAACCAGCTGGACCTACAACACAAACTGTAGGAGATACAGAGTTTAGACAATTCTTAATAGAAAATGAAGATATTATATATGTTAATGACCCTGAATTAGGAAGAATATTATCTCCAGTAGGTAATGCTTTAATAGAAAATTATGTCAATGATAAAAATCGTGAAGCATCTGAAGCATTAGCTATACGTCAAGATGAAATTCGTAATAATCAAAATCTTAGTGAACTAGAAAAACAAATAGAATTACAAAAAGCTAGATTAACAATAGAAGAAAGTATTGCAAATATACAAACAGGAGCAGATGCAATAATTTCTCAAAATCAATTAAATTTAGGTACAGCACAAGCAGATGCAGATAGACTAGCTAGGGAAGCTGTAGCTGCAACACAAGCAGGAACGTCACCATTTTTTGGATTAGATGAACTAGATGCTGCTGAACAACAAGCTAGAAGACAAAGTCAACTTGCAGGAACAGGTGGAGTTTACGGTGCATTAGCAGCAGCTGGTACTGAAGCAGTTCCTTTTACAGCTCAACAAATATCTCAAGCACAACGAGGTGGCTTAACTGTACCTCAACAACTTGAGTTAGCTAGAGCAGGTGGTAACCCATATGGTCTAACTTCTAACGAAGCAATTCGTTTACAAAATAGTTTAGCTAGAGGTGGATTAAGTCCATTTGAACAAATAGCTTTAGCACAAGCAAATGCTAATCCTTTTGGATTTACTTCAGGTGAACAAATAGGATTACAAGAAAGTTTAGCACGAGGTGGACTAACTGCTCAAGAACAGTTTGATTTACAAACAGCATTAGCAAGAGGTGGTTTGTCTGCTGAAAATCAATTTACTTTACAAACTGCTTTGGCTAGAGGTGGACTTACACCTGAGCAAAGACTAGCAGAACAAAGATTGGGAATAGCTCCTGAAATATTTAGAGCATCTCCACAATCATTGGGTGCTTTATCTAGTGTATTGGGTGGTACTGCTAATTTAAGAAGTGCATTAAATCCATTCTTAGGAACAAACTTTACAGGTGGAACAACTACTCAAACAGCTACAGCTACACCCGTTCCTACTGTTGGACAATATCAAGCACAAACTCCATTTCAACAAGGTGCAACTCAAGCAAGTCTTGCATCAAGTGGACAAGATATAGAACAAGCAATTTTAGGAGTAACACCACAAGGAGTGAATACTAATCCTGGAGGTTTAGCTCCATTTACAAGTACGCTAGGAACTTACTAAATGGTAACACCTTTTAATAGAAACCCCTTTTCTTCTCCAAAAGAAGATTATAATACAAGAATAAAAAGACTTCGTAAGGAAAGACAAGACCGTTTAAAAGAACAAGAAAGATTAGTTATAGAAGCTCAAGCAAGACAAAGAGCTTTAATAGCTGAACAAAATATTTTAAAACCTGAACAACCTGTTGTTCCTTTGAATCAACCTGATTCTCCACCAAAACCATTGCCAGTTATAGAACCTGCACAAGAAACAGCAGAGCCTATAAGTTATTCTGGTTTTGCATCTGGTATTAGAGAAAACTTAGCAAATGCAGGTTTAAGTGCTTTAGAATTTATAGAACCAGGAATTAATACAGCAATAGGTGCAGGTGCAAGATTTGTAAGTCGTGGAGAATCTGAGTTTGATAAACAACTTAAGATAGTAGAAGAAGAACGTGAAGCAGCTGGTAAACAAAGAGGATTTAGAGGATATTTTGCAACAGGAACAGAAGCAGCTAGGCGTGCAGCTCCTTTGCAAAGAGGTGCAGAATATGGAGCTTCTTTAGGAACGTCTCTTATACCAGATGGTATGTTTGGGATTAATTCAAACCAAGTTAGAACAAAAAGAAATGAATATTTTAAAGAAGCTACTGGTAAAGAGTGGACTCCTTTAAATTCTTTAATCAATGCAGTAGAAGATTTAGATGCAACTAAAAAAGCATATAAAGAAACAGACCAACCTACATACGCAAAAGGAACATTAGAGTTTGTATTTGACCCATTGAATGTATTACCAGGTATAGGAATAGCATCAGATATAAAAACAGGTTCTAATGCTTTAAAAGGTTTAGCTAGACTTTCTGTAAAAGCACCTGTTCAAGCAGTTACTAAAACAGGTAAAATAATTGCACAACCTAAAAAAGTTGCAGAAAAAACAAAACAAATTGCTAGTGATATAAAAAGTTATTATGATGATGTTTACACTTATAATACAAACCCTACTGATTTATTGCGACAACGTATAGAAGAAAAAGGTGCAGACTTAGTAAAGGGTGGAGCTGCAATAGAATATAACATAGCAGCATCAGAAGGAAGATTAGTTTCTAGGATGCCAGGTGTTTATGATAATGTTATTCCTCTTGTTGATGGATATGACCATTTTGATAACATAGCAGCAAATGTTGTTTCAAGTCCAGATTTTGCAAAAGGATTAACTAGGCCTGTAACAAGAGAACAATTTGATGCGTCAATTACTACATATAAAGAAACTGTAAAATACTCAGAAGATTTTTTTAGTAACGATAATATTGTAAAAAGACGTGATAGATTTAGAGAAAAATTAGTAAAGAAAAATCAAGATACTTTAAAACAAAATCAAGCAGCTAAGTTACAAGAGGGAATAAGAAAAACTTTTGATGGTGTAGACAAGATAGGGTTATCTTTTATAACAACTCCTTTTCGTACAATAGTAAATTCTATTGACCCTCAGATATTAGCAAAAGTTGGAGATGCAACAGATTTAAAAACTAAATATTTAGAACATGCTCGTAATAAAGCTAATGCTTTAAATGCAGCTGGAATTAGTGTAAAAAATACTATTACTAAATCTGGTGATTCTAAACGTGTTTTTAAAGATGATATAGAAGGTTTTACAATTACACCTAATGAAGCAGATGCTGCAAGAATATATAGAGTATTAAAAGACCAGCATAAAAATTCAGGATATAATGCTAAAAATTTAGACGACTCAATTCAAGCAGATTCTTTTTTAGAGTCAGATATAGTTAGTGCTGTAGTAGATGTAAGAAAAACTGTTAGAGAAGATATGGTAACTCCCATAGGAAAGCAACCAGTAGATGATTTAATATTTGATTTGAAACCAATGTTTAAAGTTCAAGGTAGTGAATACTTTAATTTTAAAACAGGAGCAAGAACAGAAAAAGGTAACTATGTTATTCAGAGAGCAAAAGCAGAATTTGAAAAAGCTAAATTATTAGCTGAATATGGTAATCCAATTGTAGCTGGTGGTAAAGTCTTATCAGGAAAAGCGTTGGCAGATTTTTATTTATCAGAAAAAGCTTATACTTCAAGATATGTTTTAAACAAAACAGGTAATAAAGCATTTTCTAATAACGGTTTAGAAAAATCATTTAACAAAAATAGAAAGTATTTAGACCCAGATAATATATTTGAAGATATTATTAAGGGTGAAAGAAATATTATATATGCTAACCCAGAAGATGCTTTGAGTTTATCTTTTATTGGAGCTTACAATCAATTAATAGATACAGTTTTGAAACATGATTTAATTGATTTTTTTAATAAAAATAAAGCAGCAAGAAATCAATACGGTGTAACAGTAGTTGAAAAAATAACATCACCTCAAAGTGGTTTTCAACTACAAGCAGATACTTTGCCTGGTTATAAAATTGGAAATAAAGAAATTACTTTAAAGAAAACACAACCTAGTAATAGAAATGTTCCATTACAACAAACAGAAAGTGAAAAACTTTGGGATAGTTTGTTATTTCGCACAGAAAAAGATGCTGCAAAATTTGGAAATGATTTTGATTTAATTATTAATGCAAGTAAAGATGTTGTAGGTATGCCTGCATTAATAAAAAATCAAATAAAAACAGGTACAGGTGTTTTAGGAGCACCTATATCTAAGGCAAGTGATATAACAAAACTTTTCCGTTTAGCTGGTACTGGTATTGATTTAGGTCTAACTGCAATATATGCACCAATAGTATTTGGTTTAGGTTCAACAAAAATTTTAAAAGGTATTGCAGCAGATAATCCTAAACTTATTACAGAGGGAAAAAATTTATATAAAGGTATTGCTAGAGCTACTGTTGATAGTATTGTATCTCTTGTAAATCCAGATAGAGTATTAGCAAAAACTTATTCTCCTGCTAGACAAAAAACTTTAGCACTTATGAATAGAAATAATATGGGATTAGGTAGATTGCAAGTAGAAGCATATGAAGCAGTCTCAGCTAGTACAACTAAATGGGGTGGAGAAGTAACCAACCCTGTTAATTTTCCAATAACAAATCCAGTAACACCTCAAATAAGCAAATTGTTAAGAAAATTTGAAGGTAGTTGGTCTACATTTATAGATGAAATAAAAATTTCTACTTTTGAAGCATTGACATCAGGCTTAGATGAAATCCAAGATGCTGTAAAAATAAGAGAAATAGCAGAGTTTATAGAAAAAGGAACAGGAACATTAAGTTCTGAAGCAGTTGGGTTATCTAGTTTTCAAAGAAAAATAGAATCAACATTTATGTTTTTCTC
>Ga0209992_10004581_pt1 | contig 10760 bp, 12 predicted proteins | sample 2SBtaG_2_FD_182564 | JGI IMG/M metagenome (GOLD analysis project Ga0209992, IMG submission 182564) | Deep subsurface microbial communities from Kolumbo volcano to uncover new lineages of life (NeLLi) - 2SBTROV12_ACTIVE470 metaG (SPAdes)... | ecosystem: Environmental > Aquatic > Marine >... | reverse complement strand
ATTGGTATCACCTTAGTTAACTTGAGAATCTATTATACGACAAAAATGGGGATTGTATTCCATGATTGACGTAGAACTTGAGGCTAAGGAATTTGAGGAAAATAGAGGCGATTCACTAGCCGAATCTACTCAAAAGAACAGAGATCTAGCCTTGAGGAGATTTGAGTATTTTTGTGAGGCAATCTACGAGATGGAGCCTGATGATTTGATAGGAGAGATAATGAAAAATCATGATGCAGGGTACAATACTCTCAAGAAATTCAAAAATTATGAACTAGAAAAAAGAGTTGCCTTATCTACAATCAAACTTCGAATTCATTATGTTAGAAGGTATTTTTCAAGACATGGTATCAAACTCGATGATAAAGAAAAACTCAAAGGTGTTATTGGGAAATTACCAAAACATAGACGAGAAGCAGTAACTCATGATAATTTAGAATTGATTTGTAATAATGCAAATCATAAATTAAAAAGTTTAGTTCTAGTTCAGAGTAGTAGTGGATTGAGGGTTTCTGAAATGTTAGGACTCAAAGTTAAAGATGTTACAAAACTAGAAAGATATCAAATTAAAGTTCGAGCTGAGAATGCAAAGATGAAAGTTGAACGAATTACATTTGTATCAAAAGAAGCTGAACCATACTTGGAATATTTTCTCAAAGACAAGAAACCAAATGATTTGGTATTTGATTATTCTCGTTCAGCAATGACAACAGCTTTGCAGAATGTTTTGATTAAAGTTGGATTAGGTAAACGATATGATCATAGTAATCATAGATTAATCTCAACTCATAGTTTCAGAGCTTTCTTTATTACACAAATGGGAAAGGTAGAGGGTTTCTTTGGACATGCTTTAGCAGGACATGATCATTACATGGCAAACTATGATAGATACACTCCTGATGAATTACTTGAGAAATACATTGAAGGTGAATCAAAGCTGCAAATCTTTGATAGGGTTAATGAGAAACAAATCAAGAACATGGAAAGAAGATTAGAGGAGCAACAAAAAACCATTGAGCGGTTAGAGCAAGAAAACAAGTACAGAGATGATATGTTTAGGACAGCAGATCAGGCCACAAAGAACAAGATTACTCAATTATTGTTTCAAGCAGAAGCATAAACTTACTATCCCCCATCACACCTAACTTGTACCTAAATTATACTCCAAAATGATGAATTTTAGCAATTTTTGATAGAACTCTAGGCAGAGGTACGACTAAAAAACGTAACACCGATTGACGTTAGGACAATAATGTGTTTTTTGTGTGAAGAAAGTCAGCCCTAATGAAATCAGAAGGGCGGGGAAACATGACTTCACGATATTGTGTATCAGTACCTATAGGAGATAATGAGTAATAACATTTTCTTGAATTCATTATTGTTCTAATATGCTATCTTCATGATGGTATGATTGACACTATGATTCACTTATGAATTGAACAGAAGAAAAAATGACAGCAGTGACAGTTTTAAGAAATAGACTCCAGAAATATCATTTTATTATATTATTTTTAATTATATTTTCACATAATTAGATAAAGTGTCACTAGTGTCACTTTATGGATAAAAAGGCGAATGTAATCAACTACAACTTAACTGTAGAATCTTTTATTCGCAACCTCGTTATTACAAAGTGTGTCTTGCCTAAAACTATCTCATCTTCTATAATATCAAGGCGACACTCCCCAATTTCAATTCCATTCATAGAATGTCAGCAATGTCAACCCTGTTTACTTCTATTACCATTCAAGGAGAATTATACATCATGACAACACAAATCAGAATAAGTTCCGAGAACAAGGAGAAACTAAATTCTCTTGGAAACAAAAATGACAGTTACAACGACATAATGTCTAGGTTGTTGGGAACGTAGAGGGGAGATGGTGGGAGTGACTGAAACTATTACTAAAAGAAAAGATGTTGAAGATTATAGAAAAGATAGACTTCTCAACGTAGTTCCGTATAAAAAAAATGAAAAAAGACCTGATCTTGATTCTTGGACAGAATATCAAGAGAAATTGTATATTGATAATATTCCCGAAGGCCAAAATATAGGCACAATTTGTGGTAAAATTTCCCAAAATTTGATGGTTTTAGACCCTGATGATAAAGAACTTTTCAAAGAGGTTAAGGAATGGGTTTTCAAAAACATTGGTGAAACCTTTACTGTAGAATCGGGAATGAAGGGAGGACATCTATACTTTAGAACTTTTCATGAACAAAAATCTTTACAGCTTGATAATGATAAAAACCAACATCTGGATATTTTAGCAGAAAAGAAAGCAGTAACATTACCACCTTCAATCCATGTTGAAACTGGAAAACTTTATGAAATTATTTGTGATGCAAAGATAAAACAATTAACCGTAGAAGAGTTTGAGAAACTTTTCACTTATCTAAAAAGTAAAGGATTCAAACCAAACAAAGAATGTAAAAAAGAAATTAAACTTGTAAATAGTGATTTAAAAATTCCAAGTTCAGTAAATTATGAATTAAGTAAACTAGGTAAAGGCGCAAACCGTCAAGGATCTATTCTTGAACATGGAACAAGAATTATGATGAAAGCAATTCTACATTTTCAAGAAGTTACAGAAGCCGACGCTGTTGATTTATCAAAAAAACTAAACAGTATATGTAAAGAACCTTATGAAGAGATTAGAGCCATACAACTTGGAAAAGAGATTTACAGATATGGTCACGCAAATCTTGATGGAGTAGAGATTAAACTTTCAACTTCAGCTTTCGATATTGCTGCAGAAATATTACTACAAAATTATACTTTTATAACTCTCAGAGAAACTGGGGAGATTTATTATTATGATGAACACGAAGGAATTTACAAACAATATGCTGAAACATTAATCAAAACAGAACTTCGAAAAATTATTCATAAATGTAGAATTGCAACGGATAGAGAAGTTATTGAAACAATCAAGGCAAAAACTTGGATTGATTCAAAAGAACTCTTTGAAGCAATTCACATAATTTCAGATAATGTAATATTAGATTCTAGAACATTTAAGACAAAATCACATTCTCCAGATATTCTTACTACAAAGAAATTACCTTTCAAGATAGATCCTGAGGCTAAAAATACAAAACTCTGGGAGCATATTATGAGTATAATTGATCCAAATGATGTGAATGTGTTCCTAGAATTGATATGGATGTTGATTTCAGGAAGAAATCCTCACAAGAAGATGTTTGTTTTTTTGGGTGTTCCCCATACTCAAAAAACTGCATTCATACATATTCTTAAGAAAATATTTTCAGAAGATAATTTCTCCGCTGAAGATCCTCAATCATATTTGAATAAAAATATAAGATTTGGTGCATCTGCATTTTTTGAAAAAAGAGCAAACATTGCTGAAGAAATAGATGGTTGGACTAAAGAAATGATTGAAAAACAAAAACAGTTTGTTGGCGGAGCTCCCATAAACATGGAATGGAAAGGAAAAAATAAAAGAGGATTATTTTATCCTGAAAGATTTGTGTTTATGTTTGCAACTAATGGAGTTGGTGATGTATATTCTAAGATTGAAAATGAAGGAATAATTACAAGATATCAATTTATGTTATTTAGAAACAAAATAGAAAATAGAAATGAGTATTGGTATGATGATTTGTTTACTTCAAAAGAAGACGAACAAAACGCAATATCCTTTTTGATAAATGTTGTAATTGCATATAAGAAAAAGAATATTAGAACAAAGTTTGCAAATGATGATGAAACAAAAAGTATTCTTAAAAGTGAAATGCCTCTTGAAGATAGATTCTTTGATGATGAAAGAATCATTAGAAAAGAAGGGGGAAGATTAGAAGTTAATGAAGCTAGAGAAGCGTTTGTAAAATTTACAGGATTAAAAATTAATAATAATCAGATGGGAAATATTCTCAAAAAACGTGGAATAAGATCAACACAAACTGGTAATAAAACCATCTACAAAGGTTGGATTCTCAAGACTGAGGATAATATGACATTGGAGGCTTCAATATGACTAACTCACTTCCTTTAATCATAAAATCAGTAAGAATAGCAGAGCTGAGTTTCTTATTGAACTTGGAAGGTTCCTCAGTCACTCCCCCAAATTCTAAATGTATCAAATATTTTTTCACTCGTTTGAATGAAGAATTAGAAATTTACGAAGGACGTCCAAAGCCTACAGAACTTGACGAGTTTTTCTGGAGTTAACTCATAGACGAATAATCACATATTTCGTACAGTCATATTTACTGCAATGGTGTATGATGATCCAGAAAAAACTGCAACATCTGAAATAGTTATACAGCCAGCACGAAGAATGGATGTTTATTATGAACTTTTAGTTACAATAATACTAGTTCCTGCAGTAATGTTGCTTGGAATAGTCTTGTATATGAAATTCAGAAAGTCTAAAAAACATTCTTCACAAGAAACACCTTCTACTCCAATCTGAAAACATATGGGTTTTTGTGATAATGATTATTCTGACATTTATAATTGAAATAATTTACAGAAAAATTGTAAAACTAACACATAAAAGAATTTTTTAATTTTCTTTAAACACTTTCATGCACCACATATGGTTTTTTTGTGTCTAATTCATGAAATATCCAATTTTTTGAATCTGTTTTTTTCTTTTTGAATAATTTTTTTGTTTTGGGATTTAATTTTGTAAAGATAGAATCTCCAATTATGATTTGATTTGGTTTTGCAACACTTTGCATCTTTGCAGCTAAATTAAGAGTTAATCCAATCAAGTCAATATGAGAACGATTCTTATCTGCTCCATATCTCACTATGCTACAGTATCCATAATCTGCTGTTACTTTAATTCGTAGTTTTGGAAATTTATCTTTTTCAAGTATTGGGTTTATTGATTTTTCAATAATAGTATTCATAGTTTTTGCACATTCAATTACATTATTTGCCATCTGTTTTGGTTTTTCTTTATCAAAAAAATATGACAGTACAGCATCGCCAACAAATTTTAAAACGTAACCTCCATAATCCTCAATTACATATGCCATTTCTTGTGAAAATGTTCTAATAATCATATTGAGTGTGTCGGGACTTAGATTAGAACTCATTTTAGTTGATCCAACTAAATCAACATACAACACATACATGGCAAGTCTATCTGAGTCATGTTTTCTTAGAAATCCATTAGATCTTGCCAAGGCCAAATGATGATACTCAAATCCATGATCTAATACTTTTTTGACTCTATTTTGGGATTTAGAAATACTGGAATTCATCACAGATCAGACATTCATAATTTCCAGGATTTGTATGTAAAAGTAACTGAATGTTTGATTAGATGTATCAAGGTAATATATCAACTATCAGTTCAGACATGTTCCATAAAAATATAAAATTTAATAAATAATTTAGGTCACAGATTTAATTCCAAAATAATTGAATCCGTAGAAGCTTGAACCTTTCTTGGAGGATAATTTAGGCCTCTAAAGGGTCTTATGATTTTAGTTCAAGATGGTATATTTCTTATTTTAAAGTTTCAATTTTATCTATATGGAAATTTTTTGAATTTCTGATATTATTCTGTCATGATCTGTATCTCTTTCTGTTGTAAGATACACAAGATGATCATCATTTAGTCGCAGGGTAATTCTTTTTATTTTTTTATACACTGCAAGAGCATATTCTCCAGCACCAATTTCATCTTCATAGAGATTTCTCTTAATCCAAGATTGAACTGCCAGCTTAAGTAGCATCTCACTTTGGATATACGTCAATAGATTTTGTGTATGATGATGATGACCCGAATCAGAGATATTTCCATGCATATCAGTAATAGTGCAGAATCTTATTTTATCGTCAATTTTTAGTATTGTTTCTAAAACTTCTTTATATGTCATATATTTTAATAGAAATTCCATTTATTAAAGTAAGATCATGTTTGTAATTTTCTATCAATTTATCTTAATTGATTCAAGATAATAATAAAAAAAGAAAAAATATTTTGATTCATCATATCAACACACAGATATCAATACATCAACAAATAATAAAATCATCAAAGATAATAACCATAGTTGATTGTCAGCTACGGAAATTATTTTCCTACTTTATATTTGATTTTCACATAATGTATCTAAGGAAAAATGTACAAACAAAAACAGACTGAAAAGAAACCACCACAACTAAAATTTCTTGTAATGGTGGTGGTAGGCATAGCTGTAGTCCTAGTTTTTACATTGACTCCATGGAATTTCATTCCAACATCAGTCACTGAGGATGTAATTGTCCTAGCAATTATTGAACAGGGCTGTGTTGGAGAATCTCAATTTGGTGTTAGTGTAGTTGTGCCTGACTGTGAAGCAAAAATTGGTGATACAGTATCTGCCACGTTTTATGTTCCTTCATGGAAATTAAATGGCTATATGGATGACCTTGAAAGAAGACAAAACCCGATGGTCGATGAATGGGATAGAAACGTTAGCGGTATAGGTTTCTCACCATAATTTTTTTATTTTTAAAAAAAGATTCAGAAATTATTTCACTTTCTCTATTATCTTTATGAGATTATCTTCTATCTCTTTTCCTGAAAACTGTAGATTTGGCTCTGATGCCATTTCTAGCAATGATGTAGGTTTTGCCAAACTAATGTAATTTTCATCATTTTTTTGATAAACTGCAATAGTACATGGTAACAATAATCCCAGATCCGGGCTTGATTCTAAAACTTGTTTTGCAAGATTAGGATGACATACCTCCATTAGTTTGTAATTATTTGAAAACTCTAGCCCTTTATCTAATAGAATTTTCTTAAAGTCTAAAATTCCTAAAACCCCAAAACCAATTTCTTTTAATCCTTCAGTAATTTCTATTATTACATCATCAATGATTTTCTGGGTTTTTACAGTATGAGTGAAACTCATGTATGATATCTTCATTTAAATGATATATTATAAAAACACGATTTTCACACTTGGAAATTATTACTGGAAAATGTGTTTTAGTATAATAGTGGCACTTGTTACGATTATTCATGCAAACCAAAAACGTAGGAATTATCTCATCTATCATAATTGCAATTGCAGTTATTGGTGTAATAACAATAGGAATTAGTCCTTCAGAAGATACTACTGACAAATATGCAGTAGATTTGGATACAGTAAATGTACTACTACAAAGTACAGATGCAGATGTTGCAGTTATAGACATTAGAACTGCAGAACAATATCAATTTGGACATCTAGATGGAGCAGCACATGATATTTTGGATTCAACAACACTAGAAAAAAGAGTGAAAACTATCCAAAGCAGATTACCTGATGTTGCCTCAACATACAACATTGTCTTAATTGATAATGATGGAATACAAGCAAAACAAGCAGCTCAAACCATGACAGATATGGGAATTCTTGCATACTACCTTGATGGGGGAATGAATAATGTGAATGAATCTCTAATAGATCATTCTCAAATTGTTATTGATTCAAAAGAATTAATGCAAAGAATTACTGCAAATGAGGAACTATACTTGCTTGATGTTAGAGAACCAAGTGAACTATTAGATTCTAAGATTGATGGTTCAATCAATATCCCTCTTGCAGAAATATTCCAACCAAATGGAATGGATGAAATCCCTACGGATAAACCAGTGATAGTCATTTGTGGTTCTGGGAACCGAGCAACTATTGCAACTTATGCCCTTGCTCAGGAAGGAATTGACTTTCAAGTTCTTGAAGGTGGAATGAATTCTTGGAATATTCAAATCCTAAAACAGTCAGGAATGTAAATTCTGACCTTTTTTCTTTTTCTCAAATCAAGATTATATGTTATAACAAATTTGAATTAGTAGGGTATGACTGATTTTAAGATTCTAGCAAAAGACTCTGATTTCAGAAAAGCTATTCTTAAGGCATTGTCTGATGATTACTCTAGAACAATCATGAACTTTACCATAGAACAATCAAAGTCTGTTATAGATATGGTAAAAAAATTAGATGTCCCAATGACTACTGCGTATAGACGTGTTCATGACCTTGAAGAAAGTAAAATTCTAAAAGTTACAGGTTCCATTGTTACTGATGATGGAAAGAAATATTTTCTTTATCAAAATAGATTAAAATCAGTTTATGTAATATTTGGTTTAGAAGAATTAGATGTACAAATTGTAGAAAATGAAGGAATGGGCACTAGTTCATATTGGTAACATCTGATCTTTTACCTCTAGATTTTGTTCTTAGTATCAATTGACAACATGGACATCTTACTCCTTCACAATTTATGAAAATTCCACAAAAGCTACAACGTTTCTGACCTGCTTGATATTTGAATTGCATTGTAGTTCCAATACTTTTGTATCTATCACACACTCCTCTACATGTTGCAGCCATTTTATTCAAAATCCCACAAAAATCCACAATTTCTACAAAAAACCCCGTATTGATTTACACATGTATTGCCACTACCACATGTGAGACAAATTCTGATTTGTCTCTGAAGATGTCTGCGGTTATTTGCAAAACTTAGATTTGATAATCTATATTTCATAATTAACTATAGTACATTACAGTATATTACAAAAGTAGACAACTTCCTATTGTGACTTCCATAATTGAAAACCAGGACAGGGAAATATCCCCTTTGTTTTAATTAAAAATTTATGTATAAACTAGTATGACTATGTTACAATCTGTCTTCAAAATTGAAGATGATTCAAAAAAAGATGCAATACTAGAAATTGTTTCAGACAAGTATTGCAGAACCATCTTAAGTAGTGTGATGGAAAAACCAAAATCAGTTATAGAAATTGGTGCAGAAACAGAAATTTCTATGAGTAGCATATATAGAAAAATTCAAGTTCTTTGTGATAACAAATTACTTGTAATTACTGGAACTATATCTGATGATGGAAAAAAGTCATTTCTATACAAAAGCAAGATAAAAACAATCAATGCTTTCTATCATGGGGATGAAATTAAAGTTGAAGTAACCTTCAACTAGATTATTTATTTTTATTAATTATATTTAAAAAAGAAAGAAATTGGGTTATTTCTCAAAACTTTCTTTGTAAATCCCGTAATGGGTAATTTTACTATAATCAATTCAGTATGATTTCCATACTTGAAAACCGTTAATGGAAAATATCTTTCGTTTTATATGCTGATTTCTATACTCATTTTTCAATGAAAAGAAATACGCTAATGGCATTGACTCTTCTAGCAGTAACATTGTCTGTAGTAACAGTATCTATTACAGATTTTCAAGTTGCAGAAGGAGCCAAAGCCTCAGGCACACATAACCAAAAATATGGTTCAGATACAAAAAACAAAGTTTGTGGTGACCAATTATGTGCAAATACTTCAGAGAAACAAACATCAATTTCAGTTCCTATATCTGAATTGAATGCATTACTAGACAAAATGGATTCAGTTCATGAAGATCATCAAAACCAAATGATCCAACAATGGCAAAATATGTCATTTGAGAAACAAACTGCAATGATTACAAAAATGAATGAAAAAATCACAAAGATGGAGTCTATGGATATGTCCCAACACATGTCTGCAATGGATGACATGATGAAAAAAGATGGCAAACATCATGATAAAATGATGGAAACACAATCAGAGCCACTTTACAATGAAGTACTAAATCCTAGACAAATTGACTATCCAAACACTTTGGGATTCAGTGACCTTCACATTCATGCAATCAGACATCTTGATGTAAATCAATCCCATGGTACGGTAGATCATCTATTGCAAACTATTGTACATCATCACTGCAAAGTATATGATGATAATACAGCAACATGCTTACTCTTCCCAAAAGGCATGACTGATCAAGACAAACCATACGGAATTGAATATGTCATAACAACTGATCAATACCAAGAGTTACCTGAAGAAGAAAAAGCATATTGGCACTATCACAAAACAGAGTTTCCAAGAGCACTAGCAACTTTCCCAGAACTCACTGATGAAGAACTAGCTAAAGTTCAGCCAGTTTTAGATGAGACATATGGAAAAGTAGTCTACTTTTGGAATGTTGGTGATACATATCCAATGGGTGAACCATACATACTAGTTGTTCAGGAGATCCCTGATCAATAATTTTTTTTCTTTTTTATGGTGAAACTAATGAATATGAAAAAATATAAAAAATATACAACAGTAAAGATGGTGAAAATCTGACATGTCTTCAAGCCAATTAGAAATTACATCTGATGAATTGTATTCCTCTTTACAAGACAAGGAACCATTACTTTTGTTTGATTTACGGCTGTTTGATACTTACAAACAAGGTCACATTTCTGGTTCAATTCATGTTGTTTGTGACACCACTGCTAAAGAGATTTTGATGCCAAAAATTCCTAAAGACGTAAAAATTGTACTACTTGACGATGATGGAAACATTGCTTCAGAGACTGCAAAAATGATGAGTTCTCTAGGATTAGATGCTCATTATCTCAAAGAAGGTATGAAGAATTGGACTCACGAATTAATCACTGAAAGCCATTCCATGTCAATTACTCCTGATGAGCTTTCAGAGAGATTGCATGAATCTAATTTGTATATGATAGATGTTAGAGACTCTGATCAGTTTTCTGATTTTCATATTCCTGGAAGTGTCAACATTCCATTATCTGAACTGTTTAATCTTGAAACTTTGTCTACGGTTCCAAATGACAAAGACATTGTTACAATTTGTCCTCGTGGAAATATGGCAACAGTTGCAACTTTTGCACTTGCAAGAAATAGATTAAGCGCACGTGTTCTAAAGGGAGGTCTTGCGGGATGGAGTC
>Ga0209992_10004580_pt1 | contig 10763 bp, 14 predicted proteins | sample 2SBtaG_2_FD_182564 | JGI IMG/M metagenome (GOLD analysis project Ga0209992, IMG submission 182564) | Deep subsurface microbial communities from Kolumbo volcano to uncover new lineages of life (NeLLi) - 2SBTROV12_ACTIVE470 metaG (SPAdes)... | ecosystem: Environmental > Aquatic > Marine >... | reverse complement strand
GGTTTTGCCACATCTGATGGAACTCAAAAATTTGCCAAAAATTCAGGCATAAATCAAGTTAATTTTAATGATTTTCAAAATCTTTCTCTATCAAATGTGGGAATTGGGACTTACCTTGGTGATCCTGATGCTAAAACTGATGAATTAGTTACTAGTGCTGTTAAACAATCAATTGATTCTGGAATCAATGTTATTGATACTGCAATCAATTATCGTTCTCAAAAGGCAGAACGCTCAGTAGGAAAGGCAATTTCTGAATTAATAAATGATGGAAAAATAACACGTGATCAAATCTTTCTTAGCTCAAAAAATGGATATGTTACAAATGATGCTGATGTGCCCCTTGGTTTTTGGGAATATGTAAAAAAAGAATATACTGACAAAGGAGTAGTCAAAGAAGGTGATATTACTTCAGGATATCATTGTATGACTGTACCTTATCTTTCAGATCAATTAGATAGAAGTTTAAAAAATCTTGATGTTGAATGTATCGATTTAATGTATTTACATAATGCAGTTGAAGGACAAATCAAAGATATCTCAAAAGAACAACTTTTAGAAAATTTGAAACTAATTTTTGAATTGTATGAACAAAAACGTACTGAGGGAAAAATTCGATTTTATGGAATGGCTACTTGGGAATGTTTTCGAGTTGCACATGATAATCCACAATATCTATCCCTTGAAGATATTGTTGAAATGGCAAAAAAGATTGGAGGAGAAAATCATGGATTTAGATTTATTCAATTACCATTTAACTTGGCATATGATCAAGCATTACTTGGAAAAACCCAACTATTTGAAGGTCAATCTATATCTTTACTAGAAGCTGCAGTAAAATTAGAAATTGGTGTTTTTACTAGTGTGCCATTTATGCAAGGACGATTATTGACTCCAGGTACCATGCCTGAATTTTGTGACTTAAAACCTTCTTTACGAGCCTTGCAATTTATCAGATCAACTCCTGGTGTTTTAGCTCCTCTGGTTGGTCAAAAATCATCAGAACATGTTTCTGAAAATACTGAGATTATGAAAATTCCTGCTCTTTCTGATGATGAATTTGTAAAACTAGTCAAAACATTAACTTCATAAAATTTGATTCTCTCAAAAAAATTTCTGTGGAAGGATTAAATAGCGATCGCATGGACGTCAATAAAATGGCAGATAAAATTTATGATTACCCTAAGGTATGTGATTCTATTCTTGCAATTGACTCTAAAGTAAGATTTGCAGGTGTGATAAATGAACGAGGTAGATTGGTTGCAGGTGGAATGAAAGCAAATGTAGAACCTTTGGAGAGTGAAAAGGACGATGAAATGATTTTCATGGAACTTGCATTGCGTGTCAAAATGAGAAAAGAATTTGATAAACAACTTGGATGTGTAAATTTTGCTATGGCTTCTCGTGAACGTGCACTTGCAATTAGTGTGCCTCTTGGAGAGGATATTTTGTATGTGGTATCTGAACCTGATACTGATTTTGGCTTGTTACCAAAAAAAATCCTTGAAATAATTAATTCATGATTTCTTTTTCTCAATCTATAAATAGAATTCACATAAGAAAAATTTGTGCCAGTAGATCCTGTTTGTGGAATTGAACTTGATGAAGATTTAGCATTACTTCATGATCACGATGGTAAAAATTTCTATTTTTGTTGTAATGGGTGTAGGAAAATTTTCATAAAAAAACCCCGTAAATACAAAAATAACTCTTAGATGGGAAAAGCTCCGCACATTCTACAAAATTTAGAATCTTTTTCTACCGTATGTTTACAGTAAGGACAAATATTCTCTGATTCTTTATCTACAGGAGTTCCAAATAACTTCTTAAAAATTTCATAATAGTGCATTGATTCTCTACTTCTAATTACAACATCATCTTCTTTTTCAACTGTCAATTTTTTTTCAACAAATTTTTCTTCCCCAATTATTGAATCAAATAAATCAGTTAATCCTGAAGTACCAGATCCTTCCTGCATTGGGGATTTTTCTCTCCATGCAATTTGTTTTGGGATAAACTCTTCAAATGTTTTACGTAGTATCCATTTTCCATGTCTTTTTCCATTCTCTTCTTTAACTTTTAGATTTGTAGGGATTGATTTTGCTAATTCTATTACTGATTTATTTAGAAAAGGTGATTCAATAGTTATTCCTAAGGCTTTACCTATTTCTTGTGTTGGAAAATGCATAATTGAACATACTCTTTTGATCTCTTTTTCTAACTCGTCTTCTTGTTTGTTAATTAGAAAATTATATCCTGCAAATAACTCATCAGCCCCATCCCCTGTGATAATTGATTTTTCTCCATTTTCTTTTGCCCATTTTATTGCCAAATACATTACTATATTATTTCTAATCTCAATATCATTGAAATTTTTTAAAATTTTTATTGTTTCTTCAATTGCCTCAAGAATTTCTGTAGTTTTTACATTGTAAATTGATGATGGTAATTGCATTTCTTTTGAAATCATTTGACAGTATGTAAGATCAGTTGACACAAAGTCTTCAGATATTACTGCGATAGTTTTTGGTTTTTTTTGTTTTAGAAAATGTGCAATTATGGAGCTATCTAGTCCACCTGACAATGAGATTAAATTTGAATTACACAAATTACATGATTCTTTTATTACATTGTAAAGATTCTTGGAGACCTCATCCAATATGATACACTTAGATTTGAAATTAAAATAGGTATGCCTAATGTATTCTTTCAAAAATTCTGGTTTATTGCAAACTTTAAATTCATTATAAAATGCATATGAAGCAAATGCTATTACCAGCTGAAATTGAATCTAAAACTCTAATTCCTGCATTACGAGCAATTCTTGCTAAAAAACTTGCAGAAGATCATGACATTAGAGAAGATGAAATTTCAAAAATGCTTGGTGTGACTCAAGCTGCAGTTAGTAATTACATTCGAGGAACACGCGGTGATCCATCATTAATTGCAAAACTTTTGCAAGAAGAACAAGTTGCAATAATGATTAATGAATTATGTGATAATTTATCATCTGATTTGGCATACACACCATCCAGTCTTTCAAAATTCATTGGATTGTGTAATTATATCAAATCAAGTTTGTTAATCTGTGAGATTCATCATAACTTAGAATCAAACATTGATGAACAAGTTTGCAAAGAATGTGAAAATATGCTTCTCAAAGGTCCTGGCAGCGTTTATTAGATTTTATTTAAAATAATTTCAACAGTTGATGTCATATTACCTATTCCTGCAGCTGATTCTGTATCTAGTAAAATTTTTTGAACTTTAGAATTTCCTTTTAACATTTTTTCTGTAATGATATTTGCAACTGCTACTGCATTTGGAATAGAATTTCCCTTTGCTTTTAGAATAACTGTTTTTTTGTTTCCTAAAATGGGCAATATCTCTATAGCTGATTGCATAACTGGGTCATACCCGATATTTATGATGGCATCTTCAGACTTTTCGGTCTGCTCTTGACCATACGGTTCTTCTATCTCCTCCATGAGCATTATTCAACATTTAGAAATTTTTAGTTCTTTTAAGTTTTATCGACCATTGATTCATTTTTCAAAATAATCAATTGGAATATTTTGGTAATCGCCATTTGGAAGTACTCTTCTAATTGTAATTGGGATTACTCTTTGTTCTAATTCCTCCATCGAAATATCTAATGATATTCTTGCAGATTTTGGAATTGGGATAAATGGTGGTGCACCTAGTGATAATTGCAATGCTCTTGCACCCATAATTCTTGCTTTTTCAAATCTAGTTAGTGTTGGTGGTCCAATTGTAATTTTATTTTTTTCACATGGAATTTCCATTGGCTCATGATCTTCTATTCTTTCAACAACTTCTCTTTCTTCAATTTCTTTAATTTTTTTCTCTAATCCTTCTTGTTCTTTTTCAGTTAAAGTTTCTTCTTTACCATTTTTCTTTTCAATTAATTTTCGATAAGTTTCAAGTGCTTTGTTTAATCCAGCATTTGTATCAACTTGTGATTCTGGAGCTGGAGTTTCAAGTATTTCAGTAGTTTTAGCATCAGACAAGTACCGAATTTTTCTTAAAACGTTATATATTCTAATGAATTTAAACTACAAATTGAGTACATTTTCTGTCTCCAAAAAACAACTAATTTTAGAAGTTAGAGGAAAAGGGAAAATAAATTGTGATCTTAAACGTCATTTGTCTCCAAGAACTGTAGGAACAATTATGAGATCTTTACCATTGGAGGGTCACGCCCATCTTTTAGGAAAAAGCATTTTGTATTTTGAAACAAGTGTTGATTCTGGAACTGAGCGAGCAAGATCAGAATTTAAAAAAGGTGATGTTGCATTTTTACCCTCATCTGGTAGTATCTGTTTTTTTACACGTGATGTGGTATTTGCAAAAACAATGACTCCGATTGGAAAATTAGGTGAGAATATTGATATATTAAATGATGTAAAATCTGGGGATGTTTTGAGTATCTATGAAGAAACTGCTTGATACAAATGGTGTCCTGAATAACCGCCAACTCTTTTGACGATTCCTTTTTTTGTTGATTCTACTAGGAAAGCATTTGCTGCTGAAATTTTAACTCCTGTTTGTCTTGCTAAATCTTGAACTGTGATTACTTTGGAATTTTCAATAATTTTCATTCCTTGTTTTTCATTAACCATAACTGTGATCTCTGCTTTTCTTGGACCGCCTTCTCCTTTGTCCTTTTTACTTTTCTTTGACTCTTTTGCTGGTTTGTCTTTATTTGCAGCAGTTGGTTTTTTGGCTCCACCCATGTTTTGGGAAAAAAATAATCCTCTTATAAACGATAGAAATACTTTATCGAATTTCTATTATTTGCTATATCTCAAATATAAATAACATCTTGTAGAATAGTTTGTATGGGTATTGTATCTAAAGGTGCAAAATGCAATGTTGATGGATGTGATGAAGATGGTGTACGTTCTCTTAATACCTCAAAAGTTGAAAATGCTGGCCTTCGAGTAAATTCTGTAGGTAAGAAAACTGTTCTTTGTAAAGCACATTACAAAGAATACAAAAAGGAATCTAAAGACGACAGAGATCTTGAACGTGCCAGATATGACAAATTTTAGTTTTTCTTTTTTATTTTTTTCTGATTTTTTGGATTTTTCAAATAATCTTTTTTGAGTGCATCATACATTTTATCTAATTTTTTGTATAATCTTTTTGGCTTTCTTGTTTTTTGATTACTTAGAACATACAATGCAAGAATTGGAAATGCAATAGTTGCATCAGCATAAACTGTAACCATTCCGTTGTGTGCATCTTGTACTTTACCCCAACTTTTCCCTTCTTGGAGTGTTGCACCTGATAATCCTCCTGTATCTGGTCTTGCATCAGTAATTTGAATAATGTAATCTTGACCTCCATCATTTCTTCTAAGAATTTGATCAAGTAATGGACCTGTTTGCTGAGCTGTGTTTTTTGGAACCCCTCCGCCTAATTCCAAAATACCTGATTTTTTTGAATGATATAGTATTGCTGCCTGTTCTATTATCTCTCTGACAAAATCTAGATTGTATGCTTTATCTTTTAGTCTATGAACTGCCAAATTTAATGCCAATGATGAATCCTTTATCGTTGAAATGTATACAGGTACATCATAGTCATAAGCTGTTGTAATGAAACTTTTTTCTGGATGTTTTGCGTTTTCTTTACTCATCTTTCCCAAAAGATTACAAAATTCTGCAGTCGTAAATGGTTCATCTGGAAAATCTTCTCCAAACATTTTTTGAATTACTTGATCTTCTGCTTCTAATGTTTCATAAAATTTAATGTAAATGTCTCTGATACGTACAATTTCGTTTTCATATAATTTCATATCATCTACATTGAAATTTCCTTGTTTAATTGGTAAACCCCATGCAAAATGATCTTCATGATATACATTTGCACCTGTAGTAACTATCCAATCAATAAACCCTCTTTCAATTAATGTTTTAATTATTCCACCAAATCCAACTGGTGTCAATGCACCTGAAACTGTAAGACAGATTGTTGCATTTTCTTTAATCATTTTTGCATAAAGTTTTGCAGCGTCACCTAGTTGTCTTCCGTTAAATCCTGAACTTGAAAATACATTAACTAAATCCTCTATAGTCATTTTCTCATCTAATTTTATGTGAGGAACGTCTTTACCATGAAATTTGTGTGGATCCACTTTAAAAAATAAATTTTGGCTGTAAATAATACTTGCGCAAGGTAAAGGATGTATTTTTGTAAACTCAAAATAAAATATTACTTAATTAGCAACGATTTGAAATAATGACACATGAAAATAATTGATTTACATGATCCTAGCCGTGTAGATAAAACCCCTGATGGTATTGAAGTTTTATTTTCTTCTGGCAATTTTATTCAAGACGAATATAAAATTTCCAAAGTAGAATTAAGATTGTATATTGAAAAAACTGATGACACTCTAGGGGTGTATTCTCTAATCACATCCTTTGTTGATACTGACAAGGGTTCTATTGAAATGATATATGATGAAGGATTTCGTGGAGATGATTCTCTTTTAAGAACAAAGGAATTTCTAATTTCTAACCTTGGTATGTCTGGTTTAATTTTACGCTCAGTAATTGCTTTGCGTGAGAAAAATTCATGAATTAATTACTTTAGATAATTCTGCAAATTTTACTGGTTTTAAAAATGACGCAAGTAATTCATAAGTTTTTAATTTCTCTCTTGTCTCTTCTTTGATATCTCCTGAAATAACAATGACTTTGGCTTTTGGATTAATCTCAAATATTTTATCAAGCAAATAAAATCCATCATAATCTGGCATCATAATATCCAATAACACTATATCTGGATTTAGTTTTTCAAATTGTTCTATCCCTTCTAAGCCATCAAATGCTTTTCCTGCTACTTTAATTCCACACATATCCATCCCCTCAACCATTGAATCTACAATGTCTACATTATCATCGATTATCAGAACTGATTTCATGTTATTTTCAAATCTTAAACTCATAATAAAATAATCGTGTTTGATATACTCAAACAAAATATGCTTGTTTTTGAGCATACTTTATTTCTAGAATTCTGCAATTTTTTGAGAATCGTATATTTATGAGCACTCAAAACGTGATTACATGCGAATATTGCAATTACACTGTGATAGTATAGAATATACTCCAACAAAAAAAGAGATTAAATCTGCTGAAGATATTGCTGATCCTCAAACTCAGAAACTAGAAGAACTTGTAGTTGCATTTGTTGCAATGGAGGATGGTGATGACTCATCAGTAGCACGAAATGCAATTTCTCAGATTAAAAATTCGATGGAAAAAATTGGTTGCAAAAAATTACTGTTATATCCTTATGCTCATCTTAGCTCAAATTTAGCAAAACCATCTGTTGCTATATCTTTACTCAAAGAAATGGAAGATGGAGCATCCGATCTTGATGTATCTCATTCACCATTTGGTTGGACAAAATCCTACAAATTACAAGTTAAAGGTCATCCTTTAGCTGAGAGTTCCAAAGTAATCACAAAAGATTCTTCAGGTACTGATGATTCTGGAGAAATAACTTCTGATGCACTAAAAGGTGAATCAAAAATCCGTTCTTACTGGAAGATAATGTCCCCTGATGGAACATTGACCAACATTGCTGATTTTAATTTTAGTAAACACAAGAAATTAGAAATTTTAGCAAAATATGAATCAGCCAAAGTACGTCGTGTAGACCAACCTCCTCCACATGTTGCATTAATGAAAAAAATGGCAATTGCAGATTATGAACCTGCTTCTGATTCTGGTAACATGAGATTTTTCCCAAATGGTAGATTGATCAAATCATTAATTGAGCGTTTTGTAAATGATAAAGTAAAAGAGTATGGTGGTTATGAAGTTGAAACTCCAATCATGTATGATTCAGAACACCCCAGCATGGTTAGTTACTTTAATCGATTTCCAGCACGACAATACAATATTGATTCAGATGGTAAGAAATTATTTTTGAGATTTGCTGCATGCTTTGGACAATTCTTAATGGCGAATCAATTCCAAATGTCTTTTAAGAATTTACCCTACAAACTCTATGAATTAACTCGATATAGTTTCAGACGAGAACAATCAGGTGAGCTTGTCGGATTAAGACGATTAAGAGCATTTACTATGCCTGACTGTCATGCATTTTGTAAAGATTTACCTCAGGCAATTGATGAGATCAAAATTCGATTTGAGTTATCTCAAAATGTTCTTCATGAATTAGGTATCGATGAATCAGACTATGATATGGCAATTAGATTTACTGAGGATTTTTACAATGAAAATAAATCATCAATTGAAGAACTAGTAAAAAAACATGGAAAGCCAGTTCTAGTTGAAATGTGGAAAGAAAAATTCTTTTACTTTGTATTAAAATGGGAATTTAATTTTGTAGATAATTTAGGAAAGGCATCTGCATTATCAACTGATCAAATTGATACTGAAAATGGTGAACGATATGGAATCGAATTTGTAGATGAGAATAACAAAAAACAACATCCAATTATTTTACATAATTCTCCTAGTGGTGCAATTGAGAGAATCATTTACGCATTATTAGAAAAGGCTGCAAAAGACTCCAAAGAAGGTAGAAAACCACAATTCCCATTATGGCTTGCACCAACACAGGTAAGAATTATTCCTCTAAAAGATGAATTCAATGACTTTAGTAATGATTTACTTGAAAAAATTTCTTCAAATAATGTTCGTGTGGATGTTGATGATAGAAACGAAAGTATTGGAAAAAGAATTCGTGAAGCAGAAAAGGAATGGATACGTTACATCTTAGTCATTGGTGAAAAAGAAAAAAATTCTGCAAATCTTAGTATTCGTGATAGACAAACAGGTGATGTAAGGGAAATCTCATTTGATGATTTCCTAAATGAAATTAATGAACAAACAAAAGGTAAACCTTTCACTGGTTTGAACTTACCAATATATCTCTCAAAGAGACCACAACTAATGGTGTAGAATTATGAGTTTTCTTGATTTATACATGAACAAAAATCCTCTAATCACTTCCTCTGATGATGATTCTGAGCCTGTTGCAACAGTATTTGGAATTCCATTTGATTCAACTCATTCTTACAAACCTGGTTGTAGGTTTGGTGCAGATGCAATTCGTGATTCATTTAACAACATTGAAATTTTTCATCCAGAACTTGGAGTGGATTTGGAGGCTGCAAATATTGAAGATTTAGGAAATACTCGTCATACAGTTGTTGCATCAGAAATGATTGACATGGTAAAAAAAATTACCAAAGAACTTGTTGCAAAACAAAAACAACTTTTCATTTTAGGTGGCGAACACTCTATAACATATGGAACATATCCTAGTTTTCCAAAAGAGACTGGATATGTTGTCTTTGATGCACATTATGATTTAAGAGATGAATTTGCAGATATCAAACTAAGTCATGCATCTTATCTTCGACGAATAGTTGAGGAGAATGGGGCTGATAATATTTTACATGTTGGTGCCCGTGCATTTGTTGCAGAAGAATTATCGTTTCTCAAAGAAAATAATATCAAAACAATTACTGATAAAGAAATTAGAGAAGGCAAAGGACCTCAATTGTTAAAAGACCATGTATCCTCATTTGATTCAATTTATTCTAGCTTTGATCTTGATGTGTTGGATCCTGCATTTGCTCCAGGTGTTGGTAATCCAGAAGCTGCTGGAATCACCTCTCGTGAACTCTTTGATTTGATTGATTCTTTTAAAGATAGTAAAGTAACAGGCGTTGATATTGTAGAACTAAATCCATATCATGATAATGGTGCAACAGCTTCTCTTGCTGCAAAAATAATGTCTACGATGATTGCCATGAATTTATCTCAAAATTGATTGGTGCTCAATTTCTTATATTTACAAAAAATTGACCGTAGTTTGTTCTGTTGACTTTATTAGATGGTGTTTTGGGGATATCACGTGTTAAATAATCTTAGAGACACACTCAAACCTGCACTAGAAAAGATGGGTAGAGGATTTGCCTCAACTGGACTATCTCCAAACTTTTGGACTAGTGTTGGTCTTGGATTTGCAATTCTTTCAGCTATTGTTTATGGAATGGGTGTTGAATTTGGATTAATTATTGGAGGAATTTTGTTACTTGTTTCAGGATTCTTTGATATGGTTGATGGCCAAGTAGCACGTGTAACTGGTAAGACATCTAAAAAAGGCTCTTACTTGGATTCAATGTTTGATAAAATCGCAGAAGTTGCAATCTTTTTTGGAATTTTAATTGGTGGATATGCAGAACCATATCTTGTATTTCTTGCAATCACTTTATCACTATTGGTAAGCTATGCTCGTGCAAAATCTGATATCATTAATGTAAAATTACAAGGAATTGGAATTGGTGAGAGAGCAGAGAGATTATTGGCAATTGCAATAATTGGAATAATTGGTTTTATGGAATATGCAGTAATTATAGTAGTAATTATTGCAGGAATTACTTTAATTCAGAGAATGATTGTAACTACAAAAAATATTAAAGAAGACTAACGAAGTTTACCACGTTTTCTTCTATTATCAGCTGATCTGATTTTTAGAATTTTAAAGTGAATTGCACATGAAATACAATAGTGTTTTAGAACTGTTGGTGATGCAATGTATGCACCTTGTGCACGTAGTTCTTTTGCCAATGTGTGTTCTACAAGATTTAATCTAGATGTTACTTTTTTGGCCTTGTCTTTAGGAACTGTTTGACCGCAGTTTGTACATTGAACTGTACCTGAAGATCCTTTTCCTCCTTTAGTACG
>Ga0209992_10004577_pt1 | contig 10771 bp, 10 predicted proteins | sample 2SBtaG_2_FD_182564 | JGI IMG/M metagenome (GOLD analysis project Ga0209992, IMG submission 182564) | Deep subsurface microbial communities from Kolumbo volcano to uncover new lineages of life (NeLLi) - 2SBTROV12_ACTIVE470 metaG (SPAdes)... | ecosystem: Environmental > Aquatic > Marine >... | reverse complement strand
ATATCGCGCTCATTTATAAAGATACACCAATACTTGGCGTGGTCTATGCCCCAGCGTTAGATATATGTTACTGGGCAAAGCAAGGCGAAGGTGCATTCAAAGACGGGCAAAGACTTCCTCTTAAGACAGTAGATCAACGTAATACTTATAAGATCATTGCCAGTCGCTCACATATGTCAGATGAGACACAAGCATTTATCGATGCGATAGACACAGACAAAGAAAAAGAAAAAGAACTGATCTCAATTGGCAGTTCTCTGAAAATATGCCTAGTTGCAGAAGGCGAGGCTGATATTTATCCAAGACTAGGGCCAACGATGGAATGGGATACTGGGGCTGCACATGCAGTGGTTAGCGAGTCGGGCAAAAATTTACAGAAGTATAAAGAGGGCGAGTATTCAAAGCACGAATACAACAAGGAAGATTTATTAAATAGATCGTTCATTGTTGGAGGAAGTTGACTTATTGTTCTTATGAATATACAAGGCATTTCTTCAGATTTATTTAAAGATAGCGCGTTCAATTTGTTAACAAGAGTTGTTGGGTTGTTTTTTAGCTATATAGTGGTAATTTGGATTACTAATAACTATGGTGCAAGTGAATTTGGAATGTACACATTTGGAATTACAGTATTGGGAATTGCCACACTTGTTCCAAAAATTGGTCTTGATCAAAGCTTAATAAGAATAATGAGCGAACTTCATGCTAATTACAAAATTAGTGATATTGTTTCATCACTTTGGAAGGTGATATTACTAGTATTGGTGCTATCAATATTAACAGGTAGCTTACTTTATTTTTATTCAAAAGTAATAGCGCAAATATTTGATAATCAATCTTACGAATTCATACTAAAAATAGTTAGTTATACAATTTTCCCTATTGTTCTGATTAAAATACTTTCTGCTACAATGCAAGGAATGGGGAAAATACGATTATTTTCCATAATTTCGCTAATATTACTACCTTTTATTTTTTTTATTACACTACAAGTAAACGATTTGGCCATAAAAGATGTGCAGTTATTAGAAATTTACTCCATTTCTAGTTATGTGGCAGCAATAATTGGTTTTTTAATTGTTGGAAAGGTGCTGCCTTTAGGTTCAATAACAAAATCTAGAATTTATCCTATTAAAAGAATGATTAAGATCTCATTCCCTATGATGATGGCAGGCTCAGTCATGTTGATAATGACATGGACAGATATATTAATGCTATCTTATTTTTCAAGCGATATGAATGTTGGTATCTTTTCTGCAGCACAAAAAGTGTCATTTTTGGCTGGAATGGGCTTGATGGTGGTCAATGCACATGTCGCTCCAAAAATTGCAAAATTTTTCGTAGCTGGCAGGCATGAAGAATTAGAGCGACTTGTGCATAATGCATCTAAATTAATTATTTCAATTTCTTTTCCTATACTGTTGCTTATTTTTATTTTTCCAGAAGAAATAATGGAATTTTTTGGAAAAGAGTTTATTGTAGGTTCATCTGTAATGATGATGTTGAGCATAGGTCAGTTAATCAATGTTTTATGCGGACCTGTAGGCTCTATTATGCAAATGACAAACAATCAAACGATTTTTAAAAATGTTGTATCACTTGCATTAATAGTAAATATTCTTTTGAACTATATACTAATACCAGTATATGGCATTGAAGGTGCAGCTATTGCAAGCATGACTAGTATGATTTTATGGAATATTATTTTATTAGTAATTATTAGAATTAAAATGGGGTTTTTTACATTATTTATAACATTTTCCAAACACTAACACTAATATAAAATAAAGATGAATAAAATAAAGAGAAAGATAAAAAATCTTATATTCGGGCGTTTAAAAAAAGGGCGTAATGTCGAAATAAAGGCGACAGATATTATGTTAACGTCATATCCAAAGAGTGGCAACACTTGGCTTAGGTTTTTAATAGGAAATTTAATATCAGACTTCCATATAAATTTTGACAATATTGAAAAAGTAATACCAGATATATATAGAACGCATAATTACAAACTGTTAGAGTTTTCATTGCCTAGAATAATGAAAAGCCATGAATATTATGATCCTAGATATAAAAAAGTAGTATATATAGTAAGAGATCCTAGGAGTGTTGCGGTTTCATATTTTCATTATCTAAAAAAGTTTAAACGTATAGATGATAATATTGAATTTAGTGAGTATTTGCCAAGATTCATAAATGGTGATTATGATAGTTATGGTAGTTGGGATCAAAATGTAACTAGTTGGATTTCTGTTATGAATGATAGAAAGCAGCAATTTTTACTAATAAAATATGAAGATTTGAAAACTAATACATTTCATGAGTTAAAAAATATTATGGTATTTTTAGGGAATGAGTTTAGTGACAAAGATATAAGAAAAGCAATAGAACTAAGTTCTTTCAAAAAAATGAAAAGTATTGAAAAAAAGAAAGCATCACAAAATTTTAAAGATACTAATTTAGGCATTGCTTTTGTAAGAAAAGGAAGCTCAGAAGAATGGCGACAATACTTTACAGAAAAAGATCACAAGTTGATACTTGATAATTATACAAAACAAATGAATATGTTTGGTTATGATTTAAATCGATAGAAAATACACAAAACAAAAAAAATGAAGTCTCCAATATTTATATTTTCACTCCCCAGGAGTGGCTCTACTTTCCTCCAGAGGGTTCTTGAAAGTCACCATAATATAGCAAGTTGTGCAGAGCCTTGGATCATGTTGCCGCTTTGTTACTTAAGAGAGCGAGAGGGTGTTTTATCGGAATATGGGCATAACATATCAAGTGTAGCTATAAACGACTTTATAAACACCTTTCCAAATAAATACGATGATTTTTATAAGGCGCTAGGTAATTTTAGCAATGAGCTATATGAGAAGCAATGCAAGAAGAGGGAGATTTACTTTTTAGATAAAACACCCAGATACTATAATGTAATCAAACAAATATCAAAAGCCCATCCAAACGCAAAGTTTATCTTTTTATTTAGAAATCCAGTTAGTGTTATGAGCTCAATGTTTGAGACTTGGGCAGATGGACGATTAAAAAATATGTATTCTTTTCATCGTGATTTAAATCACGGAATATTTGCATTGTCAGACGGATATAAATTATTAAAAACAAAATCCTTGGCAATTAAGTATGAGGATTTAATTACTAATCCGACTAAATATATAAAAAATATTTGTAAATATCTTGAATTAGATTTTGATGAGAAAATGTTGAAAAATATATCTTCTAATAATATTAAAGGGAGGATGGGTGATCCAACAGGTGTAGAAGAGTATAGTGAAATTGATAGGCGCCCATTGGAGAAGTGGAAGTACGTATTTAATACTCGTTTTCGTAAAAAAATTATTAAAAAATATGTAGAATCCTTGAGTGATGAAGTTCTTAACATTCAAGGGTATGAAAAACAGTCAATTCTAGCAGAAATTGACAATATGAAACACCTGAAAAAAAATAACATGCAGGATAGATTGGATTTACTAAAGAGCAGAGTTATTCAATTTTGTAAACCGAATATCTGGCTTGGAAAAAAGTGCAAAAAAGTGGAGTAGAAATGAGTATTTGTCTTAGTAAATAGCGTCTGATAAAGTATGCGTAAAAAGACAATATTAATAATAGAGCCTCAGGTGTTGGGGCATCATAAATCGTATTTAAAGCTGATAGTTGAAAGTTTTTTATTAAATTACAATGTAATAATTGGGACTATATCTGAAAATGAGACCCTTATTAAGGAGGATATCGACAATAAAAATATTGACGTATTGTCAGTCAATGCTATTAACTACAGAAGGTATAAATTAAGTAACAGAGTGCGTATTATTTTTAGTCACTATGTTGAATTAAAACTGTACAAGGAAATTTATCAAAAAGCCAGTAAAATACATGACATTGATCATGTATTTTTTCCGTATATAGATATCATTTTATTGCCATTAATTATATCAATAAGGCCGTTTGGTAGTAGTATGTATTCAGGAATTTCTATGAGAACATGGCTGTCTAACTTGTACAATAGTCAAGGGTGTGCTTCTGGGAATAAGTTTAAAGATCTTTTATTTAAACTCTTTCTATCCAAAAGAAAGCTTGCTAAGATTTTTCATCTCGAAAAAGAATTGGTGAATAAGGTTGAAAATTGTAAAGTATTATACTTGCCAGATCCTATTTTAAATTACAGAGAGTGTGGTGTACTTAGTAAATCTAACGATCCTCATCCTTTATTATTAAATAAAATTAAAGTTCTTGTTATTGGTGCAATTTCTGAAAGAAAAAATATCCTGCCGTTATTTCAAGAAGTTGTTGAGGGTAATTTTATAAATATTGAGTTGAATCTTATCGGCGTCCATAATGTTGAAAGTTTTTGCAAATTAACAAAATCCTATATGAATATATTAATTGAAAGGGGTCAGTTGAATAGTGTCGATAGGTATGTTGATGACAAAATATTTGCACAAGAATTTTGTAAATGTAATTTTGTGTGGGCATCTTACAAAAATCATGTGGGCTCTAGTAGTATATTTCTACACGCTCTAGCTTACGGAAAGCCAGCGATTGTTAATGAGTGTACAAATTCCAGCTATATAGCTAAAAACCTTGATTGTGGATTTGTTTTAAATGAAGAAATGTCTAATTTAAACAGTGTTCTTTCTCAGCTTAATACTGACCATGTAATTTCTAAATCTGTAATTTATAGGATAAAAAAAGAACATTCTGTTGAAGAGTTCTCAAGAATTCTAAAGAGTTTTTTATAATTTACTACCATATTGGAGCCGATATGCAACATGCTTTGCTTTACCTAAGCAATCTATTTATTAAACTCTTGCCGGAAAGTAGGTTCTTTATCTTCAAGAGAGGCCTGTATTCCATGTGTGGCATCGAAATGGGTCGAAATGTTAGAATATGTAGTAGTGTTGTCTTTCATACTAATAACATTAAGATTGGTAATGGGGTGTGGATTGGACCAGGATGTAGATTTATTGCAGCCACTGGGACTATGATAAGCATTGAAGATAATGTTGATATTGCCATGGAGGTTCTTATGACAACAGGTAGTCACATTATTGGCCGAAGAGATAGAAGGGCAGGTCTGGCCTCGTATAAAGATATTAGCATTGAGAAAGGCGTTTGGATAGGGGCCAGATCGTTGATTATGGGGGGTGCATCAATTGGCTGTGGCTCAATAGTGGCCGCAAATAGTTTTGTAAAAACAGAAGTTGGAAAAAATATCTTAGTCGGCGGCACACCTTGTAAAAAGATAAAAGATTTATCAGATGAGTAAAATTTTAATATTCTTTCCTGGAAATATAGCGCCTTATCAAATAGATAGATTGAACGAGCTGGCCAAATTAGGAGTTGAGTTTGAGGTTATTCAGGTTCCAGTGGAACAACATTATAGACCTTGGACTGATAAGGATAGAAATTACAATGGGTACAAAGTTAGTGAATTAGGAATGAGTGACTTATCGTTGCCACTTTCAACTGAGGTTGGTAGTTATTTAGCTAAAGAACTACCAAATTTAGTGCTTATATATGGCTATGTAAAATCAATGAGGACAGTTGCAATTTGTTGTAAAGATGCAAATATAAAAGTTGGTATTTTTGTAGATACTTGGAGGCCTATTGACAAAATTTTTTACAAGGAATGGTTTAAAAAGTATTTTTTAAAAAAATACACACTCTTTTCGATTACTCCCGGGTTTAGACAGAGGTACTATTTGACGACCCTCGGATATAAAAATCGGCGTATATTTACATCCCCATTATCCTGTAATCAAGGCTTTATTGAAAATGGCATTCCCCGTGTTAAAAATAACGATTATTTTTTAACTATTTGCAGATTCTCAGAAGAGAAAAATCTATTTCATTTGTTAGAAAGTTATAGAGATTATCTTGATAAAGGTGGCTCTAAAAGATTAAAGCTTGTTGGTGCCGGCCCGTTAGAGTCGGACTTAAATATTTTAGTTAAGAAAAATAATCTTCGTTCATTCGTTGAGTTTGCGAATTGGTCCTCTCCTGAGGAGCTCAAAAAAGTATATCAAGATGCTTATTGTTTTATTCTAGTAAGTTTACATGAGCCGTGGGGTGTTGTAGTAAATGAAGCTATAAGTTCTGGGCTACCAATTATTGCTTCAGATAAATGTGGGTGTATTGGCGAGCTAGTGCGAGATGGTGTTAATGGTATTGTAGTTACTGGATTTAATAAATCTGAAACAGCTTTGGCCATGATGAATATGGAAATAAATAGATATGATCATAAAAGATATTCACAAAATTCACTTCAGCTAGGGTTGTTATACTCATCTAAAAATTCAGCGCTTTCATTGTCAAAAGTAATATCTAGTTATGCGAAGTTATAATGCTAGTTAGTATAGCAATACTTTATTCGTTATCATTATTGTGGCTTATGATAAATCATGACAAGAGAATGATAGTGCTAATAGCTGCCAGTTTAAGCTTCTGGGGGTTGAGCGTGGCTAATATCGATATTTCTAGAATTTCAGCAGTTATGGCACTAGGGTATGTTGTTATCAATTACCGTTATTTTTTGATAACAAAAAAAATCCTATTCATAGTAATGTTTTATCTAGCATCTTTGTTAATCTTATCCCTTTTGTCAAAAATTAATGGATTGCCTGATGTTGAAGGTGTTAATTTTGGATTGGCTCAACACCCTGATTACAGAAATTGGATACATTGGATCCAACGTATAAGTTTTGTTTCATTGTTTGTTTTGATGTTTCATAAGAAGTTTCAACAAGAAATAATTCTATTATTTTTAAAAGGATACATCCTAGGGATTACGGTGCAATCTTTGTTAGCAGGCTATCAACTTTTAGCCTTTAAGTACTCGTTACCAATGTGGAATTATTTTAGTGATAGCGTCATAATGTTTGATTTTTTAAGAGTTAATGGGTTGGCTGGTGAGCCAAGGCATTTGGCATCATTCATCCTTCCAAGTTTATTTGTTTTATTTTTCGCTTACAGAAAAACATCTATAATTTTTTCCAGAAAAAAAATACTATATATGATTATTCTGCAAATGACAGTCTTGGCAATGACTTTTTCATCAAGTGGCATTGTGTTGTTCATTGTTGCAAGTGCCACTATCTTAATATCTGTAATACTCAAGCCAAAGAACTTCCTATCTATAAAGAAATTTGCACTTATTGCCAGTTCTATTTTTATAACAATAGCTGCTATTAATACTGATTATTTTAATAAAAGGATTTTTGAAAGAGTTAATTATGTTAATTTTGTTAACTCTGAATTTTCAACATTTGCAGCAATAGAGGTTTTTCAAAATAAACCAGAGCATGTTTTAATTGGTCTAGGTGTGGGTATTCCAGCATACTACCTTCGTAGTACAAACTCTTTTCAAGAGGGGTTGTGGAGAAATACTAACAGTACCAGTGAGCAATTAAGGGATCCAAATGGTCTAGTGTTATTACTTTTGGAGAGTGGCTTGTTGGGAGTGGTTTTACTATTATTTGTTATAATATTGGTCAACAAAAGGAATTCAAAAAAAGAGAGGGAGATATTTTTGCCAATTAAAATTTTTGCCAATATGTCTATATTGTTATCGCTTGTAACGTACGGCGTGTTATCGCCAATGTTTATGATGTCGTTTGGTGGCGTAGTGTTGTATTTTTTAGGAAAGGAGGAAGTAAATTTTATTACTAGATAATATTATTTTCGAGCTACAGAAATTTGGCGGCATTACTACGGTATGGGAGTCCATATTGGATATAATTAACAAAGAAGATATAGACGTTAATTATATTGATGGGAATAATATAAATTACCCATCAACTTTTGATTATATTAGCCAAAAATTTCCATTGGCTGTTAGGAGGTATTTGCCAATAATACTAAAAAATCACAATCCAAAAGTGTTCCATTCAAGTTATTTTCGTATTTGTAAAAACAAATCCACGAAAAATATAGTTACAGTTCATGATTTTATTTATGAAAAGTACGATAGAGGGCTAAGAAAGAGGGTGCACTTAACTCAAAAAAATTATGCATTAAGAAACGCAGATGCCATTGTTTGCGTTTCTGAGAACACTAAGCAAGATCTTATTTCATATTCGCCTTGGATTGACGAGTCAATTGTCAGGGTAATACATAATGGAGTTAGTAATGATTTTTTTGTAGAAGGGGATAGTGGCAATCTTCATGTTGATACCTCAACCCCTTATATTCTTTTTGTAGGGAGTAGGCATCAGCATAAAAATTTTGATGCTGTTATTTCACTAATGCAAACAGAAACCGTAGAATCATTAGGTTTGTCGCTTGTTACGGTAGGCGGCGGAGAATTGTCGCAGCAACACGAGTTATTGTTAAGTCCTATAACTGCCAAGGGGAAATATAAGCATATATCAAGTGTTTCAAATTCTGTATTAAGAAAACTTTATAACGAAGCATATTGTTTTGTATATCCCTCACTTTATGAGGGGTTCGGAATACCTCCGTTAGAAGCAATGGCATGTGGCTGCCCTGTTATATGCTCTGACTCGTCTTCAATTCCAGAGGTCGTTGGTAATGCGGGATTATTATTCAACCCTTATAAAGCTGAAGAAGCTGAAGAGTATCTTTTTAAGTTAAATAGTGAAGACTATAGAAATTCGATTATACAAAAGGGATTAAAGCGGTCAAGAGAGCTGTCTAGTGAAAACACAGGTAAAAATACAGTTGATCTATATAAAGAATTTATTTAAATGATTGTTGTTTTTTCAGGCACCGATGGGTCGGGTAAGTCAACTCAAATTGAAATGCTTATTAATGAGTTCCGTAATCAAGGCTTCAGAACTAAATATATCTGGGCCAGAGGTGGGTATACGCCACTATTCTCGGTATTAAAAAAAATATTGAGAATGTTGACAGCTAAGAAAATCCCTGATGCAGGTGATAGCCCCTCTAGAGATAAACTACTAAAGAAGAAGTCAGTATCTGGCATTTGGTTAGTTATAGCAACCTTGGACTTGTTGATGTACTATGGTTTATATGTTCGGATAATGAGCTGGCTTGGAACGGTAGTTGTGTGTGATAGGTACATTGAAGATACTTTGATTGATTTTAAAAGAAATTTTCCAGATGCATTCGATGATCAGTCTCTCTTATGGAAACTATTAGTTTTTTTCACTCCTAAGCCAAATCAATCATTCCTTTTGTTTGTGCCAGTTGATGTAAGTCTTATTAGATCAAAGATGAAGGGTGAGCCATTCCCTGACACTCCTGAAACTTTAGCCTTTAGATTGAAAACCTATCTCGATGAATCCATCTTTCCTTCTGATAAGTATCATAAGATTGATTGTCAGAAGTCTATTGAAAGTATACAGACAGAGATTGCAGGTAAATTTAAGGAGTTATCTTGAGGATTCGGCTGCTTCGAAGAAGAGAGAGTTTTTTGGAAATTTTCCAGAAGTCTGTTTTGCAGTTCTTTCAAGAAAAATATTCTCATGTCAAACACATTAATATTGAATATGTTGTCAATGATTACTTAAATATTGTATATCCATCAAAAATAAATCGTAATGACTTAGCAGATTTAGTTAGTGAGTTTAAATACCATCCTAAAGCCTATCGACAGATTTTACAATCTGCTTATTCTTTTTTAGCCATTAGATGGCCATTAGAAATAATTACCTCTTCAGACACAATAGTGATTTCAATGCCTATTAGCGCTAAAGAAAGATGGGTTTTTATACCTGGAAATCATAGCATTAGGGTTGTTGATCTAGATAAAAATCGTTGCTTTGTTTTTTTGAAGTCTAGATTTAATAATAAATTTATTGAATCAGATGCAAATATTAGATTGGAACATGCGTGGCTAAAGGCACCCGAGGTGATTCAACAAAAAAACGGCTGGTATGAAGAACAGAGAGTAGTGGGGCTGCCATGGAACCGACTATCATCAGTAGATTTAAAAAAGAAAGTGATTGTTGGGGCGCAAAACCAATTATCAAAACTTTATCAAAAAACTGTTGTTAACGTGTCTATGATAGATTATGTGCCACAGTTGTGTAATAATATTCTATCTATGTTGGACACTTCTTTTTCTTCATTATCAGATGAAGAAAAAGACATTATTAATAATTTTACTGGTGAACTAGAGTTGTTACTTGTTAACTATTTTAGTGATATAAATATTGATTTAGTGAGCACACATGGAGATTTTCAGCCTGGAAACATATTGTGTTCGAAAGATGATTTTTGGATAATCGACTGGGAGTATTCAAATCAACGCTCTATTTTTTATGACGCCTTGGTTTTTGATCTTGAGTGTCGCTTTCCGTCTGGATTGGGTGCACGCCTTAATAAAAAAATCAATGAACTGGGTGGCATGAGCGACTATCTTAAGTGGACTGGACAACTACTAGACAACAATAAAAGTTATTATTTTTCTGTATTCTTCTTGGAGGATTTGTTATTAAGAATGGACGAAATATCGGTAGACCTAATTCAGACGAAATCTACAGCTTTATCTGCTTATTTGGCTGAACTTTTGATAATCCAAGATACACTGATTGCCAACGTTAAAAAATAATATGACAAAGACGACTGATATTCTATTTTTAAATCAAATGGCTGGCCCATTGTTCAGAGAGTTGGCAGAAGACTTGTCATTAAAAATGCCAAAAAATAGTACACTTTTAACAGGTCATCCGGATACTTTAGCGATAGGAAGCTCTACTAATAAACTAATGATCTCTAAGGCGCCAACTTATAATAGAAGATCAAAGTTATTTAGAGTGTTTTCTTG
>Ga0209992_10004575_pt1 | contig 10775 bp, 9 predicted proteins | sample 2SBtaG_2_FD_182564 | JGI IMG/M metagenome (GOLD analysis project Ga0209992, IMG submission 182564) | Deep subsurface microbial communities from Kolumbo volcano to uncover new lineages of life (NeLLi) - 2SBTROV12_ACTIVE470 metaG (SPAdes)... | ecosystem: Environmental > Aquatic > Marine > Volcanic... | reverse complement strand
AAAATATTATCGTCCAAATCAGTAATGTTGTATATAGTATACTTGAAAGTAACACTAGCTGTCAAGTAATCTATATCACTATCAGTAGCATCAAAGTCTAGATCTGATAATGATACTGGGAACATATCCAAGAACTTAACTTTAAAGTTTGGTGTATTGGAACTAGAAAGAACATTCAATGTTCCATCACAAGTATAGTTTAATTCTCCTCTAGGTGTATTTGGATTACTACTTTGCCATTCATATATCTCTTTGAGACTATCTGGGAAACCAAGTCCCCTTAACCAGTGTTGTATCTCTAGATAATTTTCTAGATCCTCATCCACTAAGAATCTTAAATTTAAATCCTGAAATTGTATCTTATCACCAGGCACAGGAATATCTGCTAGATATGTATTTTGTTCTGTAGTTCCTAAATTTAAACCTGGTATATTTGCTTGGTTAGAAAAGAATACTACCTTAGGAGCTCTATTTAAAATAAACTTAAACCCAGTAGGGCTTAGGAAGTTCTTGTTCTTTACCTGATTTCTAAAACCTGATGCAGTCATTATTATATACGTTTTAAATATTTAGATAAAAAAAGAGACCCCCTAAGGAGTCTCTTTGAAAAATATAAGCATCTAGCTTACATGATGTTCTTAACTGCAACTCTTCTGTAGTAGCGGTTGCTGTTAACTTGGAGTCTGCCAAGTCCTTGAGTAAGTCCTTCAGCAAATGGGTTGGATACAAGACCATATCTTGTCTTGAAGCCAATCTTAGGCTGGAAGGTGTCCTCACCCACTGCACGAACCATCTGTAGTGGAACGTAAGGGCAATAGAACAGTCCTGCATCATAAGGTGAACCACCTTTATAACCAACAACATAGTACTGGTTAGTGCCTTGAGCAAGACCAGTGTTTGCTGCAGCTAGGTTAGCAGAATAAGGATCAATGTAGACCTTGTACTTACCTTGGATAGTACCAGCAAATGTGCTGCCAGTATCATCAACATTAAGGTTAGCATTAAGAGCAGGTGTGTAATCAAGTACACCAGCCATGGTCAATGCAGAAGCAACGTCTGCAGAGCACATGATAATGTTACCCTTTCCGCGACGTGTTCTCTGTGCGATTCTATTAGCATCTCTTTCTATCTGGAAGAGAAGACCTTTGAACTTCTCAACTGACCATCTACCATTGGAGTCAATGTCTAGGTCAAATACACCAGTACTTGCTGTGTTTTCTACAGCACCCTGTTCAGCAACCTTATAGATTGTTCTAATGACTTCCCTGTTGATTTCAGCAAGGATTTCAGTTGAAAGGATGTTAGCAAGTTCAGCTTCTGCATTCAAGCCATGAATTGCCTTGAGGTCTTGAGCAAGCTCTAGTGAGTACTCAGCCTTGAGGGCTCTTGACTTAGCAGTAACAGTGACCTTCTCAATTGAGAATGCCATCTGGTTGAACTGGTTAGCAGCTCCATTACCTAGATTCTCAGAATCTCCAGTAACCATTCCACCACCTACATTGTAGGCAACAGAACCAGCAGCACCAACAGTTGCAGTTGGGTTAAGAACAGCAGGGTTACTACCTGTTTGACCAGTAGTACCTAAACCAGCTGCCTTATCAGCAAAACCAGCTTCTTTGTTATTAGCACTGTTCTGACCAGACCATGAAGTATCTACTTCATCAAAGAATGTCTCTGCTCCATCCTGAGCATTGTAACGAGACCTCATTGCAAAGATAAGTCCAGTAGGACCACTCATTGGTTGAACACCAGCAAGGTCATAAGCGACCAAGTTTGGCATTGAACGTCTAATCAATGAGATTAGAACTGGGTCGAAACCAGCAGTAGGACCAGCAGCAGCAGAACCAGCACCAAAACCACCTGATGCACCAGCAGCGTTAGCACTGTTGGTAGGGGTTTCAGTTAGGTTTGTGCCTGACTGGAATGATTGCTCATCTCTTAAAAATTTTTCTTGGTTTTCTAACAGGACAGCGGTTACAGCCTTACGATGTGGATCTGTAATTTTGTCAACACCTTCTGCTTCAAGCAAAGGAGCCCACTTTTCCTGCAGATGTTCAGCACTGAACATTGCGTTTTACCTCTTGTTTGTGTTTGATTAAAATACTAAAGTCATTTCTTAGCAACAGCGTGCAATGTCTTAAGATAAGAAGCCATTGAACCAGAAACATCTCCCTGGCTATGATCTACTGTCTCAGAAATTGTTTCTCCTGCTGCTTTTGGACTAACACCTTGGAAATAAGATTCCTTAAGTGTTTCCAACTTGCCACGATATTGATCTTCACTTTCAAACTCCACACTTTCGGCAAGTGAGGCGAGCTTTTCTTTCTGAGTAGCAGCAAGGCCATCAGAAACTTGATCCAAAATTCCACTAGCAACTGACTCACCGAGTCTGCCATTTAGTGAAACATTCTTTTCTATTTGCTCGTTGAGCTTGGTCTCCATGTCATCTAGTTTTTCTACCATGCTTTCTAGCACATCATATTTATCGTCAGGGATTTGTACATAATGTTCTTCAAAAAGACCCTTCATTCCACTAAGGAATGATTCAGTCAATTCTGTTTTGAGTCCATGCTCAATAGCAAGTTCGTTTTCAACGAACCACTCTTCTGAGACATACTCAAGATAAGCATCAACTCTTTCTGCTAATGCAGTTTTAGTTGACTCTACCTCTTCTACAAGCTTCTCATCAAATTTAGCTTGCATGTCCTCAGCCAATTGATTGACCTTAGACTGCAAAGCAGCTTCAAAAACTGTCTTTGCTTTTTCTCTAAACTCTTCAGATAGTTCTTCACCACCTAAAAGAGCATTGACATCTGCTTCAATGTCAATTTCTACTGTTTCTTCTTCTACTGTGTCTTCTGTAGTTACTTCTGTCTCTGCTACAACTTCTTGACTATCTTCTAGTTCTACTTCATCACCAGATTTAAGACCTTGTGGCATTGGATCAGCAGGCTTTGCACCTTTGTTAACTACATCTTTCACTGTTTTAATCTTGGGTTCCTTGATCTTTGCAGAATCATTAGTGGGACTATAATTATCTGGCGTTGGACCACCAAGATCCTCATAACCAACTGATGTTCCACCAGTTGTTAATTTTGGCATTGGGTCTCCTGCCTTTGCATTAGCAGTTACAGGACCCTTAGATTGCTTAGTGCCTACTTCCATTTCTTGTAAATCTCCACGAGACATTGGTAAACCCTCTGATTATCCGAGTATTAAACTATATTTATTTAGATAACTTATAACTTTGATAAGAAATCGTTAAACAAATCCAATTTATGCTCATCTAATTTTTTCTGATCAACCAGAGTATTGATCGTTTTGTATGTTTTCTCAGCATACTTCTCACGAAGAATACCACCATCCCATACCCAGTCTTTTCCTTCCATAATTCCAGAAACAAATGCATCTGGTGCTGAAGGATCAGCTACTATATCTGCTGCTGTGGCTAACATAAAGTCTTCACCAACAACATTAATTCCTTCACGAGTTTGCTTCAATGAACCAATACCCCTAGAAGAAACACCTAACTTTACACCCTCACTTATAAGTGATGATGCAATTTTACCCATTGGGGTAGAGAGGATTTTTGCTTTTCCTATAAAATTAGAACCACTTTCTTTAAGTGAAGTAATTTTATGAGACACTCTATCAAGATTAACAGTTGGACCTTCTGGGTGTCCCAGTTCTCCAAGTGCTCTTCCTGATACTACATGATTTTCATTATAACGAGAAACTTCTCTACGAAGTGTCTCCATAGGATACATACGACCATTTCTGTTCTTTATGTTTCCTTGAAGAAATACTCCTTCAATGTAAAGTTGTTTTTTACCGCCTCTGTTTTCAACTATAAATTCAACAGATTCGATTTCTTCTCTAATGAGTTTCATTTAAGCTTCTCCTGAAATTTGAACTTGTTGAATGTACAATTTGCCAGAACCACTATCTGTTCTAGCTGCAACTTTAAAGGATGGTCTCAAAGTTGTATTATCATCAATTAAAGAAGTACTAATGTTCCTTCCATAATCATTTTCAACTACTATTCTTTGACCAAACCAGTTTTCACCTTGACGAGCATATGCAGTTCTTGTTCCATCATATACTGTGTATACTCTCTTATGAGTGAAATCATAATAATCTTGCCCACCTGTTGATGGGGTTTCTAAAGTAACATAATCTCCTGCTGCAAATGGTGAAGATGTTCCTTGAGGGAAATCAATAATAGTATATGTTGTAGATGTACTAATAGAAGAAACCTTAGCAGATGTATTACTAAATGCTAAAGTAGCAGCACTATCTTTTGGTACAACAAAATCAGTAACAGCTGCAGTAGGTTCAGTTCCAATAGCCACGTGTGTGTTTTGCCCAGTAGCAACTACTCTCAATGCAGTAGATTTACCAGATATTGGAATAGACTGCTGAGATGCTGTACCCGTAGTTATTGAAGTTCCTGCTCCAACTGTCCTAAGCGTCATTCTCTTTATACAGAATCATTTTATTTATTTATAATTATTCCTCACCCTCCTCTTCAGTCTCTACTTCTTCCCTATCTCTTCCAGCAATGGTATCAGCATAACCATCTACTTCTCTAGCAACTTGCTTTTCATCCTCAGTCTCTGGTTCATATCCAAAGAGAGAATTTGCAACAGTATTTTTATGAGCACCTATTTTCTCAGCAGACTTTGCATAAAGAGCATCTTTAATAGCGTCACTGATACCTGAAGGACTCTCATCCTTGGTGATCATATCCATTAATTCATCCATTGTTTTAAAATCCTTACAGTTTATTTATCAGATTTCACCACCCTTAGGCATTTCCATCTTAGTTTTGGTGGTATCTGTTGCTTCTGGGTCCATTGCACCCTGTCCCATTTCACCACCACCCATTGAAGTTTCACCTTCTACACCCATAGTTGGGTCCATCATTAATGCAGGATCAGGTACTACACCATCAGCTATTTCCTTCTTCATTAACTCATCTTGTTCTAAGATTTCCTCATCAGTTTGACGAAGAATCTTACGTCTTAGATAATCTTGTGAGAAGTATCTACCAACATATGGTTCAGCAGATGCTACCATAGTTAATCTTTCTGCTAATAATTCAGAATCTTTTAGCTCAGCAAAATGGTTATCATATAAGAAGTCATACTGAATATGCTCACTCATGATATCCCAGTCTTCTGGGGTAATTACATTCTTAAGAAGTAATTGAGTCTTAAGAATATCATTGAATAGATTAGCAAATCTTTTTCTTAATCTACCTACAAATTTAGAGAATTTAACTTCATCTCTAAGTATCTCAGATGATCTACCTAAATTAAATCCACCATCTCCACCTATTCTAGTGGATGGAACATTCAATGCCTTATAAAGTTTCTCTTGGAAATACTTAATATCAGTAATTTCCCCTAAGTTTTGTCCACCTGGTAAAGTTGTTATCTCAGTTCCTCTACCACCTTCTCTTCTAGGAAGCCAGAAGTCTTCCAACATGGACATATATTTCTTATCATCTCTAATCTCACCAGTGTCAGCATTGTATACTAACTTGTTTCTATACCTCATCATTACATCTCTGAGGTATTGTTCTGCCTTAACTTTAGGAAGATTACCTACATCAATATAGAATATTCTTCTTTCTGGTGCTCTTGATAATCTGTATATAACAAGACTATCCTCAATCATTCTAAGCTGATTGACTGCTTTGATTGCTTTATGTAAGTATGATAAGGTTGACCCCTTGTTTCTATCTACTAATCCACTAGTACAATATGCAACAGAATCCCTAGTCATCTTGATTCCTTTATTTCCACCAGCCATTGCAGATGGAGATTGAGCAGGCCAAGTTGCTTTAGGACTATAAAGAAAATACTCTTCAATCTCAGGAAATTCATATTCCATAGGATTGTCATTATTAATATTAGCCAATCTAATATTGTCTTTGTCTTGCTTCTTCTGCTGTCTTACATAGCGAATTTTCATCGCATCAATATATCTTAATTCTACTATTCCTTCTTCTGGTTTCTTTAAATCAATTACTTTATGATAATGGATTCTACCATCTATATACCAGTTTCTATAAATTTCATGTGCCTTCTTATCAAAATCTAGAAGGTCTTTAACTGCTTTAAACTCTTCTCTAATTCTAGTCTTAATACCATCACTAGCATTGAGATTAGATAACTCAATTTCTACTGGAGAATCATGTGTATCTGAAACTATTGCTTCCTGTATAATATCTTCAATGGCACTATCACACTCTGGATGGAGTGCCATCTCCCTATATCTTTTGATTAATGCTGCTTCAGTCCTATATACGCCCTCAATATCTACATACGATCCAAAAAAACCACTAGTCAAATAGTGGTCAGATCCATCTGCATTATTTTCAGGAACGGGAGATACCACACCTGGTGATATCTTCTCCGTATCCTCTATAGAAAATCCAAATAACCTTGCCATTATTAAAAGTTAAACCTTATATGTTTATTTATCAGGCTCCAGCACCTGCTCTTTCAGGATACCAGTATTGAACTTGGAAGTCAACTGTAAATTCTTCTATAGTATCAGATGTATCATAAGAAAGGTCTATAGCAGCAATTGTAGTTGGGAAAATATCCACAAACTTATACTGTGCAAGAATATTGCTATCAGTAGCAGGACTATTGGAAGCCTGTTGAGTAGCAGCATTTCTACCAAGTTGATAGACAGTTGCTTGTCCCATGTAAGATGAAGGATCAGTCAAACCTGATGAATCACCATACTGAGCAATGTTCTGAGCCCATGCTTGGAATGCTCTGTAGTGTCCAAAATCTTGATCATTGATAACTGTAACAGTCCAAGGATCAAAAGTTCTATCACCAGCAACCTTTAAAGTACGTCCTCTAAAAGGAACTTCAAGGTTTGCTACATTAGAAGCAGGAAGTTGTGCTGCTTTGCATAAAAATCTAAATCTATCTCCATCAAATTCTCCACCACCATCATTTTGAATACCAAGATCTACTCCATCTGGGAAGTTGACTTGCACCTCAAACAGATTGGGGCGAGTACCGCCTCCAATCAGTTTGGATTTAAATTGAGAAATCGTTCTCTGTGGGATTGTTGCCATTTTTTAGAATCTCCTTTTGTTATTTAGATATAATAAGTTAAACTGTACCAGCTACTTCTTCAAAGCTAACACCAGTTCTGGTGGCAACAAATGTGAGAGTAACATAGTTGATTGACTTGGCAGGCTTCAAGAAGATGTCTGCTCTGAATTCATTATTATCAATAATATCAGGAGTGTTGTTTGTCTCATCGCAAATGACTAGGAACCCATAAAGTCCTCTCTTTGCTTCCACATCTCTTAGATATGGTTCAACAATATTAACAAAGTTTGCTCTTGTGACCTGATCATTAAGTTCAAAGAGTTGTGCTTCTGCTGCTTTCTGTAGTGCTTGCTCAATTGTTAGGAATAATCTTCTAACATTGATTCTATCAAAGGCAGATGCAAAACCTAAACCAGTCTTATCTCCAAAGAGCATGATACCAGTTCCAGGTTGATTAACTATAGAGTTAATTCTTAGTGGATAAAGTTGATCTCTCTGTGATTTATCTGGGTTGTAAGAAAGTTTGATTGCATTATTCAAGATTCCTCTCTGCTGTCCAGCAGGTGAGAACCAAGGATAAGAATTAACACTTGTTCTTACCATCAATCCAGCAACATCACCATTAGTTGGGATGAATCTAAATTGATTATTGAATCTATCATAAGTGTACTTGTATCCACTATCAAATACTGCGTATGATGAAGATGCTAGTGAACTGTAGAACTTGATTATATTGTCAGTTTGTGTATCAGTATTAGTTACATCTACTACGTCTGCTCTGTGTGGAGAAATAGTTGCCATGCAATCCTTTCTTGCACCAGCAATAGAAATCAATCTACCTGCTTTTGCTTGGGACTGTGCTTTATCAGCAAGACCAGGACCACCAATTAGATAATCAACTGCTATCTCATCCTTATTCTTGAATAAGTTATAAGATGTGATTAGATTGCCTAAGGTTGCTGTATATCCACCAGTAGAAGAATAATCTGCTCCAGCAGTTAATGTATAGGTGTCATTTCCAATAACATTGAAAGTAATACCCTGTGCATTTCTATTCCAACCACCAGAAGCAGCAGTGATAGCTGTATATCCAGAACTAAAGTCTGATGCAGCTTTGAATCCATCTGAACCATCTGAAGGATCATCTCCTGCATAAACATAGTCAGAGTAAAGTGCTATGTAATCCTTATAGTATATCTTCTGTGGTGCATTCTCTGAGGAAACTGCATCACTTGCCTTAGATAAGTTTAAACTCTTCTCTAAAATATTACCTTGTATACCTGTTACATCTCCAAGGTCATCTACAACTACCACATGAATACCATCATTCTTAGATGATCTATCTGATGCCCAGTTAGTAGTAAGTGGTCTAGGTGAAATTGACTTCCAATAAACAGTAGAGTTAGTTAACCCAAGTGTCTGTTCATCATACCAGTCTTTAGCATAGTTACCACCTTCAATCTTAGCAGTAGCTACTCCAACAGCAGAAGCATTAATAACACTAACATTATTTCCACTCAATATTGCTCTTGCTTGATCTCCTTGAGCATAAGTTATATCAGTTGAGACTCCAAGTGTAGTAACCCTTTGAGTTATCTTAACATCAATAGTAGTTGCACCTAATCCAGTAATAATACCTTTAAGATGTCCAGTGAAGTTTGAAGTATCACCAGAACCAGCAACAACTTGATTAGTAAGTGAAACACTTACACCAAATCCAACACTGATACCAGCAGTAGTTCCTATTCCTAGAACTTGGTCTGCAGCATTGTCAATCACACAAACCTTAAGATTGTTTGCCCATGTGCCAGGTGTCTTAGCAGCATAACCAAATGTCTGACCTACACCAGCATAGTTTGCCACATAGTCATCATAGTTCTTAATCTTAAGACTAGTGTTCTGTGTCTGATGATCTCTGCTACCATTAGCATTAACTAGGTCATCATCATCAGTTCTTACTACCTTAAGTACTCCACCATATGTGAGGAAAGAGGATGCTGTCATCCAGTACTCATATTGTGCATCAGTACTAATTGGCTTACCAAATGTATTGATGAGTTGTGTTTCTGTAGTGATGTCAGTTGGTTCATCTATAGGTCCAATTTCAAAAGGACCAGCGATTGCTCCAATATTATCTAATACATTTTCTGCTCTTCCTACAGTCAGATCCACCTCTCTGGTTAATACACCAGGAGATAATTGTGGAGTCGCCATGTCGTCTAGCCTCGTCTCAGTTTTATCTGAAAATATTTATTGTTTTCGATGTTTTCATTGGGGAAACAATCCATGAACACTACCAGTCTGGATAATTCCAATCAGTATATGGGTTTGTTTTCTTTCTAGTTTCTACAATTCTCCTTACAGTACATACTTTACATTCATAAGAATATGCTGATGCTAGTGTTCCTCTATCCTTTCTAGTTAAATAAAAACCATCTATTAAATTTTTAGTCTCACCACACACTCTACACCTCCTATCAGAAAGTAATAGGTGTCCTAATCTTATTTGATTATCTAATTCCACTACCTATATTCCCACATATGAGACATGTCCCCATACTCATCAGTATTCCAATTAGCAGGAGTTCCTGCTAATCTATCCAACTCTAAAGAACCATTATCCATTGTATTCCATCTATCTCCTTCTGAATCCACAAAAGTTCCCTCATCATCTAATCCATCCATAATAAAACCAAATGGAGCCATGTCTTGCTCTATTTGATTCTTTTGCTCATCATATAATCTTTTCCTTACATCCTGATCTGTAAGTTCTTTAAAGTAATCCTGAGCTACTAACCATGCATAGATGACAAGACACATAGCAAGGTCATCATTACATCCTTCTTCTGCTTCAAAGGAGTTATGTTTTTGAATAAAGGTAGTTAGTTCACTCAATATCTCATAGTCTTTAAAAATAAGTTTATCTTCTTCTATGAGTGTCTTTAAGTTTAGAGAACCAATCTTCTTAACTGTCTTAGACATCTTGACTCCTAACTGAGTCTTTTTACCAGAAAATCCTTGACCAACAACTTGCCCAGCTCTTCCTCTCATGGAACACATGAGTAGATTCTCATACTCCAAATCAAAGTTGATGATAGCAGCAACTTGATCTCCTACATCATTTACCTCACATAAAATAAATGCATCATTATAACTCTTTGCTACCTCCCATATAACATTAGGGAACAGCATGGGTTTTATTTCATTATTCCTAAACTTAGCAACCACTCTATGAGGGAACTCTGTAATGTCAATAACCACAAAGGCAGAATAATCTCCTCCAACTCCTCTTGCTACATCAACAGTAAGAACATAGTCATGTGTTTTTATACAAGCTTCATATACATCTAATCCAGCACTAGTAGTAGCTGGATTATCATATACTAATGTTCTTAATTTGCTAGGAGAAATAAGAGTATCAACAGATCCTAAGAACTCACACTCAAACTCAACTTTAAACTGTGCTTCTGAAGTATTAGCAATAGTAGATTTCTTCCACTTCTCATCCCTACCAGGTACTTCACTCCAATGAACATCAGTTGGAATATATTCATTCTTAGCTTTCTCAGCATCATGCCACAACCTATAGAAGTGGTTCATACCATGAGGCGTAGAGACTATAATAACTTTAGTGCTCTTACCTGAGGTAATAGTAGGATAAACTGAACTGAAGAATGAGTCAGCAATATG
>Ga0209992_10004574_pt1 | contig 10776 bp, 7 predicted proteins | sample 2SBtaG_2_FD_182564 | JGI IMG/M metagenome (GOLD analysis project Ga0209992, IMG submission 182564) | Deep subsurface microbial communities from Kolumbo volcano to uncover new lineages of life (NeLLi) - 2SBTROV12_ACTIVE470 metaG (SPAdes)... | ecosystem: Environmental > Aquatic > Marine > Volcanic... | reverse complement strand
TTGAAGGCCATTATCAGGCTCACAAGAGTGCTTTTTCCCGATCCACTGGAGCCAACCAGAGCGGTTGTCGTGCCCGCCGGAGCGTTCAGAGTGACACCTTTCAACACGGGGACATCTTCTTCATACGCAAAGTGAACGTCTTCGAGTTTAATGTAACCGTTGACTTGTGCGAGGCTCTGCTTGTGCTCGTCTTCCTCGTCTTCCGTCGACTGATCCAACAATTCCCTGATTCGATCCAGTCCCGCAAATGCCTCGGACACCTGTGTTCCTATTGATGCCATCTGAACGATGGGGCCAGCGAGCAGCCCGATCAGAAAGATGTACATGACGAAATCACCCATGGTCATGGACTGATTGGCGATTGCGTGTCCACCAACAGTTATCATCAAGATGCCGACACCGCCGATGACTATTCCGGCCAATGTTGACATGGCTGCCACACCTGTGATTGATTTTTTCACATTCTGAAACAGCTCATCAACCCCCTTCGAAAACACGTTCTGTTCTCGCTTCTCAACGCCATATGCCTTGACAATTCGGATACCGTTGAGCGTTTCGTTGAGCCTGCCGGTCACCTGGGAATTGATTTCCCCGCGTTCCCTGAAAAGGGGTCGTAGATGTTTGAATGCGGCAGCCATTCCGACACCGAACAGAAGGAGGAAGCCAAGAGTCGCCGATGTCATCTGCCAGTTGATATAGAAGAGCATGACGAGCGCGATCACGGAAGTGAACAGGCCACCCACCATCTGAACGATTCCCGTTCCTACCAGATTTCTGATTCCGGTCGCATCGGTCATGATGCGCGAGATCAGCACTCCCGATTTCGTACTGTCGAAATAGCTGATTGGCAATCGGGTGACATGCGCTTGAACACGACGGCGCATATCCATGATGGCAGCTTGAGCTGTCACGCTCACAATCTGGGAGAGTGAGAAGTTGGTGATGGCGCCGACAATGGTGGCGCCCCCGACAGCAAGAGCTATGGGGAGGAGCATTCCCATTTGATTGTCTGCCAGAACGGTATCGATCAGGTATTTCGACGCGTACGGCAGGACAAATCCGCTTAACCGGTTGACTACCATCAGCAAAAAGCCAATCGCGAGCTTCCCACGGTGAGCCCACATCAGCGTCTTCGCCTCACGCCATGTCTCGCTCATTTTCCGGGGCTTCTTCTTCGGTGTCTGTTCCACCGGAGAGTCTGTTTTTGAATTGTCTACCTGTTCGGGTGTGGGGTCAGCCAATCTCGGCACCGCTGATTGTTCGTTCTGGATCCCGTACTAACGCTGCTGGGGCCATGACGATCCGTAGTTCAGATCACATTTAATTCGATTCTGAAATTGAGATGATTTCGCTTGCTGGGACGCGCGCTTTCGCTTGTTTTACACCAACAATGCATCTGTCATCACCTCGACCAGAGCCGGACCGTTGTGGTTCAAAGCCGCTCGAAGAGATTTTTCAAGGTCATCAGCGTGGTCGACCCGTACACCCATGGCTCCGACGAGGTGGGCGTATTTGGCAAAAGACGGGTTGTGCAGATCAGTTTTCCAGACCGGCCACTCGCCGGCACGCTGCTCCTTCGAAATTTTTCCCAGCTCGCCGTTATTCAAAAGGATGTGGGTGATGTTCATGTCGTACTTGACGACGGTAGACAATTCGTTCATGTACTGTCCGAATCCTCCATCTCCCGAAATTGAAACGACTTGTCGACCCGAAAAGGGTGACTCCGGTTCGCGGGTAGCCGCCCATGCTCCCATCGCCGCGGGAAGCGAGAAGCCGATCGACCCCAGATATCCTGACATCAACACACGCTGATTTACGGTTTCGAAGTAACGACCAAAAGAATACGTGTTGTTTCCAACATCCACGGCTATTACAGCGTCCTCGTCTATCAGCGTAGCGAGACGGGAGAACAGATACGCAGAGTTGACTCCCTTTCCTCGATCATCAGATTCTCTTTTGAGTTTCTCCTCTCGCCAGATACTCCAGCGATCTGCCAGTTCCTCTCTTTGATCGGCACCTTTGAGTTCTCTTTTGTCCAGTCCGTGACGAATCGCTTTCAGTGTTTCTCCGATTTCGCCCAGGACGGGAAACTCTATTTCATGAAAACGACCAAGCGCCATAGGGTCGAAATCAATTTGAATGGTTGGGATTTTGGATGTGATTCCGGTGTGGTTCGAGAATGAGGCTCCAATCACGATCAGAAGGTCTGCTTCGTTCATGAACCAGCTGGCTATCGGGGTCCCGCTGCGACCGAGAACGCCCCCGCCAAGTGGATGGGCGTCGGAGAACTGTCCCTTGGCTTTGAACGTGGTTAGTACCGGGCAGCTCAGACGCTCAGCGAGCTCGGTTACCCCATCCATATGAAATCGAGAGCCGTGGCCTACTATTATCAGCGGACGTTTCGCCCCCGCTATTGTACTCGTGACCGGTTTCAGGACCGACTCAGCCGGAGTGGTCGTCATGTGGGGCAGTCGGCCGTGAGGCCGTCCGGCATCTGAATCTGCGTCTTTGATATTTTGAACTTCGTCGGGAAAAATCAGATGAGAGACTCCCCGATTGAGAAGAGCCGATTTGCAGGCAAGGTTCGCCAGTTCGGCGTGTCGACTTTGATGCAAAACAGTTTGAGACCATTGTGCAACGCCACCAAAAGCTGATGGCAGATCGATTTCCTGAAACGCGCCGGGACCCATTACCTGGGTATTGACCTGTCCCGTAAGGGCCAGAACCGGTGATCGGTCGACATGAGCATCCCAAAGGCCAGTGAGCAGGTTCGTCGCGCCAGGACCGGCGATGGAAAAACAGGCCGAAAGCTTACCGGTCAACTTTCCGTATGCCGATGCCGCAAATGAAGCAGCGCCCTCATGCCGGATTCCATAAAAGTTGATTCCCGATACCCGGATCGCATCCGCCAACCCCAGATTGGAGTGTCCGACCATTCCCCACACGTGCTGAACGCCCCAGTTCTGAAACGTCTCAACCATCACATCAGAAATCGTCCTCACACGGGGGGCAGACGAAGGAATATTGACATAAATACCGTCTTTCCTTTCTTCGACTTCAAACGCCTCAACACCGTCGTCAAATCCTGGAGCCTTTCCCGTAATGGGGTCGTAGTCCCAGCCGTGCCAGGGACATCGAAGCAATCCATTTTCGATAGAGCCTTCCCCCAGTGGGCCACCCTGGTGGGGACAGTGATTGTCCAAGGCGCCGTACTGCCCATTGAGCCGACTCAGGCACAACGTTTTCAGGCCACATGTGACCGTAGTCACGCGTCCTTCCGGCAATTCATCTTTTCCGAGGACTTTACTCCATTGGGACATGGTTCTTTCGTGGGTGGTGGGAAGGACAAAGAGGAATCGCGAGCTCATCATTGAGATGAGCTCGCGATTACAACGTTACGGAATTATTCTTCAAGTAGACGTGTGCTGGCCTCGTCCTGGCCCTGGCCCGCGATGTCGTTCTGGATCAATCATCAGATGAATCTTCCCCTAGAAGAAGATGATCGTGTTACCGCCACCTCCACCCATACGTGGATTGACCACGTTGTTGAAGATGGATCCGAATCGATAGGTCAAGCCGAAGTTCATCTGGTAGGAATATCCGGTTGGAAGACGGATGGACTGGAGAAGAATCTCTTCTCTTGTTGCCGCATTCCCGGGCAGGTCAAGCTGGTCGCGGATGCGGTTGTATGATGCAAATGCACGAATGGAAAGGCCCTTGTACAGCCGGAAATTCGTATTGGCGAAGAGGCCAATATTATAAGAGTCGGTCAAGCTACGCTCGAAATTGGTCAGCATGTGGCTGGCGTCTGCCGAGAATGACACGCTACCCCATTTTTGATTGAGACTGAGCGTCAGATCAATATTGTGGCGAAGAATTGTCTCTTCCTTCAGCGCAAATATTGTCAGCTCATCGTACTCACGTCGGGCCAGTTTCAATCCGTATTGTACGGTAAGGAATTTGCGTGTCGACTGGGTGTAGGGAAAGAAATTGTATTCTACAGCAGGTCCAACCTCCATCCGTAATTTTGTATTCGAAAAACTGGAGCCTGACACAAATCCGGATCCTCCAACTGCCCACTGCCCGCCAATCGATTTTACGAGGTTGGTGCTGAAGCTTTCTGAACTCCTTGAGTTCTTGATCACCTCGCCGTCTCCCAAATCGAACTCGCTGTCGTTAGTGCTGAGGCTGCCGTTCACCCGAACTTTCAGATCCTCAGTTGTCCGATTAGCAGAAAAACTTGCCCTTTTTCGCGTGAATTTGGTCGTTTCTTGCCCGTTGATGTTTCCGCTTCCACTGATCGAGAACACCCAATAATTCCACGGATCATTTTCGATGGAGGCTTCCTGCGGCGCATTTAACGCCGGCACGACAGCGCGGACCACCAATTTGTCAGCGAGACCCGCTCTGGCCATGTAACGGGCCAGTCCAATTGTCAGATTATGGAGAAGTTCTTCTCGTTGTTCATCGTTCGTCGCGTCTCCATTGGTGGCAAAGTGAAGCGTATCCGAGAGAGCGGAAAAGCCCCGTTGACCCAGAAAGGTAAGGGTGATGCGTTGGCCTCCCCCTCCGGTACGCTGCATTGCGTGCAGAATATGTACGTCGGATTGGGTCCGTTCATTGACCCAATCAACAACGGCGAGGTTGTCTTTGATGTACTGATTGTCGCAAAAGAATTGACAGTCCAGAAATACTCGAAGTGACGCGCTATTTTCGCCGTTCTGAGCTGATGTTGGCAACACCAGGAAAGCGGCGACCAGCAGCAATGCCAGTCGTTTCATTTTCTCCCTCTGAAAATGGTGGTGGCTACCGATGTCAGCAGTGGCGCGTCTTCCTGTGCGCTGCTCCGGAGCCGGAGTAAGTGGAGTTATAGACCCAGATAACGCAGATTCGGATTACAATATTGTCCAGAATCTCGACAATATGTTTCAGCGTATCGAGGTCTTCCAGTTAAAGACGTAGAAATCCGTTGCTAGTTGCCCTGCAACGGATTTTGGCGATGATCTATTTCATCAATTACGTACATATCCCACCAGGACTAGGTACAAATACGTACTCCGTCGGAGATCGCACGTGGCGGATCTGAGGGTACCCTCAAGCGACGAGCCCGAAGAGGAATGCGGCGATCAAGCCGCCCAGGATTGGGCCAGCCACCGGAATCCAGGCATAACTCCAGTCGCTGTCGCCTTTTCCGGCAATCGGAAGCAGGAAGTGGGCGATACGCGGGCCGAGATCGCGAGCCGGATTGATCGCATAACCCGTCGTGCCGCCAAGAGCCATACCAATGACCAGCACCAACAAGCCTACCGGAAGCGCATCGAGAGCCCCCAATCCAACCTCTGGTGCGGCAATGTGCAGCACGCCGAATACGAGAACAAATGTGCCAATCGTCTCGGAAACGAGATTCCAGAATGACGTACGTATGGCCGGTCCTGTGGCAAAGACGGCCAGCTTCAGGGATGCATCTTCGGTTTCAGCGAAGTGTGGTTTGTAGTGCAGCCAAACCAGGGTTGCTCCGATCAACGCTCCGATCATTTGAGCGGCGATGTAGCCCGGGACAGATGCCCAGGCGAATTTACCCGCTGCCGCCAGACCGATGGTAACGGCGGGATTGATGTGGGCTCCACTGACCGCTGCCACGGCGAACACTGCCACAAAAACAGCCAGACCCCAACCAATGGTGATCACCACCCAGCCGCTGTCATTTCCTTTTGTTCGGCTCAGAAGCACGTTGGCTACAACTCCATCTCCAAGAAGAACGAGAAGGGCAGTTCCTATGATTTCTGCAACAAAAGGCGTCATAATGATCAGACTATTTGGTGAGGGAATTCAGTAGAGACCGGGCGCGGTCAGGGTAGTCCGTAATCAGACCGTCAACCCCGAGGTCAACGAGCTCGCGCATTCGGTCAGCTTCATTTACGGTCCATGGGATGAGGAGCATGCCGGCTTGATGGACGGCCGCGGTGAGCTGCCCGGATACCAGCCTGTGACTGGGCGAATAGTAGTCTGGCACGAAGGTCAGTCGATCCATATTCGCCTCAAAACCATCCTCGTTGCCGACCAGCCATCCTATCGCAATTTCAGGATCGAGCAGGTGCATGGCTTCGAGGGCGCGAGGATCGAAAGATTGAATGGTCGTCCGATCGCGAATGCCCAGTTCGACCAATTGAGCATGCACGATAGAGACAAATTCTTCCGGGCCCGGGTGATAAACACCCTCGCCTTGCAGGCTCGATTTGATTTCCACGTTGAAAACGGGCGCCGGGATGGAGTGCTCGGTGACGTAGTTATCTACTGCCTCTACCACGTCCCGGAGGACGGGTTTGATGGTAGACACGCGAGCTTGCCCTGGGAAGCCGCCATGTCCCCGGGAGCCGCAGTCATATCCCGCTACCTCTTCTGCGGTCAGTTCATAGATGTTCAGCGAGCGCTCTTCGTCCTCTCCGACGGGGCGGCCATCAGCATGACTGCAAATTCCAGATGAGATCCAGGGCTCATGGGTCACAATGACTTCCTGATCGGCGCTGATCGATACATCCAGTTCCAATGTCTGAACGCCGAATTCGAGGGCCTTGATGAACGAGGGAATCGAGTTTTCGGGCAGAAGGCCACGCGCACCACGGTGCCCTTGAAGGTTGAACTCTATCATCGATTCATCGGGAGGCATATCTGAGGGTGGCTCGTTACAGGCAAAAACCGAAAAAATCACCGGGATAATCAGACTATGGAAAGTGATTCTATTCGGCAAATATGCTCTTTTTACGTGCATGGGTGCTTTTTCCGGAATGTCGCTTAATCGGTCTGGTCAGCAATGTAAGATGCGGCGACCTGTTGAAAAGAATGGATCTCATTTTCCATTCGTTCGAAATCCCATCCCAATTCGTCGCGCAAGATGGCGGCCACCCTGGGCGCGATTTGAAGACTGGCTCGAGCGTCCAAAAACAAACAGCGTGTACGTCTCGCGAGTACATCTTCGAGCGTCACAGCCATTTCGCTATTGACCGCTTGACGAATGTGTGTCTCGGTGTAGGGAAGTGACGGAATCAGGACCGTCCCTTCCGCGGAGTTTTCTTCAGGTATTTCGTTGTCGACGAGTTTCAAGGTCTTGGTCTTGCATTCAAGCCGGTCAAGGCGTGCGGTTCTGGCAGCTCTGTTGACCGCATCTTGAGCCATGTGTCTGTACGTCGTCCACTTTCCGCCGGTGATCGTCACGAGTTTGGACGAGGACACCTTCAGGGTGTGGTCTCTCGAAAGGGTCTTGGTGTCCCTGTTGGGAGTTACCACAGCCTTGACCAGTGGACGAAGACCGGCGAACACGCTCAATACATCTTTTCGACTCGGAGGGCGAGACAAGTACCGGGCACCATACTGTAGCAAATAATCAATCTCATCATTCATGGGGCGCGGTTCTTCGCTCACCTCATCGACAGACACATCTGTCGTTCCAAGTAAAACTCTGCTATGCCACGGAACGGCAAAAATCACCCTCCCATCATCGGTGCCGGGGATGAGAAGCGCAGTGTTCTCTGAAACGAAAGACGAATCCAGCACAAGGTGCGCGCCCTGAGCCGGGCGGATGATGGTTCGGGAAGCACGGTCGTCCATCGACCGAATGGCGTCGGTGAATACGCCCGTCGCATTTACGACCACCTTCGCTCTGAACTCGTGTTGACTGTTCGCTAACTCGTCTCTGACTTTCACGCCCGAGACGATCCCGTTGGTCTTTATCAGTTCGGTGACCCTCATATAGTTGAGAGCCGTCCCGCCGTTGTTAATACAGGTCAGAAGAAGACTCACGAGAAGGCGCGTGTCATCAAACTGGGCGTCCCAGTATTCAACGCCGCCTTTCACTCCGCCTGGCTTAATTCCCGGGAGGAAATCCAGCGTCTGCTCCCGCGTCAGTATGCGGGACGGGCCAATCGAGAGACTACCCGCCAACAGGTCATACAGTCTCAGGCCCAATCCGTACCACAACTGATGCCACCATTTGGTGCACGGGATAACGAATCGAAGGGGCGTGACCAAATGAGGAGCGTTCGCCATCAGGTAACCCCGTTCTTTAAGGGCTTTATATACCAGTTTGACGTTGCCCTGGCGCAGATATCGAACGCCGCCGTGAATCAACTTCGTGCTTCTGCTGGACGTACCCTTCCCAAAATCAACCGCTTCCAGAAGAAGAGTGTTATACCCCCTGGAGGCTGCATCAACGGCGACACCGAGTCCGGTCGCACCGCCTCCGATAACGATAATGTCCCATACGTCACAGTTCAGCGCGCTGTTGAGCAGCTGATTTCGTGCAACCCTCATTCTGTTGACCAGCCTTTGGAGCGCTGGAGAGCCCTTTCCCAGTTTGCGCGCATTGACGAGACGTTATCCGCCGTTGAGGAGGGTTCAAACGTCTTATCGATCTGCCACTGCTGTTTGAGTTCGTCGATACCGCTCCAGAATCCAACTGCGAGTCCGGCCAGGTAGGCGGCACCCAGAGCGGTCGTTTCTTGAACCACGGGCCTTACCGTTTCTGTGTTCAGGATATCAGCCTGGAACTGCATCAACAGATTGTTTGCCGTCGCGCCGCCGTCAACACGGAGCTGAGTGAGGCTCACCCCTGCGTCTTTTTCCATCGCCTCGATGAGGTCGGCCACCTGAAAAGCAATACTCTCGAGTGCCGCCCGTGCAAGGTGGGCGTCGGTAGAGCCGCGGGTGAGGCCGAATATTGCGCCACGAGCGTACGGGTCCCAGTGGGGAGCACCAAGGCCGGTAAATGCCGGCACCATCACAACGCCGTCAGAAGTCTCGACTTGCCTCGCGAGTGCTTCAACCTCTGAAGAATCGTCTATCAGGCGTAGGCCATCCCGAAGCCATTGCACGACGGCGCCTCCGATGAAGACGCTTCCTTCGAGCGCATATTCGGTCCGGTCTCCAATTTTCCAGGCGACAGTGGTCAACAGATTGTTGCCTGAAGCGATTGCCGTGGTGCCCGTATTCATGAGCATAAAACAACCAGTGCCGTAGGTGTTTTTAACCATACCGGGTTCAGTACAGACCTGGCCGAAGAGGGCGGCTTGTTGATCGCCTGCGATGCCCGATACAGAAATGGGGGAGCCCAGAATATCCGGATCTGTTTCGGCAACCGTGCCGCTGGAGGGCACCACTTCCGGTAGCATGCTTTCGGGTACGCCCAGTATTTCACACAGCTCAGAATCCCATTTCATATCAATAATATTGAACAGCAGGGTCCTCGATGCATTGCTCGGATCGGTGACGTGTGTTTTTCCGCCCGTCAAATTCCAGATCAACCAGGAATCGACCGTTCCGAAAGCCAGATGGCCGTTTTCGGCTGCCTGTCGAGCTCCTTCTACGTTCTCCAGAACCCAGCGCACCTTGGTCCCGCTGAAGTAGGGGTCCAGAACGAGGCCCGTTTTTTCCGTGAAAAGTGGCCCCCGGCCATCTTTCTTGAGCGAGTCACAATATGAGGCAGTGCGGCGGTCTTGCCACACGATGGCATTATGGAGCGGTTCGCCCGTGCGCCGATCCCAGACCACGGTCGTCTCGCGTTGATTGGTTATGCCGATTGCAGCAACGTCAGCCGCGGAGACTCCCGTGCTGGCGAGTACATCACGTGCCGTTGACAATTGAGTGTTCCAGATGTCAGATGGGCGATGTTCAACCTGACCCGGCTCAGGAAATATCTGTTCAAATTCCTGCTGAGAAACTCCGATGATCGATCCAGCATGATCGAATATGATGGCGCGCGAACTGGTCGTTCCCTGATCCAGGGCGAGGATGTACTTCACTTCTCGAGTCGTCTGGTGGAGGTCATCTGGCGGAATTAGTGACTCCATTATACGCAGAGGGGGGCGCTCATAAAATGAGCGCCCCCCTCAAACATCCAAACGGACAAAAGCGTCTAGCCTTCGGCCTGGATCTCTGACGCTATACGCTGGACGTCATCCAGAACGCGGAGCAAGTTGCCACTCCACATTTTGCCGATTTCCTCTTCCGTATAACCGCGGCGGACCAGCTCGTGAGTGACGTTGAAGGTCTCGGATGCGTCATTCCATCCGTCGACACCACCACCACCATCGAAATCAGAACTGATACCTACGTGATCGATTCCTATCAGGTCGACGAGGTAGTCGATGTGATCCACAAAGTCAGCCACGTCGACAGGCTTTGCATCTATCTCGCCCATGCGCTCATCTGCCGCTGCATTCACGGGAGCAACCGCTTCCATATACGCAGCGCGTTCATCTTCCGACATCTGGAAGAACTCGCGACGACTGGAAATCATCTCAACGCCCATTTCTTCCGCTATTTCTGCACGAAGGGCACCAATAGCTTCCTGATAAGCACTGTTTTTGTCAGATGCCACGTAGCTGCGGAAGGCAACCGTCTGAACGACGCCTCCGTTTTCCTTGAGTGCCATCAACTCTTCGTCATCCAGATTTCGACTGACATCGTTCAGTCCGCGTGCGGCCGAGTGAGAAGCCATGACGGGAGCACGGGATAGTTCCATGGCCTGCATGTTGGACTTCTTGGATGGATGCGAAAGGTCCACCATGATGCCCCATTTATTCATTTCACCGATCGCCTGCTTGCCCAGGTCGCTCAACCCTTGATAGAGCCACACGCTGTCACGCTCACCTGTATTCGAATCTGCGAACTGACTGTGTCCATTGTGGGACAGGGACATATACCGACCGCCCCATTCTGCGAATTGGCGAATATTGTCCAGGTCCAGACCAACCGGATAGGCGTTCTCGATGGCGATCATCG
>Ga0209992_10004573_pt1 | contig 10777 bp, 10 predicted proteins | sample 2SBtaG_2_FD_182564 | JGI IMG/M metagenome (GOLD analysis project Ga0209992, IMG submission 182564) | Deep subsurface microbial communities from Kolumbo volcano to uncover new lineages of life (NeLLi) - 2SBTROV12_ACTIVE470 metaG (SPAdes)... | ecosystem: Environmental > Aquatic > Marine >... | reverse complement strand
AACGCCCGAGGGTGGCACGCACGAGGCCGGGTTCTGGGCCGCGATCCTAAAAGGCGTTCGGGCCTATGGAGAGCTGGTGAATATGCGCAAAGCCGCGCAAATCACCCGCGATGACGTGATGAGCGGCGGGTGCGCGATGGTCAGCTGTTTTATTGCGGAGCCAGAGTTTGTCGGCCAGACCAAGGACCGCCTTGCCACCGTTGCGGCCCAGCGTTTGGTGGAAAATTCCGTTCGTGATCATTTTGACAACTGGCTGGCCGCAGACACCAAATCGGCCGGCGCAATCCTTGATTATCTGGTGCTTAGGGCCGAGGAACGCCTGCGGCGGCGGGCCGAAAAGGAAACCGCGCGCAAGAGTGCCACCAAGAAACTGCGGCTGCCGGGGAAACTGGTGGATTGTTCCAATTCCGCACGGGACGGCACGGAACTTTTCATCGTGGAAGGCGACAGCGCCGGAGGATCGGCCAAAATGGCCCGGGACCGCAAGACCCAGGCGCTGCTGCCCCTGCGTGGTAAAATCCTGAACGTGCTGGGGGCGGCGGGTGGCAAGATTTCCACCAACAACGAGATCAGCGATCTGTGTCAGGCGCTTGGGGTTGGCATGGGCAGCAAGTTTAACGTGGAAGACCTGCGCTATGACAAAGTGATCATCATGACGGATGCAGACGTGGACGGCGCCCATATCGCCGCCCTGCTGATGACGTTTTTCTTCACCCAGATGCGCCCCATGATTGACAGGGGCCATTTATACATGGCCTGCCCGCCTTTGTTTCGGCTGACGCAAGGCGCGCGGCGGGTTTATGCGACGGATGAGGCGGAGAAGGACCGATATCTGGCTAAGGGATTGGGCGGCAAGGGCAAGATCGAGCTTTCGCGGTTCAAAGGGCTGGGCGAGATGGACGCGAAGGACCTGAAAGACACCACCATGAACGTGGCCACGCGGAAATTGATCCGGGTGAGCATTGACGAGGACGAGCCGGGCGAGACCGGTGATCTGGTGGAGCGGCTGATGGGCAAACGGCCCGAAATGCGGTTTCAGTATATTCAAGAGAACGCGCGGTTTGTGGAGGAGTTGGATGTTTGAGGGACGGTTTAAATAGTTGAGTACTCCAAAGGGACAGCACACAATTCCGCGGGTCTACTTGTCGAATTTTGTAGATCAAGACCAGCGCCTGACCGTATATTCTAAGCGTCGGAAATCAATTCTTAGACCCAAGCCAAAAGATGCGCTCATTAGGTCTTATTATTATAGCCAGCCTTTGGATGGTGTAGAAAATGCTGAACACAGCATTGAAACCGGCCTCCTCAGCGATGTGGAAACCAGATTTCCGGCACTATATGAACAGCTCCTTGGCAAATGTCAGGTAGACGTCGATTTGTTGATTCAGACTCTCGCTTCGATGCGGTCCAGATCCCCGGCATTCCGTGAAGCATTTGAAATTGGATTGGCAGATAGGGTGGGTTTAGTTGCCAAAAACCTACTCAAACAGAAGATGCCAGAACCACCAACTAGTTTTCCAGATATTTGGGATCATGTAGATATTTCGATCGATCCGCATCGATCCTTAATTGCCATGGCATATTACTTGAGGAAATATTGTAAAGCCATCGCAGAAAGCAGCTATTGTGTGGCAATTGCTCCGAAAGGAAGCGAATTTTGTACGTCTGACAATCCTGTAGTTTGGTACGAGAGGGGATTCAAACTAGCTGAAAGGCCAATTTACTCAATTCAACCGACGGTCAAGACTCGACTCATTTTTCCGCTCAACAAGAAAATGGCATTAATTGGTCGACATCGAAAGGGGCTAGAACCGATATTTCGCAGTGGGACAGTTGAATTTTCAAAAAGCGCTCTGCGAGAAGCCAATGAAGTTCAAACCGCATGTGCTTGGGATGAGATAGTGGGCCATTGTAAAATACCAAAGCAAAGTTGGGAGTTTTGCACAGGCAAAATTCCAAAACTAAATATCGCTGGATTCAATTCTGATAACAATACATTCGATATGACAGGGACTATTCTTGAACCCATTAGGGACAAAAAAAAATTTGGAAACAAGAATCGAGCCTAAAGCAAGCATACAGTGGGCATTGCTGCCCACTAACTCAATCACCGCGTCTAATCGATGGGCAAATTTGCCCACGCTACGTCACAACAACTGCTTCCACACCAATTACATCGCTCGGCCATGAGGGAAGCGAAGCGCCCTCCGTGGGGCGGTCGGGCGCTGTCCGGGCCAAATGCCCGGATGGGGGTTTGGCCCGGTGTCGTTTCAACAAACGTAGGGTGGGTTTCAACCCACCGTCTGGTTACGCGGTAAGCGCAACAACCGTATAAACATACATATATTAACCCCTTGCTAACCTCATTTCGTATATGTATATTAAATGCACGAATGGGACGAAGCCAAGCGAGCAGCAACACTGGCCAAGCACGGCATCGATTTTGCCGCGATCGAGCACTTTGATTGGCTGACAGCGCAGACGCGGGAAGACAGGCGAAGTGATTATTCCGAACGCCGGTATATCTCTTACGGCCAAATTGGCGGCAGATTGTTTTGCTGCGCATGGACGCCCTGTGGAGCCAACGTCAGAATTGTGATGCTTCGAAAAGCAAACAAACGGGAAAGAATTGGGTATGAGCAAGAGAAAAAGCTACATTGGGAAGGATGACGAAATCCTTGAGCTGGACGAACAATGGTTCCGTGAGGCCAAACCTGTCACCGAATTCCCCGAACTGGTGGAAATCCTTCAACGTCACGGCAAGCTGGGCCGCCCGCCGTTGCCGGAAAGCGAGCGGAAACAGCGGGTTACCATGTATCTGGACCGCGATGTGATTGCGGTATTGAAAAAGGACGGGCGCGGTTGGCAGACGCGGGCGAACCAAAAGCTGCGCGCGGCACTGGGGTTGTAAGCGGCTGGCCCGCACGTAATGCGCGGCCTTTAACAGGATGAGTGAATTACAATCAAAAACCAACAATTCCGTCTAAAGCCATCCACAAAACGCCAGGGCGCAGGCGGAAAAAGGGGTTTTGTGCCACCGCTTTTTGCCGATGCCTGCGCCCTGACTGAAACCTACACTGCCAAAACTCAGACCAAAGCCGGTTCTGCCACAACTTTGGGCGCTGTGTTGGTCACAAGTGCTGTGCCAAATTTTGCAAACCACGCGGCCTCCAGCGCTTGATCGCGCTGATAGGTATAACCGGATACCGGTGTAAAATATCCAAGCGCCCGGTGGTCCAGCATTTCTGCGGGTGTCGCGCCACTGAAGGCTGGGGTATTCTCCCATGGCGACTTGGCTTCGGGCATCATTTTGTCAACACTGACACTTGGCGCCCCTCCAGCGTTGCTGTCACTTGCAACACAGGAATATTGGTCCGCTTTGGGATTGTTCAATTGCCAAATCGACCACAGGCGGTCAAGATTACAATGGTGCAGGTAAAACAAGGGATCAAGCGGTGATGATCCACCACCCATAGTTCCGCCAACCCATGCATGCGCGTGCACATGGCTGCCCAAAAAACCGTCATTCCGACCCTCGATTTTACGGAATTCGGCATACGAGGCCGCGCTCAATTCCCGGACAACATGATCCAGTGAAGGCAATGAAAGTCCCGGCACAGAGTTGTTGCGCCGATAATTCCAGCCCGCATCAAAAGCGCCGCCGGTATTGCCGCGACCGCCGAATATTTCCTTCCAAGGTGATAGTTCCAGATCACGGGAATTGTTTTGCGTCCAGTCCCAATATGGCAACATCACCGTTGGGTCATAGGCCTGCAGCGCCAATTCCAGCTTGCGCAGGAAATACCGGTGCCAAGGTAAAAACTGCGGCCGCCAGTGAATACCACTTAGAAAATATTCATCATGGGTGACCGCGTGCTCGGCAATCAATCCGTTTGAATTTACATAGTTAAACGCCGCAGCCATAGCCAAGCGCTCGGCGTCGCTCATGTCGACAAAGTTCTTCCGGATCATTGTTCCACCTCCGGCTGAATATCCACATATGCCCGTGCGGCCTTGGCCAGACTGGATGCCGGTGGCAAGTAATAGATACTAAATCCGCCATCACATTTGGTATATGGAACAACTGCCCCATCAACCTTCAGAACATCGGTGCCTGAAGTCCTGGCATCCGGCGCGCTGAATGCGCCCGTATCAGCCTGAGCATTTTGTCCAGCTGATGTTTTTGCGGCTTCGATGAGTATCTCATGTCCTCGTCGCTTTTCCGTGGTCATTTTCAATCTCCTTTTAATATTTTTCACAGGCCTTTATTGATGCAGAACCAACGTGATTAGGGCGTGAATGCTACGTGAAACAATCGCGTGAAAATAATACTTGTACTTCCAGCGCATGGCAGCTGCTGAGATTTAGCGGTTCATGATTGCGGCGGTTGGTGCTGATTTCAAAACCCTCTTCCATTCCCGCCAACATGCGCTAACCTGCGCCAATGACCTCTCGCCTGTTGCTCTTCGCCCTGCCCTGCCTGCTGCTCGCCTGCGCCCGCCCGCTTACGCCATCAGAAACCACATTCGCCGAAACTTTGCTGGGAGCAGACCTCAACACCACCACCGTCACCGTCACCAAAGGTGCCCTGATCGGCAACGTCAGGCACACCCGCCCGATACGCCCACAGGTGGCATGCCGCGAGCGGATATTCCCGCCGCCAAAAACCAAAACCGTCAGCGTCGGCACCGCCGCCTTTGTTTTGTTCAATCAGATTTACGTGGCAGAGGATGTGTTTGAACCCAATTTCCTGCCCGGTTATCCCGAAAAAATGTCCCTGCCCCACGCCATGCTGTTTGCCCACGAGATGATCCATGTCTGGCAATGGCAAAACCGCCGTCTGACGGGTTATCACCCCTGGAAGGCCGCCAATGAACACAAGCCGGGCACCGATCCCTATTTGCTGGAGTTTGGAACCACGCAGCCCTATTTGGATTTTCCGTTTGAACAGCAAGCAGCCATTGTCGAGGAATACGTCTGTTGCGCAGCGCTTGACCCAACGGGCAGCCGCACCTCACGCCTGCGTGAAATGCTGGGCGCTCATTTGCCAGTGGCCGATCTGGACGCGCAAATTTCTGAAACAAAAATTTTTCTGCCCTGGAAAGACGCGCGAACTCGCGGAATTTGCAGTTTAAGATGAATTTTGCTAATCTTGCGCACGACACGCAGATAGGAACGTCACATGATATCCTCAAAAATAATACCCGCCGTCGCGGCCACCTTTACGCTGATCGCCGGATCAGCCCTTGCAGACACTTTGGTCGAGCCTCAACAAGTGGCCATCGACGGCCCGGTTTTGCTGCTGCAAAGCACGGCCTTGACGGTTAAGCTTAGGCCTGCCCGTGTTTACAACCGGCTGATTGACGGCCACGACGACGACGCCGGATACGCCGGCGGTTACGGCATGGGTTGTCAGGGCCGCAAGCACAGCCCGTCGTCCTGATCTCAGGTAAACCGGGCATTCAGCCACGCGATAAAATCGGCCGTGGTCTGATCGCGGTTGGTCTCGTTCAGGCTTTCGTGCCGGGTGCCTGGCAGAACTGACAATGTGACATCCAAAAAACCGGCGCTTTGCAAGCGCTGCGCCAAATGCTGCATGTGTTTGCCGTTTTCCGTACACGCGTCAACGCCACCGGCCAAAAGATGTACCGGCAGGTCCTTTGGCAGATTTTCAAGATTGCCGTCACCAGCGCCAAACCGAATGGCCCCCAGCAAATCCTGCCACAGGCCGATGCTGATATCAAAACCACACAGCGGATCGGCGATATAGGCATCAACCTCCGCCTCATCCCGGCTGAGCCAGTCAAAATCTGTGCGATTGGGTTTAAACGTGTTGTTCCACGCCACAAACGTCAGCTTATAGGCAATGTTGCTGACCCTGTGGCGACCTTTCACGGCAGCCTGAACGCGCAAGATCAAACTGAACACAGCCGCCAACGCCCCGCCTTCAAGCCCGGCATTCCAGGACGCCCATGCGGCAATCCGGTCAGGATGGCGCATTGCGTAATTGGCGGCAATGACAGAGCCCATAGAGTGGCCAAAGACCACGGTCGGCGCATCTTTGTGGATGTCGCGAATGTGTGAATTTACCGCGTCCACATCCGCCAGCACTTTTGTAAAGCCATCACCATCCGCGTAAACCCCAAGCGGCGCGTCTGCTGCCGTGGTGTGGCCGTGCCCCCGGTGATCATGGGCGGTGACGGCGTATCCGGCCTTCACCAGCGCCTGCGCAAAACGCTCATAGCGCGCGGCGTGTTCGCCCATGCCGTGGTTGATCTGCACGACGGCTTTGGGTTTGGTCTTTGGGGCCATGACCAGCAGGTTCAGTTTTGCACCGGTTGGGGAGGTCAAAGTGGATTGCTTGAATTTCTGCGCCATCGTTTTTGCCCTGCCCCCTGATTTTTCAGCATTATAAACAGAACCAACGCCAAGCACAGACTAAAGCTCAGGTTTTGCGCCACTTTGCCAATACTTCAGACACAGCCACGGCTTTGGATTGCGAGGCCGGGGTAATTTTCCCCGGCGTGCGGCTGAAACGCGGGGCCGGGGCAGGTTGGGAAACCCCGTCAACGGTGGTGAATACGCCGCGTGCTTTATGGTGCGGGTGATCCGGTGCCTCTGCCAATGTCAAAACCGGCGCCACGCAGGCGTCGCTGCCTGCAAAAGCCGCGCACCATTCTGTCTGCGATTTGCCCATGAACGCCTTTGCCAGTCGCTCGCGCAATTCGGTCCAGCCGGATTTATCAAGCTGTGCCGGCAGGGTTTGTCCGGGCAGTCCGGAAATCGACAATAGTTCGGCATAAAACTGTGGCTCTATCGCGCCAACTGACAGGAATTTGCCATCGCTGCATTCGTAAACCCCGTAAAACGGGGCCGCGCCGTCCAGAATATTATCCTGCCGCCGGTCCTGCCAAAACCCTTCCGCATGCAACGAATAGATCATGCTGGTCAGATGTGCCGTGCCGTCAACGATTGCCGCATCCACAACCTGCCCCACGCCGGAATTCCTTGCTTCCAGCAACGCACAGACCATGCCAAAGGCCAGATACATCCCACCACCGCCAAAATCGCCCAGCAGGTTCAGCGGCGGCACCGGCCTGTCCGCCCCGCCGATTGCATGCAATGCACCAGACAGCGCGATATAGTTGATGTCATGCCCCGCTGTTTGGGCCAGCGGCCCGACCTGCCCCCACCCGGTCATGCGGCCATAAACCAGATGTGGATTGCTGGCTTCAAATTCCTGTGGCCCCAGCCCCAACCGCTCCATCACGCCGGGGCGCATGCCTTCGATCAGACCATCCGCATGATTGATCAATTCAGCCGCTTTTTGCCGGTCACTCTCTGATTTCAGGTTCAGTTCGACAAACGACCGTCCGCGGTTCAAAATATCATATTCTAACCCCAGAATATGCCTGTTGCCGGGTCTTTGCACCCGGATCACCTCTGCCCCCATGTCCGCCAGCGCCATCGCCGCAAAGGGTGTTGGACCCAGCCCGGCAATTTCGACAATTCGAATATTCTTAAGCGGGCCCTGTTTCATGCCCTGCCCGTCATATTGAATTTTGTTGCGGCGGGCGTGAAGCCTGCAATGCCGGAGACGTCTGCGTGCGCCTTATCCAGAGTAAACACTTGTGTCACAAGTTGGATTTTGGCACACACCCAGCACTTTGAGCGCCCAGACAAACCGGTTTTACACGTGACAGACAGCGACAAACTTGCCGGCAAATTCAGCAAAACCGAAATCTGGTGTCTGACCGTCATTTTTCTGGCCCCGATCCTTTTTGTTGCCGCTATCCTACCGACCTTTCACATAGACGCCAGCCGTCTGGTTGCTTTGGGACGAGATTTTCCACTGCTTGGCACATCGCGCCATCCGCCCTTGTCCAGTTGGCTGGGGTGGCTGGTGCTGCAAATTCCGTTTTATGATGCCTGGGCCGCAGTTGCTGTGCAGACTTTGCTGAACGCGCTTGCCATCCGGTATTTTTGGCAGATCGGGGCGCGGTTTCTTGATCCGCCACAGTTGAAAATTCTGCTCATTGCGCTTTTCACGTCCATGTTGCTGACGATTTGGTCGTTTCAGGGATTTTCCATCAACGAGGATATGGCGCAAATTCCGCTGTGGGCGGGTGCCGTTCATTATCTGCTGCGGGCGACAGAAAGCCAAAAACCAACCGGTTACTGGATCATCACCGGTGTGTTCATAGGACTGGCGACCTTAACCAAATATTACGCGATTGTCCTTGTTGCCTCGATTGTGATTTCTTCCATTGTTGTTGCTGAATATCGCCAGCACTGGCGCAGTGCGGGGCCGTGGATTGCCATAGTCACAGCGATGTTGCTGGTGTCACCACACGCCCTGTGGGTGTACGAAAACGCCGCCCGGATGGATTTTTTCTGGAGTAGGCTCAGCCCCAACGGACCTATTGCGTCATCCGTGATTGCCGACACCATGAACGCGCTGCTTGGTCCGCTTATTCTGGTTTTACCCGGCGGTCTTGGGCTTTTAATCGCGATTTCGCGGAAATCAAACCGGACAGAGGCCGGCAAACGCGTTGCAGCACGGTCATTTGTGGTGACCATATTCACAGCAATGATGATTTTATCGGTCGCCCTGCCCCTGACCGGTGTCCATGTGCTGGTGCGCTTTCAGGCTCCGCTGGGCGGGTTTTTCCTTTTGGTTCTGGCCGGTCTTGTGCCACCACATCAGCAGGTCAAAGTGGCGGGGCAATTGTTTCGTTCATCCACTGTGGTCTGGTTTGTCGCCTACGCCGTGGGCGTTGGGTACAATCTTTTTGGCCCTGCACATTTTGTCTCACAAGAGCCGGGTCCGGCGTTGGCCAAGGCCATCCTGACCGACTGGGACCAGCGCTTTGAATGCGGACCCGCCTATGCCATTGGTGCGCAGCGAACGGCAAACCTGCTTGCCATTTACGGGCGCAGACCCATCAGCGGAGTTTCGTTTGATGGGCCCGGCACAATGCCAATCGATTTGCCCGAAAAACAGCATGATTTCGGCGCGGTGCTGCTGTCTGAAAGCGACAATAACACGGTGATCACAATGCGCAGCGCCAATCCCGGTGCAACACAGCCGCGCAGGGTGGACTTGCCCATGCGGCGCAATTTTCGCGGTGATACCAAAGCCTATGTTTACAGCCTTGTGCCACCTCAAAACTGTGCCGGATCGAAATAATATTGCGCTGAAAATACCCCGACCCGTTCAACAAAAAATCTTGAATACTCAAAGCGATTTTGTCAAAACGCCGCCAACCCGCCGCAACGATCATGAGCCCCTCATAGATGCCAAAAACAAAGTTCAGCCAAAGCGAACTGATCTGCCTCGTTTTGATATTTTTGGCGCCGATTGTTCTGACCGCGACGATATTGCCAACCTTTCATGCTGATGCCAGCAGGCTGACAGCACTGGGCCGTGACTTTCCACTGATGGGAACGCTGCGCCATCCGCCACTTTCCACGTGGTTGGGGTGGATGGTTTTACAGGTGCCCTATTATGACGGCTGGACCGCTGTCGCGCTGCAATCGCTGCTCAACCTCATTGCAATCAGGTATTTCTGGCTGATCGGTGCACGCATATTGAACCCGGAGCAGATGAAGCTTTTGATGATCACGCTTGTGACGTCGATGTTGATGACAATCTGGTCCATGCCCGGCTACTCGATCAACGAAGACATGGCGCAAATGCCGCTTTGGGCCGGTGCGCTCCACTATGTGCTGCGGGGTATTGAAGCGCCCAAAAACCTGCGTGGATGGATTTTGGCCGGGCTGTTCATCGGGCTGGCGACGCTTACAAAATATTATGCAATAATTCTGGTTGCATCTGTGGTGGCCGCCAGCGTTATGATCCCAAGCCACCGCCGATTGTGGCTGGGCGCTGGACCGTGGGTTGCGGTCGTTGTCGCCCTGATTGTTGTAGCCCCCCACGCAATTTGGATGCTGAACAACTTTCAGCACGGCGGGTTTTTCTGGCTTCGGATGGGTCAGGCGGGCAATTTTCAGACCGCCATATTCAGCCGTGCGTTTACCGCCTTGTTTGGCGCGTTGATACTGGCCCTGCCGGGGGGATTTATTTTGTTTTGGGCCGGGCTGCGCAGCCGCAACTCGCCATTTGTTGAGGACGCAAACGACACAAAACGGTTTTTGGTGACCCTGCTTGCGATGATGTTGCTGTTTGGCACGGCCCTGGCCCTGTCCGGCATAAAGTTTCACATTCGGTTTCAGGCACCGGTGGTTGGCTTTTTCCTGCTGGTAAATGTGATGTTTGTCACTGAATTTCGACTGCATCGCCTGACTCGGCAAATTTTCAATGTGTCGGTGTATTTCTGGCTGGCGATATATGCGCTTGCCCCGGTTTTGTACTTGTTTGGGCCACCGCACACCATCGCGCAGGAACCCGGACCCGAACTTGCCGCGCATATTTTAAAGGACTGGGACAGCCAGTTTGACTGCGGCCCCGCCTATGCCCTTAGCGAACAACGCCGCGCCAATATGATCGCCATTTATGGCCGTCGGAATATCGGGCGCGTGCCGTTTGGCTATATAACCCAGACGAAAACCTATGATCCGGCGGTCCAGACCAAATTGGGCGCTGTCTTGCTGGAAGTCACCGGGGACGATGTTTTGGACCGGATGCGGGTGGCATTTCCAACGGCAACCCCCACGCAAACCATCGTTTTGCCCATGCGCCGCAATCTTACCGGTGTTACCAAAAGCTACCGTTATAGCTTTGTACCGCCAAAAGGCTGCACGTGAGCGCTTATTC
>Ga0209992_10004572_pt1 | contig 10780 bp, 14 predicted proteins | sample 2SBtaG_2_FD_182564 | JGI IMG/M metagenome (GOLD analysis project Ga0209992, IMG submission 182564) | Deep subsurface microbial communities from Kolumbo volcano to uncover new lineages of life (NeLLi) - 2SBTROV12_ACTIVE470 metaG (SPAdes)... | ecosystem: Environmental > Aquatic > Marine >... | reverse complement strand
TCGTAGGCCGCAAGAATTGGATGACCTTCGCGAGCGTGCGTGGCGGCCAGGTGGCCTGTCGGCTGTATTCACTCGTGCTGTCCTGTCGGCAGAACGGCGTGAACCCCGAGGCTTACATCGCCGCGGTGCTGATGGCGGTGGCGACCACGTCGATGGCGGACATCGCGGGTCTCACGCCTTGGGCTTGGGGAGAAGCTCGTCGGGCAGAGGCGACGGCGAGCTGAGGGCGACGGACTGAGCGCAGGGGGTCAGGAAGCGGGGTAATGGTTTGGCCGGACGGTTACGCCGTATCTGGCTGTTTGCGGCTAGACCGATGCCTCGAGTGGCTTTCCGCTGATTGTCGCAGCGCCACACTACAGAAACGCTCCAGCTCAGTTACCTCGTCCCCTTGTAGGCCGCTAAGAAACGACTGGACCTGTTCCTCTGCCGGAATTGGAGGATGTTCTTCGCTGCTCCTCCAGTCTCTTGCTTGCAGCGCAACAAGTGGGGCTAGGAGCATTGTCTGGCCGAACGTGACCTTCCCTCCACCTCTCCACTTGATGCTCTCCTCCTGGCTGATACGGGCATACTGGTAAACTGGGTGCTGGACTGTTCCTTCCGCCGTATCCCTAGCAAGGTCGTAGAAACCCCAGATGACATTGATGCCTCCTACGATGAAGTGCGCCAGTTTGGCGTGAGGCGACGAATCCTCATGGCGGGTCGTGCACCCAGGCTTCCTTCCCAGCGGCTCGGTAGCCAGGGCTAGCGATGCACATGTCGCAAGCCGCCTCGCAACAGCCTCCGACCAGTTACAGCTCATCCCTAAGTCCCATTGCTAGATCCTGAAGCGAGCATCGCCAGCGACAATTGTGTTCTGCAGCTCCTCATCCTTCACGCATCCTGACAACACAATGGAGTTGGTGAGCCGTGTCCTGTGGATCTCTGATCCGTAGACGAAGCTGGTCATCAAATCTGACTGTTCTATTACCGACTCGTCACAGGTGAAGCCCTGTGGATTAACAAGGACCTGGGCCTCAAGAAACTCTGTAGGAGTCCGCACCTCCACCGCTCTCTCTGCCATCTCGCAGGCCAGGAATCTCCGACCATCGTCAATCGCGGCCTGGAACACCCTCTCCTCATCGTAGTGCGTCGCGTATTCTAGGAATTCCGCGTCAACGCAGTATATCGTAGGCGCCGAGATTCTCGTCGAAGAGGGCAGCGGATCCCCAATATCAAATCCGGCTAGCTTCCCCCCCTCAAAAACTAGGGTCGGCCTGAATTGGTAAGTACTTTGCTGGTACAAAGCGCAGAATGCATTGAATTCTGAGCGCTCACTGGTCAGGCGGCCTATCGCATCAGCACTGGACAGGACCATGCTCGCTCCCATCCAAATCAGGCCGTTCGTGTAGTTGCCTCCTCCTATTGATGTGAGTGACTTGAACAGATTCTCCCCCGCCCCGGCTTCGACGATTTCCACATCCGCAAACACGGAATGCGATTTCAGTTCTGCGGCAACTCTCTTGTCGTTCTCGCCGACAACTACTGTTACGTCCAAGCCTAGGCCTTGGCACTGGCGAACCAGACGGCTCACTAGGGTCTCCTCGCCCAGAGGGAGCAGCGCCTTGGGACAGACAGATGTCAACGGATAGGCGCGCGAGCCGTGTCCTGCTGCCAGTACTACAGCCCTTGTTGCTGTATTTGCCTTCATGCGTGTCTCTGCGGTAGCCCTTTTGTAGACTCTATCCGGCTCGGGCATAGGAAGCAAACTCGGCCGCGGTCTTACTTGTTAGGCTCTTCAATTGAGTCCACGAGAGCCTCTGTTTTTGTCTGCTGGGCTTCCGCGCTTCTTTGCCTCCATCGGCCATTGCAAAGACATGCCAGTGTAGGTGAGGGATGCGCTGGCCTGCTCCTTGTCCTTCGTTCAAGACGAACCTAATACCCTTGGGCGATAGCCAGGAATGCAACACCTCACTTGCCCTGCGGAGCGCCTCAACGAGGCTGTAGAGCTCTGGCCTACTTAGACCTCTCAGATTCTGAACATGCCTCTTCGGTGAGACAATCAACGCACCACGTTCTGCCCAGCGGTTCTGCAGTGTGACATGTCTGAGGCCTTCTTCTACCATCTGCTGGCCCAGTTTGCTCGCGTCGCACAGACTACACCTGTCTACCATTCAACATCTCCTGGTGCCCCGAGTTTATATTGTTTGTGCTTTACAAATGCCCGCAGTGGGCATTGAAATCCTGTTCTTGAGCATGCTCGGGAGAGAGTTCTCAAGTAGATGAAGAAAGCTGATTGGCTGCAGCCTGACGTCGGAGCGATTCGTAAGCCGTGAGAAAACCCGCGACGACTGCTCGCACTTCATGTCCAGACTCATAAGCGCCGAGAGTCCTAAGCATGCTGCGGCACAAATGCGGTTGCTCTTCGTTCATGTCGAACACCAATTGTGCCAGCCCGCCGGGCTTCGCAAGCGTCCTGCACAGTAACTCCTTGGTTGAATAGCACGTTTCCGCGCTGACCACAGGTAGACCGTCCCGCGTGGTCGTGTGACGACTCTCCCCCGGCCTCTGGAACCAGTCTTCTTCGCTGCCTCCACTGTAGGGTGGTCCGCTGTTCATGGTATTCGAGCCCCCTGCCTGGCGAGCTCGCTCCCAGACTCCAGGTATTCACGCAAGCACCGCTTCGAACAAAACAGTGTCCACTCGATCTGGATCGGGACAAACCCCGTTCCTCCGATGGTCCCTTCCTGAAGGCCAGTTACATAGGCGGCATACTCCAGATCGTCGCCGCATTGCTCGCAGGCACTTGAGTTCGTGTCCTCTTCCATCATTAACCCAAGCCACCCGGCCTTATATGTGGTCCACTGAATGGCTCCTTCCAGCTACTGTTAATGACGGTCAGCTACTCCGTGATACCCACCGCGGTTGTTCGGGGACGAAATGTGTCCCCAGAGCAAACCGAGGTCCTACCTCGAATGAGCAGACCTTCATTGGCCATCTGAGCCTCGATCTTGGGCCTGGTCTCAGGTCGGGTCGTGATTACCACGACTTGATCGAACTTGGAGCGCAGACAGTTCCTCACATTGCTGATCACATCAGACTTGCCTGTTTCAATCTCAACGGCGATTCGAAGGCCGCCAGCCTTAGCCACCACATCTGCTCGCCCACCGTGCCGCGGGGCCTCTATCTCAACCAGGTAGCCCGCTAGACGTAGCTTCTCCGCATAGTGCTGCTTCCAGAATTCATGCTCCACCGATTCGGGTTTGCTTGATGCGGAGATGTGAAGCAGGTCCTTGGCTTGCCGCGTGGGTCTCAATATCAACTTGCGAGTACGCCCAACCGGCACTGTGGCGCCCTCAATCAGCCCAGTCTGGATGAGCCTGTTCTTGGCCCTGTTTCCGCGATCAACACTCAATCCCAGCCTCTTGTACCTAACCCGGACAGGATCAGTTGGATGGCAGACACAGTCCATCAGGAAGCCAATTCCGTCTCCTTGCAACACGGGATCGCCGAGCCGAACGCGCCGAACGCGCGCCAAAAAGCCCTCAGTACCCGGAGGCACCCCCGAACGTGCTCCGAGACCACCGGAATACCTAAGAAGCGAAGAATCAGAAACGGCTCCCTTGTCCACGCCGGCATCAGGGAACGTGACAAGAAAGGGCTTGGGCCAACGATCCTGGAGCTTGACGATCCCCTGCCCGATCGGAAGACGCAGCAAGTGGCCATGGTCTTCCTTACTGAGCGCGGATATTGCGCCTGCCCTTGAGATGTCTGAAGGCTCTTTGAGATTGAGACAGATGCTGGTGTAGATGTTGCCCAGCGCCGCACTGCTGATCAGATGAGGATGTTGGTCCACGATCACGAATCCGATCCCAAGCTCTCGGCATTGACGCAGCATCTTGTTCATTAGCGTCTCCTCTGTCCGATTCTCCTGTCGATAGAGAAGATGATGAGCCTCTTCGACGATTACAACGAGCCGCAGTTTCTCTCGTTCCGATCGAGCTAGCTGGTGCTGGAAGATCCAGAGCAGCAACATCGGAGGCAAGAACTTCCGAGCACTCTGGCTCAAGCCATCAAGCTCAAGAACGGTGTTTCCCTTGGTTAGTTGAGAGACCATGCCCTCTTGGTCTGTGCGCTGGCCTTGTGGCGCCTCAACCAGCGCTAGGCTTTGAATCGCCCTCAGGGCTGAGCTCTTCCAGCCAATGGCCCTGCCTTGGACGGTCATGGCTACTAGGGTCCTCTCCACGTCCTTGAAGGTAGGGCAAGACCGTGCCTCCTCATGCGTGCGGTGGATGGCCTGCTGGAGGACGCTCTTCGCTGCGTCTCCAAGGGTGTAGGCAGAGCCCAAGACGTCAATCAGCTGGGCAATGTAGACACCACGCTCAACGCCTGGAGGAGGGACCAGTGGATTGAACGAGAAGGGAGAGAGGTTTCGGCCTGGAGTGTAGACCCTGGCCTTCCGTCCAAGTGTTGGAAGGAGATGGCGACAGGTCCTCTTCCAATCGAGAAACAAGAAGGGAATCCCCTTGCGGGCGAGCTCCCTCAGGAGCACGAAGACGGTGTTCGTCTTGCCGGCTCCACTCCGCCCAAATATGCCTAGGCCTTGCAGGAGTTCCTTGGAAGCAAGGCCGAAAGGGTAGAGCTCCTTGTCAAAGTGGACGGCGCCGAGTTTGAGGGCTCCGGAGGCGAGTTTTCTTGGCGGTGGCGGTAACAGGAGCCTTCTTTCCCAATCTGGTCCCAGGAGCCGCGTGGCAGTGACAAGGATGTGTTTTTCGAGAAGGTCGCGAGTGCCGCTGTCCACAAGGGGCAGTGTGTGTCTCCAGGAGCTGACCGCGGCAGGGATCAGGTGTTCTAGCTTGCTGAGGGCGTCTGTCGCCCTCATCTCTTGCTCCCACTAAGCGTCCGAAACTGGCGCAGGGTCTGAAACATCCGATCCTGGATCTCCGCGGCATGCCTCTCGTGTGAGTTCGTGAGCTTTCGCCGTTCGGTGCCAAAAGCGTGTAGCCTCTTCTTGAGAGCCGTTCGCTCCTCCCCCCGCATCTTGTAGATCTTGGGTTCGTAGGAAATCAGGGCCATCAGGTGCGTGCCGATCTCGCATTCACCACGCAGGATGGCGAGCAGCTGCTGGCGGTGGATCTCCCGCGTCCGCGAGAGACGCTCAGAAAGGACAGCGATATCCTCGGAGAGATCACCAATGGGGAAGGCATGGACCCCGTGCTTGGCCCTAGAGAATTCCTTGCAGAGGTCTTCCAGGCGGCTAGTTACTCCCGCCATGGTCGCTCCTTCGACCTCGCAAGAAGATGTTGATAGGAGATCCCAAGGGGTGTGAGTCTGTACAGCGGGTGAGAGCGTCCCTTCGACTGCAATCGCTCGACGATTTTGTTCTTGAGGAGGAAACGCATCACGTCTCGCACGTTGTTCGAGCTCATGCGGATCGTTGGGTCTCGAAAATAGGCCTTCCGCTTGAGGGTCGCAGCCTGCATGGGCTCGCGGAGCATCCTGATGACTGTGCTCCGGTGCCTGTAGCAGATGCGTCCATAGAGCGTCCAATCGACTTGTGGGACGAAGTGGCTGGGCTGAGGCCTGCCTCTCTCCCTGTAGAGAATGTGCTGAGTGGCTCGTCCCAGGTCAGTCAGCCAGTAGAGCCTGCTGGAGTTGGCCTGCGGGTTTAGGCATTTGAGGCTCCCGTGACGCTTGAGTTGTCGGACGATCTCGCTGCAGCGTTTGAGGCTGATATCAGTGCGCTTCTTGAGTTGCTTACCAGTGAGAGGCTGGGTGGCATGCCCGATGACCCTCTTTCTGCCCCTGCTTCTAGAAACCCACCTGTGGCTTGCAAGGACCCTTGGATGCCAGGATCTTGCGAATGGCAGGCTGGGTGCACGTGAGGAGAGGAAACCTGGGGCTTCAGCCATTCGTCTCCTCCATTTGCTCCTCAAGAGCGCGGCGCATCTTCTTGCGGGCCCTGAAGAGCCGTACCTTGATCACCTGCCGATCTACTCCCAGGGCACGCCCCAAGTAGCCACAGCTATGGCCGTGGATGTGATAGCCCTTGATGAGACTGCGATCGACCTCTGACAGGGTGTTGAGTGCCTGATGCACAGTACCTGCCGCAGAGGCTTGTTCCTCTGCTTCGATCAGTCCCTCGAGTTGCTCCGAAGAGTCTGTGTCCCTTTCGCCGGCGCGGTGAGACTCATGGACCCGTGCCACGTGCGCACGGCCCTGCTCACGCCTGAAGTAGCTTGTTGCCAGGTTTCTGGCGATGGCGCGCAGCCACGGCTTGGGCCGGTCTGGCTCTCGGTCGTAGCGGTCCATCCATCGGTAAGCGAGGGCAAAAGTGTCCTGAGTCAGATCCTCCGCTAGGTCAGCTCGCCCTGTGAATTCAGTTAGGAAGCCGCAGACGGCAGAGTAGTGCTCAAGTAGTGGATCCTCCCCTCGGTTCATTCAGGGAGGAGGGAAACAGGCTTAATAGACTTTTGACTGGATCGTTCAGGTGGCCGTCCGTCGATCGCCAGGGACGATGACGCAAATGTGCTCACAGATCCGTTGCGCAGGTGGCGTTGACACGCACGGGTGCCAACCGTACACCTGTTCGCGAATTACCCCCCCGTTGTCCCCCGAGCAAGTGCAATCCAATGCCCAAGAAGAACCTCAACTCCGAAATCCGCGCCTGTATCGACTCCTTTGCTGAGGAACTGTCAGGCCTCGTTCACCGTGCAGCCCTTGAATCTGTCATGGAGGCCATTGGAGGGGCTACCGCTCCTGCCAAGAGAGGGCCAGGCCGGCCTAGGAAGGCTGCGCCTGCAAAGAAGAAAGCAGCTTCACGGAAGAAGAGAGGGCGCCGGAGTTCAGATGATGTGAACGCTGTGGTGTCCGACATAACCGCATTCGTCAGGTCGAATCCTGGATGTTCGGTTGGCGAGATCGGAGCGGCATTGGGAATGACGACCAAGGAGATGCGCCTTCCGCTGCAGAAGCTAGGCGCTGAGCGAAGAGTCAAGACCAAGGGTCAGAAGCGTGGAACGCGCTACTATCCCGGCTCTGGTAAGGCCTCGAAGACATCAGCCAAGAAAGCCACGCGTAAGAAGGCCAAGCGTGGCAAGAAGAAGGGCAAGCGTTAGGCGACAGTCAACAACAGGCGTGGTAGCGACCAGTTGAGGTTCGTGCCCTTGGCCCGAGCCATTCAGTAGTCGGTGCTGAGGTTTGGAGAGTTCGATGCCCACTGCGGGCATTGAGGGGTTACCGGATGAATGGCTCTGGTAGGCATGGACTTGGTCTACTGAGTGTCTATATCAAGTGGATCCCCGCCCTCCAGTACACTTGACCGAGGCCACTAGATAGAATCGACTCTATCAAGAGGTGAGCAAGACTGACTCACACTCTGTGCTCGCTCCCGCGCCTAACCCACTCGAGGCCCGTAACTGTGAAGGGGTGAGAAAGCTATATAAAGTCCGACGACATCCTTCTCTTGGGTTTCGATGACCGTCGTTGTGGCCAACAGGGCCCACTGCGAGGAGGTGGGACACCTGACCATGCAAGTGAGCAACGGACCTAGTCCGGCTCCAGGGGGGCATGGCAGGGAATCAAGAGCTCCGTAAGTCCTGCTTACGTAGGGACTTGGGTACGATCCTTGCAAGCACTATACTCCATCCGGTATCTGTGTCGAAGAGCACCGAGACCACCTCAGGAGAATCTAGAGAATGTCAAGAGTACCATCGGCAGCACCTACAGGGCCCAGCTATTGGGCATACACAGCCGGTGCCATGGGCTCGATTCTGGACGACATCCTGGAGACGGGTGAAATCAGAGGTTCTGAGGTGCCGAAGGGGGTGTACAGTGGAATTAGCTACTTCTTCGACCGCGTGCTTGAGGCCGCTGCAGAAGAAGTCCAGGGCCGTGACCCATACGAGAGCTTATCCAACTATCATATAGCCGCGTCATCTGTGGCTTGTGGCGACAATCGACCAAACTCGCTAGCTGAACTTGACGAACGCCTTGTTCGCTACGCCGACTTCATCAAGCACCTAGAAAAACCACGTCGACTAACCCAGGAGGAGACTCGACTGGGCACAGAGCTAAGGGGTTTTTTTGATCGCATTTGCGAGGAAGGTGAAAACAGGGCTTATGAGAAAGCGACGGCATGGCGTGGTGGTGAATTCTAGCTGGCACTGAGCTTTCCTTGGCATGGACCTCAGAGAGCCCAACCCCAGCATAGGCCCACGTATCAGTGACCTTTGCTACCAAGTTCAAGAATTGGTGCGCGAACTTGGGAGTTACGAAGCGCGGGACTGCTCAATCGAGGCCTTGCAAGTTCGAGATGTACTTCTCGCGATCGCGCTCCAAGTCAGAGAGCAATCGCAGCTACTTCGACACAACACCGACCTAAAGCCAGAAGAGGTCGGACTGCGGGCGAGGGGGCTTACCGCCGTAACGCACGAACTATACGAGCGGTTGACCTATGTCTGCAGTGGTACGCCGCTGGAGACGCCTTACTCTACACAGCTCACACTTACCTACTTGTCACGTTTGTGCATCCAGAAGAGTCGGGCCCAATCGCCTGCTAAAGCTGGAGGTCAGGTAGTCTGCGCCATTGAAGATAAACCGATATCTCTGGTGGTTCCAAGCTGGCCGTACAGTTGGGGGTTCGATCACCTGACAAGGTCCCTAAGAAACACCCTTGGGCCGGTTCTCGATCCGGATGGTGACCTGGGGGCAGGCAAGGACCGTGACAAGATGTTGGAGATCTTGTGGGAGAATCTCTGGCAGGAAAGGAGGAGAGAGCGAGATGAGCCTGTGTCACAGGAGGAGGTGAGAGAACCGCTCCCTATCCCGCCCTTGCCAAGCCAGTTGGGAGTTTTGTCCTTTCCACGGCTAGAAGGTCTGGACACTCTCCTCTTACCGATAATGGCTCATGAACTCGGCCACTATATCGATTATTGTGGGTGTTCACCACCAGACTACCTCCCTCATAGTCGTGCGGAATCTATCAAGCAGAATGTCCTCATAAGACGGGATCAGGTCGTGAAGGTGCTGGCCCGCCACGGGAACACGGATTGGGAGGCCGTGGTTGCCATGCACAGGGTGTGCCAGGGGAGGGCCGAAACCTGCGTACGAGAGTTGCTCGCAGACCGTCTCGCGGTGAGGATGCTCGGGTTGGGGTTCTTCTTTGCTCACAGTCCCGCTCTCGCTCGCCTCGCGCCCTGGCCACAAACCAGGATCACGCACTCTGCTTATCCCGGATACGCCTTCAGGGTGCACGAGGTGTTTGGCGCTTTTCTAGAAGACGAGTCTCCACTCAGCACAGAGGCCCTCATGGGGGCGTGTAGGAAGCAGGGATACCCGGGTGATGCGTCGTGGTTAAGCGCGCACATGAACTCTTGGGCTAAGCTCCTCGATGCAGCGAATGGGGCATTGGCGGCCACGCCATCCACATCCAAGACAAGGACGGTGATTGACAAGGATCTCGACGACTCGTTGGTTGTACCTGCAATCAACGCGGCACTTCCTGCCATCAAGGACGTAGCGGATTCTCTGATTGCAAATGATGATTGCGCACAGATTACGCCAGCAGTTTTTGATCGAGTGAGGATGCTCAAAGAGAGTGTGCCTCCAGTGACAGATGGAGATTCGTTAAGGGAGATTCCAGAGGTACTGGCCTCGGGCTGGCTCTATCAGCTACAATACGGATACAAGGAGGAAGATCAAAGGGATGCTGTGGAGCTTGCTCGCCAAGAAAAGACGAAGACTTGTCGCCTCGTGCAACAGGCTCTTGAGTCCCTTGAGAGCTTATCTCGCTGCGCTAGTGATGGGTGAAGACAGGTCACGGGCAAGAGGTGGGGTCTTAGGCAAGGCCGAGATTCTGAAACGAATAAGGCTGGATGTTGAGTCGCCTTCATACCTGGGAGTCGTACCGTTTTCCAAGAGATTGGTGCAGACGGCATCGTTGGATGTTCGGCTCGGACATCGATTCGGAGTACCTCCGCGTTCTAGTCTGGCTTTTGTAGGTGTCGGGGACTTGTGTAAGAGCGAGAGCGGAAACTGGGAACGAGTGTTCGTACCGGATGATCAGGAATTCGTAATCCATCCGGGGAGCATTGTGGTCGGAACTACATTGGAATTCGTTTCTCTGCCTGCGGACGTACTGGCTTTCGTGGAAGGGAAGTCCAGCATTGGCAGAATGGGGCTCCTGGTAGCCACGGCAACACAAGTTGCTCCGGGTTTTCACGGTGTCGTGGTTCTGGAGCTTGTGAACGCGGGCTCTGTGCCAGTCGTAGTCGAACCAGGTCAGGAGATTGCGCAGCTAGTATTCTTCTCGCTGACTGCTCCAGTGCGCAAGGAGGACCTCTATCGGAGCAGGCATTACTGCCAGGTGGACCCCTGGGGATAACCTTGAGGTCCTGAATTGTGGCGATCAGGAGGAGCTATCGACAAGGGGATTGCCCTCTCCACAGAGGCAAGTCGCGTCTCGGCAAGATTGCCTTGCCAGGCTGAGCCCATGTTGGCACTGAGAAGTCTTATCTTCGGTAACCGTCCGGCCAAACCATTACCCCGCTTCCTGACCCCCTGCGCTCAGTCCGTCGCCCTCAGCTCGCCGTCGCCTCTGCCCGACGAGCTTCTCCCCAAGCCCAAGGCGTGAGACCCGCGATGTCCGCCATCGACGTGGTCGCCACCGCCATCAGCACCGCGGCGATGTAAGCCTCGGGGTTCACGCCGTTCTGCCGACAGGACAGCACGAGTGAATACAGCCGACAGGCCACCTGGCCGCCACGCACGCTCGCGAAGGTCATCCAATTCTTGCGGCCTACGA